>Ga0213839_1000198_pt1 | contig 113033 bp, 98 predicted proteins | sample SWPATP21_FD_160075 | JGI IMG/M metagenome (GOLD analysis project Ga0213839, IMG submission 160075) | Coastal seawater microbial communities from Marineland, Florida, United States - SWPA TP2 #1 | ecosystem: Environmental > Aquatic > Marine > Coastal | place: USA: Florida | collected 2016-08-14
GGCCACTCAGCAAGCTGAAGTGGCCATTAAGTGCCATATACTTAACAGAATGATTAGACCAAATTTTTGAAAAAACCCATTAATTTTGGGGGCAATATATGATTAAACTGCATTATGCAACAACGCCTTCCATGGAGAGCAAGCTATATAATATACAGCTGACACAGATGTTGTAAAGTACTTAAATGGCATTTTTCAGCGCCAACCATTTGATTGGCCTATATTTAAACAAAAGAACTCAAATGCAGTTATTTAAAAAACCTTGCATCTATAGGCTAAAATAGATACTATCTTGCCTTCGTGATCTTTGCCCTTAAAAGCTCTGATCTATTTTTAACACTTACTTTTTTAAAGGTGGTGATACGCTATGCCAAGCGTTGATATACAAGATGAATCTGGATTCGACTCAGCCTTACGTCGCTTTAAGCGCGTCTGTGAGAAATCAGGTATCTTAACTAAACTTCGTCAAATCGAGTACTACGAAAAACCAACTGCTAAACGTAAACGTAAACGTGCAGCTGCGGTAAAACGTTATGCTAAGAAATTAGCTAAAGAACGCGAATTGATGGAACGCGCACGATAGATTATTGTGTGTTCCGGGGCTGATCTAATCAGCCCTTTTTTTTACTTAAAATACAATCATAGGAATCTCTTATGTCAGACTTACTAAACTCTATTCAAAATGATCTAAAACAAGCCATGAAAGATCGTGATAGTTTAAAAGTACAAACGTTACGAATGCTTACCGCTGCAGTGAAACAATTTCAAATCGATCAACAAAAAGATGCTGATGACGCAACAGTGATTGGTATTCTTACCAAAATGATTAAACAGCGCCAAGATTCTGCTAAAGCTTTTATTGAAGGTAATCGCCCTGAACTGGCTGAAAAAGAAGACAAAGAAATTGAAATATTGAAGCCTTATTTACCAGAACAAATGAGCGATGCTGAAATTGACGCTGCGATTGCTGCGGCGATTAGCCAAACAGGTGCTGCTGCTATGGCGGATATGGGCAAAGTGATGGGTGTGCTTACACCTAAACTTAAAGGCCGCGCTGATATGGGCAAGGTCAGTGGTATTGTGCGCGGGAAATTAGGCTAGCATTCCCCTACCACACCCCCTAAAATTGTCATCCCGGAGGAGCAAAGTGATATCCGGGATGACAATAATAACTTGTGATGGCATGTCTTTATGTCATGCTACTTGATACCAAGCACCTTGCAATCTATACTACTTTATACCCTATCAAAAATCTGTAACCAGGAACCAGTGTGGCCGGCAAAATCCCTCAAGACTTTATCGTTAATCTTATTACGCAATCTAATTTATTAGATCTGGCCAAAGAGCGTGGCATATCATTTAAAACCATGGGCCATCGCGCCAAAGCCTTATGCCCTTTTCATGATGAGAAAAGCCCCTCCTTTACTATCGATGGTAACAAAGGTTTTTATCACTGCTTCGGCTGTGGCGTGCATGGCGATGCGATTGCTTTTATTATGGCTTATGACCATTTAGATTTTATTGATGCAGTCGAATACTTAGCCCAACGTTTAGGCTTAACCATACCCCGCCCTGATGACGGCACCAATAAACCCACTCAATCTTATAAAAAATGGTATGCACAGATGCAATCATGTGCTGAATACTTTCACAAAACATTGATGCGTGATGGCCAGTTTGCCTTTGCCCGTGATTATGTAAAAAATCGAAAACTCACCGCTGAAACCTGCAAACATTTTTTAATTGGTTACGCGCCTGACCAATGGAATAATTTAAATTCAAATACCATCGAAAACTATAGTGATAAAGATTTACAAGCTTTAGGCATGCGCTTAACTAATGATAACGGCAAAACTTACGATCGCTTTCGTGGCCGCTTAATGTTTCCTATTCGCGATACGCTTGGCAGAATTCGTGGTTTTGGTGGACGTATTATTGGCGATGGCCAGCCTAAATATTTAAATTCACCTGATACTGAACTTTATCATAAACACCAATTACTTTATGGTTTATACGAAGCCTTACAAGCTGAAAAACAACCACCTTTTATGGTAGTGGTTGAAGGCTATATGGATGTGGTTTCTTTAGCGCAAGCTGGTGTTACCCAAGCCTGTGCGGCTTTAGGTACAGCCACATCAGATGATCATTTAAAATTATTATTGCGTTATACCAACCAAATTATTTTTTGTTTTGATGGCGATGCTGCGGGTAAAAAGGCTGCTTTAAAAGCTTTAAATATCAGTTTGCGTTTTATGCATGATGGCAATCATATTAAATTTTTATTTTTGCCCGATGGCACAGACCCAGATAGTTATGTGCAAGCGCATGGCAAAGAAGCTTTTCTTAAAGCTATTAATACCGCCTGGAGCTGTGATGATTTTATTTTTCAACACTTAGATCAGCACTTTCCAAAACATAGCTTAGCGGATAAAGCACAATACGCTAAAGAAGCGCAAGCATTTATTCAATTGGCACCTAAAGGCTTATATCACACGATGCTTCAAGAACGACTCGCGCAAATCTTAGAAACCACAACTGAGCAACTAAGCACCCTGGAAACCAAGTCATCGCAACCAGCACCCTCACATGCTACGCAGCCTATAGCACAATCCTCGCAGCAATCATTAAATGCTGCCAACAAGTGCGTACAGTTATTATTAAACTATCCTGAAATCGCACAAGATGAATCGATTCAAAGCGTCATTGAAACGATTAATACCCAAGGCGGACAAAAACTTTTATGTTTTATTGCAAAAGCATTGCAAGCTATGCCAACGCCAAATACGGCTGCATTATTAAGATCTTTAGATAATGAAAAACTAAAAAATCATTTAACGAATATGCTATTAAAAAATTGCGCTTTAAACGAAGAGCAAGCCAAACAAGAGCTATATGATGGCTGTACGCATCTAACTATTTTGCAGCAAAAAGAACATATTCATAGTTTATTAATTAAAGCTAAGCAACAGCCACTTTCTGTTGATGAAAAACAGATGCTTAATATTTTGCTTGAAACAGTGAAGTCTTAATCCAAAGGCCAAAACCTAACCACCTTCTCATCACCCAACTTTTTGCTTCTCATGAGGACATTAATATCTATATTAGTCTTTATGTGCTACAATCTTACTGTACAATAATATAAATCACCATAAATGAGTTACAAACTAGGCAAACTTAAATCTTGTTTCTAACAGTTGCGCCAGAATAAATTAAACATTAAACCCAAGAAGATATTAATGGACGCACCACTACTTGAAAATAATAACACTGCTGCAATAGGTGCACATGACAATGTAGCCACCCATCTAAATGAAAATGAGCAAAGGAGCATTGAAGATATTATTATTAGTTTTCGCGATCTAATTTTTTACTTGCAGTTGCCACACCATCGTTGGGGGCAATTTAACTTTAATAATCGAGTTAAACAACTCAAAGCTACGCAAATCACCACATATGCTAACTTTTTGAAACACAATTGGAATAGAGCCGCTCCACCACTCAAAACAAAAATAAAACCCAAATACAATCGGTTAGCCAACATCTATTATAAGTATATCATGCGAACATTACGTGATAGTGATTATAGCCATATAGAACTCTACCATCGATATCCACAAGCATCACCAATGCGCCTTGTAGCAAACCACCTTGGCACACCTATAAGCAAAGACACCCATAATAAAATACACCACTTGGAAAGGGTTTTATTTAATAGGTGTGGTGATTTTATAGCTAACTCTCCTGAGGGTGGGCCAATAACTAGCCGCCCCACGATGCAAGAGCAACCACAAGATCCATTGCAAATACGACAACACGATCTGAGTAGATTACTAGAGAACTGGGACAACCCAAACTTGCCTGAGCTTATGACTAATCCAAATATTAGCCTGCCAGAAGCCATTCGCTATACCGGCTCGAATAACCCGGCTATGTTATCAAATGTGGTAACCCTTGATAATCAAAGAGCTCAAACACCAGCCATTCCAATGGCAATTAGCACGAACCACACTTCTGAAGATACCCCAACTATGGTTAATAGAGTTAATACAGAAGCAGATCATTCCGACGCTATAACAGCTCCTACAAATTCTACAGCTATACTTTCATCAAGCAGCGTTATAACGTTTGCTCGTCAGACGGAAGAACTTGCCCGTAACAATCAAAACGCACCCGAGGACAACAGTGATAGCGAGGATGACGACCACACTAATCGTTTGATCTGTTGCTGCTGTTAATATGATTCAACCACAGCTTGCTCATTGCTCTATAATCCACCAGCCCAAAGCCACAAGCTATCCCATCAATTCTATTGCACAAAGTATATAATAAGAGTAAAATTGCCCCCTTGCATGCAAACAACCCTGAGGTAGATACACTCTATGGCAACGTCCGTTGAAGATCCATCCCAACAAGGCTTTAAGAAACTTATCGAAGAAGCCAAAAATAAAGGTTATCTTGTTCATGAAGACCTATTGAATCGTCTTCCTAATTACTGCATTGACCCAGGAAAAATGGATGAAATAATCCACTGGCTTGCGGAAATGGACATTCACGTGTATGAAGCACCTCCTTCAGAAGAAGAAGCCTCTATTTTAAAAGAAAAATCCAATGCTGCAGTTGATGCGATTGGCAATATCAAAGAAGTGATTCAAGTACTCACCAGTAGCACAGAGACTCGTACCAACGATCCTGTGCGCATGTATATGCGAGAAATGGGTACCGTAGAACTACTTACACGTGAAGGCGAAATTGTTATCGCTAAACGTATTGAAGATGGCACCCGCCAAATCATGAGCGCGTTAGTCCATTATCCAAAAATTGTGGATCAATTCATTATTGATTATGACAACATCAAAGAAGAACCTACGCGCTTAAATGAGCTTATCAGCGGCTTCTTTGTCGATGATGCTGTGCCCATTCCAACACCTGCGCAAAATAATAAAAATAATGCAGCCAAAAAAGAAGACAGTAAGGACGATAAAAAAGACGACGATACTGATGGCGGCAACTCAGGCGATGATAGCGATAACACATTCGCTGATAATGGTCCTGATTTAGTGGCTACACAAGCCTTTGTTGATAACGTCATTAAATTACAGAAAAAATTCAAAACAGCTGCTGGTAAATATGATCGCAAACACAAAAGCTTTCAAAAAGCTTTACGTGCTGTGGCTGAAGAGTTTATTACTTGTAAAATTAACGTCCGTGTTTTAAATCGCTATATTGCCAAAATTAAAGCACATATGGATGAGATCCGTAAAAATGAACGCACTATATATGACTATATTGTTCGCAAAGCCAAAATGGATCGTAAAATATTTTTATCTTTATTAGGCAACAACGAAACCAACCCTGATTTAGTGAACATGTGCATTGAAAAATTACCTGAACGCAAATTAGAACTCGATCGTGTTAAATCTATTGTTGCACGCGCACAACGTAAACTCGTTGGTATTGAAGAAGACACCGGCTTAAGTATTGCTGAATTTAAAGAAGTGAATCGTCGTGTTTCTATTGGCCAGGCAAAATCTCGCCGCGCCAAAAAAGACATGATTGAAGCTAACTTACGTTTAGTTATTTCTATCGCAAAGAAATACACTAACCGTGGTTTACAATTCTTAGATTTAATTCAAGAAGGTAATATCGGTTTAATGAAAGCGGTTGATAAATTTGAATATCGACGTGGTTATAAGTTTTCAACTTATGCGACCTGGTGGATTCGCCAAGCGATTACAAGAAGTATTGCTGACCAAGCGAGAACTATTCGTATCCCTGTACATATGATTGAAACCATTAACAAGTTAAATCGTATTACACGTCAATTCTTGCAACAAGAAGGTCGTGAACCAACACCAGAAGAGCTTGCCAAAGAAATGGAACTTTCTGAAGATCGCATTATGAAAGTCATGAAGATTGCCAAAGAGCCTATTTCAATGGAAACGCCAATTGGTGAAGATGAAGATTCTAACCTTGGTGACTTTATTGAAGATACCAATATGGAATCGCCTATTGATGCTGCGACAAGCAGTGGTTTGCAAGAAGCGATGCAGGAATTATTACATTCACTAACGCCACGTGAAGCGAAAGTTTTACGCATGCGTTTTGGTATTGATATGAATACTGATCATACACTAGAAGAAGTAGGCAAACAGTTTGATGTGACGCGTGAACGTATTCGTCAGATTGAAGCCAAAGCTTTACGCAAACTTCGTCATCCAACTAGAGCCGAAAAACTACAAGGCTTTATTGAAGACGACGATAAATAATATACCCTTTAGCGTATATCATCCCGGTCACTGAGCCGGGATTTTTTTGTCTAGAAAATAAAAAATACCGCTATACTTCAGTATATACATACAATGACACAAAGACTGGATTTATTACCATATAAAGAAATCATATTAAGAAGGACAGGCCATAATCAATTCATTTTTAAAAGGCTAATTTTCTAAAGGAATTGACCACAACCCATCGACGGTGATAGTAACCTAATTATCTCTTTTGGGCAATCATTTATAAGCGCTACAAAGCAAAACAAGGCAAAGAATCTTCAAATACCCTTTCATTGGTGCCCCTAGCTGCTGCAACTCTCACACCCAAACGAGCCGAACACTTGGCGGAAGCACCTCCTTTATAGCCTTTTCTTCTTACAATCTGAATCGACTGCCCTGATTCCGTATAAATCCGCGTATCAAAAGAACAGCCCAAAGCTGCTAACTTTTGAAACTTACCATTTGTTTTTGATAAACGGTGTGCCTGATAATTATTATAAATAATGCCACTAAAATGCTTTGAATCATAAAGGTGGCATGCCGCTTGCACCATGAGACCTAATCGACCCTCAGGTAACAGAGACTCTACCACCACCAACTCACCATTGTTATCTTTATAAGCCCAAACTTCTTTTTTTGATTTTATCTGACAAGTTGCCAAATAAACTTTCTGCCAGTCAATGTTTTGAGGATCCTGATGCAGCGCATAAAAAAATGATAAGACAAACTTATATTTTTCCATTGAAATGTTTGACTGAAAAACATAATGATACAACATCTTTTTTACTATGATTTTTTGCACATCAATCGACTGACTATTTTCCACCAATGTTCGACTTAAATCGTTACAATCATTTTCAAAAACTTTACTTATAACCCCAGAAGGAAAGCTTAACGAACTATTGTTACAAGCATAATTTTCTAATGCTTGCCATTTAATAAATTGATTCCAATTATCCAAATACCCATCAAATTTTTTTATAAAGGGATATTGCATAACTACCAAATCAATGATTTTTTGCTGCAATGCGTCCGTTATCTCTAAGCTACTATCTTTTACAGCTTCTGCCATTTTAGCCATAAGCTCCATTCCATCCAAAGGTGCGCTCTTGCTGATAAAAGTGCAAATACCCTGCATATGCTCTCTTTCAATGCTACCTAAGCCGCCCCCCATAGTAATAGCCAAATTCACTATTTCAGGATACTTAAAATAATTTTCTATAAATGAATTGATTCCTGTTCTCATGCTAATGCCTACTTCATATGAAAAGCACATTATAAACAATAGCCCATTCATTCTCTATCTTATTTTAAATATATTTTATATATCTTATGATACTAATAAAATAATGCTATTATTAACTAACCTTATTATTGAGCACTATTATGACTTTACTAACCAAACTACAAAATAATTTAAAAGTGCGCTTTTGGGTGATTATGCTTATAACCCCTTATATTGGGATTTGCATTGATCTTTATGTGCCATCATTACCGGCGATTAGTCATTACTTTCATACTGATCCTCGCTTGGCGCAGATGACAGTGCCTGTTTTTATGCTTGGTTACGGCATCACTAATTTCATCTTGGGGCCTATTTCCGATAGCATTGGACGTAAGAAAATCTTAGTCATAGGTTTATTCTTTTGCGCCAGCATTCCCGCCTTAGCAACCTTTAGCACCAGCATAACTACTTTATTAATAGCTCGCTTTTGCCAAGGTATTGCCATGGCAGGCCCCGCAGGCATTGTCCGTACTTTAATGTCAGATAGTTATTCAGGCAAAAAATTAAAAAGTGTTGCCAATTATTCTGTAACTGTTTGGGGACTGGGCCCAATTATAGCCCCAGGCATTGGCGGCTATCTGCAAGCCTTTCTTGGTTGGCATGCAGCCTTTTGGTGCTTTGCTTTTTATGGTGCGATGCTGTTTATTGTGTGCATCTTTTTATTACCAGAAACCAATGAAAACCAACACCCATTAAACTGGCAAAACAAAAAATCAGATGTATTTGATATGTTAAGCAATGGTGTATTTCGCGCCTTTATGGCAATTATGGTTTGTGCTTATGGTTCACTAGTGATTTTTAATGTCTTAGGGCCTTTTTTAATTCAGCACACACTTGGTTTTAGTGCCATTGTTTATGGACATATGGCAATGGTTTTAGGCATTGGTTGGTTATTAGGATCACTTATTAATCGCTTACTCGCTTTAAAATTTAATGCCAAACAGTCTTTAAAGATTGGCTCTGTTGCACTAGTGCTTATGATTATAATTTTTTGGTTAATTGCCTTAACTATGCCATTAACTTTATGGACTTTAATATTGCCCTGCTTATTTTTATTTACTGCAGCTTCTATTTGTTTTGCCAATACACTATTTTTCATCTTAAATATGTACCCAAAAAGAACTGGCACTGCTAGCTCACTTTATGGATCTTCAATGGTTGTTGGTATTGCCATCATCACTTACTTTGCAGGCTTTACACACTTAAATTCACAGCTGCCCATGTTATGGATCTACACAATATTTACCATTGTTATGTTCAGCTGCATTATGCATGCGATGAAATGTAATCAGAAATAAAAAAAAGGATCCAAAAAGATCCCTTTTAAATATGCAAGCTAGACGACACTAATCATTTACCGCTAATTGCAATTTCACTCAATAAAATCGAACCTGTACGAAGTGAGCCATTAGTATCAATATCATCATGACCCATAGCAATTATGTTTTGATACATCTGTTGCAAATTACCTGCAATACCAGTGTGATGCACTGGATATTGTATTTCGCCATTTTCAACCCAAAAACCATTAATACCTTTACTAAAACTTCCTGAACAAAGATCAACTCCCTGCCCCATAAAGCTAGTGACCAATAAACCGGTATTCATTTGCTGAATGAGGTTTTTAAAACTGTCATTCGGCCCCTGTGGCGCCACATTAAAGACACCACCACAATTGCCAGTTGTTGTTAAACCTAAACGATTGGCACTGTATTGACTTAGAATATAGCTTTGCAATAAACCATCTTCAATATAATTTATTTTTTGTGTTTGCACACCATCATCATCAAATGAAGATGAGCCCATTGCTTTTTGTATAAAGGGATCTTGGCCAATTGAAAATTCATTAGGCAATATTAATTTACCTAAACTATCTGTTAAAAAAGATGACTGCTGATAAATAGAACGGCCACTAATCGCAGATAATAATAAACCCCAAATGTTTTTTGCCACTGCTGGCATAAAAATAACTGGGCACGTTCGACTTGTAAGGCTTTGCGCACCTAACATAGAAGTTGCTTTTTCAACTGCTTTTTTAGCGATATTTTCAGCTGTTATTAACTCGCTCGCATCTCTTGCAATGGAATATTCATAACCTTGTTCCATTTGCTCATTAGCTTGTGCAATAACACTAACACCGTAAGAAGCATTCGATCGAGGCTGAAAAAGTGGTGTGTCCATTTCACTATTAAAATAAACATCCTCACCCTCATATTTATTTAGCCAAGCCTGTTCAACTTGTTTAATGCGCAGGTCTTGATCTAATGCCAACTGTTCTAAATTTTTGGCTTTGTCAACAGCATCCTCAACAGATATATCCCATGGATGATAAAGCGAAAGATCTTGTGCTTGTTTGCATAGTAACTCTTTAGGTGCCAAACCTGAAGCTGGATCAGGTTGTGTATATTGAGCAATATCAGCTGCTTTTTCTAACAAACGACTTATCGACTCTTTAGTTAGCGCACAACCGCTCACCTGGCCTTTCGCCTGAGCCTTATAAACCGTGATGCCGATATGTTGGCTATGATGATAGTTTAGTGAATCCAGCGATTGTTTTCGCACTTCAATGGCATAACCACTATCTTGAGATATTGATATTTCAATGGCATCAAGGTTGAGAGTTTGCGCGTATTGCTTGGCAAAACTACAGAGCTCGGCTATTTTGGCTTGGTTTTTTTTCATGGTATATAGACATCCCAAATTTAATGTAATGAACCACCCTGTCAGATAAGCTGACTGATTTAATCAGTCAGCTTATACTAGGCTTTTACAACAATATGCCGAAGGCAGGAGGTTCATGATGTCATACTAATGGGAGCGCTCTGCTTGACCCTTACCTTGTGCATCAACAGCCATAAACCTGGCTTTATCAGCAAAAGCCTGCACTTGTTTATTGATAGCATCAATATCACGTTGCGTTGGCATTTTAACCAATGCATGTTCAAGCACTTCATCAACCCACTGAACTGGCACAATTGTTAAACCATCTTTAACTTCTTGTGGTAAATCTTTTAAATCACGCTCATTATCCTTGGGAATGAGTACTTTTTTAATGCCACCACGTAAAGCTGCTAATAATTTAGATTTTAAACCACCAATTGGTAACACTTCACCGCGCAATGTAATTTCACCAGTCATTGCCACTTCAGAACGTACTGCAATATTAGTTACCGCAGACACTAGAGCTGTACACATACCAATACCAGCGCTTGGGCCATCTTTGGGTGTTGCACCCTCAGGCACATGAATATGAAAATCATAAAAATGGAAAAAATCAGGTGATAAACCCCATTGAATAGTACGCGTACGTACTACAGTCATGGCTGCAGAAATCGATTCTTGCATCACATCACCTAATGAACCGGTGTATTGTGATTTGCCTTTTCCTGGTAACTTTTGCGCTTCAATCATTAAGATATCACCACCAACTTGTGTCCAAGCTAAGCCTGTTACATAACCAACAGAGTTTTTCTTTTCAGCCAAACCAAAGCGGAATTTTTTCACACCTAAATAGTCTTCAATATTCTTTTGGCTAATCACTGTTGCTTTTTTAGATTTCTCTAGTAATTTTTCCTTTACAACTTTACGGCAAACTTTGGCTATTGTGCGCTCTAAACTACGCACACCTGCTTCTCGCGTATAAACACGTATCATTTCTAAAATAGCTTTATCCGTAAAACGAATTTCACTTTTCTTTAAACCATTTGCTTCGATTTGACGCTTAACTAAGTAATCTTTTGCAATACGCAATTTCTCAGACTCGGTATAACCGGATAGCTCTATAATTTCCATACGATCACGCAATGCTGCTGGAATTTCTAATGAATTGGCTGTTGCCAAGAACATCACATCTGATAAATCATAATCAACTTCTAAGTAATGATCATTAAAAGAATCATTTTGCTCTGGATCCAATACTTCTAATAAGGCAGAAGCTGGATCACCACGAAAATCCATTGCCATTTTATCAATCTCATCAAGCATGAATAGTGGGTCTTTCACTTTAGATTTCACTAAACGCTGAATAATACGACCTGGCAATGCACCAATATAAGTTCGACGATGACCACGAATCTCAGCTTCATCACGCATCCCACCTAAAGATAGACGTGCAAAACCACGACCAGCAGCTTTTGCAATGGAACGGCCCAACGAGGTTTTACCCACACCCGGCGGTCCAACCAAACAAAGAATCGGCCCTTTTAATTTATCAACACGAGATTGCACCGCTAAGAACTCAACAATACGCTCTTTGACTTTTTCTAAGCCAAAGTGATCCGCATTTAAAATATCCATCGCTTTTTGCAAATCTTTGTTACCAGGAGATTTTTCTTGCCATGGTACCTTAATAAGCCAATCCAGATAGTTACGACTAACAGTTGCTTCAGCTGACATAGGTGACATTGCTTTTAACTTTTTAAGTTCAGCATGAGCCTTTTCTTTAGCTTCATCACTCATACCAGCTTTTTCAATATCCACTTCAAGCTGTTTTAATTCGTCATAACTGCCTTTATCATCTATCTCACCCAATTCTGTTTGGATGGCTTTAATCTTCTCGCTAAGATAGTATTGGCGCTGATTTTTTTCAACTTGATCACGAACGCGACCTTGTATTTTTTGATCAACCTTTAACAAATCAATTTGAATTTCAATGGTATCAAACAATAACATCAAACGTTTTTCAATATCGAGCTCTTCTAAAATACTCTGTCTAATGGTTAATTCAGGTGTTAAATGCGCAGCTACATTATCAGCAAAACGTGATAGATCTTTTACTTCAGCTAATGGCGCCAACACCTCATCAGGAACTCGGGAATCGTCTTTCACTAACTTTGTAAAGCTTTGCTGAACTAATGCCCGCATATCATTTAAAGCTTGTGATTTTTTAGTGATTGGTGATGTTTGCGCTAAAGTTTCAATCGTTGCCTCATAACGACCATCGACAACATCAAAACCTTTTAATCGCGCTCGGCTAATACCTTCAACCAAAAGTTTGATCGTTCCATCCGGTAAGCGTAAACATTGCAATACTGTCGCTACAGTCCCCATCGGATAACAGGTTTTCATATCTGGCGCATCATCAGCAGCATCTCTTTGTGCCACGAGAAAAATATGCTTATCGCGCTCCATCACATACTCCAATGAAGCAACAGATTTTTCTCTACCAACAAATAATGGAATAACCATGTAAGGATAGATAACAACATCTCGCAAAGGGATGGCTGCCATCTTTTTTTGACGTTTAGATATACTCAACTGATGACTCCTGTAATCCTAACTTAGCCTGCTAAGCTGATTTTTCTTTTTCTTCATAAACATAAAGCGGTTTAGCTTGATTGGATACAACATCCTCATTAATCACAACTTCTTCAACATCTTTCATAGCTGGTAAAGCATACATGGTATCAAGCAAAGCATATTCCATAATGGAACGCAAACCACGTGCACCCGATTTTCTAGATAGGGCCTGCTGTGCCACCAATTGCAGTGCTTTTTCTTTAAATGAAAGATTAACGCCTTCAAGTTCAAATAATTTTTGATACTGTTTCACCAAAGCATTCTTTGGTTCCGTTAAAATGCGTATAAGACTTTCTTCGTCTAGCTCATTTAAGATGGAAACAACTGGTAAACGACCAATAAATTCAGGAATCAAACCAAAGCGAATTAAATCTTCTGGCTCAACAACTTGTATAAGCTCATCTGCAGGAATACCTTCATCTTTCGAAGATACTTTTGCGGTAAAACCAATAGCACTTTCTTGAATACGTGTGCGTACAATTTTATGTAGATCAGCAAAAGCACCACCACATATAAATAAAATATTTGAAGTATCGACTTGTAAATATTCCTGTTGCGGATGTTTACGGCCACCTTGTGGTGGGATCGCAGCAACGGTGCCTTCAATTAATTTTAATAATGCTTGTTGTACACCTTCACCAGATACATCACGCGTTAATGATGGACTATCTGATTTTTTAGAAATCTTATCAATTTCATCGATATAGATAATACCCGTTTGTGCTTTCTCAACATCATAATTACAGCGCTGCAATAATTTCTGCACGATATTTTCAACATCTTCACCAACATAACCGGCTTCAGTTAGAGTCGTCGCATCAGCAATCGCAAAAGGTACGTTTAGAATACGTGCTAATGTTTGCGCTAATAACGTTTTACCTGAACCTGTTGGCCCAATTAATAAAATATTACTTTTACTTAACTCAACACCACCATTCTCACCAGACGAGCGTAAACGTTTATAATGATTGTAGACGGCTACCGATAATACTTTTTTAGCATAGTCCTGGCCAATTACATAATCATTAAGTTTTCTATGAATTTGCTCTGGAGTCGGCAAAGCTGTTTGGTCCACAACCGTAACGGAATGATCATCCGGCTGATCGCGCATGATATCTTCACACAAAGTAATACACTCATTACAAATGAAGACAGAAGGACCTGCAACTAATTTTTTAACTTCAAACTGACTTTTACCACAAAATGAGCAATAAAGTGTTTTTTCATCGCCGCCTTTACCTTTTTTATTCGTCATAGTTATGCTCCAGACGCTAATCAATACAGAGTTCAAATACCATTTAATAAAATTTAAACTATGCTCCATTTTAATAACATAAGGACAAATAGTCCAACTTCAAGAGCTAAAAACAATAAATAATGAAAATATCAATTACTTAGACTGTTTTCACTTATCAATTGACTATTTTTTGCCTTTTTTATCAGAATCAGTGACTGTTTGAGCACGATCAAAGACGACATGATCAATAAGACCATAGGCTTTGGCTTGTTCAGGATCCATGAAATTATCACGATTCGTGTCTTTTAAAATCTGCTCCATTGGCTGGCCAGTATGTTTAGCTAGCAAACCATTAAGTTGATCACTGACACGCTGTGTTTCTTTCGCGTGAATTTGGATATCAGTCCCTTGACCTTGATAACCACCTAATACTTGATGAATCATCACCGTTCCATGTGGCAAACAAAAACGCTTACCTTTTTCACCAGCAGCTAATAATAGCGATCCAACGCTACACGCATGACCTAAGCATAAGGTGCTTACCTGTGGTTTAATAAACTGCATGGTGTCGTAAATAGCCATTCCAGCTGTTACCACACCACCTGGTGAATTGATATACAAAGAAATGTCTTTATCTGGATTTTCTGATTCTAAAAATAACATTTGTGCCACAATTAAATTAGCCATATGTTCTTCAACTTGACCGACACAAAAGATAATACGATCTTTTAATAAACGTGAATAGATATCGTATGAGCGTTCACCACGTGAGGTTTGCTCGATTACCATTGGTACTAATTGTGATCTTAAATCCATTGTTCACTCCTTGTGATGGCTGTGCTGCCGTAGCACAGCTTGGGTTTTATTTTAAAACTTATCAATTAAGCCTGTTGTTGGCCTATTAAAGTTTCATAATCTGTTTTTACATTATTTACCGTCATGTTGGCAAGTAAAGTTTCAATGGCAGCGGCTTCAATCACTGCACTTTTAATGCCAGCCATGGCTTCTGGACTATTATAATAGTGATTAATCACTGCTGTTGGGTCATCATAAGCTTCAGCAACTTTTTCTACATAACTTCTAACTTTAGCAGAATCTGCTTTAATTTTGTGCTTTTCAATAAGTTTCTCTAACATGATACCTAAGCGGATACGTTTTTCAGCTTGTTCCATGTAAGGGTCTAATGGTAAATCAATATCACCCATCTTTTTCAAAGCATCTGGGCCTAAGTACTGTTGCATTTGTTGTTGCACCATGTTTTTAGCTTCTTGCTGAACTAAAGACTTAGGTACATCAAAGCTATTGACTTCAACTAACTGATTAAAAACCCCTTCGTGCAAACGGTTCGTTAATAAAGAATCTAGTTCACGAGACATATGCTTTTTGATTTGCTCTCGTAATGCAGCCATATCACCTTTAACATCTAGCTTTTTCAACAATTCAGCATCATCATCTAAGGGTTGTTTTTCCATCACCTGATGCACTTTAATTGCAAAATCAGCTGGTTTACCCGCTAAATGCTCTGCTTGATACTCTTCTGGGAAAGTCACATTAATAGTTGTTTCATCACCAGCGCCAGCACCCATCAATGCATCTTCAAAACCTGGGATCATTTGACCAGAACCTAAAGCTAATTCAAAGTTTTCAGAAGCGCCGCCCTCAAACTTTTCACCATCCATACTACCTTCAAAATCGATAACAATTTTATCACCATTTTTAGCAGCACGATCAACAGGAATCCAAGTAGCATATTGGTCACGCATACGAGTGATTGTTGAGTCAACATCTTTATCTTCGATAGCAGCTTCTTCTTTATCTACTGACTTGCCATCTAATTCAACCAGGTCAAATTCAGGAAATACTTCGTAAGTTACAGAGAACGTAAATGGCTCGCCTGCTTTATGTTCAGGCATATCATCTAATTTAGGCTGACCAGCCGGCTTTTGCTTTTGATCATTGATCGCTGCTTGGAAGTGCTTATCGACTAAATCACCAACAACTTCAGCACGAATGGATTCACCATATTTTGATTCAATAACGCTTTCCGGCACTTTACCTTCACGAAAACCATCCATTTTAATGGATTTTTGTGCAGTTTTTAACTTGGCTTTATAAGCATCTTCAAACTCTTTGGCTGGTACAGTTACTTTTAAGCGTCTTTCTAAACCATCTAAAACTTCTACAGTGACTTCCATTACTTGATCCTCTTTTGATTATCTGAATATGCTGGTTATCGCTCAACATATAATATGGTACGAGAGGAGAGACTCGAACTCTCACGGGTTACCCCACTGGAACCTAAATCCAGCGCGTCTACCAATTCCGCCACACTCGCTTAATTTTCATAAAGCGCATTCTACAGCCAGACTCGGCAATAGACAAGCAAATCAGTGGTTTATTTTGCAAATAATCCACAAAATAGAAATACACCAGCCTGAACAAATAAAAATCAAACCACATACCAGCAAAAATACACAACTCCTTACAAATAAACGGATTATGTAGCAATACCGAACAAAATCTTTACTTGCCACTCCAAATGCAAGTGTACTCATCATCTTTGACATCTAAGGTTAAGGTAGAATTTCTAGCATACTTATTCCTAACCTGCTCTAATAATAAGGCTTTGGCCATTTTCGGCGAGATATCTTTATCGATAATATTACCGATTTGGCGAGCACCTGTTTTGGCAAATTGGCAGGCTGCTAGCAATTTCTCGATGACTTCATTAGTATAAACAAGCGTAGCCTCATAATTGGTACTGACGCGTTCAGCCAATTGCTTTAATTGATAATGGATAATATCGGCCATCGTAATTTTATTTAATGGCATATAGGGCACCACTTTTACGCGCCCTAAGAATGCCGGTTTAAAATGCTTTTCTAGCTTATTAAATAAGCCCTCCATCGTTTTAGCGTCTTCTTTTAACAAACCTTCTTCGTTATCCATGACATATTGATCTGCTGCATTAGATGTCATCACAATAATGGTTTGCCTAAAGTCAATATCCCTACCTTCGCTATCACGCATAATACCGCGATCTAGCATTTGATAAAAAATATCTTGAATACTTGGGTGGGCCTTCTCCATTTCATCTAACAAAATTAAGCTATGCGGTTCGCGACGCACCGCTTCTGTTAACACACCGCCTTCGCCATAACCAACATAACCTGGAGGTGAGCCGGTTAAAGTTGATGCTTTATGCGCCTCTTTGAAAGCAGACATATTAATGGTCGTGATTTTATCGGCGCTTCCCAATAATTGCTCGGCTATTGCCAATGCTGTTTCTGTTTTACCTACACCACTTGGTCCAGCTAACAAGAAAACCCCTAAAGGTTTAGTTGGCTTTGATAAACGTGCACCACTAGTCATGAGAGATTGGCTGATAGATTCAATCCCTGCTGCCTGCCCAAATACACGCTTATTTAAATATTTTGGTAGCTCAATAAGTTTAGTTTGCTCTTGGCTCAACATATTACTAACAGGAATACCAGTCCAAGCAGATAACACATCAGCAATCATTCTTTTATCAATCGTAAATGGAACAAGCGCTTTTTCTTTTTGCGCTGTTTCCAGTTTTTTTAATAGTTTCTTTTTAATTTTTAAGAAACTAACATCTTCACGATCAGATTTCATATGCCTTTCAAGCGTATCGATGATAGCCTGTTCATTATCTCTTTGCTTAATAATTGCTTTTTTATCTTTTTCAAGTTGCGCCATTCTTAATTTAAGTGCCTTCACATTTTCAGCAAAAGATTGATTGTTCTCTTGGTTTTCCAAAGCATCAATATGCACTTGTATATTAGCTATTTCTGCATTTAAGGTAATAAGCTCATAACAAATACCATTGCGTGGCGTAACAGCCTTTGCGCATGCGGTATCTAATAAACTAACTGCTTTATCAGGTAGTTTTCTTTCAGATAAATATCGATGGGACAAATAAACAGCTGCTTCAACAGCCTCATCTTCAATATGTAAACCATGGTGCTTTTGTAGCTTTTCAACTGTTTGGCGTAGCATATCGATGGCCACTTCAGGCGTAGGCTCAGCCACTGTTATCGCCTGGAACCTTCGCACTAGAGCTGGGTCTTGTTCAAAATATTTTTTATATTCCCGCCAAGTGGTTGCTGCAATCGTACGCAGCTCGCCACGCGCTAAAGCTGGTTTAAGCATATTGGCTGCATCACCCTGCCCTTGTGCGCCACCAGCACCTACTAAGGTATGAGCCTCATCGATAAATAAAATAATTGGGGTTGATGAATTTTGTACTTCTTTGATAACTTGTTTTAAACGTTTTTCAAACTCACCTTTAACGCTGGCTCCAGCTTGCATCGCTGTTAAATCTAAAGTTAATAGGCGCACATTTTTTAACTCCTCAGGCACTTCACCTGCAACAATCCGTTGAGCCAAGCCCTCTACACAAGCTGTTTTACCAACACCTGGTTCACCGGTAAGAATAGGATTATTTTGTTTGCGCCTTAACAGGACATCAATCATTTGTTGAATTTCAGCCGTACGACCAATCACTGGATCTAGTTTTTGGTTGCTTGCTTGCGCTGTTAAATCAGATGTAAATTGATCCAGTGCTTTATTCGAAATTGGGCCAGCCAGTTGCGATGACACATTGCCTGAAGACTGTTTTAGCAAATCAGCAATGATTTTACCCTGCTCAACACACCACACCCTTAATTGCGACACTTCAACAGGCTTTAAAGCAGGTACGATCGATAAAATTTCTTGGCGCATAAGCGTATCTGTCAACATTGCTAACAACAAGAAACAGGGGGACATCACTGGCAAATCACATTCTAAACTAGCAATCAACCAAGCTTCACAAGCGGTATCAATAACTGATTGGCTTAGCGTCGGTGCGCTGCCATGATTAGCCGGGTAACACACAATCTTCCGATGCAATTGCTCTTTAATATTACCTACATTCAAAGAGAATTTTTCTAGGCAAGCTTGCCACATTTCGTCCTTAGTATCTAATAATTTATATAGCCAATGCGCCAATTCTACAGAACGCTGGCTTTGCGCTGCTACAAGTGAAAGCGCCTCTTCTAGGGCTACATGGCATGGGCCATCTAAACGCTTTACTAATACTTCTAAATTCATAACTGTCATAATTTACTCCTAATTAATGAATGCTAAAAACGCACCCTTGTTTATGTTGGCAACTATCTTTAGCAGGTAACCATGCGGTTCTGCCTAATTGCACAAATGGTTGATTTAATCTTGGTAATGGAATGGCCTCATTGAATAAAATTAATTGCACTTGAATTTCAAATTGAAATGGCACTAATTTTTTTATTAATTGCTTCAAATCATTTAGCGCTTGACCGCCTGGCAAAAATGATTGGTAATCTTGATAATTTAATGGACCAATAATGATCTCAATTTGATTGTGATATACATAAATAGTTTCACCTAATATGCTATTTTCACCCAGTGCACTTAAAAATTCTTCTGCAGATAAATAAGAAAGATCGTTTTTCTCTGCACGCTGATAAATACCTTTTAAATTATTAATCGACAAAGGCAGTGTAAAGTAGGCTTTAAGCAAAGATTCTAAAACTGAAGTCGACAACTCCTTTTTTCTTAATAACAATGATGACGAAGCTATAAATGCATCAATGGCATTAGCCACATGCTTAGTATTGGCTAAACCAGATAAAAACCGATGCATCAACAATGACTCAACATCATTTGAATCTTGAGAAGCTCTTAAATGATAACTCTTTATTAATCGATTATTTAACCAGCTTTGATAAGCACATAAAGAGAGCTGGTGATGAAATATATCAAAAAATGTTGTTGTCGCCTGCTGCACCTCAGCTGGTGATTTTGCTGTAAGCTTTTGATCAAATAGTGGCAATACACCCAATGGACCAAACAAGCCTGGCATATTTAAGCTAATTGTATGAGACCCTTGCTCATTTTTATAAATAGCATGCACTTGCTTATATTGCATATGAACACTATTGGATCGACCAATTCGCCAATATATATCAAAATCACTTTTATGATTTTGCTTAAGCTGGTGAATCAACTCGTTAGCATCACCCTGCCACAATACAGGGTGTGCTTTATTTAAAGAAACTGTGGTGGCCATGTAAATGTTTTTCCATTAGTTCGATTATTAATGCTGATGGCGATAAAACTATTCATCGGGCAAAAATGCTTACACAACGCTTTTAAGGCAAAGGCAAATAAACACAACAATCCTTCTTGCGAAGGGTCCGCTTGAATAGTTAATGTTAACTCAATACCAGCAACATAGATTAACTGCTTATGAAGCGGATATCTTTTAGTTGATCGCATACACTCAATTAATTGAATTTGATCGATCATCTGATTAATATCTTTTTGATGTGTTCTATTGAGTGCTTTTAAATAATTACGAATATTTTCAATCGCATTTGGGTCTTGGTTAATATGGAAAAGATCCTCATGCGATGCTGCAAGCAAACTTAATAATTGATTAAGCTGGTTAACTTCTGCATTCCGCACAATAGGCGTTGGGTGATACAATATATCAATAGATAATGGCTGATCTTTTTTATCTAAAATAGTGAGCTCACCTCCCTGTTGACACAAATGCATACCAAGCATATCGTCTCGATGCATACATAACAGTTGTGACTTGGAATAAAGTTTTTTGTCACTTGAGCCGGTTATATTAACTTTTAAAACAGTTTCAGTGCCCTGCAATTCAGTATTACCCAACTCCCATGTTGGTATAGCCTGCGACTCCCAATAAACAGTATTATTATCTGGCTGCTGATGCAGCGAACCTTGATACATCGGCATAGCTTGCATGGCCTCTTGGCTTTGCTCCCAAATCGATGTTTCTAATACTTTATAAATTTCAATATCTTTACTATTTAATGTGGTATTAATTTCTAGTGGTGTATAGGCATTTTCAGTTTTTAAATGGACCGTTTTAGATTCCATTGGAAATAAATTAATAACGGGTGCGCAGCCAAGGCATAATTCAGCTTTATTTAAATAGTCTGAAATGTTCTGATCATATTTATCAAAAAATATATAGTATTGATTATTAATTTCTTCTAACTTAGTGCTTAATGAGTAAAATGCATGAAAATCAATGTAATGATGCTTTTCAGGATAAGCTGTGAATTCGGTAAAGATTTGACATTGTTCATACCCTGCTTTTTCTGTGGGTATTAATAATTCATCTTTTGAAAACCCTACCTCAGAAAAGGGCTTATAACTAGCATCCGTCCATGCCGTACTATTTTCTATGGGACGCGCTATAGTCGCCACTTGGTTCTCAACAAAAAAAGCTGTCAGCGATTGAGCATATTGCTTAAATGCTTTGATATAAATTCTTAATGGTTTATCAAGTAATTGACTATGATCAAAACTTTTATGAGTCGATTCTATAGTAAGCGGCAAAAAAGATTTGGCTTGTTTAGGCGCAATAACGCCCTCAGGTAATTCAATAATTGGTCTAATGGATTGATAGTCCAATTTAATTGGCATCACTTCAACCGGATAACCCAACTGAAAATAATATTTACCATCAATGGCATCACTGCTTTCAAGCATAGTATGTTTGGCAATACTCATTACCTTATCACATGACTTACTAGGATTCATTTGAACTGTGGTCATTGATGGTAATGGCATATTAGCCATGGGATATAATATATTTAATAAGCTTTGCGCTAAATTCTTTTGGTCATGATCATGATTTGCTTGCATTTTAGCCGTTAAAAATGCAAATGATTCTAGGATCCTTGATACCAACGGATCAGAGGAGCCTTGCTGATCAAAACGCAACATGCCCGCACTTTTAGGATGTATTTTAGAAAATGCATTACCCGATTCTCGAAGATAATCTAACTGTTGATGGTAATATTTTAAAATAGTATCGTTCATGATAATTTAAACCTTCTTTGAATAGGTTGACAAACAGCCTCAAACTGTAACGGTTTATTTTTATTCGCATAGCGCACGTCACCCTCAATAACTAAATGTATTTTAGTTGGGCCATTGGAGTGCTCTAATAAACTTAAGTGGCAATGCTGTAATCTTGGCTCATGATTTTCTATGATTTGTGCCAACTGCTTTAAAGCTACTGGATCTTGATAACTATCATATGCCGCCCATTTCAATTCTTCTGTAATACCATAGCTTAGTAAGGATTGATTTAATGATTCATATGGCTGACTCCATGGAAATTGCACACAGACCTCATTTAAAATTGCTTGTATTTCAGACTTAATATCATTGATATAGCTTGCATAGTCAGCCTTGCTATTTTCAACTGCCGACAATCGATAACGTAGTGAATGCTCTAATATACTCATAATTATGCTGCCTTTCCGATGATACTTACCAAACGCAAGTGAGTATGAACTTGATCAATTCGAAAGTTAGGTTGCAAATCCATCGAACAAAGAAAATGCCCTGGTAGCTTAGGTTGATCAACAACCTTAATGAGCGCTGATTTTAATGGATACTTAAGCCATTTGTTTGAGTCAAATGATTCAGCACCACCGCAATATCGAAATACCCATTTTTGCAAAAAGGCTTGTAGGTCATCAGCATTTTGAATAGAACCTATTTTTTGCCTGCCTAATACTTTCAAATAATGCGCAAAGCGACAAACACACAATAAATAAGCTAAAACACACGCCATCGCCTGCTGTGTTGTTAAATTATCTTTTGCCTTATGATAAGGCTTATACCAAGCCAAGCCTTTATCTAATCGAAGCGTGCGATCATAAAGATTTTCTTTTAAAATCAAACAACCCATACTCGATAACACTTCACTTTCTTGATCAAATAAATTTAATTCCAATCTGGGTAATGGTGTTGTTTTAGCATAATCGGATTGATGATACAGCTTAGGCAACTCTAATTTAATTTGATTAATATCTGAAAACCAACCTGTTTGTTGATAATTTTTTAAAACGAGCTTGGCTATTAAATAAGTAGCACTGCCCCAACATAACTGCTGTTTACCTGAATTATTTTCAAAAAAACCGTAGCGACCATTTGATTGATAGCGATATTGAAAAGGTTCACGCCATAAATAACGTTGACAAACAAAGAATAAATAACGTGCATCTTCAAAAGATCTTAGTCGTTCAATACGGCTGCTATGCGATAGACTATTAAAAATATGAGTATTTTTAATTTTTGCCAAATCCTCATAGCAATCCAAACCAAACCACTCCGGGCTAGCTTGCAGTAAGCACGGCAAAAAACAGCTTCCAGCAATAGCCATAATATTTTCGATAATGGATAAGTGATCGTACGGACCCTTTTTGTCAATATTAATATCTAGTAATAACATGGCAAATGGACTACCACCTGCCATATCATATTCTTGGTTATATAGTAATTTGAACAAAAAAGTTTGCTCATAATCTGAGGTTCGCCCTAAGTCTTTAGCAAACTCCCTATCTGTCATACATAGGATTTTAATCGACTGCAAATGGCGAATGCCAGCATCAACAGAGTCCATCAAGCTCATGAGCCCGCGCCATTTTGATTCTAATTGCATAAATACCTTATCATGCAAAATAAGCGAAGCTTGCGCCTCAATTTTAGCATCGATATCAGCAATAAGTTGATCTAATTTTTGACGTATTGATTTCATCTATATAATCCTGGCTTGCAACCCTCTTTTATGAACCCTTTTTAGGAATGTCAGCGACTAAACGCATTGATGTCGTCAACTCTTCCATCTGTAGCCATGGACGTAACCATGCCACAGCTTTATAACTACCGGGCTGCCCTGGGATTTCCTTCACCTCTACTTTCGCATCTGATAAAGGATATTTAGCCTTAAGATCAGCATTGGTTTGTTCATTTGCATTAGCATATTGCATAATCCATCGATTTAACCAATTTTGCACATCACCTGCTTCCATAAATGAACCAATCTTATCGCGTGCAATAATTTTTAAATAATGCGCAAAACGAGAAGTTGCCATGATATAAGGCATTCTTGCAGAAATTGCAGCATTAGCCGTCGCCGCATGCTCATCATAAATCTTTGGCTTTTGCACACTTTGCGCACCAAAGAACACTGCATAATCAGTATTTTTATAATGACACAGTGGCAAGAAACCAAGTTGACTTAATTCAGCTTCACGTCGATCAGTAATACCAATTTCAGTAGGACACTGATAATCGATTTCACCATCATCTGACGGGTAAGTGTAAAGAGGTAAGTTTTCAACTTTACCACCATTTTCAGCACCACGAATGGCTGTACACCAACCATGCTCTGCAAATGCTTTAGTTAGCGTGCTACCATACATATAAGCAGCATTCATCCAACAATATGACTTATCTTCGCCCTGGAATTCTTCATAATTAAATGTTTCGGCTTTTTTAAAGGCTTCACCATAAGGCAGTCGTGCTAATACACGTGGCATTGTTAGTACAACAAAACGTGAATCATCACTTTCTCTAAAGCTTTTCCATTTTGCATATTCTGGGCTATCGAAGATTTTAGCTAAATCTCTTGGCTTAGCTAAATTAGACCAATCATCAAAGCCAAACAACTCAGGCGCTGCAGAAGAAATAAACGGACAAAATGAAGCGGCAGAAACAGATGAAATGTTACGCAACATATCAACATCATCTGGGTCATTAGAGAATGCATAATCACCAATTAATGCACCCATCGGCATACCACCAGCAATACCATATTCAGCTTCATAGATTTTTTTATAAAGTTGGCTTTGATCAAAATCAACCGCTTTATCCAAATCTTTTGCTAAATCACGTTTGCTAATAGACATCATACGAATTTTTAATTGTGTGCTTGTTTCACTTTCAAAAATTAAATGATGCAAACCACGCCACGAACCTTCAATTTTTTGTAGATTCTCATCATGCATCACTTCACTTAACTGTTTTGAAATCATGCTATCTAGCGCAGCAATTGCATCAGTAATCGTACGATTCACATTCTTATTCCACTTAACAGTTCCCTGCAATGCAGATTGAGTTAAGTTCGATAATAAGCTTTCTGTATGATTACGTTCAGTTTGCTTAGTTGCTGTAATGGCCTGATCTAGCAAACTAACTGATTGTATATCAGCTTCTTGCTTTTCTTGCACAGCTTGTTCTAATTGACTCATACTTTTTCTCCTTTATTTTCTTTAGCAGCATTTAATTGTGCAGCCAAATCATCAAGTTTTTCTGGATTTTTTAATACTTGTTCCAAGATTTCTTCTAAATCATCGGAAACATCTGTTTTGGTAAGCAACTCTGTTAGCTGATCTCTAATTTGCTTAAGCTTTCTAAGTGGCTCAACTTGTTCAATAATCGCATCAGGCTCAAAGTCTTCCATGGATTCAAAAACTAAATGAGCACCGATTTCAGAATCCGTATCTTCTAATACATTATTAACACGCACCTTGACGCCAGGTTTAATCTTACCCATCACTGCTTTAAAATTATCTTGATCGATATTGACAAACTTGCGGTCTTTAACAGATTTTTGCTCAACACCTGGGTGCGTACCGGCATAATCACCAATCGCTCCAACCGTAAATGGGATTTCTTTACTAACTTCAGCACCTTCGGTTTCCACATCATATTTAATGTGTACACGTGGTTTTCTGACTCGTTCTAATTTATCGTTAATACTAGACATAATTGTCTCCTTGGTATGTTTTGTTTAAAGTTTTTTTAGGTTTATTCAATTCATTGCTTACTCACTAAGACCCCTCCTGATGCCAAGGCATCCCAGTTTGTTTTACAATATGGTTTATTTCATCTTGGTCCTTAATCATGGTTGCCATTAATTCTGGCCAAGACATTTTCGACCATTCAATAACACGATATAACATGTATGGAATAGGAGAATGCGGCTCTATTTTTTTAAAATAATGTGCAACTTCATTGAGACTTTGGATAGCCTGCTCACGCGAATTTGCTTGGTTAGGCATAATAGATATTGTGCTTTCTTCAGAAATAATCCCAATATTTTTCTCTTCTAAATCAACCTCTTTTGATAAAATACTTTCACCAAAGACCGTTTTAGCTAACTGAGTAATATCACGCTGAACTGATACCAATACATCTCTTATAGCACTGGTTGGTGGAGACATATCTTTTAAAGTATCCCATAAAACATCACTCATTTTTGCAAATAGCTCAACACCCTTATTAACAGAGCTTAATAAATAAAGCATGGCATCTTGCCCAGCCACCTGCACATAGTCTTGCAATTCATTTAAAGAATATTTTTCTTCTGTGCCTCCTTGTGCACCGCTAGTATCGGCATGAATCAATCTTTGATATTCCCACAAATAAATTACTGGATCCTGACAAATGCAAACATTAGTTAATGGCGCTAATAAACTGCCTTTACCATCTTCTCCATTGAGCCCTGTTAATCCCATCCATTGATAGTCTTCTGGATCATCGGCATCAATGCTTGGATATAAATTATCACCAAATTTTTCCACTAAAATAGTCACTACTTCAAAAGCAAAGGCACAACCCGCATACCCATCAAGACGGCATAAAGACTCTAAAAGCCATGCCATCACATCAACATCACGACTATAATTAAGCAAAATATCTAAGGATAACTTAGCTACAGTTTGCCAATAATTAGAAGATGTATCATCACCTTCATTTAGATAATATTGACGCTCGATTTGACGGGCATCAGAACGCGCATCTTTAGCTTCGCGATATATTTTTTTAATATCAGCATTTGATTGTGGATCTATTCCAACATCATCAATCGCTTTTATTTGGTCTATTAGTTCTAAATAACTTTGTTCAAAATACATAGTATTACCTTATTTTTAATTGTTCTGGGAATTCAAGACCATTGAAATCTTGCATGGTCAATGCTCTAACCGGTGTATCACTATCACATACCCATGAGAAATTAATGCCATTTAAGCGATATTCCATTAAATAGCCAGTCGGTATAGTTGTAATACGAGCATGTGCAAAGATTTTAAATAAAGCCCAAGGACCGTTATAAGCGATCTGATAAGCTTGGTGTGTAAAATTATGGACTGATAAATTCACATCTTCTTGGTTTAATTGGAATGGCCATTTAAACTGAGTTTGTTCTTGTGGACCATGCGCATAACTAAAGGATTGATCACCAATCATTAAGTTAAAACCAATCGCTTTGTTATCCAGATTTTTTGGTGTCAATGTGAAAGCTATTTGCGCTTTACCTTGCGCATTAAAATAATCTGATTTAATACGATTAGCCTTAAAGAAGAATTGTACCTCTTGTTTAGTCAATGGTAAGCGGTAACCAGAAATATCTTTTAAGGTCATAGATTGATCTTTATTAACAATCATAAAGTTTGCAATATAAGCATTATAGAACTTGTCCACCAATCCATTTGGCTTAAAGAAATCACTAAAGCTATCGATAGCCAAAGATCTATCCGCATGCGCATTAACTGGGAAGTGATTTTGTAAATGCTGCTGATAATAGCTTGCAACTTTTTCTTGCCATTGCTGATTAACAGATTTAAAAGCCTGATTCACTATAATACGCCAAGTTTGTTGTGATAAATTTGTTAACCATCTTTTTACAGGTTGTGGTGCATTATTGGCTTCTTTAGCCAATTGCTTTAATGGATCACTCAAGCTAGCTTTCGGAAAAGCTTTAACATAGGCCAATGCGGCTTGATCAGCATCTGGACTTGTATTTATTTTTGTAATCAGCTGATTTATAGCTTTGAACGTGCCATTTATCTTGTTCAGCTCTGATCCTGTTAAACCAGAAGATGCAAACCCATGTATCGGCGCAAATTGCTTTGCCACATCAACATTAGCCATTTGGATATCACTGGTATTGTCATCAATAATATGTACTAACTTAGTAAACGGTGAGCCAGCTGTTGCTAAAGCAGCATAGGTTTGTGCAAGTTGTGTTAAATTAGCAACTGGTTTAATCGTAATTCCAGCAAGAGCACCATGCCACTGTTGCTGATAAGCATCATTATACTGCTTTTGCATATCCACAATAATACTAGACAAGCTTTCTGATCTATCTGTCTTAGATTTCAAACCAATATCATGATTATCTCTTGAAACCTGATCAGCGATCTTATTTATATTTGGCTTAAATAACTTAGAAAAACCAGCTTGGGTATATAACGGAGATATCGCCTTCGCCTTATCATTTGCAACAAACACATCTGAAAATGATTGGCCAGAGATGGTACTCATAACCATATCAGGCAGATCACTTGCCATAGATTTTACTGTTAACAAAGCATAAGCACGATCAGAAGGCACGACTTGTTGAAGCTCTAAACGAATCTTGTTAATAAGAGGACGTTGAACACCTAAAGAGCTAATATATAAATTGCTTGATCTTTTTAAATAGTACTGAAGCTGTTTACGCACACCAGGTTGAGAAGCATAATTCTTTTCCCATAACAGCTCCATAGGCGCAATAATAGAATCTGGCGTTGTATCCGCCTGGGGGCTAAAAGCCAGATAACCTTTTAAAGTAGCATAAAGCGTATTGGTATCAAGATCCTTTTGATATAAAACATTCTCTAAGTTAATCGCCACCCGTGGTAAATATTGGCTTGTTAACAATCTATTAACCGCCTCTTTAGCATGGGCATAAAAACTTAGATTTGGAATAAATATCCAAGATAAAGATCCATTTTTATTAATATTTATTTCAGACTGATATATAGGGTTAATCAACCCTAACGTATCTGATAAAGATTGATTTTCAACCTGAAAATTATGCTTCGTTTGCTGATAATTTTGAATTTGATTATTAACATTTTCATTAAGTAGTATAGAGTTTTTGTAGGTTTTATGGAATGACCAAGCCGTCGCTAATACAAATACCGGCAATCCAATACAAAACAAACCATAGCACCACTTTCTTAAGCGTTTCATACGCAGACTAAAACCAACATACTTACTTTCTTTAAGTATGACATCTTGAAACATATTATAAATAAAATAGCTTTCTTGGCTTAGTAAAATGGACTCTACAGCTGGCAATTCAATATTGAATTTTGATCCGACGGCATGACCTATAAAATCATATGGCTCGCCACTTTGGGCAGCACTAGTAAAATAAATACCTCGAAACTGCAATATATTTTTTGAAGGAATACCAGCAAATAATTCTTTAATGTAGTTTAACAAAGGCTCTTTGAACAAAGCAATCTGTTGAGGAAAGTTATAAATCAATGCACGCTTGTCTTCATGCTTTTCCATATCCAATACATGCGTTAACTGTGATGACAAGCGATCTGCTAATTGATCAAAACCTTTATCATAATAACCTTGCACTTTTTGTGATTGTATACTGATATCGAGCGGAAAGGTTAGCCCCCAAAGCTGCATTAACTCTTCTTTGCTTAAATGATTAAAGTATTCTGAAAAACCACGAATTAAATCCATTTTAGTAAACATAGCATAAACTGGAATAGTTGCTTTTAAAATGCGATACATTACTTTAATTTGATCAGATAGATCTTGCATCACATGACGCCTTGTATCATGCTTTGTTAAAATAAGTTCAGATAAAGTTAAGCATATTAACACCCCATCAATAGGCTTAGAAGACTTACGTTTATTAATACTCTTTAATAATTTAGCAAATGACTTAATATGATCTTTATAACTCGCTGGACAGACGACATAAATTGCCTGATCTGTAAAATACCAAGTATATGCAGAATGTTGTTCAACCAAAGCTATGGCCTTGGCACCATAATAACTGGCTGGCAAAATTCGGTGACCTGAGTTTTCTATTAATGTTTTTTTACCACACTCTTCCGTACCTAAAACAACATAAATAGGCAACCGCTTAAATAATCTCGGTATAGGATCTTTTTTAACCACAGAGCCAATATATTCATAAGAGTTAAGTGTTTTATCTTTTGAGTATTTATAAAATCGTGACAAATAAACAGCTGCTTTATCTTTAATCTTTTTTAGCTGCTCAAGACTATTACTCTTATGCTGCATAACGAATACCACTGCTATTTTAATAAAAGTTAGTGCATACATGACTGCGACAATAAAAACTCTTACGCCTGCAGAATTAAATGGGTGATGACCATCAATACTAATGTGAGGCAAGACAAACCATGCCACCAATGAGCCTAATGTAGTTAACAAAAAACTTGATAACGATGAGTTGGCCATAACGAGCCTAAAAGCATTTCCAAACATGATTTATCCTGTTGTATTATTTTGACGATCAAATTGACTAAACGTAGTGACAGGTGCTTCCCTGCCAATTCGAGCTAAAGCGTTCATATTAGATTGGTTGACTTGATAAATGGCATAGCTATACCAAAAATATAAGGCAAAAAGCACAGCCATAGCAGAGGCCAACAACCTTCTAATCTTAATTTTTCTTTTTTTTCTAAATATAATCGTTTGATTATCTAATGATTGCGGTGACAGATTTTTTGCAATCTTGCCTTTGGTTTGCGTAATCACTTGAAACAACTGGTTCTTAATTTGATTTCTTTGCTCTTTATAAGGACCATAATACTGACCTTCAAACCCCAAACTTAGCAATGTATAAATTAATTCAATTACACCTAGGGATTTTCTAGGCTCTTCACACATTTTTTCAGTAATCAAATAAAAACGCTCACCACCCAATGTTTCAGATCTAAACATGCTCAACAGGCTCTCTTGTACCCAAACGCTTTGCGTACCCCAGTCTTTCGATAAAACAGCTTCATCCAAAGCTGCGCACAGACAGTAAGCCGAACAATCAATTAAAAATGTAGACAAACCCTGCCCTTCTAAATCTGCAATATAGCCACTCATTTCGGTAACAGCTTGTTGGTGCAGTTTAGCTACATCTGGAACATCGATAGACATTTTAATTTGCGTCAACAATGTCAATATCGGCTTAGCAAAATCCAAATAATAATTATTTTCATGCTCACCAATCACATCAGCCTGATATCCGGATTGTAAATGCTTGGTTAAATGCAAGTCTTTACCTTGCAAGCTAACATTTTTTGCAATTGCATTTTGTGGCCTTACTAATTTTTTTGTAGGCTTTTGTTCAATGACTTCTAAGAGCGTACTGACCATAATTCCAACCTTAAATCTTCATATTTTGCACCGACATGAATGCATAGTGAATTTGCTTCAACAATTTGTTGCCAAATAGGATGATCCTGATGCAATTCAAAATAAACATAATTTGCGTGATAAGGGATTTGCCTTGGCGCTGTGGGCAACGTTGTCATCGGCACACCAGGGACACCCTTGCTGACCATATCTTTAATCTGACTCAGTGGTCCTAATTTAATTTGATTAGGCAAATCTGCTCTTAGATCATCTTGTGGTGCATTCGCATAAATCGCTAAAATGACCAGGCTATCTTCAAATAAACTTTCATTGATATTATCAGCAGCAAACAAACCATTTGCATGTGGTATTAAATTAACCGCTTTGGCATGCTGTTCTAATACCATGCTTAATGATTTTCTCAACGAATCAAATAGTGGATTAAATGATTGTTGTAAATCATTATGATCATAACGAAAACTATGCTCTATCAACCTATTTTGATTGGTGTATGTAGATAATTGCGCTAACAAATCAACCAACACTTCATACGCTGTAATCGCATAAATGCGTGGCATATCAATCAAATGTTTCAGCTTTACCACAAATTGATTCATCAATTGCAGCATCATAAAATCTGAAACAACAGCAGATTCAGATTGTTCTGATTGCTCTAAACGCTTACTTAAAATTTCAGAGCGATATATTAATAAACCAACCATTTCTTCAACAGTTTTAAAAAGATAATTTTGCGTATTTATCGTTAAACGTGGTTCTATAAATTGTGGATCCAGATAGATTTTATTATCTGGACGTACTTCTTTAATTTTAGCAATAGGTATAAGACAATAGTCCGATAAATCATGCTGATCAGTTAAACATTTAGCCCTAAGTGCCTTCACTTCAATATCAGTTAAATGAGCATTTTCAGATACCGTATCTGGCGAGTGAATAAATTTATTTTGATAACGAATTTGTTCATTACCCTCGACATCATTGATAATACGCCGACGGTCATGCAAAGCTAAGTAAATCGTCATATCCCTTGAACCAATGGGCACTTGCAAAGCTTCTGGCAGTAAATCAATATGTGGCGCATCATAGTAAGATCCGTCTTGAAAAATAACCTTAGCAGAATCAATGACCACCTTACCCTGGTCAAGAAAATCAGGATTGATCTTAATATCTTCAACACCATAGCTATATGGCAAAGCAATTTGCGTTAATTGCGCTAAGCGATTATCCCAAAATCGTTCCTGCTGTTGAAAATGCTGCGGCCTTAGGAACATCCCTTCACGCCAAACTGTTTTATTTATAAAACTCATAACCAAGACCTTTTATTAGTGACAACATGCATTTCATTAGATTGTAAATTCAAATCAATCGGGATACTTTTGCTAGCTGGCAAATATTTAATTTTTTTATCATGAATATTTGGAATCGTGACCACAGTGCGCCAAATTGCATTATTAATATTTCGATAACTAGCAATAATACCGATATATTTAACATCACTATCAATTTGCACAGTGTGCGAAGCATTTTCAGCTGGCCTCACCTCAATACTTTCTTTATCAATAAGATCATCACCTAGTTTTTGAGATGTATTTAATAATAAATCACTATAAGTAGCTTGCTTAAATTTCATCGGTGCTTTTAGTTGGTAGATCGATAAAATTAACGGTTCAGCAATGCCATGCGTATTTGGATTTAAGTATTGTGCGGCATCAATGTGCATATTAACGTTTCGCATTGAAGTTGATGCACAGCCTACCAACAAGCAGCATGATGCAAAACTCAGCACTTTAATAATTTTTGTAATTATTTTCATATGACTTCCTTTGTTTTATTAAAAATACGGTTGATTAACTTATTAACTTTAGTGAATGACTTATGATCACCACCATCTAAATCATTAGTCTCAGACTTCTTAACTTGCTGACTCTTTGCATATAAAGCATCTATTTGGTCCAATGGTCTTATTGCTGAGGCAATTGTACTCACTTTTTGTATTTCTACACGACCCGGTCTTTCCTGCTTAATTTTTTTATGCTGCTTATGAGTAACAACATCTTCTGATGATTGATACGTTGGCGTAGTAAATGCTGACGTTGAAGGCACTAGATTATGCGTCTTTTTAGATTTATTTGATTTACACTTATAATCTAGATTTGTTCTTACTACACTCTCTTTTCTTGCTTTTAAGAACCGATCTTGCTCAACAATACTTTCGTCTTTCTGGATCACACGGTTAAATTCTATGGATTTATAACCAATCACTTTATTAATCACATTCTCTTGCTCAATGATACTTTCTTCACGCATTGACGGCCTTAATAGGCTAACACGCACTTTATGTTTTGGTAATTGCAAGATATCGCCATGCTGCAAAATAATTTTTTTACCTGCATCCATAAGATAATAATGTTCATTCTTCGCAATATTCATCTGTGTTATCTCAATGACCCTTTGTTGTTTGTTAATCAGCATACTCTGATCTATATTTTTTAATAAACTATGGTTTTCTTGCATCCAATTGTATGATTGCGCAACTGAACTTTCCTCTTCACTTTTTTCAGTGCTATCAATAATTTCTAAGTTAATTTGATAATCATTCATATTGACAAATCTCATTTAAAGCAAAACGTGCTTGAACTTTTGCTATTCTATTTTGATTTTTTACGTTTGTCTCCCCGTAAAAAATACGGAAAATGACAAAGTATTGTTTAAATTTTAATTAAATATTATAAATTTTGTTATAATGTTCAAAATTAAATCAAAACAGTAATTCTTAAATTTACATATCACAAATAGAAAATTTTTGTTACCGTATTTTTTACTAAAAATGCAAATTTATTTAAAATTTATTTTCGCCAAAAAGTTATTTTTAGTATTTTTTACGGTTGTCAGAATTTTTAAAATCACTACTATATTAGGCACCGGTCGATAAGCGACTGTGTTTTTAAATTCACTAACAAAATAAAGGAGCTATTCACATGGCAACTAAAGAAGAAAAACAAGTAGTAAAACCTGCAGTCTATATGCAGTTTGTTAACAGTAAAATTAAAGGTACTGTTACTGAAGCTGAACACAAAAACTGGGTTGAAGTGACTAACGTTAAATTTGATATTCAACGTCACATTCACACGCAAACTGGTCATTCAGCAAATCGTGATATGGGTAAACCTGAATTTTCACCTATGGCAGTTAGCAAGCCGCTTGATGCAGCTGGTGCGTTACTTGCTCAAGAAGCTTGTTCAGGTCAACCTATTGATAAAGTAGTTATTCACTTTTGTAAAACTGGCGCTAAAGGTCTTGTTATCTTACAAGAAATCACTTTATCTAAAGTTTATTTAAGCGATTACGGTATCAGCACTTTTAATGATGATCACCGTGCTGCTGAAAGCTTAAGCTTGAACTACAGTGAAATTGAAATCAAAGGTTATAACTATGATTCAGCTGGTAACCAACAAACACCAACTGTTTTTGCTTATAGCTTAACAGAAGCGAAACCTAAGTAAGTTTTCGTTTAAAAAAATTGTCTGGCTGTATAGCACACGTCAGCCAGGCAATTTTCTTTTGATATAACAAATAGCTTAGAAGTAGATTCCAGCTAAAAGATAAATGCTTATATGATTATTACCATCTTGTGATGTCACGGCTTTACCGCCAACAACATTATTATCTTTAGATGAATAATTCTGATCAGCATTAATTTCCAACGATAATGCGGAACGACGAATGGGGCTAATTGTAGCAACACCATAAAAGCGGGATTGCGGCAAGTTAAATGCACTGGCATTAAAAGTTCGGTTATAACCTAAAGCAAATTCAACTGGTTTATTCAACCAAGTGATACCCCTATTCCATTCAATGTGTAATACGCCTGGCCTAACAGCATGACCATTAGTCATAACATCTACAGATGAAAAATGATTAAATGCTGAAACATATTCAGCAACTAAAGTATTGTTACCTGGTATTAAAAACGTTTCACGCACATTAAATGCAGGCAATCTATGCGTTAAAGGATGGTTTGCTAACGCAGATGAAATAGCCCAACTATCAGCCAAATTAGTTACCAAACTTAAACCTGTTGTACTATAATATTTTTTATTTCCATCAGTCTTTACAAAATCAATACCACCTTCTACATTTCGTTTATCAGTTGTTTGAACATTTGGACGATAGATAAAAGCGCGTATATTTAACCGTTGCTTTTGATTATCCATACCTAACGTTACACTTTTAGCAGTGATACCGCCTAGCTCATTAGAAACTTCAGGTAAAACATTAATAACGCTTGTACTATACTGACCAAAAGAAACCTCTTTTTTACCAATAGTTAAATAATAATCTGAACGATTTAAATTACCAAAGGTCATAAAGGCCCGCGGTAAAGTCGTATTAAATTGCTTTGGATCGGTAACTGTATCTGTAAAAGCATGCACCCAACTATCTATTGTAGTGAATGTTTGGATTTCCATACCTTGCAAATTGGTACCTGCACTTTGCTGTGGTTTCAAGTTATCACTCATTAGCAATTGAAAAGCACCACTCACCAAGAAAGTATTTTTATTTGAATTGCGCTGGGCTATTTTTAATAAGGCATTATCAGTATTTATCCAAGAACCATTAATAAACAAATCATAACCACTATACGCTGAGGCATATTTGCCACCAAAAATATCAGACAATAAAGAAGAATCTTGCTGACTAGAAGACTTTGCAGCTTGACTAGTAGGCGGCTTCGATCGATGGGTATGTTGCGGTAATGTATAGGCTGTACCGATGGCAGCCAAACCAATTAACACAGAAGAGACTTTCAATAAGCTCTTTTTCATACTTATACCCCTTTTAGCATTTAAATCGGGGCCAGTGTACGCCTATTTATTGTGCTGCGCAATGCGATGCTCAACTTTGCGATACCACATTAGCCATAACCATAATGTCGAAGCAACAAAACCAATACCAAAGCCCAATCGAAGCGCAATCACACCATCGAATATATGGTAGCCAAATAAATAAGCGCAAGGCAGTGAAATCAGCCATAAACAACCCAGGCCAATATACATCGGTGACTGTGGAAAGCCTATAGCGCGTAAACCAAAAGCAAATAGATTTCTTAGCGCATCAAAAAACATAATTAAAATAGTTACCCAAAGCAAATGATAAGCTAATATCTGAATACCAGTATTCGAAGACATATTGTGATTATAGAAAATACTTAAAATTGTATGACCAAAAAATGCGGCTATTATAATAAAAATAGCAAAGATCATAACCATCAATAAAGCCGACATTGACATAATCCGATGCCCCAGCGCTAAGTTTTTTTCACCATGTACTTTAGCAATTAAAATAGATGCACCTTGAGAAATACCCATGGTAATCATCACCGTCATCAAACCATACTGCGTTACAATTTGCTGAGCAGCTAATGCATCCGTCCCGAAAGCGCCAATCATATAAATAGCAACGGTAATGGCCGCTAATTCTCCACCATATTGAACACCAATTGGCCAACCAAGCTTGAACAAAGCCTTCATTTCTTTAGCCAGAGATTTACACTGACGGCCACCTTTGCAGAAGATTTTCTTAAAACAAGGCAACCGCATGGTATAACCAATAACAAAAACCAACGAACAAACAATACCAACACATTGCCCTAATATCACCCCGCCCAATTGCATTTGTGGAAAGCCAAAATGGCCAAATACAAAAACATACATACAAATAAGTACAATCGGAAAACGAACAACTGATGCCCAAGTGCCAATAATGGTCTTACCTAAACCGTTGATAAACTGAATCCAGGCAGCACCTATCGCCATAATCATTAAAAAACCAGCTGAAATATGAAAATAGGAAACCGTACGTGCGATTAAATTTGGATTTTTATGAAATAACTTCAACCACTCAGGGCCGAACCAAACAAGCACAGAACCAAGCAACGCAATAAACACACCCAAACAGATACCCGATTTTAACACCATGGCTAAAGTTGCATCATCAGCTTTTTTACCGCGATAATAACTAACGCGAATACTCACGCTCATCATGCTAGCACCAACCATCGCATTGATGGTCATCACTGTAGACGTTGCTAAAGCTGAAGCAGCCACTTCTTTTGCACCAAAATGACTGAGCATAACCACACCGATGGCGCTGGCCAAATAACTGATCACACTCATCAGCGCAATTGGCGTGCCAAGTGAAAATAGATCTTTAATAACGGTACGACGAGATAATAGCTGCATAATAGTTCCTTCATTGCTTGAATATACTAGCATGCAAGATCTATGCAGTCATTAAAGTAGCCACGCCATTTACTTTATTAATTATCAAAGTCGTCGAGGGATATTTGCAATATCTAATTTCACAAAGAAAGCTCACGCAATATGTCACATTTAAAAGATAAGTTCTTCCCGTCAAAAGCCAAAGGTGTTACAGACGTACGACACTCTTTAAATACAGTACTATTATTTGCAGACAAACGAGGCATAACCCCATCACTAGCCGCACTAGCACCGCAAGTATTTTTTGCCACTTCAAGACTACACACACGTGCAAGACCACGACTATCCCCACCATTAAAAACACACAGAGCATCCTGATCACCAAAGTTGAGCGGCTTATCCACAATGGGTGGCATTGGTGGCAATTGCTTTTGTACTGCAAGCAGCTCAATATTTTCCGGATCAATTTTCAAACCTAGTTGGCATGCTAACTGCACACCAACATAATCGCGCTGAGTCATACAATAATTTGCATCAGCTATACATGCTACCACCTTTATTTCTTGCTTATCCGGATTAGCTTCTAATGCACAATGAGCATGCGCCAATGCAACCTGATATGCTTTTTGATCAATATTATAATATGCTCCAGTTAAATGATAATTTAACTGAGCCATTTCATTTCCAGGGTTAATTTCAATTATTTTTGATGCAAAGCTTTGTGCTGATTTATAATTATTATTATCAATATGATAATTCATACCAGCTTCAAAAAATAACTCTTTTGCTTCTAGACGATTTGGGCTAATGGCAACAGCTTTGTCTCTCAATTCTTTAATATGACCATAGTCTTTATTATCAATACAACGTCTGATCTTTGCACATGCTTGATAATATCTTGCTGACTTTGCAGTAGGAAAGATTAATAACATATCATTTACCAAAGACTCTAATTCTTCCCATTCTTTAGCTGCGTAGCACTTAACTATACAATATCGCAAATAACCCTCGCAAATATTTACCGTACCATGCTTTGCCTCGTATTGATTAAGAAAACGCTCAAAATCGTTATCCAGTTCATCGGCCACCTGGCCTTTTGCAGTATAATAATAATTTTTCCACTTGCGCAGTTCAAATGGATCGTTCACATCAATAACTGGAAGCGCTTCAACACACAACTTTAGAATTTTTTCATTGAGAGCTATATTATTTTTAGCTTCATCATTTTCAACTAAGACAACCTTGCCATTTCTCAAATCCTCGATTACTGCTTTACACATAACCCATTCAAATTGATTTTTACGTTTACTTCTACGCCTCATTTTTATTCCTTACAAAAGCTATGATCAAACATCGAGATAGAAAATCATAGATAAATATTAATATGTATTTGATAGCGGAATTGTATCAATTATTTCAAATGACTCAACAGTTAATATTAATTTATAGCTATTTTTTAAGTACTAAAATAACGTAATGTACGTTCTAAGCTATGTGAGAATGTTTTTTTGAGTTTTTTTAAAAATAGAGAAAGGGTTTTCAGTAAAAACCAAGAACCTCTCACCGAACCATCACCCTTCAGTCGATTCTTTGACCCTCCTCTAGAGAGCAATATTTATTTGAGCAGATGAATAAAATCACAATGCGGTTGCGCGCTAGCCGCGCTGGGCAACCTCCTTTTTTTTATCGCTGATGCAAAACAAGTTTGCATACTAGCGACTCAAGGGGCGCAAGCTCCCCTTTAGGATCCCCACTGCTTTCTTCTATATTTTTGTAGAATTAAAATTGATCTTTTTGAATTGGGGTGGACGATGGGACTTGAACCCACGACGACTGGAATCACAATGCGGTTGCGCGCTAGCCGCGCTGGGCAACCTCCTTTTTTTTATCGCTGATGCAAAACAAGTTTGCATACTAGCGACTCAAGGGGCGCAAGCTCCCCTTTAGGATCCCCACTGCCTTCTTCTATATTTTTGTAGAATTAAAATTGATCTTTTTGAATTGGGGTGGACGATGGGACTTGAACCCACGACGACTGGAATCACAATCCAGGGCTCTACCAACTGAGCTACGCCCACCACATAGTAGAAGGGGCATTATAACACCCCTTTTGAAGATTTCTAGTGTTTTATAATTTAATTGTGTTTAGGATCCCTTTTGAAAACAACCTCTTAATTGCTCACAACAAGAAGCCTTATCCTTTCCTTCTTCTAACAGTTCATATTTTACATTAGAAACTTCATCCATGGTATAAGCCTTAGCTGCTTTTGCTTCTTTGCTCAATAAACATGAAAATGTTGTAAAGCCAACTCCACAACCAACCAAGCCAGAAGTTAAACCTACATTTATAGCATTCAATTTTGTAGGTGCGATCTCAGCATCTATATTTGGCAACATAAACACCACCAGTGCAGTCACTAAACTTTCTGCAATTGTTGCTGAAATTCCAAGAGCCTTAGCCCATTTGGATTCACTTTTTTGATGACAAACATGAATAAAATTTAGCAAAGCAGCGACCACTAATAACACAGCACCTCCAAGAAATAGCTCTGGAGGCAATGCTGGGGCAATAGGGTCAGGCATATCAATACCAAACTCCCTCAAGTCTATGGTTGTTGCAAGCGTAGTTGCATTACTAATAGGGTCTTGTGGATTAAGAGCCGCCCAAACAGCAGAAAAAATCGCTAAGGTAAGGCCAGCCGTCAACGCTACAGCTGAAAGAATTTCTGTAACCTGCACTACAGTCAAAAATACTGGATTATGAGAACAACCTTTAACAACACTGGCTGCTTTTTGTTGCTGCAATCCGATAACGGATGCTAACTTAAACGGCCAAAGCAAAGTTGTAATAAACACAAAAAAACCGCCCAATAAAGCAAACCCCAATTTTTGATCTGAAATAGCTAATTTATGAGCATAAATGCCTGTCGTAGCTGAAAAACAATATTTAGATACTTGTATCACATCTAGAACAGAAAATAAAACTAGTGGGTACCATTTAACTGTACATTTCTGATAGGAGACTATAGCTTTTGCGCATGGATTTTTCTTATATGAAGATAGAGCTTTATCAGTTATATTAGGCATAATATTTTCCTTGTAGTATGTTAGTTTATATATCTTTTAGTTGTTGCTATGATACGCCTGCTGATTTTTTTTGCAAGTGTTTACTACCGTATTTTTTACTAAAGTGGTGGGAGTTTGCACTTAGATGGACGTTACTCTTCTACATGTCGTCCCGGACGACATGGTGAGACTGTTCCCGGAAGGTCAAAGAGCCACCATAAGCCCAAGCTGCACGAAGCACTTTATAATACGAAGCCATAAAAAATCACCAAACCTCAATAGCTTGTTGACTCGCCAGCAAATCCTCAGTATGATTGCAAACACTTCGGGGTATAGCGCAGTCTGGTAGCGCGCCTGCTTTGGGAGCAGGATGTCGGGAGTTCGAATCTCTCTACCCCGACCACATTTCGGTCGCTTCCCAATATTATCGATCGACATTCTATGTTAGCGCCTGTAGCTCATCTGGATAGAGCATCGGCCTTCTAAGCCGAGGGTAGCAGGTTCGAGTCCTGCCGGGCGCACCAACTTTTTTTCAACCTTTACGCACCGCATCTGCACCACCTGGTGGCCATTCATCATATTGCGGCAAATCATCATTAATTTCAAACCAAGGCGCCTTTGAACCCACAAAAATATGCATGCAAGGTGTTAGTTTAGCTGCATCCTCTCCTTCGAGTGCACCAGTGGGCACCCCCAGCACTTCGGGCTTATCTTCTATATAACTTACTAAATTAGAACCACAGTTTTTACAAAAAGCTTTAATGACATTACCAGAAGAGTGACACCGCCCTATCAATGCCTCACCCTGAACCCAATTAAAGTATTTTTTTGCCACCCCCACACGCGTACGAAATGCCGCATTATGCCAACGCCGACATTTCAAGCAATGGCAATTAATCACCGGTCCTATTTCGCCATTGATTTTATACTGCACTGCACCGCACATACACTGTCCATTTAATTTCATAAAAAAACCTCTGATAGAAATTGCTATTTACGATAAGCTGTGTAATATAGTGTAGCTTATGAATGAGCTTGAGTGTAGAGGGAAAAACACTCTGTTTTATAGGGACTGATCGAGATAAAAAACAGAGAGTGCGTGCGCAATGGCAAAGAAATATTCAAAAACTATTTACACCTTATTAAGCCTTTTAAATATCAAGCCCATGTCTGGCTATGACATTAAATTAAGCCTTAAAAAGATTGCTAATCATTTTTGGTCTGAAAGCGATGGCCAGATATATCCAGGCCTACAACGCTGCGTTGAAGAACAACTGGCCACTTTTGAAACCAATGCCTCTCAATCCAAACACTTACATAAAAAAATTTATAACATTACACCTAAAGGTCGCACTTTATTAAATATTTGGCTCAATGATCCTGACTGCAAACGAACACATCGTGATGAATCATTATTAAAACTTATTTTCTTAGAACAGCACCACGATGAAGCGGCAAAAAAATTAATTCAAGCACGCTTGCAAATGGCACAAAAACATTTAAAAGAACTCAAACAACAAATCAACGAACCCAATGAGCACTCTCAAGCATTACGCTATCATATTTTAGTGCAAGAACGCCAAGGTATGATCCTAGAAGCTGAAATTGAATGGGCAAATATGGCTTTACAATTATTTAAAGAAGAAATAACCACGGCATAACCCTATTTATACCTTGACGCTGCAGCATTTGCCAAGCAAAATCTAAGCTTTAAAACTACAGGCTAGATTACATGCCACAGATTTATTTAAAAGATGCCTATTTACGCTTCAGCGAGCACCCTATTCTTGACCATATTTCTTTAGTGATTGAACCTGGTGAACGCATTGCCATTGTTGGCAGAAACGGCGCCGGCAAATCCACCTTATTACAAGTTTTAGCCAATCAGCTCGCTTTAGATTCTGGCGAGTTGAGTATTGAGCGTCATTCGCATTTAGCCTATTTTCAACAGGATCACTACCCAACCATTACCGGCTCAATTCTTGAAGCGCTTATAAAGCAAGTTGATGAGGAATCCACTGGTAGCCATTACTGGTCAATTCAAAATAATATTAAAAAATATTTAACTGAACTTAACATTGATTTGAAAGCACCTGCTGAAAACTTATCAGGCGGTCAACTACGTCGCGCTTGGCTAGCTTTTACCTTGGCCCAAGATGCGCAAGTATTATTACTGGATGAGCCAACCAACCATTTAGACCTGCCTACTTTAAAATGGCTTTTACAAACTTTAAAGCAAACGACCAACACCATTATTCTTATCAGCCATGATCGCGCTTTTATGCAAGCACTTTGCAACCGCTATATTGATATTGAACATGGCAAGCTTTCTAGTTACAGCGGTGATTATGAAAGTTTTTTAAAGCATCGCGAGGAAGCCTGGGCAGCGCAGGAAATAGAACGCAAACAAGCAGCGAAAGTTTTAGCACAAGAAGAAGCATGGATAAGGCAAGGCATTAAAGCCAGACGCACCAGAAATGAGGGGCGCGTGCGAAGACTTAAATCATTACGCGAAGAAGCCAAGGCGAGGCGCACACGATTAGGCTCTGTTAAATTAACCCAACAAACTCCGCAATTAACTGGTAAAGAATTAATCGTATTAACCCAATGCGCTATTGGTTATAACGACAAATGCTTAATCAATGCTTTTGATAGTGTTATTTTTCGCGGGGATAATATTGCATTAATTGGTGCTAATGGTACCGGAAAAACCAGCTTAATTAAAACTTTGCTAGGTGAACAAGAGCCATTGAGCGGTTTAATCAAAAAACGCCACGATTTAACCATCAGTTATTTTGATCAAACGAAAAAGCAACTGGACGTTGAAAAAACTATTCTTGATTTTGTTAGCCATGGCCGAACGCATATCGATGTGGGCGATGAATCTTTACATATTAGCAGCTATTTAAATCAATTTTTATTCTCTTATAAAGAAGCACTGCAAAAAATCAAAACGTTATCAGGTGGACAGAAAAACCGTGTTTTATTAGCCCATGCTTTAAGTTTTTCTTGTGATTTTTTAATATTAGATGAACCAACTAATGATTTAGATATTGAAACTTTGGAAGTATTAGAAAATTATTTAAGTGAAAGCAAAACCACTTTATTATTTACTAGCCATGATCAATACTTTATTAATACTGTTGCAAGTACGATATGGGTTATTCAGCCCGATAAAACATTATTACAGTTTGATGGCAGCTATGACGAATGGCAACGCTTTCAAAAAGAAAAACAAAACATAAAAATCGAAAACACCAAAAAAGACAGCGCCACAGGAAATAAAATGGTTGCTAAACAACAAAAAACGAAACTTAGTTATCACGAGCAACGTGCTTTAGACTTATTGCCAAAAGAAATTGAAAAGCTAGAAGAACAGTTAGAGCAAGTGCAAAACTCTATGGCGGATCCAGAATTTTTTAAACAAGAAGCGAGTGCCATCAAGGTACAACAAGAAAAATTAGAAGCGCTGCAAAAAGAAATTGATGAGAAGTATGCTCAGTGGGAAGCCATTAGCCTGAAGCAGGAAGGACTTTAAATGATTACCCCCAAAGCGCTACGCACTTTGATTTTGGGGAGGGTGAAAAGTATATTAATATATAGAAAACAAGCTGATTAAGGCCAATACACCTAACCAAACCCAAATAGAATGAGTAATTAAACGCTGGCATGCAGCTGGTGATTTATCTTCATATAAAGCCGCTTCACCAACTTTTGCAGAATAATCACAAGAATCTTGCCATGAACACCACAGCGTGGCTTTTAAATCTTTCACCGCAACTGTAAAGTGCCCTACTAATGCAAAACTTAAACCCATTAGTCTTTGTGGAATCCATACCAACCAACCTTGTAGTTGCTCAGCTGCTTGTTGCACTTTTGGATGCTCATTAAACACACTTTCTCTAGCAATATATTCAATAAATGCCATCGCCAATAAACCTTGAATACCTAAAATGCAAAACCAAAACATTAATGAAAAAATCTGTCTTTCTGCTAATAAAAAGATGCGTGGTGTATCTGATTTTTCACATGAAAGCACATAAACATTCATCACAGAAAATGCCACCAAAAATGCTAATAGCGACCAACCACCTGGGCCGGCTACAAAACTGACTAATAAAATAGCTATTGCAGTCACAACAATGACTGGCAAGATTAATGCTAGCAATGCGATATAGCGATGATACTCTTCTAAAAAAGTAATTTTTGGCAATACCCAGCCTACGACTTTACCAAAGATAACATCTACCCAAGAACGATGATGCTTAATGCAATATAATTGAATCAACACAACCAATAATAATGTAATAAAACTCATAAAAAATTCCTAGTATTAATCTCTGCGTAATTTTGGATTCGTTGCAACGGGTGTCGTAAACTTCATCACGGTAAAATAAGATGAAACTATAAATGTTAAAATAGTGGCTGCTTGGATTGTATAGGTTGCCGGATTAGAAATAAGATGATTATTCTGTGCTACAAATGCAATGATCAACGAAAATTCACTTAATTGTGCTAAACGAACACCCACTTCCCAAGATACTTTTTTAGGCTCTCCAACCCATTTCAATAAAAATGCATAAACAACGGGCTTTAATAAAATAAATATAGTGGCCAATACTAATGCTGGTAACCATACGCTTTTTAAATAATCCAAATCAAAACTCGCACCGACTGAAAAGAAAAACATCACCAAGAAAAAATCTCTCACTGGCTTTAAACTTTCAGCAATATATAAAGATATAGGGCTTGCAGCTACAGTAACACCGGCAATAAATGCACCAATCTCAGCAGATAAGTGAAACTGTTCTGCCAATTCTGATAAGCCCAAACACCAGCCAATCGATACCAAGAAAATATACTCACGAATACTTTCAAATTTCTTAAATAATTTAAGTAAAACAAATTTTTCAATGACAAAGGCAAATACGATAATAATTGGAAAACCAATTAACAGTAGTTTCATTTCACTGGCCATTGCGCCTTTGGCTTGTGCTGCGCGCATACAAAGCAAGACCACAATTGCGATGATATCTTGAAAAAGCAGCACACTAATCATCACCTCACCAGTATGCTGATGATGCAATACCGTTGTAGGCAAAAGTTTAATACCAATAATAGTACTAGAAAACATAACCGCCGCGCCGATCATTATGCAATCAGATTGATCAAAACCAAAAGCATAAGAAACACCATAACCAATAGCTAAAAAGATTATAGAACTGGCTAAACCCACCCAAGTCACTTCTTTTAACATTTGCATCAGTTTTTGTGGTGGCAAATGTAAGCCCAATAAAAACAGCAAAAAGATAATACCAATATCACCAATCGCGGTAATAATATGCGGCTCACCAATTAAAGTGATTTGAAATATCTTAGACAACCCCCAAGGGCCAACCAATACACCCAAAACAATATAGGCAATCAACATGGATTGCCTAGTAAATAATGCTATGGTTGATAAAGCAGCAGCACCTGAAAAAATCAGGAACACTGTAAAAACAAGATTAGTTTCTGCCATAAATACCTCGGGCTTTTTTAATTATTTAGATGCCTTTGCAGCTTTTGTGTTTGTTGAGCTTACAGGGTGCGTTCTTAGCCAAACATCTGAACGACCAAATAGAGAAATACCTATATAACCATGCACAGTCAACTGCTGCCCTTTATTGCTTAACCACATAGTACACTTATAAACATTACCACTTTGTGGATCTAACACATGACCATCGATGTAATGACCCGGGGCATTTGGATCTGGACGAAAACCCCATACTAAACGCATACCCAGGATTGGGGTATTATGCAATTCACCTTTACAGAAGACACATTTATCAGTGACCTTATGACCCGCTTCAGGAAAGATGTGAATAATTTTACCAGATAAAGTGCCGTCAGCGCCTTTAATAATTTGAATAACAGATGAATAGGCATTGTGATTTTTATGATCGAGCGTCATCCAATAACCAACAGCGCTGCTGGTGTCTGCATTCGCAAATGCAGCTTGTGACGTTAATAAGGATGCGCCTAATAATAGGACTGAAAATATTGATAAAACACGCTTGAACACGTCAAGACTCCTTTGGGCAAGTTGAGGTTACGCCAGATAGTCTAGCATAAGGTATGGCAGACATAAACAATAGAGAGAGGCAATACTTAGTTAACCAGCTTTCTTATCGCTGGTGTGCACTGTAAATATTTGAGTGGTATCCGTATTATGATTCCAAGGCCTACCATACACCATCTTGATTTTGGTATGCTTTTCGTTGTTTATAGTTGCCTTAGGTAGCTGAAACACCCATTTTTCATGACCACTTGCACCGATCAGCTCACTCGTTGGCGCGATATACTTATGCGAGACCACTTTGATACCAGCCTGATTAGCAGCATGATCAAAACGCCAACTAAAACCTGTACTTGCATTAGAAGGTAGCATTAATGTGACCCTCCCATGCTTATCTGCCATTGACGATTGGGTATTGCTGACTGCACCTATAGTTTTGACTTGCGGTTTAACCAAAGTAACATCCTTTGCTGCATTAATATCTGTAGACATATAAAGAGCGCTTAATATCGTTATGCTGATTACTATTTTATTCATAATGACCTCCTAGTCTTTCAACAATATTAACATATTATTCAACATGAAAATACTGCTTCACATCATCAGCATCATGTTGAATAAGCTGTTTCAATTCATCCAAATCCGACACTGCTTTAGTATCACGAATTTTATGCAAGAAAGAAATGGTAGCACGCTGCCCATAAACATCTTCATTAAAATCAAAAATATTCACTTCCAAAATTGGTTTTGTATCGTTAACTATGCTACGCCTGGCAATATGGGCAACCCCTTGAAATGTTTGTGGATAGAATTCAAGCTGCACATCTACCGCAAAAATACCCGACAAAGCAACTGTTTTTCTTTGACACGCGATATTAATCGTAGGAAAACCTAAAGTCCGTCCAAGCTGGTTACCATATATAATGCGGCCAGTCATTTGATATGGGTGCCCCAATAATTCAGCAACTTTTTCACAATCACCCAACATTAATAAATCACGTATTTTTGTGCTACTCACCCTTTCTGCCGCATGTAATAATTTCTCAGGCTGGATGATCACAAAGCCATGCTGCTTACTTAACTTTTGTAACAGCGTAATATCCCCCATTTGCTTATGACCAAAACGAGCACCTTCGGAAATAATTATTGCTTGCATATGTAATTGCTGTAATAAAACTGCATTAACAAAATGATCCGCAGACGTTGAAGCAAGCTGCTTATTGAAGCGCAAACAAATGACCTGATCAACACCCCACTGTTGCAAACGAGCAATCTTATCACTTAAAAGCATTAAACGCGCAGGTGCATTTTGTTGTTGAAAAAATTCTTTAGGATGCGGCTCAAATAAAATAACGGTGCTTACCAGATTATGTTGCTTAGCATAGTTTACAGTCGCATCGATCATCATTTGATGACCACGATGCATACCATCAAAATTGCCCATACATATAGCACAGGGTTTATTTAAACTATTTTTGAGATCACGAACTACTTGCATAACCAAACCATTCTTATGTAGCACTCACATTCTTTAAGCGGATGCCGCATAATAAACATATTCCTATATAAATAACAGTACCCACCGCAATATTTAATAATAATCTAGCGACCCGAATCCATGTTGACTCATCAAACCATGTTTGCCAATGACCGCTTAAACAATATAAGGCGATTGCCATGGCCACACTGGCACCGATGATTTTAATGATAAAAACAATGTTTTTTGTTTCGATGCGCATAATTTTTTGTTTAATCAAAATACCCCATAAACAAGCTGCATTGATTGATGAGGCGATCGCGGTTGCCAAAGCTAAACCTGCATGCGCTAATGGTACTATTAAAACAGCATTTAAAATAATATTGATAACAACCGCCATGGCTGCGATACGAACCACCGTTGCCATTTTTTGTCTGGCATAAAAACCAGGCGCACCAATCTTAATAAACATAAAGCCAGGTAAACCCGATGAAAATGCCATCAGTGCATACGATGTCATGACAGCAGCATGCGCTGTGAAAGCGCCATGATAAAGTAGCGTAGTTATAATCGGCCCAGCCAAAAAGCCCAAACCAATCGCTGCTGGCATACCCACCAACCACGTCATCTCAAATGCCCAGGCCAATGTTTTGGAAAAACCTTCTGGATTTTTTTTACTAACTTGTGATGACAAGTGCGGCAAAACAACTGTAGAAAGTGCCACACCAATCACACCCAACGGCAAATAAGTGAGGCGATCAGAATAATACAGCCAGGAAATACTGCCCACTGGTAAATATGATGCAAATATATTATCGATAATAATACCGATTTGCGCCACTGATACGCCAAACAATGCTGGCACCATTAATTTTAAAACACGACGCACAGCTGTATCTTGCCAAAATCCCCAACAAAATTTAGGCAGCTTATCCATACGATAAAGACCAACCCATAATAAAGCACATTGCAAAATACCCGCTGCCATCACGGCATAGGCTAATAACATTATATTTTGATAGTGCAATACAAAACCAATAACAACCGCGCCGATAAAACTTAAATTTAATAGCACTGGCGCAATAGCGGCTAAAAAGAACTTTTTGTAGGTATTCAAAATAGCGCTAGCATAAGCAACCATAGCAATAAAAAATAAATACGGTGCCGTCCAATGCAGTAAACGGACAGCTGTATCAAAGCGATCTTTGGTGGCATGAAAGCCTGGAGCAAACACATGGATGATTGATGGTGCAAAAATTTCTAGCAACACCACCACGACAATAAGCGACAACCCCAATAAAGTGGCCACATGGCCGATAAACTGTTGGATGCCCTGCGCATCTTGCTGCTCTTTTTGATGCGCCAACACTGGCACAAAAGCTTGTGAAAAGGCCCCCTCACCAAAAAGACGCCGCATAAAATTAGGCAATTTAAAAGCGATGACGAAGGCATCATAAGCACCATGAGCACCAAAAAGAGATGCGAAAAGTACATCTCGTACAAAGCCTAATAGGCGCGAGATCATCGTCGCCATCGACACCACAGCACTAGATTTAAGCAGTTGTTTCCCCATATTTCGATAATCCTTATAAAAACCCAAACTTAGCGTGTCAAAGCTATTGACAAATTTAGTCATTCACGGCATAGTGTCGCATCTCTGGCGTGTGCCAGTAACTAGATTAAGCATTAAAACGGAGCATATCAAGGTGGCAAACTCTCCACAAGCAATAAAACGCGCAAGACAAAACGATGTACGTCGTCATCATAATCAAGCATTACGTTCAGACATGCGTACAACCATTAAAAAAGTATTATCATTAATCTCTGCAAATGATAAAGATGGCGCTTATGCTGCTTATAAAAGCATGTGTAGCAAAGTTGATCGCTTAGGCCGCAAGAATACGATTTCTGAAAATCGTGCTTCTCGCCTAAAATCACGCATCAATGCAAGATTGAAAAAGACTTTTGCTTAAGTTTAACTAAAGCAAACCTTTATTTAAAACCGGCTGCTTGCCGGTTTTTTTGTTCCCATAGCAAAATGCCGCCCAATCCAGGACGGCTTTGTTGCACCAAATGCCCCCCTCCTTGTGAGAAAAAGCAACTTTAACCCTAGCCGCTGCTTAAAAAAATATTACAAACTAACCCATACTTTAGAACTGTAATCAGTCATCTCTTGCAACACCCTTGTAGTCTCTTTTTTTCCTGGCTTCACATAAATAGGCAGGCTAATCGTGAATGTCGTTGAATAATCACCATCACATGAGCTATACCTTAAATAACCATTATGATCTTGAATGATTTTTTCACTTAAGGCCAACCCAATACCCATACCATCATTTTTAGTGGTAAAAAATGGCTCAAACACATGCTCCGCATCTTGGATACTAATACCGATGCCTGAATCACGAACAATGATATCGATCATATCAGGACTAGATGGCTGAACTTCTATTGACATTTTTTTTAAGATATTAACTCCAACTTTACTCTTTAAATTAATAGCCTCAATTGAATTGCGCATCAAGTTGATGAATACTTGCTCTAACTCAATTTGACAGCCAAAAATCGCAGGGCAATTTAAAACAATCTGCTGATCTAATTTAATCTTCGCTTCATGCAAATCAAACTCTAACAAACGTATTGAGCCATTGATCAATTCTTTTAGATCAACCTCCGCATAAGATTCACGATTACCTTCATCCCACTGACGCATATGCTGAATAATATTAGAGGCCCTATTAGCTTGACGCACGACCATATCTAACGTCTGTAAAATTTCAGGATCAGCATGATGCCCCTCCAATCGACGCATGCATCCCTTGGTATAATTAGTAATAGCGGCTAACGGTTGATTAATCTCATGAGCCAGACCAGAAATCATTTCAGTTAATAATGTCTGCCTATAATGCTGCTCTAATTCTCTTTTTTTCACAGCTAGCGCATGTGACTCCATCCGCTCTTGAGTGACATCCTTAACAAAAACAATCAAAGATGACACTGACTTATAAAGCAATGCACTAGCTGACTCAAGCAAGATATAACGACGACAATTATTAACCCTCTTATTCAAACGGTATTCATTGACTAACGCCTTAGGTATCGATGAAAAATCTGCACCTGTTAAATCCTTAGTCGCTTTAACAGGTGTTAATAAATCAGAAATCGTACAACCTAATATTTCATCGCGCTTACCACCCAATATTTGCGTACATAAATTATTAACTTCTAAAATTTCCCCAGCCGCTCCTAAAATCATCACACCACAAAGCATTGTCTGAATCATCGCATTGACGATTACCTCATTAGCACGATAACGTTCCAAGCTAGGCACCTTTTCAGATAAATTAGTAATCACAGAAAAAAAGCCGATTACCTCACCTTCATGAAAAATATAATCCCAATGCACACGCACATGGATCACCTCACCTTGTAAAGTTTTATTTAAACCGATATAGGGTGTGGGGTAAGGCTTTTCAGTTACCAGCCATTTAATGTGCTGATCAAGCTCTTTAACATGTTTTTCATGCACTGCAAGATCAGTAAGCTTATACGTAAGAACCTTATCTTCTTCAAAACCAAATAGATCAATACATTTTTGATTGGCATAACAGACACGGCCATCTTTATCTAAAATATCAATTGCAATAGGCGCAACATTTCCGTAGGTTAAATCAGAATCATCAGAAACATTATTCATATAAGCTTCAACGAAATCATGTAAATTCGACTGACTGATTTCCATATCTTCCCTTATTTAGGTCATTAGAATTAGGCCATCGATCCAACTAATTTTAAGGCTGCATAAAACCCTATGGCTACAGATAATGTACCAAAGCCAACTTGCAATAGCACATCAACAAGTGCTGCCATCACTTCATTTTGGCGAAGCAACTCAAATGTCTCTAAGCCAAAAGAAGAAAACGTAGTAAAACCGCCAAGCACACCTACCATTAGGAACAGCACCATCTCTGGACGCAGCCCTTGTTTGAACTGCAAAAACCCAGCCAAGAACCCTATCAAAAGACAACCTAAAATATTGACTGTGATTAAGCCATATGGCAACAATGGCTTTGTAAATAGTTGTGAAACAAAAGTGCTAATAACATAACGAGCTATAGAACCCAACATGCCACCAAGGCCTACCCAAATCCAGTTCATAATTGCCTACTTTTCTTAGCTGATAGATTGATTACTGAGTATAGAGCCTGCCAATGGATATTGTCAAAATGAATAACTTAGAAAGAACCCCAGGTACTTAGATTGCACCGACCAAATAATAGGCAAATGGCTCACAAAAAGTACAGCCGTCTGCGGCTGGCACAGAATTCTAGATGCGTTAATATTAACAACCCAGGGAATGAAAATCGCTGTCCCCCCAAAGGAAAGCGTGATCAACGGGGCTAATCTTTGAGGGGAGATTAGTAAAAAAGACCTATGCATTAAAGGGAAAGAGGAGGACAACCAAAATGCTAAACATACAACTATCTGATAAGCGACTAAAAAAACAACTGACACGCGCAAGAGGCCTAAGAAAAAATGGCCAACTTCACCAAGCATTATCTTGTTATACCCAAGCTATGGAACTTTGTGGCCGCAATGAAGAACAACGCATTTGTTGTTTATATTTGATGGCATTTACACATGTGCTTATCGATCATCATGAAAGCCAGTTCAAAGCGCTTGGCGTGGATATTCGTTACCATGCGCATGCCCAACTAGAACAAGCTTATCAATGCTTAAAACTGGTCAACATCGACGTATTTGACCCAATGCTATATGGCTTGCCTGCTTTAACATCTGAAGAGCTGAACCAAGTTCATCGCAGTCACCTGGATCAAATTCAAACACACTAGGCTATTAACCATCTGATAACGCAGCCCAGAATCCCGATCTTAGTATCGGGATTTTTTATCCGCACTCATGCATCTAATAAATATATTTCTAAAGTTTAGTTTTGCTCTTATAATGTCTTTTTTAATTATATAAGAGCAGATCATCATGCAGCAAGATACAGCCACTACAACCGTCGCCAACCCTAAACCAGTAATCAATGTGGCACAGCTTGAGTCACTAAAAAAAATCATAGAGAGTGATGGCCTATTTCTTCATAATCACAGCTTGATCATCGAAGACCTTAATAGACTTATCCAGAAACTAAAAGCTACAGAAACATCAAAACATGTGCTTGTCATTGAAACAGGACTTTTTAGCATAGCAGCTGATCTGCTTTATTATTCAAAAGGAAACCCTTACGCCATACAGGCAGCTGGGGATATCATTGGCTTGATCCAAATAGAACATGAGTGGCACTTAGTACCTCAAGACAGACGCCCTGTTAAAAACCATTTAAAGCTTGATGCCAATAAGATTGCTGAAAGTGATACTATTGGAGCACTGTCGACGGCTTATGATATAGAACCTTTTGCAACCCTAAAAGCAATATCTTTATTAAGCATTACGCAGAAAATGCGATGGAGTGAGACCCCCTCTTTCATTATGTTAAATTTAGCTGTTGATGCTCTGTTTAAAGGATTACAAACCAATAAACTTGCTCAACAATACCTAACTCTTAGCACCGAGATTTTATCTAACTTATTAGTGAATCAAAAAGTACGTGCCATGTTTTTAACGTTCACCCTAAAAACTCACGCAAATGAAAGTGCTGCTACTGCAACAGCAAAAAATCCATCATATACAGCCTTACAATTATTAGCAGATGCACTCAAGGTCAATCCAAATCCTCGAGCACTGCATAATATTTTAAAATGTTACAATCATTTATTTAAAAATGAGCTTATCAACCAACCTAAAAACACTTCTTTTTCAATCTTTGTAGCACCTTTATTTCACCAGGCTTTGCGCTTATTAATCCATAGCAACCCTACAGTGAAAAATTTAGAGCTGCGCATGGCACGCTTAAGTTTAAGAACTTTAGACAAACTTACCCGCAACTATATTTTAACGCTCACAGATTATTGCGACAACCAAACCAACACTTTTCAATCTTTTCTCAAACAAATCTTAAAGCATAATGTTGCTGAACTAGATCCAAAAAAAGACAAGACTTACGAGGCTATTTCACATTTGAAATCGATGTGTGACTATCACATACAATACTTGAAAAAACAGGCTACTGTAAAGCCATCCCCACTAAGCTGCACTTTAAAAAGTCCAACAGCCCAAGTGAAAACAGCGATCGATCAAGATCAACTAGATTCAGGTGAGGCATTACCACTACCTAGCTCAAGCTAACCCGCTACTGTTCGATCATTGACTTTAAATGCTGATAAGTTTTATCAAAATCATCATTCACCAGCCAATGATCGAATTCATCGAAATGAGCCATTTCTGCATGTGCCATTTGCAGGCGTTCTTGTATGACCTCTTCAGAATCTTGATTACGCGTATGCAAACGACGCGCTAGCTCATCAAAACTAGGTGGCAATAAAAATATGCTGACAATAGATGGACACACTTCTTTCATTTGTTTAGCACCTTGCCAATCAATTTCTAGCAACACATCTTGCCCAGCTGCCATTTGCTTTTGAACACCTTCCTTGCTTGTGCCGTAATAATTACCATGCACAAAAGCTGATTCAACAAAATCCCCTGCTTTTTGCATATCAAAAAAACGCGGCTGATCGATAAAATGGTAGTGCGTACCATCAATCTCTTTTTCTCGTGGTGCCCTGGTGGTGTGCGAAATAGAAAAATTAAGCGAGGGAATACTCTCTAATAACTTAGTAACCAGGCTTGTCTTACCAGTGCCTGAGGCAGCAGCAATCACAAACAATTTACCTGATTTTTTCTCTCTATTAGACAAAACAGCCTCCTTTAACTTGACGAATCGCTCACAAAAGACTTTAATGGGCGCTTCAAAATTATTGAGAGCTTACCATGATAAATCGCCCTAGCCAACGCCCTTTCGACGCCACTCGAGAAATTACATTCACTCGTAACTACACTAAACATGCTGAAGGCAGTGTTTTAGCCTGTTTTGGTGACACTAAGGTATTATGTACTGCTAGCGTAGAGAATTCAGTGCCTCGCTGGCTTAAAGATAGCAACCAGGGCTGGGTAACCGCGCAATATGGCATGCTACCAAGATCAACGCATACCCGTATGCAACGCGAAGCCTCACGTGGCAAGCAAAGTGGCCGTACGCTTGAAATTCAGCGCCTAATTGGCCGCTCTTTACGCGCCTGTGTGAATTTAGAAAAAATGCCTGGTGTTAGCATTACTATTGATTGTGATGTGATTCAGGCTGATGGCGGCACCCGTACAACTGCAATTAATGGCGCCTGTATTGCCCTTATCGATGCTATCCGCTATTGCCAACGTGAGAAGATTTTTGCTGATGATCCATTTGAACATATGATTAGTGCTATTTCTGTGGGGATTTATCAGGGCCAACCAGTGTGTGACTTAGATTATATAGAAGACTCAGCGGCAGAAACTGATATGAATGTGGTGATGACTGATCAAGCTGAATTCATTGAAGTGCAAGGTACTGCTGAAGAAAAACCATTTAACCGCGATGAATTAAATAGCTTATTAGCGTTGGCTGAAAAGGCTTGTAATGAAATCCAGCTAATGCAGAAAGAAGTTTTAGGGATGATTTAGGTCACTGTAACTCTAGCATTTAGCCGCAATCTATTGAGACATCTGTGTTACCTAAACAGGTCCCGGATGTCGCTTTGCTCTAGAATCAGGACCAGCCATTTCCTGCTCAAACTTTTCTGGCATTTTCCTTTTAGAAAATAGCCCTGTATGAGTCATTAAATAATTTATTACGACTAAGTCTTTTGTATCAAAACAAATTTTTAAAATTCCCAATAAATGAATAAATGCATGTCTATGCTGAGAATTAAATTTTATGGTTAGCCTATTACCAGCACTACCATTTTCATCTCGCTTTAAACCACTTGACTCTTTATGGTCACCAATCCTCACAGGCTTTATCACTTGCTCGGCCAACCAATCCAACTGAGTATCTACTCCCTTCACTTTAAACTGAAAATTATGCTTAGGCTTAAATATCATTTGTATTTCTTCAGACTCTTGAACAACCTCCACTGAAAGCGAACCTTGAACCTGTATGAGCCTGGCATAGCCATGAGGCATTTGCTCTGGATCTAACGCAACCATTTCTACTATTTTTTTCATATTTACTGCCCTCGATAGATAAATCATTATACTGGATTTTACAACTAACTGTCTATAAACCACCAGTAGAGCCTGCTGCCATTGATCTTGCAGGTACCGCACCTTCAGCCTCAGCATGGAAGAAATGACTTTCATCGACAGCTGGTTCCACAACATAATCTGCAAAAGGGTCCTCCACTGCACCGGGGTTATGTGGTGTAGCATTAGATGGTAATTTATCTTCTGCTACTTGGGCCCTAAAAGCCTCTAAATCCTCTGGCGCAGCGACGTACTGGCCAGCTGCATCCATATCATTACGATATGAACAATAACGACTACCTTGCAGCTTTTCATCAAATGGACTCGTATCATTTGATTGCACATTGGCCTCACGTAAATCATGCTCTACAGCATTAATAAAAGCTTGAATGGCGGCTTGATGCTCATGAACCAAAGCCGTACTACCAAAATAAACCGTCATCTGCTTACCTTGTTGCTGTGAATGACCCGAAGCACTCAAAGAGCGCCCATTTGTAAGCATTTTCAGCATGGGCACACCATATTGATGCGCTCTTTTTATCACAAGATTCCAAGCAGTAGCCATATTTAACTCATCTTCTTGCAAGCTAATATGCATCTTCCACCCAGTGGCCTTTGATTTAGTATCTTCCTCAGCAGCTGAAGATTCTTGCATCGGTGATAAGCTTTCTAGCTTCATTGGCTCTATCCAATAACCATTATCAAACATATCCACTTGATATTGCCCATCCATCACCATGGCTGTGCCTCTTACAGCCATTAACTGACTAAAGAAATCAATGAACATTTCTCTTAACAACAAAAAGGAATGACCAGGGTTGGCTGCTTTGTCCACCCAAGCAGCTCTAAAAGCTGCACCAGCACTTGTTGCTAAAAACCTTTCAATTAAGAGCCCAGTTCTTTGCATAGTTTGCGCTTGATCTGGTGCATGCACCGTTAATTTTTCAACAAGCCCCAACAAACAAGCTTCCATTGCTGGCATACCAGGTAGGAAGTCCGCATCAAGCACAACGCTTAGAGCAGCTCGTTGCAAATTATGGTGTTGTGATAAATCCTCATCTGGCTCGATTTGTAATATCTGCCTAATCTGTTGTTCTGAAAAATCTGGAAATATGATATCAAACAATGCCAACGCATCTTTTTTACTATGGTATGGTTGCTTCAAAGCCTCTTCATGCAAGTAACGATGGCCAAGCTCGGTAAGACCTGCGGCACCAAGCCGCGACACAGAGCCTTTGTATGCACCATGCACAATACGTCGACCTCTTGTCATTGGACCATTAAACAAGCCTACAGCTGGCGCAGCACGATGAGGCTGTGCTATTTCTCTGGCAGCACGCCTAGCTTCTACTCGTGCTCTAATAGCACCCACTACTGCTTGATTTGGCGCTGGAGCTGGTTGCGGGTGTACTCTAGCTATATTTCCAAGTGGTGGCACTAGAACCTGCTGAGGCTGAGGATCTTGCTGCACTTGTGGATTAGCATTCACCCCTGGCTGTACTTGAGCTGGTTGATTAGGTTGTTGCGGATTTTGGGCATCATCAGCTGTCAAATAAGTTTGCACTCGACTTGGCGGCCCTAATCTATTATTTCGACGCATTTTTCTTCCGTATAGATTATTTTTTGAATATTATTTATACATTATATCGCATAAACAGCCATTTCGGAAGTTTTTTGTACATATCAATTACTTTAAAAGATAGCTGTTAGCCTATTGTTTTATAGTCATTTATACGCAGACCATACGAATTTTAGTATTATGTTATAATTTTTTGGAGCCTTTATTATTTAATTAACACTTTAGAAAACGAGAATTACTAAGAGATACACACCATGAAATCATCACAAGAAAGCAAGTTCTGCGGCATACCAGATCAAAAGCAGATCAACGGGCTTTATTGCCATCTTGAGAAATTTAATTCAAATATTCATAGTAAAGAATTATATCAATGCTTATGCAAACACTCTGATCAATCAATTTGGCAATATTTACCAGCAGGTCCATTTGATAGTTACCAAAGCTTTACAAACTGGCTTAGTAGCTTACAAAATAATGTTATCTATATTATTTTTGATAGCAACAATCATCAAATAACTGGCTTAATTTGCTATTTAAATATTGAACCCAAACATAAATCAATTGAAATTGGTTGGGTAACGTTTGCTAATAAAATGCAGCGCACTCGTATCGGAACTGAAGTCATTTATCTATTATTGAATTATGTTTTTCATTTAGGTTATCGTCGCTGTGAATGGAAATGTGATCATTTAAATAAAAAATCTTCTAATGCTGCCCTGCGTTTTGGCTTTATTTTTGAGGGCACTTTTAGACAGCATCGTATTATTAAAGATCGCAACAGAGATACCGATTGGTTCTCTATTATTGATGGTGAATGGCCAGCATTGCAAACCAAATATCAGCAGTGGCTAGATCCTAACAACTTTGATCAATTTGGTAAGCAAAATAACAAACTAAACATAAAACAAATAACAGCAGGCTAATCCAGCTCAACTAGAAAAATAAAACTTTACCTTCGAGAGCCACCTTGCAATGCAAGGTCAGAACCATCTTCAGTAGCTGCTGAATCTTCCATGAAATCCTGAACAGGAGAATCTGACTGGTTTCCAAATAAACCTGCTAACGCTGAAGCAACATTAGCAACATTACTATTATCTGGATCATTTGCAATTGACAAAGCTCTTGAGCCATGACCATCCTCAGATATCATAGATAACAATTGCCCAGCCATCAGCTCGATATCCACATCGGGCGCCTCCCTAACCGCACTGTCGTCCGTACGAGCAAATGCATGCCGCCTATTTGCCAGACTATGTTGAATCAATTGACGAACAGCATCAATCGTCATGTCTCGCTCAATAGTTGCATCCATAATTAATCTTTGCAGCAAGAAGTCAGTTGTCGCGATCTCACCTTCCTCCATTGCCTCTCGATTTCTTCGAATATACCAGATTGTATTTGCATCTTGCTTTTGCTGCTCTAACTCTACTGCTTGAACAGCATCTTTTACACTTTCTTTTTCAGCTGCGCTTTCAAGAGCTACTTGTAACTGAGCGCCAATAAAGCCATCTAATTCGTTCTTAACATCAGTAAAATGCTGATCGATCGTGGCCGAGTCTATTCTTGATTGCCCTATTATGTTACCCAAATTTTCTAAAGTACTTTGTAAAAAGGCAACTGTTAGTTCACCCTCATATGTCATAAGCTTTTGCTTTAACAGCTGAAATTGTTCTGGAATCGTTTCGCCAAGTGTTGGCGGTTGTTTAATTGCACCATCCGCTTCATGCCCTGATTCTGACGCTGATTGAATTGACTCGCACTCACTACTCACTTCATCTTCACTTTCAGAATCCAAGCCTGTTTGGCTCGATGAATCTTCACTACTACTTTCACTCTCACTTAACTCATCACATAAAAAATCATCACTTAATGGCTCATCATCAGATGATGGATAATTATATTTTGTGCTTACCTCACTTTCAGAATCACTACTTTCATCATACTGTGTATATTGCTTTTGAGCCTTATCTATAATTGCTTTTATTTTATCGACAAACCGTTTTAAATTTGATTTATCATCTATTCGATCACTAAGCTCATCTAAACTTTTAGTAACCATCATATTACAACTATCAATATTAACATCTACCAATATTTCTTTTATTTTACACATAATGGTTTGCAAGTCGTAAATAGATAAATCATTACTATCTCGCTTATTTTTCATATCAACAGCTTTTTCAATCAGTTTCTTATGCTCAGTATGATAGCCACTCGAAAATAAACGCATATCTATAGTCGCAGCATAAAGCATTTGACTTAGCTCATACATAGCCGTATCAATATTTGAGTCTTCCGACATTTCTAATATTACTGATAATTGGCTCATAATTATTTCAAAGCCAGGCAATAAGGTTTCCGTTAATAATGCTTGCAACTCTTGCGCTATCTTTTGCAGTTGCCCTAACGAGATATTACCACTCTTATAACAACTGATTATTCCCTTACTAAGACCCTGTAATTTTTCCAATATGTTGCTATCTACTGCTGAAGCAAACAACTGAGCGACACCAATACTATTTTTTACTAAACCATAAAGTTCAAGCATATGATCTTTTAATGACTGTGAATTTAAATCCGCCATCAGCTTCATCAATTGGATGGCAAGTTCATGCAAAGCATCTTTATCATGTTCTTGCAGCTCAACCCACAATCTATTAGCAATTTTTCGATAACTCTCAATGGAATAAAAGCTTGTATTTTTGACACGCAGTGCACACTCATATTGACTATAAAACTTACCGAGCCCTTCAGGCAAAAAGCCCTCTTCATCTTCCAAATGCACCCTGGCTTTTCTTAATAACTCTAATAAATCAAGCCTTTTACTTTCAAAAAATTCTGCTGATGCGTATAACAATGATTCATCAGAAGAGGTCGCATCAAAAGATAGCATATTCTTTGTTAGTTGCTGCTGTAATTTTTTCAGCGCAGTCTGTAAAGTTGGAATATGAAGTTCGCATATATTTTTACACAGGCTTGTACTTACAGAACTTAAGATCATAGATAACTTCTGCAAAATCTTATCAAAACCATCTATTGACAAACTATTAGTTGAAAAATCTAATGCAATCACCTCTTTTAAAGCTTCAAGCTCTTCTCTTTTGCCTTCAACAAGCGCCTGATTATGAAAGTCATCAACTGATGTCATTGCATGATCAATAAAACTTTCGAACACAATGATAAGCGTTTCTAAATTGATACTTGTTTCTTCACCAGGCGACGGTTCATTTCCATCTAACGTTACCCACTTGATACCAGTTGTCGGATCAAATACCGATATGCGACGCCCCTCTCCAAGACCACAAGTTCTTTCTTCTGCTGGGATGTACTCATTCCTTAAATAATTAATCAGCTCAAGCAAACGCTGATAATTCTCTCCCTGTTCTGTAAATGCTAGCTCAACATATAAATTGCCGATCAATAGCTTTACTTCGTCTTCCCTGAGTGGGCTATTTTTTTCAGATTGTTGTGCATCTGGCTCATCATCAGATCTCGCATCATCTACAGGGTCATCTAACGGTGGCGTAGCTTCTACATTCGGCTGCTCATGTCGATCAGCTACATCAATCGGATTAACATGACTTTCTATGTTTGGGGCTACTGTTGACTGTGAGGATTCACTGTCGCTATCTTCAACGGATTCTACAGGTTGCGTAATCTGAGGTTGTTCTAGCTTCTCAGGTAATAGATTAGCAACTTCAGATTGAGCGGCATCTACGCCTATCTCAAAATTGCCAAACAGCCTGCTTTCAGCATTAGTCATGTCTCTAGCTGTATCAGCATTTTCTGGAAGTGCTAGCCCAAACTCAGACAAGATTTGCGGATTCATTCTTTCTTCGCGCGCTATTTGCAGAGCGTTTTCAATAACAACACGCAAATTAAATGCTAATTCTTCACCATCTATATTGCGTATCAAACCAAGACGACACAAGATTATTTTTATAAAACGCAAATCAAGCTGGCCTTTACGTATTCTCATTAATACTTCCAAAAAGGCACCAACTTTTGTTAAATATAGATCAATGGAATCTTGCAGCTCTTCATCAAACCATCGATCAATGAGCGCCCTTACTTCTAAGGCAGATCTAGTGATATCATCAATTGTTTCGTGACAATCTGCACTGATAAGCATATGAAGCCTTTCTTGCAGCTGCGTTATCTCTTTTTGAACTGGCGCATGGTCTCCGTAACGCATCTCCAACGCAGTCAGTATATTATATAAAGTTATTGGTATTAAATTTAATATTAAAGGCGTTAAACTCTTAATATCTGGATCTGAAGATATCCAAGTGGGTTCAGCATTAACCCTTTTAGCCTGGCTTGGCAGTGGAGCTACAATCGAAACCTTGCGCCTTATTCCACCTTCGCTTGGCAGCTTAGAGTGAACATTTTCAGCAGCTTCAATCGCTTCTGTTAATGAGACATTAACCCGATCAATAAGACCCTTATGCTGTTTAGAATCAACCTTAATAACGAGCATGCCTGGTAAATTTGCAAGGGTAGCCAGCTGCATCGGTGTTACATTTCTATCAAGTCTTTTAATAACATTTTTAAAATTTTTGAGTTTACTTTTTTCAAGATTTAAATTTTCGTTATTCAGAATTTTTTGAACGAATTGAGACGTAAGCTTTTTAGGCTCAGCAAGCCTTGACTGAATCGCTATTTTTGCGGCTTCGACAGGCTGTTGGCTTTGAATATTTTCGAGCGCCTGAGCAATGCGAATAAGCATTAAACGGAGTATTAAATGTTTTGTTTCATCGATGACATCAGGTCTATCTACACGCATCACTACTATCTCTTTTAAATATTTGTGCTGATTATATGGTCAGCAGACGCTGATAGCAAGTTGTGTACATTTATGGGCTTTTTAACATTAAAATAGGTGGCATTTGTAGCTGTAGCAGCAGGTCTTAGCTTTTTTCACCCCCCCTCTCCAAAATCAAAGATTTTGACTCTCCCACAAGGTGAGAGTAGTGCTTCAGTGATAAATCAAAGATTTTGACTCTCCCACAAGAGGAGAGTCGAAGAGTCACCTGGAAGGTGATGATTCAGGGGAGATTAATCTTCAGGCTCGAGATCGATCGGCGTATCAGACATCCCAGCCCAATCACGTGGTGTTAAAAAGCTTTTAACCAAAGCATCTTCAGCACTGCCTTCAGATGGCGCCCAATCATACTGCCAAATCACTTGCGGTGGCATAGAAGCTAAAATGGATTCAGTACGCCCACCTGATTGCAAACCAAACTTAGTGCCGCGATCATAAAGCAAATTAAATTCCACATAACGACCACGGCGCAGTAGTTGAAAAGCCTTTTGTTGCACATCATATTGATGATCTTTGCGCTTTCTAACTATCGGCAAATAGGCTGTTAAAAAGTGATTACCCACACTTTGCATAAAAGCAAAACTTTGTTCGAAATTGCCAGTATTATAATTATCAAAGAAAATTCCACCAATACCGCGATGTTCTTTACGGTGTGGCAAATAAAAATAATCATCAGCTTGCTTTTTAAAATCTGGATAAAGGTCTTTACCAAATGGGTCACAAGCTTTTTTAGCAATTTGATGCCAATAAATGCAATCTTCTTCAAACGCATAATAAGGCGTTAAATCAAAACCACCACCAAACCACCACACTGGCTCGCCATCTTTTGGGATCGCCAAAAACATTCGCACATTCATATGCGTTGTTGGAATATAAGGGTTATGCGGATGAACAATCATTGAAACACCCATCGCATAAAATGGTGCACCAGCTAATTCAGTACGACCTTTTAAGGCACTTGCTGGTAAACTTTCACCCGATACTTCCGAAAAGTTAACAGCTGCTTGCTCAAATGTTTGGCCGTCTTGTAAAATGGCAGTGCAACCATAACCTTGTAATAGGCTATCCTCTGGTTTTTCCCACATATCTTTTTTAAATTCTGCAGATGCTTCAAAGGTTGTTAAGCTATCACAGATACTTTGCTGTAACGATTTCAAATAAATACTAACATCTTCTAACTTTTGCTTTACTTGTTCGTTCATGCACTTGCCTCTTGTTCCGCATCAAGATTAACCATTGGACTATCTGCTTCATACAAACCTAATTCGACAAAACGCTCATGACGATACGTTTGCGCGGTATGACGCTCAGATAAAACAACCGCATCATCAGCATGTAAAAAATAAGGCATCGATAAACGTGATTTAGAAACACCTTCACCTTCAGGCTTAACTACTCTATGCAACGTTGCTGGATAGTAACCGCCAGAACATTCATCTAACATATCGCCAATATTAATAACCATCCAATCTTCATCAGTTGGCACATCTTCCCATTCACCATTATTAAGCTGTATTTGCAGGCCTTTTGAAGAACTTGGGAATAATAAAGTTAAAAGATCAATATCAGTATGCGTTGCTGCACGAATGGCGCCTACCGGCTCATCACCTTTGATCGGTGGATAATGAATTGGTCGAAATAAATGATAATTACCTTTGCTAATCATCTGCTGTAACGGCATAGAAAATTTAGCGCGCACTTCAGCTGGCGATCTTTCATCAATCGCTTTTAACATGGTGTTTGCTAAATCTAGCATTTGGTTCATTAAACCTGTGGTGACATCTTTAGTATAGGCAGGATAGTAATTACTTTTCGGATAAAAGTGGAAATATTCTTTTAAATCTAAAACAGTTTCACCTTTGGCTGATTCAGAAATTTCTGTTGAGAAAAAACCAGCATTGGTTTCTTTTTTGAATTCATAATCATGCTTACTATCTTCATTAAAGAATTTCTGCCAAGTCGCATAGGCTTTATGTAACAAATCTAAATCAATACCATGATTTTTTAATACCGCAAAACCATGTTTATGCAATGATTCCACAAATGCTTCCGTACCATTAGCGGCTGAAAAATCGATTACTTCAAGTGCTGACATAATTATCCCTCGCTATCTTAAGATTTCAAAGGCGCTACTTTAGCATAGTCTGCTTTCGAAACCCACTGCAATCCAGCGCTTTAAAGCATAATTTTCTCTAAGAATGATTCTTATTTAGCCATGCACTGAATAGATCTATTAGGTCCATTCATGTATTTCTAGTTATTTCAAATTTAAACCAATGCGTTGAATTCGCTATGCTCGCCTGGACCTTGGCTTTTTTAGAATGCCGTGCGTCGATTCTTGGTAGCTTGATTATTGAGCAAAATATTTGGCTCCCAAGAGGGATGACTATATTTAGCACAAAGAAAAACAGATGCCTTCGCAAGCGATAGCAAACGACCACCAACTAACAAGGTTGATTTTAGTTTATCTAATTGGTAGTTAAACTATCAGGCTGCCATTTGATCTGGATCCATTGTGTTAAATGGCATTAGTGGTTACAATGAAGTCAATTACCCTTGGATGGGGCTTATTTAGATTTTGATGGAGACGAGCATGCACAAGCTATTTAAACAATCTTTACCTATATTGGCCTTAAGTAGTCTTTGCTTATTGGCAGCCGCTTGTACGCATAATCCATATGCAACTAAAGCCAAACCCATGTTTAAACAAACCAACAAAGCTTTCCAGTACTTAAACCATGAAGGCATTAAGGTTGTTGATCTTGGTCAAACCATACGCCTCACCTTCCCTAGCAAGCGCTTTTTCTTAGGTACAAGCACGACTTTAAACCCTAATAAAACTGTTGTGTTACAACAGGTGGCTGCATTGGCATCAAGCTACCCTCAAGCAAAAATTAGCATTATTGGTTATAGCGATAATGTGTTATCAAATCGTGAAGCCAAAGCTAATAGCTTAGCGCAAGCACAAGCGATTGCTGGTTTCTTATGGAATGATGGCTTGCCTAGCACCCGAGTTCACGTTATGGGTAAGGGTTATGTAGCGCCACTTAATAGCATGGGCACGCCAAGAGCAGGCGCAATGAATCGACGTGTTGAGATGTTTATTTCACCAACGAATTAATACCCGCTCTCATTTATCATCCCGAGATGACCACTTAAAAGATTATGCCTTCACCCATAGGCTTTGGTATCCTAAATGATGCAAAAAATACATATCCAAAAAGGCTATGAAGAGTTGCGTCATGACCAAACCAACTGATGCGCCCAAAATACCCTTATAAAATGCACCTATACCCACGAGTACGATTAACAAAACTATTGTGGTAACTCTAGCCATTAAAACCTGGTTTTGTTTGCCCATCATCATTAGCGCACTTCTTGTTGCCGTTAAACTAGGGTCGAAAACATAAGAAGTCATTAAAATTAATAATATTGGATATAAGTGGATATAAGCCTTTGGTAAGTGATGAATGAGCACATGACCGAAAATAGCTAAAAGCACGAAAGCTAACATATTAAAACCAATGCTGGCCCAGTTACTATAAACTATTAGTTTGGCTAACTTGATATGTTGATTGGTTTTAAATAATGGTTTCATCCACGCCATCACCGAACCTTTGACCGTAAAGCTAGGAATCAAACCAAAAGCACTACTAATGGTTACCCCTAAAGCAAACACACCCACTTGAGATTTTGGAATACTGGGCATCCAAGCGACAATATTTAAAAGAACAGCTGGCACCATTAAGCTAACAACACTATAGCCCATCATTACCATCGACACGCGCACCCACTTTTTCGTACGCCATTTATAACGTGTTTCTTTATTAATTCGTCGAACTAAAAAACGATAGGTTTCCCAAATCATCATTAATACAGCAAGATCATAACTAATGGCCGTTAGATCTAAGACGCGAATAAAATGCGCGCTAGCTGACCCGTGCTGCTTAAAACCAAAATAGACAGCAATTAATAAGATTGCGTATTGGGCAACAGTACCCCAAAAAAAGCCTTCATCCGCCCTATTTACAGAGCGTAAAAAGACCATACCTAGTTGTAAAAAAGCAATCAGAATGGCTAGCCATAACCAATGTATAGAAATCACTGAAGCGACTGACAACCCATGATGGGTATTACAAAATTTTGCAAACAAACTAAAGCCGATTAATGCTAACAAATAGATGAAGCAAGTAATCGCTAAAACCAATAACGAAATAATTAAAAAACCTTTGGCTAAATGATATCGCCTAGCCACAATATAATTAGACAAATATCGATTGGCACTGACATCAAAACCAAAGGTTAAGATGAGCGCTATAAAATTAGCATTTCGTATGATGATTGTATAATTACCATAATAGGCAGCGGATAAATGAAATGCGAGTACGATATTTAAAAGAACAGTGATAATCACACCTGCTAAAACAAGTGAACCGTGGCGCAACGAATTAATACTCTGTTTTTTTAGATTAAACTTAAATGGTTTTGGTTGCTTTTTTGTTTTTTCCATGCATGCCATCCTTCTTTATAACTGGCATCTTAGCGCCCTTTCCTCCTGGCACATCTTCCACATATAACGGCTGGCATAACCCAGAACATTTCTTTCTGAGCGCCTCCATTAATGCCAAGCCCTTTTCTTTTTCAACTTCAAAATGCCCTACACCACGCGCAGGGTCTAATTGATGAATATAATAGGGCTTAATGCCCAATACCACCAATTCTCGCATTAAAGCTTCCAGGTCGTCAACCGTATCATTTACGCCTTTTAATAAAACAGACTGACTAAGCAAATGCACGCCTGTTTTTTGTAAATCTAAAATAGCATTGCGCGCATCTTCATGTAGCTCTTTAACATGATTAATATGCAATACTAAATATAATGGCTTTATTTGAGAAAATATCGCTAATAAATCTGGTGTGATGCGTTTGCTTTCAACCACAGGTATGCGAGTATGAATGCGAATAACTTTAACATGAGGAATTTGCTGTAGCCGATTAAAAATAGAGGCTATTTTTTGAGGTTTAAGCATCAGCGGGTCACCACCTGATAAAATGACTTCAAAAATAGATGACGTAGCGGCAATGTAATCGATGGCATTTTGCAGTTGCACATCCGATAAAGCTTTATGGCCAGGACCAATTTGCTCTTTACGAAAACAAAAGCGGCAATATAAGGCACAAACAGCAATCGGCAATAATAAGCAGCGATCATCATGCCGATGGACGATACCTTTCACTGGCATATGCGCTTGATCACCCAGCGGGTCATCTAATGTATCTTCACCCAAATTGAGCTCTTGCATATCAGGAATGAACTGCTTAGCGATCGGATCAGTCGACCATTGGCTTTTATCTGCTGGCAATAAGGCAGCCATCTCTGCAGTAATCGTTGCCTCAAGGCTTGGCTGCGCTTCTTGTAATGCCTTAGCATCGGTTGCATTTAAGAAACCTTGATCAACGAATTGCTTAAAACCTTGTACCTTAGAATTTTTTTGCTGAGTCATCATAAAATCATGGTAGAATTCTGTTAGGCAGAATCATACCATTAACTGCCTATAAAATATAAGGATAGATATGATTAAATGGCTTAAAATCGACTCCAAAGCAATAGCTGACTTTCCAATGGGAGATGCCGCTAAGCGCCGCATGCCACTATTATTACCAGATAATTATGATGAAAACCGTGCAGAGCCCTATCCTGTTGTGGTGGTGCTAGCTGGTTATGGTTCACACCCAGAAAAATTTATTTTCTCAAGCAGTGTTTTTGATCGACCTTTAAGCACGAAATTAAACCAAGCCATGATTGAAAAAAGCATGCCTGAAGCTATTATTGTATTTCCAGATTGCACTTCAAAATTAGGTGGCAGCCAGTTTATCAACTCCCCGGCTTTTGGTAACTATATGGGTTATTTGTGCGATGAAATCATCCCTGAGATTGATCAGCAATATCACACTTATAAAAATCGTCATTATCGTGCTATTACCGGCCATTCCAGCGGAGGATTTGGTGCAATGGTCACCAGCATGTTACGGCCAGATGTTTTTGCGCATATGGCAAGCTCTGCTGGCGATTGCTTTTTTGAAGGCTTATTTATGCCACTAATCACTCCAACTTTAATTGCTATCAAACAAGCCAAAGGTATGGATAAATTTATTAATTTATTTTTAAATGATAATTTACCTGGTAATCGCGGCAATTTTGAAGCGATGATGATGCTAGCCATGGCGCCTTGTTTTGCTCCCAAAATAGAAGCACCTATTATTTATGGTGATTTATTTTTTGATTTAAATGATGGCAAAATTAACGATGCTATCTGGCAACGTTATTTGGACTGGGACCCCGTGCAAATGACACCTAAATATTTAGATGCCTGGTCACAAATGAAAACTATCCGTTTAGATTGCGGCCGCTCAGACCCTTATGGCATGCAATGGGGTCAGGCGCAAATTGCGAAAACCTTACAGGATAATCAGATTAAATGTTCACTCAATGAATATAGCGGCGGTCATAATCGCCAAGGGCCACGTGCAGTTGAGCGCATTGGTGATTTGTTGAAGGCTATGAGATGATTAATGATCCCTGATAACATTCATAATTTCGACGCCCCGGAAGAACGAAGTTTTATCCGGGGTCTAAGGGCACCTATTCACCACCATAAAAAACAATAACCTTCAATTTTCTACATACCAATGCCCTTCAGCATCTTGCCACCACAATCCCCCCTTACCAAAACGATCCCATTCAGCAATACACCCATCTAAATCTTTTGGTGAGTTATATAGTTGGGCAATTATATCTGTCATATAAGCTTGTGGCTGAAAAGCCTGTTTATTACCTTTTATCGCCAATGGTGGATTTAGCTGCAGATCTACAAAAGCTTTACGCAAACAATCGAAAATAAATTTAGTTTTATAGGCAGTGTAGTTATCACGTGTTTTCGCACTATCTAAAGCTTGTTTTTTTATTTCAGAATATTTCACAATTACAAAAGGATTTGTTAATAAATAATTTTTAAATAATAAATGCTGATGCCAAAAGTTTCCATTTATAGTCACCACATGTAAATGCACCAAATGATTACCACCCTCATCTAGCAACTGAAAATAGCGCCTAAAAGGATACTCCCGCTCAAGAACCTCTACATAATCAAAACCATATTTTTCTAAGCTATTTATATTTGCTTGTGAAAAATTTTCTATTTGTTCAACGCCCAACAAAATATCGATTGTAGGTTTTGCAAATATACCTGGAATTGCAGTAGAACCCATATGTTCAAATTGATGCGCAGATGGTAAATCAAGCAGTTGCGATAACTCATAAAGCCATAGCTGATAATCGCTTTCCCAGCTTGTTTGATAGGGTTTTAATTGAATTTTATTTTGCATAATTTTTTCAAACAGTTAAACAAAGTCAAGTTTTTTTATTCAGTTTATTTTAGTGTTTCCTATATAACTTCTTTCATTTTTTGTTATACTGAAATTGTCCTTTGGGAATGTAGTAGGTTTACATTTTGAACCGATGCTAAACTAATAGGAAGTTTAAAATTTTGGTTGTGTGCATGTCAGTCTGTGGTTTTACCCAGCACTGGAAGCCTGATACCTTAATGGGGACTACCACTTGAACCTTTTGGGTTCAAATATGCCGCTACGTGACCAAAGGCTTTTTTATTTCTTCTCTTTTTTCCCTTCTGTCGTTGCCTATCTTTCCGTTGATTTATTTATAGTTGTATGAACCCCGGATAAGTGCTGCGAGCGCTTTCTGGAGCGTCGAGTGTGGGTGCTGCAATTAACTGTCCGGAGCGACGACTATAGCAACACCACCTTGACGCCCAGGTTTGCAGAGCAAGACCAGAATCCACGTGAAAACCCTATACTTTCTTAGCAACCATTAAATAATTCACTGATAAATCATCACAAAGCTTGTAATGATCATCCAAACCAACATCAACACCTTGACGATCACCCACCACAAAACCAGCTTCACGCAGCCAAGCAGCCAATTCTGCAGGTTTAATAAACTGCCGATAATGATGCGTGCCTTTCGGCAATAACCCCAATAGATATTCTGCACCAATAATCGTTTTTAAAAAAGCAGGCGCAGTCCGATTGATGGTCGATAAAAATAATGCTCCACCAGGCTTCAAAGCTTTATTGCAAGCTTTTAACAAACCGACTGGATCTTCAACATGCTCTAATAATTCCATACAAGTAATTGCTTGAAAACCAGCAGGTTTTTTCTCGGCAATTGCCTCCATCGATTCACAATAGTAATCTATTGATAAGCCTGCCTCTTTAGCGTGTTCTTGTGCAACTTTAATAACATCTTCTGCCAAATCTAAAGCAGTAACTTGAGCACCTTTTTCCGCCATTGCCTCGCTTAATAAACCGGCACCACAACCACAATCTAAAATAAATGTACCGCTAAGGGAAAGATATTTTTCGATAAAAGCCAGGCGCAGCGGATTAAGCAAATGTAATGGTTTCATGGGACCTTCTGGATTCCACCATTCATCAGCTAAACTAGAAAATAGAGCAAGCTCTTCTTGTTGATTTGCAGTTGTAGACATATTAGGACAATAGCCTTTTTAATTGAATTAAGCAACACCTACTGAACGAGCGCGTTTTTGTAAAATGCCATCGACCTCTACTTTAACTTCACCTAAAAGACTATTACAGGTTTTTATGGCACCATCATTAGGCCAATATTCATCTTTATCTAGATGATCTAGAATGCTGTCGATGTGATTAACCAGTTTAGGCATTGGGCAATACATACTGCTTTCACGAATTAGATCTAATTGATAAATTAAACCTTCACGATCATTTTTTGTATAGGCTTTATCTAATTGGCTTGTAAAATTAGGCAATTCACGGTGCAACACTTCAATCATTTCATACGTTAGAAACTGATTACCATCATTAGCCACTAAGGTGCCTACCCAATCAAATGCTACTTTATCTTCATCTAAAATCATCGCGTCCCTCTTCGCATTTATCTTAGTCTTATCATTTCTTAACTGACTTATATCAATTGTGCTCTATCATAGCAGAATCTTTGTGTTTTTAAAATACATTTCAGCTTAATTTACAATACCCGGTTCCCATAAACATTTAGCCTGCGTACTAAGCTTTTGAAATAAGCCCCTTTTCTTTTTCATGGTTAGCTCAAATATTTCATGAGTTGTACGCTGAGATAACATATAATCAGCAAAAGTCTGCAATTGATCCACCAGGCCTAAATTTAGCGCCTGCTGACCAAACCATACTTCGCCTGTTGCGACTTGGTCGATATCCACTTTAGGGCGCACAGCAGCCACATGAGCCTTAAACAGCACCTGCGTTTGGTTCACCTCTTCTTGTACCTTTTGACGATCCGCATCTGTATTTTCACCAAATGCCGTTAAAGTACGCTTATATTCGCCTGCTGTCACTTGCTCGAAACGAATACCATGCTTTTCAAGCAAACGATAAAAATTAGGCGTTTGCGAAACAACACCAATAGAACCCACCATTGCAAAGGGCGCGGCGATGATTTCATCAGCAACCGCTGCCATCATATAACCGCCACTAGCAGCCATTTTATCAATCGATACAATAAGCTTTAAGTTAGCCTGGCGCAGACGCATTAATTCAGAGGCACCCAATCCATAACCGTTGACAACACCCCCACCTGTATTAATTGAAACTAAAACAGTATCGTCTTTATTCGCAATTAGTAAAATTGCATCGATCATTTTAGACAAAGCAGCAACATTTTTGGCACGAATATCATCTGAATAAGGTATGACAAATAAACGTGGCTTAGTGATTTTAGCTTCTTTTTTAGATTTCTTATTTGTCTTAGCAAGCTTCTTTTGTTCTTTTTCCCATTGAGAAAAAGCATCTTTTGATAACACCGCTTCTTGCAGCCGCTCTTTGCGCGCATCAAATATTTTATTAATATGCTTCACACAAATTTTATCTTTAGATTGCTCAGGTTTTTTCAATAAAGCAAACAAACCTGCAAAAAAACCAAGTACACCTAAAACAATTGTTAAAGTGCATAAAAGAAAATAACCGTAATGCAACCACCAGGCCATAACATTCTCCAATGAATATATTTGCGAACATGCTACGTAAAGCACTGATAAAATGCAAATAGAATTTAATCCAATCTATTGAGAGTTAGCAAAACCTGTTGCTGGCTGCTCTTCTGCACAAGCGCTGTCTGCATTCAAGTGATCAGCCTGCTTATGAGCCCTATATCTTAAAATCACTCTAGACCGATGATAATGATGCGTGTTCCCCTGCCTTAAACGCCTAAAATGAAACTCAGCTCGATGTGCACTACTTTCTTTTTCACTGTGTAGTAAGATTGCATTCTCCTCTTCAGCAGAAACCAACCCCAAGAAGCAACTTTTAAAAAAATCAGTGTAAGTCAACACGTTCAACAGGCTTTCTTTTTCCTGGGTTACAAACATATTAGATTTTTTCATACAAGCTATCCCTACCATAATTGCCAAATCTTGCTCAACAATATCATCCTCATCAGCACATGAAAAAAAATCCAGATATTTATTAATATATTTTATAATAGCAACTAGAAGTATAATGCTTTTCTGCTGCTTGTAGGCTAAACTGTTTTTAGCAACCAACTTTTTCAGGTTTTCCTCTGAAGTTCTACACGCATCCAAACATGCCTCTCGCTGCTTCAAATACTTATCACCCTCTATAACAGCAACAGCATGATCGTACCCTTCAATACCAAGCAGCTGATCAACCTCATCTCGAGACTGTTTCATCTGAATAAGCAAATTAACTTCACCCTCTGCAAACTGATCTCCCTTAGCAAGCCTTGCACATAAGCATTCTATTGCTTGCTGCAGTTCCACATCACTTTTCAACTGCTCAAGAAATTCATTAAACCACTTAGTAGACGCTCTCATACCAACACCTTATTTATATATTAAAAAAGATACAGTAGCACACCGCATAGATAAGTTCTAGAAAAAATTCAGATAAAATAAAAAGACAGATAAAAAAATGCCTTTGTTTATTGATAGCTCCGAGCTATTTAAACAAAGGCAGCAAATAAGCAATTAATTTAACTTAATTGATTAGTCGATATGATATTGCGCAATCTTCTTGCGTAATGTACCACGGCTGATACCTAAAAAGATGGCCGCTTTACATTGGTTACCCTTAGTATAGGCTAACACTTTTTTCAATAATGGGATTTCCATTTCAGCTAAAATCATTTTATATAGATTTTTTGGCTCTTCACCATCTAATAATGAGAAATAGCGATCCAATAAACTTTCAACGCTTGTACGCATTGTTGTGCTTGGTAATACGGCTTGGTCGTCTTGAATATGACCAGCAGTAGCTTCTGATACAGCAAGTACTCCTTCCACAGGTTGACTCCTTATTTTTTCGGGTTAAAATTAAACAGTAGTCTGTTCGATGTGTTGGACATTATATCACCAACTTTGATAGATACAAGTAAAATTTAAGATTAATTTAATATAGGAAAAATCATGCAGGGAATGGATTTAAAACCAGGTTTTAGCTATCAATTAGCCAGCTACGTTGGCCTGAAAGGCGTTGGCAAACCATGCAGACATTTAGCAACCAATGCTTGGAACATCTTCTCTTTAGGTTTGATTTTTATAGCTTTTTTACTCTTGATGTCTTGGCAAAAACAACTGTTTGGACCTGTGAGCTCCACCGAACACCTTATTGTCAGCTTAATTATTTGGGGCTACTTACTGATTGGTACCATACTGCTTTGTTTAACAGTTCAAACACCTTTTGCCTTTTTAAAGGACAATTGGCTTTTACCAGTTTCGCTCATTTTGGGCTGGGTTTACATCCCAACATATCACTTAGACTATTTCAGCTGGTTAAGACATTTACAACCCATTTTAGCTTGCTGCCTATTAACACCCTCGTTAGGGCTGCTTTACAACTGCTTTTTTGACGGCAAACTATCAACAACCTTATGGGCTAGTTTATTTATTATTGTGCTGTTTGGTTGTTTAATTGCAGGTATTGACCCAAAAATCAATAATATTTGGGATGGTATTTGGTGGGCAATTGCAACCGTTTCAACAGTGGGTTATGGCGATGTTGTGCCGACTAGTTTCATGGGAAGATTATTGGGAACACTCTTAATTATTTTAGGTTTAGGTATTTTTGTAACCTTTACTGCAAACTATTTAGCCCTACTATTACAGCGCGAAAGAGCTGCAGCTAAAGAGCAAGGCAAGCCTCATCCTGATGATGAATTGCAGGTAGACATGTTAAAGCAAATGGAAACACTGACTAAAGAACTGAAAACTTTATCAAAACAAATTAAAAATATAGAGGAACAAATTAAAACGGATCAGCCTGCAAAAAAACAATGAAGCAAATGTTTTTATGGAGATTTCAAGAAAGGTCTGCCTTGAATACTTATAGATCCGCTGCTTGCTTTCCGCTTGTTTTTTATATTAAATAAGCAACATAACTTAGACAAAGGCTTTGAAACTGGTTCCAAGCTATATGTTGTTTGGCTAGCTTCATTTAATACTATTTTTACAGCTTTGACACCGCCAAAGCATGACTTTACAAATCCAATAATTTGATTATCCGGAAGCTCTGATTGACTAAGATTTTCTCGTAAATAATGTTGGTTAGCTGCTTGAACTATATCGCCTGGGGCCTTAACAATAGTTTGAGTATATAACCCCCCTTGACTATTATCGAGCTCATAACAATACCAATCTGGCTCACCACAAGCCAGCTCAACCCGTTGATAAATAATAGGATAGGATTTTTTTGACATTACCGGCACTCATCAGTAAGAAATGAATTAACGATTATACTAGACCAAAGCCGGACCGAGAAATAAAAAGTTTATTTAGCACTTAATATTTATAGTCGAAGTATTGTTTTTATTGTATACAATGCCATTCAGGTTCGTTATAATAAAAAGCTATGAATATAAGATTTTTATACTAAGTGAATAGTTATATAAAAAAGGTGTTGCTTATGATGAATGATGATTTCTGGGATAACGCTCCTAAAAACATTGATGAATTGGATGAATTTGATGTACCAAATTTTTTAGGTGAATGTGATGTACCAAATTTTTTAGATGAATGTGATGTACCAAATTTTTTAGATGAATTTAATGCTGATTCCACGGATAGCCCAAATACGCAAGAAGCCAAGCCTTTAGAGTCAATACCTAATCAGGGGCGTGCAGCCTGCCAATCTGTCATCGGGTGGTGGCCTTGTGATCCTATAACAGGCCAACCAAGGGATAACCCTTTTGACAAAAGCGGTGATTATTTAACTTTGCATGAAGTTCGAAATCGATGGCCTCATGACAGCGATTACGGTAAAAAAAGAAAAAACTTTAGTGACAGGCAAGAGGGTGATTTAGATTATAAAGATATTAAAAAACATAGGCGCTATGATCGTGTAACGGGTGAGCTGTTGCCTTTCGGTATATTCGGATCTGGTTTTATCACTTATGACGAAATGCTAAAAAAGTGGCCCTATGACTATACAACAGGAAAAAAATCTCCAATTTATGAGGTTAATTGGGAAAATGGCACGTTTTGTACTAAAGCTGTGCTTAAAGATCTTCGAAAAGAATTACATTTTTATAAAGACGACACCCTTGAAGGCAAGCAATATAAAGAAGGGGACCGTATCCCTTATGAGTTTGTTGCAAGAAACAATAACTGCAAATTGGTATGGGGCCCTGGCACCAACTTTCGTTTGCCAGAAAATGCATACCCTTACAGCGCAAGAGAAAAAAAACGGCTAAAAAAATGGCCCTATGACTATACAACAGGAAAAAAATCTCCAGTTGATTGGGAAGATGGCACGTTTTGTACTCGAGCTATACTTAAAGGTCTTCGAAAAAAACTGGTTTTTAATAAAGACTGCACCCTTGAAGGCAAGCAATATAAAGAAGGTGACCGTATCCCTGATGAATTTGTTGCAAGAAACACAAGATACCAATTAGTGTGGGGTCCTGGTACCAAATTTCGTTTGCCAGAAAGTGCATACCCTCGCAGCCCAAAAGAAAAAAAACGGCAACAAAAGTGGCCCTATGATTATACAACAGGAAAAAAATCTCCAATTTATGAGGTTGATTGGGAAAATGGCACGTTTTGTACTAAAGCTGTGCTTAACGATCTTCGAAAAGAATTGCGTTTTAATAAAGACTGCACCCTTGAAGGCAACCAATATAAAAAAGGGGACTGCATTCCTTATGGATTTGTTGCAAGAAACAAAACATACAAATTGGTGTGGGGTCCTGGTACCAACTTTTATTTGCCAGAAAGTGCATACCCCAACGTATGCAAACAACCTAAGAGGCACTCAAGTGCAACAAGAAGATTAGGCTCGGTATCTAATCCCAAACCAACCAAGAGGAGGATGGGAAATGTAACCAGAGCAGTAGACTCTGCTGCTAAACCTAGTCAAGCAAAGAGGAAAAAGGCAAGCGCCACATGGGGCCTTGGCTCTGTAGCAAGTCTCATAGGTGAATTGTCGGTTGTTAGGCAAAAACCTGAAACACCTGAAACAAAAAATTCTGTAACTTCAGCTTGTTTGACAAATGCAACATAGAACGGGATCAATGGCTGTTTAATCTGTAGCCACAGCTGGAAAAGCTTCTGCCCACTCTTCATAAGCAAATGTCATTACCACATAATAATTACTGACCAAACAAGCTAGCAGGCGTTGAGTTAGGCTGACGCTTCATCTTGAAAAAGCATATAATGAAATGGCATAGATTTTTCATCTTCGTAAGTGACTTCTTCATAGCACTCGGGATGCGCTAAAAGCTCTCTTAATAAAGCACCATTGATAGCATGGCCAGATTTATAACCAGAAAATTCACCGATAACACTATGGCCCAATAAAAACAAATCGCCAATCACATCTAACACTTTATGTTTTACAAATTCATCTTCATAGCGAAGGCCATCTTGGTTAATAATTTTAAAATCATCTAAAGCGATTGCATTATCTAAACTAGCCCCTAAAGCACGATTATTTGCTTTAAGCATTTCAAAATCAGAGAGAAAACCAAATGTGCGTGCTCTTGAAACTTCTCGCACATACGAAGCATGTGATAAATCTAATTCACACTTAGCATGTTCATCTTTAAAAGCTGGGTGATTATAATCAATTTCAAAATGCACTTTAAAACCGTTATAAGGTTTAAGTGTGGCCCAACGATCACCATCTTCAAAACGCACAGCTTTTTTAATCTTAATAAATTTTTTTGCTGCTTTTTGTATTTCGACGCCCGCTGATTGAATAAGAAAAACAAAGGGTGCTGAGCTACCATCCATAATAGGCACTTCAGCGGCATTCACATCGACAAAAGCATTATCCACACCCAGTCCTGCAAATGCTGAAAGCAAATGCTCAACCGTTGCAATGGATGCACCCTCTTTTTCTAGAACAGTGCACATATTGGTATTACCAATATTATCAACAGTGGCAGGGATAGTAACGGTAGGATCTAAATCAGTACGTACAAATACAATGCCGGTATTTTCAGGTGCTGGTCTTAAGGTCATTAACACCTTATCACCACTATGCACACCGATACCCGTGGCTGATATTGCATTTTTTAATGTACGCTGTTTCATGTTTTATTCGCTTTTATCAAAGGCTTACACAAAAAAGCTCTAATGCTTGATAAACTTTAGAGCCTTTTTATAACTTTCTAGATGCGCAAAATAGCACAAATTGGATTAGTCTTCAATTTCTGAGCGTCTTAAAAACGCAGGGATATCAAGATAATCCATATCTTTTTGAGCTTCCTCTAATTCCGTTTTCTTAGGATCCACACCTTCGTCAGTACGCATAAAGGCTGGACGATCTAACTGTGAATAATTCATCGTACCATCATTTTTAACAGTACTAGCCACACGTCGAGAAATTTTCTCACGCTTGTTGGCAGCACCATCTTTAGGACGACCCAAACCTGTGACTACAACTGTTACGCGCATAGTATCTGTCATTTCAGGATCAATAACTGTACCCACAACCACTGTTGCGTGCTCACTAGTCACTTCTTTAATAGCATCACCTACGGCTTCAAACTCACCGATAGACATATCAAGGCCGCCGGTGATATTAACAAGCACACCTCGCGCACCTGAACAATCGACATCTTCTAATAATGGGCTACTCACTGCAGCTTCTGCAGCTTCGCGCGCTCTGTTTTCACCAGAAGCAACACCAGTACCCATCATAGCCATACCCATGGCTGACATCACAGTTCTAACATCCGCGAAATCAACATTAATTAAACCAGGACGAGTAATTAAATCTGCAATACCTTGCACGGCACCCAATAAAACATTATTAGCCGCTTTAAAGGCATTTAATAAAGTAATATTTTTACCTAAGACGGTTAATAGCTTATTATTTGGAATCGTTAATAATGAATCAACATGTTGCGCCAGCTCACTTAAGCCCTGATCAGCAACATCCATACGCTTACGACCTTCAAACACAAATGGTTTAGTAACAATCGCAACCGTTAAAATACCCATTTCTTTGGCAATTTTTGCAATCACAGGCGCAGCACCAGTACCTGTACCTCCACCTAAACCGGCAGTGATAAAAACCATATCTGTGCCTTCAAGAGCAGTCTTAATGCGATCAATATTTTCTTCAGCAGATTGCTTACCTACATCAGGATTAGCACCTGCACCAAGGCCTTTAGTGATTTCACTGCCTAAAGCAATAACACTCTGTGCATGACTTAATTTAAGCGCCTGAGCATCTGTATTACAGGCAATAAATTCGACGTTGTTCACGCCTTCTGCGATCATATGCTCAAGAGCATTACCGCCACCACCACCAACACCGATGACTTTAATGACTGCGCTGTGGCTTGGGTTTTCGCCTACTTCAAACATTTTATTTACTCCTTTTCGGTCAATAAAAAAAACAGAATTTATAGGATGATCGCTGCGTTAAAATTTCAATCAAAATCCTCATTTACCAACTAGTAAACTTCGGTTTTTCATTAAACTTTGCCTTGCGCTCACCTCTCTAAATTATGTTTTTAAACTTTTTGTCGTTTTACAACGATCATTCTTTTAATTATTAAAAATTACCAGCAAACCAGCTTTTCATTCGTTTCCAAAGTGAAACACCCGAAGAGCCAAAGCTAGTATCTGCTTTGAACCCACCATCATTTTGTGAACACTTTAAGCCATGTAATAATAAGCCAATACCAGTGGCATAACTTGGATTTTGACGAACATCTGCCAAACCTTTTACATTTTGTGGCATACCCATGCGCACTGGTGCTTGAAATATCATTTCTGCCATTTCAGTTGCGCCTTCGATTTTAGATGCACCACCTGTTAAAACAATACCGGCTGAAATTAAATCTTCAAAACCGCTGGTTCTTAATTCATTTTGAATTAACGTCATGAGCTCCTCATAACGAGCCGCTGACACTTGGGCGATGGCGCGGCGACTAATTGATTTAGGTGGGCGACCAGCAACACTTGGCACTTCCACTTTTTCATTAGCATCCACTTTATGCGGTTGCACATGGCCATGCTTTCTTTTAATTTCTTCAGCATATTTAGTTGGCGTGCGCAAAGCAATAGCAATATCATTAGTCACATGATCACCAGCAATTGGAATAACAGCTGTATGGCGAATTGAACCTTCAGTGAAAATAGCGATATCAGTGGTTCCGCCACCAATATCAACCATACAAACACCTAAATCTTTTTCATCATCGTTTAAAACAGAATATGAAGAGGCTAGCTGCTCTAAAACCACATCACCAACGGCTAAACCACAACGACGCACACACTTAGTAATATTTTGTGCAGCGCTCACAGCACCTGTCACAATATGCACTTTAGCTTCAAGACGCACACCAGACATACCGTAAGGTACACGAACACCTTCTTGTGTATCTATAATATATTCTTGCGGTAAAATATGTAAAATTTGTTGATCAGCTGGGATGGCCACAGCTTTGGCAGCTTCAATCACGCGATCTACATCTGCTTGATTCACTTCACGATCACGTATAGCGACAATGCCATGTGAGTTTAAACTGCTAATATGGCTGCCAGCAATACCTGTATAGGCCATATTAATATCACAGCCAGCCATCAGCTCAGCTTCTTCAATTGCTCGCTGGATTGAATTGACAGTTGATTCTATGTTAACAACCACACCGCGCTTTAAACCTGTTGAAGGGTGTGAACCAAAGCCAATCACCTCGATTGTATTATCATCACCCACTTCACCAACTAAAGCTGCAATTTTACTTGTTCCAATATCCAAACCAACAATCAGTTGTTTGTCCTGTTTAGGCGCCACTGCCATAATTTCTCCCAATACTATATCTTGGGTATAGTTACCCACGAAAACACAAGTTAGTATAGACGAAAGAAATCAAAAGAACACTAGTAAATAGCATATAAATGAATAAAAGAGGCTATTTGTAAGTAATCACTTATGCAATAAATGGTCACTTTCTTAAAAATGTTTATTTTGCTAACAAATACGCTCTTTTTGCGCAATGAGCGATGACTAATGGAACCCACTCTGCTGTACGGTTGCTTGCATGCACAAATCATCGTGAAAATTTACTTTTTTGTTTTCCACTGCACTGCAAAGCCATGCGGATAACGCAGATCAATGGCCTGAATAGGCTTGTGCCTTTGGCCAAAGATATTTTGATCAACCGAGATAAAACGAGACAACGTTTGCAAAGCGCTTTTCTCGTCTACTTTTAATACAATATGATTATTGAGTATAATTTGATACCCATTGGCAGGATCTAGCTTTAACTGAATGATTGATAGGTTTTGAGCTTGTAATAACGGCACCGCTTGCTTATAAAAGTTTAGCATGGCAACAAAGCCATCTGGCGGACCTATAAAACTAATTGCCGGCAAAGTTTTAGGTAATTTTTTTGGTGTGAACAATTCATCGGCTTGATTCACTAAAGACTGCTGGTTAAATATGACCTGGGGATGATTTTCTGCAATATGAATCACCAAGGTATGTGGCCAATGATAATGCCATTGCCAATTATAAACCCATGGACACTCACTTTTAGCAGTTGTTAATAATTTGTTTTGGTGCGTGGGCCAATAACGACCCTCCAAATGCGGACCCAAAACATTATAAACACACTGCGGTGTTAAAGAATTAAATCGCCCGACAATTTTGACTGTTTTTATAGGCCTATTACAAAACAAAAATACCGCGATAAAACAAACAGTACCTAACAAGACACCTAATATCCACCATCGATAATATTTTAGATCTTGCCAATCCATCAGCCTTTCACCCCTTGCTTTAATTCTAATCGATCACCCAACAAATGGCACTCTCGATAAAGCGCAATGCCTGTTTGATCAGCAACAATTTTTTGAATGTGCTCGATTAGTTGTTCTATATTTTCAGCCGTTGCTTGTCCCCTATTAATAATAAAATTAGCATGCTTTTCGGAAACCTGTGCATCACCTATTACATACCCTTTTAGCCCACATGCTGCAACTAGACGTCCCGCATAATCACCTTCAGGATTCCTAAAGACTGAACCACAATTAAAACTACCAATTGGCTGTGCCGCATTACGTTTTTGCAGCATGTTTTTAGTATAGGTAGCAATTTTTTCAGAATCAGATTTAGCTAACTTAAACAAAGCACCCGCAAACATACAATTTCCAAAACCTTCAACAGAACGATAGCCAATTTTAAAGTCTTTTGCATCAAGCCATATCAACTGCCCATTTGAATCTAACAACTGCACTTGTGTTACCAAATCCCAAGTTTCACCACCATAAGCACCTGCATTCATTCTTAGCGCACCGCCCATAGTACCTGGTATGCCCGCTAAAAACTCAGCACCAGCCAACCCTTCGCGCATACACCACTTGGCAAATTTAGCGCATGGTACGCCAGCTTGCACATAAACTTGATCTGCTTGCCATTCTAAAATATTTAAACGATTTAATGTATGAATAACTGTTGATTGAATACCGGCATCACGAATTAATACATTGCTGCCTAAGCCTAGCCAAATAATTTGACTGCCATCGTGATAATTTTGCAAATAATTAGCAAGATCTTCTAAATGCGCTGGTTTATAATAACGCTGGGCTGGTCCACCAACATGCCAAGAGGTTGCGCGAGATAATATAAAGTTTTCTTTAAAATCACCTAACAATGTGCTCATGCAGGCACAACCATATTTTTAGCTAAGAAAACTAAATCACCAGCCCCCTGAAAAATAATAACATCACCAGGTTTTAAAATAGCCTGTAATTCTGACATTAAATCTTCTTTAGTCACAAACTGCGTTCTTTGCCCAGTTTCTTGCAAAGCTTGATTTAATCGTTTAGACGAAACCCCTTCAATGGGCTGTTCTGAGGCAGCATAAATCGGTAAAATAAACACTTGATCGGGAACGCGTAATGCATCTACAAACTCTTGAAAACAATCTTGAGTGCGTGTATATCGATGCGGCTGAAAAACACAAATTATTCGCTCATGACCAAAGGCTTCTTGCATGGCCTCTAAAGTTGCTAATATGGCTTTCGGGTGGTGCCCATAATCATCATAAATAGCCACTTTACCACATGGAACCTCCATCTCTCCCTGAAAATTCAAGCGGCGATCAACACCTGGAAATGTGTCCAAGGCACCTTGAATCATATCATCTTCAATACCGTAATGCCTGGCCATTAATATAGCTGCCGTCACATTAGCTGCATTATGACGCCCTATAACAGGAGCTGTAAATATAGCTGTCTCTTCTTGATCCGATACTAATTCAAACTGGATACCATGCTTTAATTGCTGAAAGTTTTTAATTTGCCATTGGACCTGTTCTGAATAACCATATGTAATGCAGGGTTTTTTTGACATTTTTGTTAAAGCACAGACATACATATCATCAGCACCGACAATAGCGACACCACCTTTTTGGATATGGTTTATAAATGCTGCAAAACTTTCTAATAATTTATCATAACTATGGCCATAAGTAATGAGGTGATCATAGTCAATGTTGGTAACAATAACATTATGCGGGTGCGCCAATAAAAAAGTTGCATCTGATTCATCTAGTTCAGCAACAAAGTATTCACCATTTTGGTACGTGGCATGTTGATCTTTACCCTGAATTTCGCCACCAATAGCATAAGACAGATCTTCGAAAGCACTGTCGAAAATCCAAGCAACTAAACTTGTAGTAGTTGTTTTACCATGCGTGCCCGCTACCCCAATAGAGTCTTTAGAATGCATAATATGCGCCAAAGCTTCACCACGCCGCATCAATGGTATCTTTTGCTGCTCACAAGCAGTCCACTCTGGATTTTGCTTATTGATCGCACTAGAAAAAACACATAAATCTGCAGATTCTACATGCGCCGCATCATGACCAATATATATTTTTGCGCCTTTCTTCTGCAAACGATCTAGTATTGGTGAGGCCTTTAAATTTGATCCTGATACTTCATAGCCAGCATCCAACAAACATTCAGCAATAGCCGATACACCTGCGCCACCAATACCAATACAATGTATTTTATTGATATTAGCATCAAAAATTTTCATAAATAATCCTCGCAAATGGCAACTACTTTCTCTGTCGCATCTCGATGTGACATTTTAAGCGCCAGCTTCCCCATTTGGCATAATCGTTGTGGGTCATCAATTAATGACTGTATTACTCTAACCCAATCCTCTTGCACTGCTTCTTTTTGGCCTAGCAAAATAGCTCCACCTAACTTTACCAGAAACTCCGCATTATAACGCTGATGATCACCTACTGCACCTGGAAATGGCACTAAAATGCTTGGCTTTCCAAAACAAGCAATCTCACACATGCTCAAAGCACCACTTCGGGATATAATTAAATCAGCCCATGCATAAGCTTTATACATATCATCAAGAAATGGCCTGATAGTTACTTGCTCAGCGACATCGGCATAGGCTGTTTTAACCATGCTTTCTTTACCTGCACCCGCCTGATGTAATACAAGCACCTGCTGTTTTTTTATAAAAGACACCAAACTTTTAGCAACCGTTGAGTTTAAATAGTGCGCACCCTGTGAACCACCAAGAATTAAAATATTAAGTGGCTTGTGCGGTGCTTCAATTTGCAAAGGCGCCTCTACAATATCAGCTCTTAATGGGTTGCCAACTGCTTGTGCTTTTTTCGCACCTGGCCCTTTAAACGAATCAGGAAATGCTTCCAACACTCGATCAGCTGATCGCGCCAACAATTCATTAGTCCAGCCAGCAATTGCATTTTGCTCATGAACTATTAATGGAACCTTACAGCGCCTGGCTGCAACCCCAACAGGCGCACAAACAAAACCTCCCATGGTTAATATCGCCTGCGGCTTAAATTTTTTAATAATTTTTTTAGCCTGCCAGATAGCTCTTAAAAAATAAAGTGGATTAGTAAGCATTTCTTTAATACCACGGCCACGTAGTGGTCGCATATCAACATATTTAATAGGAAAATATTGCGGTACAATTTTCTCTTCCATACGGTTGCGAACACCAATCCATAAGAGATCGACACCCTTAGCTGCTAATGCTTGTGCGACGGCTAGTGCCGGGTAAATATGGCCACCGGTGCCGCCAGCTGCAATGATTATGGATTTGCGAGAGCAGCGAACTTCTTTGTGCTGACCCATATTCATCGGAACCTCTGCTTGCTTGCATATTCCATTTGATGTAATTCGTTTGCCAACTGCAAAAGAACACCGAGCATCATACAGGTAACTAACAAACTACTACCACCATAACTCATAAATGGCAGTGTTAAACCTTTGGTTGGCAGCAGACCTATATTCACACCCATATTAATAAAAGTTTGAACAGCAATAACAAACCCTAACCCAAATGCAACATAGGCAGCAAATAATGAATGTACTTTTTGTGCCAATTGAGCTAAGTAAAAACATCTCGCAATAAATACAACAAATAAAATTAATAAAATTAACTCACCCATCAAACCCAACTCTTCGGCCAAAACTGCAAATAAGAAATCGGTATGCGCTTCTGGCAAATAAAAAAGTTTTTGCACGCTATTACCCAAACCAACACCATGCCAACCACCACGTCCAAATGCAATCAGCGATTGCGTTAACTGATAACCAGACCCATATTCATGTTGCCAGGGATGCAAAAAAGAAGTGATACGCAATAATCGATAAGGCGAAACAATAGCTATTAAAATCAACCCCGCTATCATGACAACTGTTAACAATATAAAGATAGATAAGCGCGCCTGGGCTATAAATAACATTAAAAAGCACGTCAAGACTAAAACAACAGAAGTACCAAAATCTGGCTCACCTAATAATAAAGCCACAATAATTAATAAAAAAACACAAGGTTTAATAAAACCTATCCATTGCGTTTTAACTTGTTCTTGAAAGCGTTGCAAATAAGATGCTAAATAAAGAATAAAAAATAGCTTCATAAACTCTGAAGCTTGAAGTGTTAAAAAACCCAAATGCAGCCAGCGACGCGAGCCATTAACCACCCGTCCTAAACCCGGCATTAGAACTAAAAACAATAAAACCAAGCCAACAAGTAATAAAATGGGAGAAAGTTTTTGTATTTTTTTCAATGGAATATTACAAATACCTACTATAGCAGCAATACCTAAACCTAAAAATACTAGCTGATGTATTAAAAAATGATAGGCAAAATTATATTGCTTTTCTGAAACAAGCATCGACGCTGAAGTAATCATTAACAAACCATAAAGCATTAATAAAATAGCTGACAAGCTTAACCATTTATCAACGTAAAAAGTTTCTTCCTCGTCCTGGTAAGATGCATATCTTCCTTGCATGCTATTCCTTAAGCGTTTAACTTTAATGCATTGACGTTGCGAATAAAACAATCGCCGCGCTCTTCAAAGTTTTTAAACATATCAAAACTTGTGCAAGCTGGTGATAACAAAACAACATCGCCTGGTTTAGCTATGTCATAGGCTCTTTGCACAGCTTGATCTAAATCTTCAATGAACTCTACTGGCACACAATCTCTTAAAGCATTGCTAATCGCTTCGGCTTCTTCACCTATTAATAATGCAGTTTTAACATGCTGCTGTACAGCTGGTTTCAATGCATGATAATCAGTATCTTTACCACGCCCGCCTGCAATCCAAATTAATTGACGCCCTTGGGGTGCAACACCTGTAATAGCACTTAACACAGAATCAATATTAGTTGCTTTAGAATCATTATACCAAGCCACTTCTTTTATAGTAGCCACCCACTGACAACGATGCTTTAAACCAATATATGTTTGCGCCACTGCCAGCATCTTAGCCATATCCCAACCTTGATGCAGACCTAAAGCCAAAGCCGCCATTACATTTTCCGCATAATGCTTGCCTTTTTTATGCCAATAAACGGTTTGAGCCAATACTTTTTGTTGATGATAAATAGTCTGTGATTCAACATCAAAAAAGAAATCAGCCTCTTGCTTAAAGGCTGGGTTTGTTGCAAATGTTTGATAAATAGGTGTACGCACTGCCGGCATAAACTGCATGTGATCTAAATTATATAGACCAAAATGTGCGCGATGATAAATAAGGTTTTTTGTTCTGGCATAATGATAAAAATCGATATAGCGATCTAAATGATCTTGTTTCACATTCAAAACAACTGCTTCATCAAGCTGTTGGTATTTAATGGATTCCAATTGAAAGCTAGACATTTCAAGAATATAAACATCGATTTTCTTTTGATTTTGCACCACATCTAAATAAGCATCTAAAACGGGCAAACCAATATTTCCAGCGAGAATAGCCTGTTTACCATTTGCTTGCGCCATTGCATATAACAAATGACATGTCGTGGATTTTCCATTAGAACCGGTAACACCAATGGTTGGCGTGTGATTTACCATAGAAAATATATCAAATTCACTAACAATTGGCGGCCTTTTTTTCAGTGCATCCAACGCTTTTCTTGGAACACCTGGACTTAAGCATAATGCACTATAATCGTTAAAGTCACATTTAGAAATATCATCTGTTAATAACTCTACATTTGGATAAATGGATTGCAAAGCATTTAAAGCACTTTCAGAGGGGTTTTGGTCCCAAACAGTGATATGTGAAAGCCCCATATATTTAAAATAACGAACAAATGAAAGACCAGTACGACCCAAACCAATCACTACCGGATTTTTTATAATGCTTTCATTTAACATGATATATCCTTTTATATAACCAGCGAAGACAGCCCTATTAAAACTAGCAAAATCGATACAATCCAAAATCGAACAATGACCTTGGGCTCTGGCCAACCTTTTAATTCAAAATGATGATGAATGGGCGCCATTTTAAAAATACGTTTTTTTCTAAGTTTATAGCTACCAACTTGCAAAATCACAGATAATGTTTCAATGATAAACACACCGCCCATGATAGCAAAAACAAGTTCTTGATGTATCATCAATGCAACACACCCTAAAACACCCCCCAAAGAAAGTGAACCCACATCACCCATAAATATTTGTGCTGGATAGGCATTGAACCATAAAAACCCTAAACCCGCGCCAGCAATGGCAGCACACAGTATTGTTAATTCACTATTATGATAAGTAATAGGAACCTGGGTGGGTAAACCAATAAAACCATGCCAACCCACATAAGCCAAAAGACACATAGCTGCTGCAATCAGTGTAATTGGCATAATGGCTAAACCATCTAGCCCATCAGTCAAGTTAACGGCATTTGAGCTTCCAACAATAACAAACCAAGACCAAATAATAAAGCCCATGCCTAAAGGCAACCAGATATTTTGTGTAAACGGAATATATAATGGCATTAAACCATGATTTAATGAATGATGATATATGCTAAAGCCAACTACTAAGGCGATGACTGACTGTAATAACATTTTTAATTTAGCAGAAATACCTTTAGAGTTTTTATATTTAATTTTTAAGTAGTCATCAATAAAACCAATCATACCGTAACTTATAAGCACAACTAAGCCTAACCAGATATTTAAATTATTTAAAGGCGACCAAACAACTGTTGCAATAAAAATTGCCACCACCATTAATAAGCCACCCATTGTCGGTGTGCCGGTTTTCTTTAAATGAGAATGCGGACCACAATCACGCACAGCTTGGCCATATTTTAATGCTGTTAACCATGCTATTAATCGCTTAGCGAAACAAATAACAATAATAAATGATGTTAAACCTGAATAAGCAATTCGCGCCTTAATGGAAGGCACCGCTAATATTCCCAAATAATGACACATTAAAAAAATCATATGTTGTAAACCACCCTATTTTATTGCATCCACAACTTCTTTCATGCCTGAAGAAAGCGAACCCTTAACTAAAACACAATCACCCGCTGTCAATGCCTGACGTAAAAAATCAATTAAATCTTGCTTTTTCTTAAAATACTCACTCTGTAAATTCAAATGAAAAGCCTCATCATGCAAAGCGCGCATCCAAAAACCAGTTGTATAAACAGCATCAATACCCGACTCATTTAAATCATGCGCCAATTGCCTATGCACATCTTCTGCTTGATCACCGCATTCAGCCATATCTCCCAAAATGGCTATTTGCCTGCCACCTTCTCTAGATAGTATTTGAAATGCCATCTTCATGGCTAAAGGGTTGGCATTATAACTATCATCTAAAACAGTATATCCTTGCTGAGAATAAAACCGAACTAAACGCTGTTCAGGTGCCTTGGCCGTATACAGAGCATCCACAATAATTTGTGCATCGATATTTAAAGCTAAAGCACATGCAGTAGCGGCTAAAGCATTTGCAATATTATGAATACCCAATAATGGCAGCTTGATAGGAAAAGTTTTATCATTTATTTTAATAACAAATTCACTATAAAACTCAGTATAACTTGGCTCAGATGCCAAACTTACCGCCACATTATTATCTTTTAAACTAAACAATATTGCCTGTTGCGTAGGCAATAATAAATCTTCAAAGTAACTTCGATAGGCATCATCAGCATTAATAATAGCAGTACCGTTTGATGCCATATTTCTATAGATATCAGCTTTTTCATTAGCAATACCGTCCAATGAGCCCAAACCTTCTAAGTGTACCGGCGCAATCAAGGTAATTAAAGCAATCGTTGGCTGAGCAATCTTACTAATATAATCAATTTCTTCTGGTAAATTAGTCCCCATTTCTTGAATAATAACTTTATCATTTTCACTAATACGAGATAACGTAAGTGGCACGCCCCACTGATTATTTAAACTTTTTTGACTAGATAAAGTAGGTATAGCTTGTTTACAAATATGCGCCAACAAACGAGTTGTTGTTGTTTTACCGCAGCTTCCTGTTATACCAACCAGTGGAATATGCGCATATTTTTGGCGCAAAGCCTTTGCCAGCTGCCCCATTGCTTTGGTGACATCATTAACCCGCCACTGCGTTAAAGCCAAATCCGGATTGATACGCTCTACCACTGCTCCCATTGCTTTGTTAGCAACCCCTGGCAAATAATCATGGCCATCACGCTGCTCACCTTGGATAGCAAAAAACAATTGATCTTTTTGAATAGTCCGAGTATCCATAGAAAATTGCGAAAAATAATCTGGTGACTCAGCTATGACACTAGGCAAACCCAATACTTCATTGATCAATTTAAACGATATCATCTTTCACCTTTAACTGCTCTAAAGCTGCTTGTACGATAGCTCGATCATCACAATCAATCGTATACCCATCCATTTTTTGCGTATTTTCATGACCTTTACCAGCAATTAATAAAACATCATTGGCGCTAGCTTGCATAATTGCTGATTGAATTGCTTTTTTGCGATCACATTCGACGGTAAGGTTTTTTAAATCAAAACCCTCATCTATAATACCCTGCTTAATTTGCTTTACAATTTGCATGGGGTCTTCACTGCGAGGGTTGTCTGACGTAATAATGATATGATCAGACAGTTGCGCTGCAATGGCACCCATCGGTGCGCGTTTGGTTTTATCTCGATCTCCACCACACCCAAATATAACTGTTAATCGTCGATCACTATGCTCTCGAACAGCTTGCAATGCTTTTTGCAAACCATCGGTGGTATGCGCATAATCCACATAAATGGCTGGAAAATCATCTCCACCAAATAATTGCATACGACCCGGTGCGCCATGCATCGCTTTTACGGCTGCTTGAATTTGCTTAATAGAATAACCATGCGCCTTTAATGTCGCAACAGTGGCCACGATATTTTCTACATTAAAACGCCCTATGAGTTGAACTGAAATTACAAAGCTTTCTTGCTGATCATTAAGAAAAATATTTAAACCCGCATCATCTAGGCAGACAGCTTCAATCCAAAGGTAATATTTAAGTGCTTGTATCATGTCAGCTGCTAACACTTTAGTACCATATCCAATAATATCAACTTGCTGATGATACGTTTCAAACCATCGATAACCCTCTGCATCATTTAAATTCAGTACTGCATAGTTCAAACCAGGAAGTTGCATCGATTTTTCTTTTGCAGCATGGTAACCTTCAAGCGTTTGATGATAATCTAAGTGGTCTGAAGTAACTTGTGTTAATGCTATCGTATCTACATGGACCCCTGACAAACGATTTTGATCAAGCGCATGCGACGACATTTCAATAGCTAATGCGTTAACGCCTTTTTCCCTAAACTGAGCTGCTAACTGTTGAAACGTAATAGGATCTAATGAAGTAAGCGCAGATTCTTGCAAACAGTCAGGCAATCCAATACCAATAGTCCCAATAAATGCACATGCTTTGTTTAAATAATTTAAGGCTTGTGTAATAAAATAAGCAGTTGAACTTTTGCCATTCGTACCTGTAACTCCAATCACTGTCATGGTTTTGGTTGGATCACCATAAAAATGCGCAGCAATATTACCATATTCTTGCGCCAAATGTGGCACTGGAATCCAAACCACCTCTGGATATTCTGCTATCAAGGTTTCGCACTGGTTTCTTTGAGCGTCCATAGCAATAGCAACAGCACCGCGCTCAATCGCCTCTGCCACAAAATCAAGACGATCACAAAGTTCATTCTTATAGGCTAAAAACAGGGCATGCTCTTCAATCAACTGACTTTGATTAGAAATTGACTCAACAACCAGGTCTGGCAAAGATGTCGGATCTACCCAGGGTGATAAAAGCTGTTTAAGCGCCATCTTCGGCATAATCACTATTCCATGAATCAATTGAAAGACTATGCTATCACAGGCAGCGATTGAGTAACATACCTTCTAATCTATCTTTTCTTTTTGAAAAAATTTTGTAAAATTTCTCGACATGGCTGCTCACACAAACCACCTTCCGCATAAATAGAATGGTTGATCTCTGGTGCCTCTAACAACTGGTAAACGCTTTGCACTGCGCCTAATTTTTTATCATAAGCACCAAAATAGAGATAACCAATTCTGGCATAGAGCATCGCACCCAAACACATAGGGCAAGGCTCTAATGTGACATATAGGGCACAATCATTCAGGCGGTAATTGCCCAAAACACGAGCACCCTCACGCAATACTAAGATCTCAGCATGCGCAGTAGGATCGGTTAAGGTAAGTGGTAAATTATGCGCCCTAGCTATAATTTCATCTTTATACACAAGAACAGCGCCAATAGGTACCTCATCAGCCACAACCGCTTTTTGCGCTTCTTCTATAGCAGCTTGCATATATTGTTGTTGATAAACTGTCATCATAAAATCACATAATAAAGCACAGCAAAGAATTGCAACACACTACCAGCCAACACAAAAAGGTGCCAAATAAAGTGACAAAAGTGCAACCGTGAATCGAGAACATAAAAAACCACACCAAAGGTATAACACAAACCCCCTGCCAATAACCACATCAGGCCCCGAAACTCTAAATGATGAATAAGCGGATCCATCGCTATAACAACCAGCCAACCCATCATTAAATATAAAATCACACTAAAAAATTCATATTTTCCGGTATAAAAGAACTTAAAAATAATACCAAACACAGCCAAAAACCAAATAATACCAAAAATTGTCCAGCCCCAAGGGCCATGCAAAGTAATCAGAGTAAATGGTGTATACGTGCCAGCAATCAATAGATAAATACTAGAATGGTCGAGCACTTTAAAAAACCTTTTTACATGCACGGCGCTTACAGAATGATACAGCGTTGAAGCTAAATATAAAATTATCAAAGTCGTACCATAAATCGCACAAGCAACAATAGCCATTGGGTGATGGTGATCTGCAGCCAGCCTAACCATCACTACTAAGGCAAAAATACCAAATGCAACGCCCAAGCCATGCGAAATAGCATTTAAAACCTCTTCTGTTTTTGTCATTTTAATCATAGTTTAATTACAGTAGAAAATGAGTATCAGCATAGTATATAGTCATTTTAATTTAAAACCAGCGATTTTTATCCTAAGCCAAGATACAAAAAAGCCTGCACAAGGCAGGCTTAAATGTAATATGTTAGATGGATGAGTATTAGCTACTGGTTGACATACCTGCTTGAGAACACATTTTTCCACCTTTTGCACCTAACGCTTTACATAGGCTAGCTCTAAGCTTCGCTGCAGACCTATCGACATTTGTCTTCATAGAACCGTTAACATAGCCTTGTGAATTTAGCAATGTAGCCATTAATAATTTTTCTCGATCTTCATGTGCTTGCTGCTGGGCTGCTAACAACTGCGCACTGACATATAGCTGTTCACGAGCAATGGTAGCTGGAGAGGCTGTACTCATTTTTTGATACCAGCTAGGGTCATTCACACGATGTGTACGAACATAGCGCTCCATTTGCAATGGACTAGCGGATTCTTTTGCATCGCCGGGTGTAAAGTACTGATTTTGCAACACTGCTCTATCTGATTTATTGGCTGTTGTATTCAACACAGGCGTTGCAGCACCAGTGACAGGCGCACGTTCTACCCAAATTTGTGAAAGCATACCATTAACCATAGAACGAGCTGCATTAAATTGACGCTCTTGCAATAAAAACTTCTTATAGGTTGTATTATTATCCGCATCACCAATCGTACTTTGCAATTTCTTAGATAAATCATCATCACCATTAAAACGAGATAATACCCAAGATACATCATCAGCAATCGGTTGATTACTTAATGTCAAGAATTCAGGATAACCACGCGCCATTGCCAAAGCACTATTACCATTTGCAATAACTGGTGTTGCATTATATGCACCAAATGCCGGTGCGAAATAATTCATATAATTAAAGAAATTATTATTTAATTTTGCAGTCACTTGATCTTGTGGTGCTACTAAAAATGAATCAGAAGCTGGTAGGTACATTGTTAAATTATTTAAATATTCTGACGCTGTATTTGCACGAGTTGTTTGTGGCTGCGATAACAAGGCATCCGTTGGCGTTTGATTATTATTTAAACTATACCAAGGCAAATAAGCTGGCGCATTAGCATTTGCTTTGCCAGTTGCATACGTAATGGCATTACTAGGAATTTGCGATAGAACATTCTTTGCTGTTGCGGCACTATTAGCTGCCTGCACCACTGGTGCCACACCTGTCATGATTGTCGGATAAGCCAACATAGGATTAGCACTTGCATTTGATTCCACACCTGTTGAAGCACTTGGCTTAAATGGTGATGTTGCACTATATATATAAGCATCTAAAAAGCTATCAAACTGCTGTAAACGAGCATTCGCTTGTGTATAGCCAGCCTGAATTTGGCCATAAATCTGCGCAGCAATTTGCGTTAGAGTCGCTGCCCCACCAGCACTGCTCGCTGGCTGCTTATCTGCTGCAAATGCACTAACACCGAAGCTTGATAAAGCAACAACTACAGCACTTAAAGCGACTTGTTTCATTGTATTTTTCATATTTGTTCCCCCAATTAAAACCAAAAGTTCGTTTTATTCGCCGCTTTAGGCTGCGACGTCTGCACTGCAGGCCTTGCATGATTTTGTTCTTTTTCAACAAGCGCTGATTGGTTGTGTACTATCTGATTCACTGTTGAATTATTTTGCGGCGCAGTCACGATATTTGTTGCGCTAACTGCTGCATTACCTTGCAAAATTTGTTTAGTAAACTGTGATGCCATTGCAGAATGTAATTGATTCAATTGCAATGCAGCTGTTCCACGATTGGCTGATAAACAGTTATACTTGATTATATTGGCACAAGCATCTGTTGATGTAGCACACTGCTTCATCACTGTTTGCAGCGGCTGCTGACCACACATTTGCGCGGCATCCGCTAACAAACAAGTAGGCAATGCCAATACAATAAGAGCTAATTTTTTTAAACTATATTTTGTCATTTAAGCCACCTCAAGTGCCTTTTGAATTAATTTAAACCTATCAGGCGCAAATACACGACTTAATAATCGCAAGCGCTCGAATACAATATTTCTTCTTAAAAACAAACCAGGCACATCATGATCACCTTGAGTTGTATTTTCCGCTTCCATTAAAACTTTGGAAGCCGCTCCAGGAGACGCCATATCTAAACACATTAAAATTCGCAGCCCACGGCCCGTTTTCAAGTGTGCTACAGCTGATACCACAGCCGCCTCTTGCTCTAATTCTACTTTACCAATATCTTCTAGCACCTCACCAAGCTCTCGAAGCGTTTCTTCAAGCGCCGGATCACCATCAAGCGTCCAATCCTCAGTGCCTTCCATAAAACTCACCACTTTATATATAGTAGGATCATCATAATCCTTCCAAAAAGCGTGTACCCCTTTATGTGTCAAATCTGGCATATTCATCCTTATCCGTATAAACCTATAAGAGCACAAGAATCAGTCTAGTTACTCTAACTTAAGAAAAGCTTAACATAATCTGTTGGAACAACAAGCCGTTTACACCGTTTTACAGGGGTTTTCCTATAAACAAATCACCCTATCTTACTGATATTTAATAATATTATTGCTTATGATTCAGACTAGATTAAGGTTGAGCGTTATTGCTAGTGGTTTATCATTACTTCTGTTTAAGCAAATCTTTGCTATAATTAAATCATCTTATTTACTTAGTGAGTCTTTAACATGGCATCTAAATCAAAAAATTATTTTAAAAATCGTTTCAACGTATCTAAATGGATTGGTGCTGATTCAATTAAAGAGAATGCTCACATGCTCAAGACTTTAGTTAAAAATGATGAATCTCCAGAGCAGCTTGCCGAAAAAAAACAAAGCAAAAACATGTCATTCGAAGAAATTATCCAAGTCAATCATTGGAGCAACTCAGATATTGAAAAAAACAAAAAATATCAAAAGAAAATGTGTTATGGCTTTTTAGCCTTTGCAGCTGTACTCGCCATACTTGCCATTTATTTATTTGTGATATCTAATATTTTTGGCGGCATATTTTCTTTAGTATTTATGTTATTGTGTTTGGCTTATACCTACCAATCATGGATTAGCTACGAACAACTTAAACAAAGAAAAATTAGAATTAATATTAAAAAGTCTTTCTTAGCCCTATTTAAAAGATAAATGATAACAACATCAATAGATGACGCGATTAACAGCTATCAAGATTTATTTGAATCTGAATGCAAACCTGAGCTAAAAGCCTATTTGCAACAATTGGATGATGGTGAAACGAATGGCTTAATTCAATCCAAATATATTTATAGTGATGCATTGGTAAAAGCAGTACATCAATATCATAGCGATGCGTCAATAGCATTGGCAGCATTATGCTTACCTTATGCCTTAAGCCAAAAAAAACATCGGTTGCAAACGCTATTAGACCCAGCTACCTTTGCATTATTAAAACAATGCTGCCAACTACAAACACTTGAAAATTTATTAAATACAAAAAATCACTTATCAGAAAAACAAAGCGACCAATTAAGAAAAATGCTGCTAGCTATGGCCGGTGATAGTCGTGTCATTTTATTAATGCTACTCTATCAGTTAATTCTTTTAATGAATCACAAACATAGTCCTATCGATATACAAAAACAATTAGCACAAACCGTACAAAATGTTTATGCGCCATTAGCCAACCGCTTAGGCATGGGACAAATTAAATGGCGCCTAGAGGATTGGGCTTTTCATTATTTAAATCCAGTAGCTTATCATGATATAAAAACAGCACTTAAAATGCGCCGTCAAGATCGTGACAACTATGTGCTAACTATGCAACAAGCCATCAAAGATATGGTGACCCAATTAAACATTAAAACCTACACATGCGAAGGTCGCGCTAAACATATTTATAGTATTTATAAAAAATGCAAACAAAAAAATATCACTTATGATGACCTATATGACACAATAGCTTTACGAGTGCTCACTGAAACAGTTGATGAATGCTATTTATTATTGAGCGCTATTCATGATAAATTCTCACCCATTGCATCAGAATTTGATGATTATATTGCAAACCCCAAACCCAATGGCTACCAATCTATTCATACGGTGATACTAGGTCCAAATGATCATCGCGTTGAAATCCAAATGCGTACCTATGATATGCACCATCAAGCAGAGCATGGTGCCTACGCCCATTGGATCTACAAAGAAGGCACACAAAGCAATGCACAACAATATGAAGAAAAGATTGCACACTTAAGACAGTTATTAGAATGGCAGAAAGATTTAAATGCTGAAAAAACCGAGAAAAAAACTGAAATTTCAGATTTATTTACCGACCGCATTTATGTGCTGAGTCCACAAGGACGCATTGTCGACTTACCACAAGGTGCAACCGCCTTAGATTTTGCTTATATTATCCATACAGATATCGGCCATAGGACCAAGGGCGCGCAAGTCAATGGCAAGCTACTTCCTTTAAATCAACCCTTACAAAATGGCGATGAAGTATTTATTCAAACCAAAAAAGAACCGGCACCCTCAAGAGATTGGTTAAACCCCAACTTACATTTTTTAGCGAGCAAACAAGCTAAACAAAAAGTTGCCCACTGGTTCAAATTACAAAACCAAAAAGAAAATACTGGCAAAGGCCATCAAATTTGGGAAAAAACCTGGCGCGCCAAGAAATTAGAAAAAAATGCTTTAGACAAAGTTTATAAACATTTTAATTTTAAAAATGTCGATGGCTTATTAATCGCTTTAGCCACTGGTGATATTTCTGTAACAGCATTATGTCAGCACATCAAACTACAGACCCAAGGTGATACACCGAAAGAACAGGTTGATAAACCATTTGTACCACCAAAAATAAAGCAAGCTTTACAAACTAATCAGCGGGCACCCGTTACTATTGACGGCAAAAGCGGTCTGCTTTCGCAATTAGCTCGCTGTTGTCACCCTATTCCTGGTGATGCCATCGTTGCTTACACAACAGCTTCTCGTGGTGTTATGATCCATCAAGCTGATTGTCATAATATTACAAAAGCTAAAGCCGAACACCCTGAAAAATTACTAACAGCTGATTGGTTTGATGTTTCCAATCAAGCATTTGCCGCATCTATAAAAATTAGCTTTCAGGATCGCGATCACTTTTTACATGATATAACTAGCTTCTGTGCCCAAAAAAAACTACCCATCAAACATATGGCAACCACCACTAAAAAGACAGGCTACGGTCCTTTTGAATTAGATTTATCTGTTTTAGTGCAAAACCCAAATGATTTAGAAAAATTAATCAGCGGCTTAAAACAAATCCAAAATGTTTTAATGGTTTCGCGTATAGGCACATAATAATCTTAGCTTAAAATTATTTATGACTAAATCTGTCAGCACACTGGCATCGCAGCAAGCAAAAAACTCTGTTAACTACGGTTAAGTTGTAAGAGCTCACGCAATAATTTTGGATTAGCAGCTATCAGTGTTCTAGTATCTGCCATCGCTTCACCGCCTTTAAAATCAGTAAGCAAAGCATTCGCTTCTTTTAAAATTAAACTACCAATTTGATATGTTTCCAAATCAAGTTGAAAGCTAACAAAAGCATCTACCTGCATGGTTACAAACTGAATAACACTCAATAGGCCAACTGATTGGCAATCAATATTAGCAGCCAAAAGCGCTGCATTTAAATAAAATTTTGCCCATTGTTTCTGACGATTTTCTACATCACCTATTGGGCATTGGGAAGCAATACGAGTATCATCAACTCTCATAACATCACTGCAACGAACTTTACGATCATTGAATTTTGCACCATTGCCCGCAACTGCAGTAATTAAATCATTACGCAAACAATCATAAATCACACTCACTTTAGCCTGACCATCTTCATAATAAGCAAGCGCCACAAAAAAATTAGGGTTATGTGCCATAAAATTCTCTGCACCAACCAATGGCATTAATAACCATTCTGCAGCTTTAGTAGCATCTGCTTTTTGATCTGCCATTTGCACTTGATGCTCTGGACGCGCTTTTTGAATTTCTTCTTTCATTTCTAAAAAGCACTGTTCTTGTATCCGTGTAATCATTTCATCTTGTATGGATTGCTCAACTGGACCTGCCAATTGATCGTAACTTCTTACTAGTTGGTTGGATGTTTGTCTAGCTACTTTAATCGCTGTATTTAATATTGCACGCATACTTTTATCTCTAATTATTTTGTTATCTAAGTTTCTTAATCAACCCCGGATCACCTTTGACAGCATCCGGGATGATCCTTCATATCACTTAACTTTTCTTAAATGTACTTTAAAAATAAGCGTTTGATTTGGACCAATACCTGGAACACCACGTGAACCATAAGCCAATTTAGCAGGTATATAAAGATCCCAAGTTGAACCTTCAGGCATTAGCTGTAATGCTTGTGTCCAGCCAGGAATAACACCATTGACTGGAAATGACGCTGGTGTACCACGCTTATAAGAACTGTCAAATACCTTGCCATTAACAAGCTTGCCTTCATAATCAACTGTGACTGTATCATTTGCAGTTGGCTTTTTACCTTTACCTTCTTCTAAAATTTTATACTGCAAACCATTTGGTAAAGTAACCACGCCTTTTTTATTTTTGTTATCTGCTAAAAACTTTTCACCTGTTTTAGCATTTGCTGCAGCTTGTGATTGCATCATTTGTTTTCCCTTTTGTTGCATGTTTACCTGGAAGTTCATTAACAACGCTTTCATTTGCGCATCGCTTAATCGTGAATGCTTACCACTTAAACCTGTAGTTAAACCTTTGTTATATGCTTTAGCATCTATTGCGGCCTTCATTTGATGCATCTGGTGTCCAAACATAAAACCTAAACTATAACTCGTATCTTGCGTTGTTGACGCAGCAGCAAAAGCTGATATAGATAAACTTACTGCAGCTACCGTTACCAAACTAGATATTATTTTTTTCATGATCATTTCCTCCGTTTTAAATGATTTATTTACTTATAGCGTTAAAGCGCTCTACGCTATCTACAATTTCTTTTTGCGCTTCTTCTTTACCTTTGAAATCGCCTACTTTTACCCACTTACCTTGCTCCAAACCTTTATAGTTTTCAAAAAAGTGCTTAATGCTTTGCAGCAAAACTGGCGAAACGTCTTCTAAAGTTTCAATATGCGCATACTGAGAACAAATCTTTTTAATTGGCAATGCAATTAATTTGTTATCCAATCCACTTTCGTCTTCCATGGATAACATGCCAATCACCCTAACGCGCATCACACAACCTGGTTGAACAGGCAAAGGAGTCATGACTAACACATCGGTGGGATCACCATCTTCTGATAATGTATTTGGAATAAAACCATAATCACATGGATAATGCATTGCGGTTGGCATAAAACGGTCCACGTTTAATAAAGAGGTATCTTTATCAATTTCATATTTGACAGCATAACTGTTTGCTGCAATTTCAATCACCACATTCACATCGTCCAGAAGACTTTGAAAAGGCGTTATTTTTGTTAATAACATAGCCACTCCTAATAGTATCGTGTAGCGAGCGATTATAGCATAAGCATTTTTTGAATACACCCTCCCCTTGTGGGAGTATCAAAATCTTTAATTTTGGAAAGTGACATAAAAACAACACGTCCTGGCCTATTTTTAATCAATCCATGCTACAATACAGGAACAATCGTTGTGTTAACTTATCATTTCAGTTAACCTCAATGTAAATATCAACAACCCAGCGTGTGATTTATGGCTCGATTAATCGTATTATTACTAGCTTCAATGCTAGCCTCATTTGCTTTAGCAGACACCCCAACTCACTTAGCCCCATATGACCATGTCATTATTTTTGGTGATAGCTTATCCGACATTGGCAATATGCCGATGAGCCCAACATTGATTGAACCGAGCACCGGCGCTGTCGCTTTAAACTTATATGTCCCTATTTCCAACCCAATCGTACCTAATGGTCGCTATTATCGAGTACCATTAACCAAACATTATTTAACTTACCCCAAACCCAGTCCTACACTGTCACCTTTACTAAGCGTGCATGGCAAAATATTTCCTAGAAATTACAAATCACTCAACTGGGCACAATTTTTTGTACACGAAGCTCAAACTGAAGGCTTAGTGGCTAATCAAGAAAATTTAGTACCATGGGTTTGGTGGAAACGCTATTCTAACAATGTGCGCTCTATTGATTTTGCCTTTGCAGGTGCAACCTCTCAAAATGATTGTCGTGATTTCGAATACCAACATCCAGACAATAATTGCAACAGCGAAAGTGTTTACAAAGCACAAATACCATATCGAACACAAGGTTTTACACAAAGCAACACTCACAGCAGCTCTGTCAATTTAGTACAAGTACCAGGCGTGAACAAACAAGTCGCCATGTTTTTAGAAGCAGCGAAACAACATCCACAGTTAACAACGCCTAATACTTTATATGTTATTTTTGTGGGTGGTAATGACTTGAACTTGGCATTACTGAACCTGTCAAAACATCACTATATAGCAGCATTTGCCGCATTACTCCATGGCACTAGCCATAATGTTGCTACAGCTATTTCTACACTACAACACAAAGCCAATGCTAAACATATTGTAGTTATGAACTTATTTGATATGCGTGAAACACCTTATTTACATACTAATATTGTGAAGCTACAACACTTAACACCAAAACAAGAAAAACATTTATTATCACTAACGCACATAGCTGTATCAATGTATAACCATCAACTAAAACATATGGTGGAGCGAATTAATTTCTTTGAGCACAGCATGCTGAATATGCCAATCAAAGTTACTTATTTTGATACTGAAAAAGCCTTAGCTGCAATGACAAAATCGCCTATTTTTAACCAAACGCGAACACGTTATCAAATGTGTATTCATAACACAGGCATACCTGATGCTTATTATTCGGAACAAAACTTATGTATCAATGATGGTGCAAAATATTTATTCTGGAACGGTGCGCATCCTAGTGTGTATGTGGGAGCTTACATTGGCTATGAGTTAACACAGCAATTGAAGCAGGCATTTAATAATACACATTAAGTGCCATCGTGGACGCCTATTTAATTTCCTGTCCAAAGCACTTTGTGCTTCGACCTGCCTGCGTCTTTTCTGAGATGTCAGATTAGAAAATTCACAAAACCCATAAAAAAAGCCCAGACAATGCTGGGCTTTTTTTGCAATTCTAAAATAGCAGTAATTAATCTTCGATTACTGTCACTTCAGTTGCATTCATTCCTTTAGGAGATTCTTGTGGAACGTAGCTAACTTTACAGCCATCCATTAAATCACCACTCATTACACCTGAGATGTGAACGAAAATATCTTTTCCGCCTTCATCAGGAGTAATAAACCCAAACCCTTTGCTTTGATTAAAAAATTTAACCACACCAGTTTTCATAAGTACCCTTAATATTAATAAAATAAAAAATACAAGCTGCTGCGTAAAAAAAAATTACATAACAACTTATTCGCACAGTATAATGCGTCTTTATACATATAGATAGTAAAATAGTGCAATAATTTCAAAAAAATGCTAGATTCCGTAAAAATTACTGAGAGAGAGCATATCATGAACCATATTCGTATAGTTTTAGTACGTACAAGTCACCCTGGCAACATTGGCGCAACCGCACGTGCCATGAAAAACATGGATTTACATGATTTACACCTAGTCAACCCAAAGCAATTTCCACACCACGAGGCCAGCTCACGCGCTAGCGGTGCCGATGATTTATTAGCCAATGCAACAATTCATCATTCATTAGAGGAAGCCTTAGCTGATTGTACCTTAGTTTATGCCACCAGTGCCCGCTCACGAACCCTTAACTGGTCACCTAAAATCGCTGAAGAAGCCTGTAAAGAGATCGCATCTCAACCCAACACTAAAATAGCCATTGTTTTTGGCAATGAACGCACTGGCCTCACCAATGAAGAGCTGAATTTAGCCCACCACCGTGTCTGCATCCCTACCTCAGAAGTCTATAGCTCTTTGAACTTGGCTCAAGCTGTGCAGGTTATCTGTTATGAGCTATTTAAACAAAATCATCACATCAACCCATCTATATTTACCGTGGATAGTGATAGCAAAACACCGGCGGCAACCATGGATCAAATGCATAGTTATATAAGTCGCCTCGAAGAGCAACTGCAAGCTATTGAATTTTTAAAGCCACCACACACCATGCTCATGAAACGCCTGCGTCGCCTCTACAACAGAGCACAGCTGGATGAAAATGAGATTAATATTTTGCAAGGCATTCTATCTGCCGTCAACCGAGCTATTGACAATAAACATAACGAATAAGTAATAAACATAACGAAAACAGCTTGACAGCCATCAAGTCCTCACATAAAATGCATTTTCAATTTTGATAAGACCTAGCAAACACCTAGGCCTTTCAGATTGATACTTGGCAAAAGTTTCTTTAAAAACAAAATGATCAACCAATAATTTTGGAATTTAAAAAAATTTTTTCATGCTGGTGTAGCTCAGTTGGTAGAGCAGCTGATTTGTAATCAGCCGGTCGTAGGTTCGAATCCTATCACCAGCTTACTTTTTTACAATCGTAATCTTACAAAATAGAAGCAAATTTATGGCTGCGGAATTATTAAGTGGCAAAGTTGTTGCTCAATCATTATTAGAATCCATCCAAACCAACATAGTCCAACGCCTTGAAAATGGCCTTAGCCGACCTACTTTAGCGGTCATTCTAGTTGGTGACAACCCTGCATCTCATCATTATGTTTCACACAAAGAAAAAGCCTGCAAAAAAATAGGCATTGAATCCATTCGAATTAACCTTAAAGCAGACGCCTGCTTTGATGACATTAAAAACACCATTCATGAATGCGCTGAAAACCCCCAAATTAATGGCATCTTATTGCAATTACCCTTACCTGATCGCTCAATGGAAGACAAACTTATTGAATGCATCCCACCTGAAAAAGATGTTGATGGATTTCACCCGTATAATATAGGCCGTTTAGCACTGCGCCAACCCATGCTTCGCTCGTGCACACCTTACGGTATTATACAATTACTCGACTATTATAAAATTGCTCTCAAGGGCCTGGATGTGGCCATTGTTGGCGAGTCCAACATTGTAGGCCGACCCATGGCGCTTGAGTGTTTAAATGCTGGTGCTACGGTAACCATATGCCACCACCTCACTAAGGATTTAGCTGCCCATATAACCCGAGCGGATATTTGTATTGTCGCTGTAGGCAATCAAAATATTATTAAAGCTGAATGGTTTAAGCCTGGGGTGATTATTATCGACGTCGGTTTCGAGCGCGATGAGCGTGGTAAAATTCATGGTGACATACCGTTCGAACAAGCTAAAGAAATCGCTGCTTGGATCACACCTGTGCCAGGTGGTGTCGGTCAAATGACCGTAGCCACTTTAATGAAAAATACTTTGGAAGCCACCGAATTGCAAGATTAACTTATTGGCTTTAACGGCTTACCATGTGTATAAAACCACTGACCATTCTTTTTAATAAAATAACTTTTTTCTGCAATATTTTGCTCTGTAGCACCATCTTTATAACGCGCAATAAACGTAACAGTGCCTTTAGGAGCATTGGGTATTCTTTTAGTTTGCACGATTGTTAAACCTAACCACTCTACGCGATTTGACCAAGCTCGCGATTCTTCTGCATTAAAATCATCAAGCGATGGCGATAACATTGTTTTTTCGATGTGATCAATATGATCAAGCACATAAGCGCTGTAACGTGAACGCATGAGTTGCTCTGGGTTAAGTGCGTTTTTAGAATTTTGATGAATTGGCAGGCAACAGTTTTGATAAGCCTTGGATGTGCCGCATGGACATGGCGATGTAGGTTCGATGTTTTTCATGGTTGCTTCTCATATCATATAAAGCATTTAGTATGTGGACCCCAGATAAGACTGCGTCTTTCCGAGGCGGCGAATGTGTTCAATTCCGACGTCCCAGAAATTGTGCTAGCAACTACCCAGGATCCACAAACAACTAAATTACTTGCCGATCTCTAGTAGCAGCGCATTCATATCTTTCACATACTTTGCAGGATTCTCAAGAGTCTCACCTTCTGCCAATAAAGACTGGCCTAATAATAAATCAGCCCACTGCCCTAATCGTGCATCATCTGTTTCAGATTGAACACGCAACACTAGCGCATGCTTAGGATTAAGCTCTAAGATAGGCTTAGGCTTTTGCACTTCCTGACCAGCTTGCTGCATTAAACGCTGCAAATGGCCGCTCATCTCATCATTACCAAACACCACACAAGCTGGCGAATCTGTTAAACGAGATGTTAAACGCACCTCACTAACACGCTCGCCAAAATAATCCTTCATTTGCTTTAACAAAGAACCAAATTCATCTTCTTGCTGTTTCTTTTCTTCTTGTTTAGCTTCGTCATCTTTATCGTCATCTAAATCAAAATCACCTTTAGCGATAGACACCAACTGCTTGCCATCAAAGTCAGATAAATGACCCATCAACCATTCGTCAACACGATCAGACATTAACAATACTTCAACGCCTTTTTGACGATAGACTTCTAATAAAGGACTATTTTGTGCTGCCGTATAATTATCTGCAATTAAATAATAAATTTTATCTTGCTTGTCTTTCATGCGTGAAATATAATCACCCAAAGAAACACTTTGCTCTGCATCATCCGGATGCGTAGAACTAAATCGTAATAATTTAGCGATTTGCTCTTTATTACTGAAGTCTTCTGCAGGACCTTCTTTTAAGACTTGACCGAAAGCATTCCAAAATGTTTTATATTTTTCAGGGTTATCTTTGGCCATTTTTTCCAATAAACCAAGAATCTTTTTCACAGAGGCTGATTTAATTTTATTAATCACACTATTGCTTTGCAACAACTCACGAGAAACGTTTAACGGTAAATCATTGGTATCGATAATACCCTTCACAAAACGCAAATACATCGGCATAAAGTGCTCAGCATCATCCATAATAAATACACGCTTCACATAAAGCTTCAAGCCACGCAAGCCTTCACGATTCCATAAATCAAACGGCGCATTTTCAGGAATATATAATAACGATGTATATTCTAAATTACCCTCTACCCTGTTATGTGACCATGCTAAAGCATTACGATAGTCATGCGTGATATGCTTATAAAGGTCTTGATATTGCTCATCCGTAATATCTTTTTTAGGCATCGTCCAAAGCGCGTTCGCTTGGTTTACTCGCTCCCACTCAGGTTTATCTGATTTTTTCTCTTCTTTTTCAGCTTCTTTTTCTTCAGCGGATGTTTTAGGTTCAGGCTGCTTTTCCATCATCACAGGCACAGTAATATGATCTGAATATTGACGCACCATTTCACGTAAACGATGATCATTTAAAAAATCTTCAGCATTTTCTTTTAAATGCAAAATTATTTCAGTGCCGCGCTCAGCTTTATCAATATTGCTGACTGTGAACTGGCCGTCTCCCCCAGAAACCCATTTCACACCCTCATTAGGCTGCATACCAGCACGACGTGAATTAACTTCAACTTTATCTGACACCACAAAAGCAGAATAAAAACCAACACCAAACTGACCGATTAATTCAGATTTATGCTGATCTTTTTTATCGTTTGCATCACTTTGCAGCATTTGCGTAAATGCTTGTGTGCCTGATTTAGCAATGGTACCTAAATGATCGATCGCATCTTGGCGTGTCATACCGATGCCGTTATCCGCAATCGTGATAGTTTTTTTATCTTTATCAAAACTCAAACGAACTTGTAAATCACTATCACCCTCATACAAAGCATCATCACCCAAAGCCTGGTAGCGTAATTTATCAGCAGCATCAGAAGCATTAGAAATAAGCTCACGCAAGAACACTTCTTTGTTAGAGTATAAATTTTCAGCAACCAGCTTAAGTAATTGATTAACCTCAGTTTGAAAACCCATGGTTTCCGCTTGTGGATTAACAGACATAACAGCTCCTTAATAAATTAAATTCAACTAAAGAGCTATATGGGTTTGGAGTTAATTATTTCAAGGGGTCGAGCACTATATTATATTGCAAGCGCATGTCACTGTACCAGCATCTGGCTCTAACTGCCCACTAACCGGCTGGCGCTTTTTATTCTGCCGCTTGGGCGTATGAAAAGTTAGCATAGTACCATCACTGTTAATTGAATCAGTTAATGGAGCAGACCTCTTTTTTTTCCACCATGCCTTAGATCTTTCGTCTAAATATGCCTCACAGCTCCCTTGAGTAATCTCATAATGCGCACCAACAACATAATTAATCAGCTGTTGAGTCAAATAGCGCTCAGCCGCCTGGCTTTTGTCATTAGATGATGAATACGCTAAACCAGCAATATATAGTTTACATTTATTTATAAGGTCCTGATTAACTGGTAATATCGTAGTTGGCTGTGGTGGATATTGTTTTTTTAATTTATTATACAGCTGCTTTAAACAAATCTTTATATAAGACACCTGATTGTTTTTATTTAGAAGCAATGTAGCAGCCTGCTTTTTTAACTCTTCATCTATAATACGGTTATTTTCCTCTGATCCTTTATAGAGCTCCATCAGTCGATTCAACTCTTCATCCACTTTTCTTTTTCTTGGATCTCTGTCTCTACGCATACCCACCCCCTTAACTAGTTAATGATGTTTATTTTACGCGCATCTACATTCTTTTCAAGCCAAACTATTTACATAATGCAGCATAGCTAAGTTTGAGCTACAATAGGCGTCTGATTCAAATATTTGGAGTTAATGATGATCCATTATGAAATTTTAGAAGCCATCGACATGCCATCACAACCATTAAAATTGATGGGTGGCCAATTACCTGCGATCGTTCACTTAGACGACCCTGCTACAGACGCGATGTGGGACTTTAATACCGAACGCCTGCAAACAGTGCCCAAGGATTTATTATTATCTGGTGCAATTAAAGAATTAGAGACAACACATTCACATCATTTATTAGTTGTTGATCATGATGGCAGCTTACTTGGTATCGTTAATGGTAATGATTTATTAGGTGAAAAGCCAATAAAATGGCAACAAGATACCGGCAACGATCGCAGCCAATTAAAAGTATGTTTGCTGATGACGCCAATTACACAAGCAACCATGATTTCTGCTAAAGGAATTGATAGCGCCAAAGTTGGTAATATTGTGCATACTTTCCAAAAGAAGAAAACACCTTATATTATAGTACTTAATGATGACAACACAGTGCGTGGTATTTTTAGTTATGCGTTTTTGAAAAAGCAATTGCATAGTGCGGTGCCGGTAATTCCTTAAGCATCATCACAAAATCAAACTGGACTGTTATAACCATATACATAACAAGGATACATTATGCTAAACATTGACCAATCATTTATCGTTTGCGGTGTTATTCCATCAATTGCTTTGTTCGACCCTGAGGTTGTGGCACACCATACTAATGATGAAGATACCGAGTGGTGGAATAATGGCTATCATAAGCTTGATGAAGTGCAACAAGGAAAAATTTCACTTATCGAAACACAAGATACTGAGTTTTTTGAACTGCGTATAACATCAGGCGATTTAACAGACAAAGAAAAAGAAAATATTTATAAAGGCAGCAATCATCCTATCTGCGCCAATACAGGCTTTGAAGTGATATCCAATCAGTTATTTATTGGTTGCGTCTCTAAGCTACCCCACCCCGAGTGTCGTGATATCCTAGATCTATCATTACCAACAAACACCAATCAAGCACACCTTCAATGCGAAGACGGTAGGCTTATTTCACTCGCCAATGGCGCCTATAACGTTACAGCTTATGCTATCGATAATGAACATGATGACACGTTACCCTGCCTTGTTCTTGTCATCAAAACCAGAACAGAGCCTTTCTCATTTAATGGCGAAGAACCTAGATTAGAGTGGTGCGCCTGGTGACTTGAATTCCCCGTGACTCACTGCACTATAAACCCGGTTAGTATTTTTATCGGGCTTGATTTGACTCGCATTTGCATGGGTAGGAACACAAGATTAGATTTTTATCAACTCAGCTTACATTTCCAGCACTTTCATTTTGCCAATTAATTCGCTTGAGTCAGTACTAGAATGAGACTCATCACTATCGCTATCAGAGGAAAGATCATCAAATAATCGACGCCCACCATGTTGGATTGCACGCTGTTCAGACTTACTAAGTCGATATATGGTTGACGACCCAGGAGGTGGCTCAAAGGATGATCTCAATCTCCGCACTTTTAAAATAGGCGTACGAGTTGCAAGTGGAATATTATTTCTCATCGGTGAATCGTTTGGTATTAAAAAAGAAAAACCCCCATCTTTATCACGATAGAGCAATAACTTATTTTGAGCTCTAGCAGATCTTCGCATAGACTCAATTAACTTCACTTCATGAAATGAGCATAACCACTCACCTAGAAGCCACTTAACATTTTTTCTAGCATCACTATGTGGCGATGAATTTTTAAATGCATGATCGAAAGCCCTGTAAAGGTCTTGATCTAAACCATATTTAGCATGGTATACCTCTTTATAGCCTGTGAAAGCAGGATATTTAGCAATATGTTGTTGAATAATGCGTCCTGGATCAATCATGCCATAAAAAGTACTTTCTCTTTCTGAAATAATCAGGTTATCTATATTAATAGCGCCTTGCCATTGTAAGGTAACGTGATGATAAGGACCATCCGGCCCATAATCATGCAAAGGATGCAAAGAAGCATAGACTTTTCCAGAATATGGACGTTCAGGCCTACCGTCCCTACGCCATCGTGGTCTAAGCCGCCTATCTTCATGCCCAGCATAAGGCTTGATGCCATAGGCATAACGCAAAGCATGATACGGCGTATCTCCTGTTGATAAAAAAGGGTTAGCAGTACTACTTAAGTATGGTGAAAGCTCATCTGGCTGATCTTGCAATAGCCGATGAAACTCATCATATTTTTTCGTATACAAGCACTGTAATCCAATAGCTAGATTTGGAGAGACAAATCCATCAACCCAAACACCCTTCTCTTCTCGCATCTGTAATAATTTGGATTTTAATGCCCTCCCAAGCACTAATAACTGCGCCTCTTGCTCTTCAGAAATACCCGCTACAAAACTATCTTTCAAGGCTATACCAGCTGTTGCATATATTGCTGCTGCAAACTGTGGATTTCTCACTTCTGCTGCCGCTCTATGTGCTTGCCTTACAGGCTGTGACCAGCTGGTAGTAAGATATTGAACACCACGATATTGAGCAACAACAAATCTTTTCATATCATTCTTAACAGTTGTTAAATCGCCATTAGCTTTAAAAACAGCATTAACTCTCTCTAGCTTAGCCCTATCAGCTGCAGTAATATGAACTCTCCTATGTCGTATTAGAGTGCGCGATTTTAAATTAAATATGCGTGATGGTGTAGGCCGACCCACCTTGACACGTAAAGGTCGCCTAGGTCTGCTACCTCCTTGTAAAATCGCCGATCGCTGCGCCAGGCTCGTGAACCTTTCTGCAATAGCATGATCTACCCCCCTATCTCCTTCGCTTCTTGCTTGAAAGTCTGCCTCATGATCTGAATCTGAATTATCAGAAGGATTTTCACCAAAATATGTCCCCTCACCTGTTTCAGTTTGATGAATGTATCTAGCAAATTCGGAATACCTATCATATCCCTTCAAGACGGGAATAACCCTTCCTATTTTACGTAAGATAGCCTGACATTTTTCGCTATGAATATCATGGCGTTTGTTTTTATAGACAAGCGTTGTAATATGCTGCCTTAAACGTAACAAATTTGCCTCAGATAATTCTGCGTTATCAATAATTTGTGCTAGAGAACGAGTATAAAAAGGTGTATCAAACCAAGGGTCTATTTGATCTTCTGAATATTGCCATTTATCTGATGACCTAAGAGATCTATTAAGAGCATATAATCTATCCAGGGCTTGTTTAGTTATGTCATCAGTAGCATCATCAGGATCAGGATACCTTGGATAACAAAATTGCTCTAAATGAAATAAAATACTATCTCTTTGATGTGATATATAAAATAATTCTTTGTATGCACGCCTTAAGGCATTATGTATTGGATGGCAGGTTTCCTCATATGCTTCTATATTTTCTGGGTTACAATAATCTGTAAACAATTTATCAACTAAAGGCGGTGTTAATTGTGTGAGTTTTTTAGCAATATGTTTATACGAACGCAAACCAGGATACTCATCATCAATATGCCTTCTCAAACTATCTATTTCTTCATCAGCTATTTCTAGGTCATCAGGATAGTTTTTAAAACTATGTCGATAATATTTTAATATAAGGTTTTTAACTTTTGGATCATCGAAACCTATAGTAGGGTCAACCAGCAACACCTCTTTAAAATAGGCTACACTTAAAAGGTGAACCTGTTCAATAAATTGATCAATACTACTTTGAACATTTGATGCTAGAGTTGGCATGATAGACTCCGCTACATAATCATGAAACGATTATCAAGCTTAGTTTCCTTCAGCGCAAGTCATTTGTGTCTATTTAGCCCCTCTTTCTACAAAAGAACCCGGTTAAGCTGTTTATCGGGCTTTATACCTTTCATCACCGGGCGAATTCAACTATTAAGCGCAACCGGATTTCTAAAATCATAGCTTCGCAATTCCTGATATAAGACCATAAATTAAAGCGCCTATATATAACCACAGGTACCCAGACAACCATACCCCAATCCTTAAAGTATTTTTTTATCCCTGCATCAATCGCTTCTTTTACAATAGGACCTATGCACCACACTAAAAGTAATAGGAAAAGTAGAATTTGCAATATTGTACTATAGTTATATGAACTAGAATGATGCCTATTATAATAGGCATATGATTGATGGTATGGTTTATTATTCCAATAACTATCAATAGTTTTATTCTTAATAACGCGTTCTAGTTTACTGCTGTCATTACTAGACTTATTATATATTCCATGCAATGTTGATGGATCAACAACTGGCTCAGGGTCACCTTGAGGCAACCCAGTGAATGAGCTGCTTTCTTGACTTACTTTAGATAAATCATCACTATTTATTTCTTTTATTTTATCATAATTACATTTTTTATAAGTAAAGTATGCTGATATGGATTCAGAAGCATCCCATCTACTTTGAAAATTATTCAAATATTTAGAAGCCAAGATTGGGCTATCAATAATTAATACATTTTCTGCATTTCTAACTTGTGCTGATTTAGTAAAGTTGAAACTACCTGTAACTACATATCTATCGTCAATAATAATTACTTTGTTATGTGCCATTGCTAGCTTATAGTCGATTTTTTCATTTATAGCTGCGTTATTGATAGCCATTAGCTCTGAGTATTTATGCGTAGCATTAGACTTATCAAATAAGCCTCTTACATTTACGCCTCTTCTTTCTGCATTAATAAGCGCCTGTATAATTGGTTTAGACGTAAAGCTATATGCTTGTATGTCAATGGTACTTTTAGAATTATTAATATAACTAGTAATCAGATTTGTACATTGACCACCAGGAGTAAAAAAAACTTGATATGGTGCGTTAAAAAATAAACCACTATCTGCATAGCTTATAGGTATTATAGTTATTAACACAAAATATAATATAAAATGTACTAGTCTCGACTTAATCTGACAAACCACTTGCAAAAGTGAGCGTTTCCAGTTTTGATGTAAGTGTGAACTTAAACCCAAAACAAAAGGAAACACTCATGTTAGATACTAACGATAAAATCATAAAACATAAAGTAGGATTGCTCAATTTAGCCGAAGAGCTTGGCAATGTGTCCAAAGCTTGCAAGATGATGGGGCTATCAAGAGATACCTTCTACCGCTATAAATCTGCAGTTGAAGAAGGTGGCGTTGAGGCGCTGTTTGATCAGAATAGGCGAAAACCTAATCACAAGAATCGAGTTGATCAGCATATCGAAGAAGCTGTCGTGGCTTATGCTACTGACTTTCCAGCCCATGGGAAGCATAGAGCTAGTAATGAACTTCGCAAGCTAGGTGTATTTGTTTCAGGCAGCGGCGTGCGTAGCGTCTGGGTTCGCAATGGCTTAGCTAACTTCAAAGCAAGGCTCAAAGCTTTAGAAAAAAAGGT
>Ga0213839_1000204_pt1 | contig 111110 bp, 83 predicted proteins | sample SWPATP21_FD_160075 | JGI IMG/M metagenome (GOLD analysis project Ga0213839, IMG submission 160075) | Coastal seawater microbial communities from Marineland, Florida, United States - SWPA TP2 #1 | ecosystem: Environmental > Aquatic > Marine > Coastal | place: USA: Florida | collected 2016-08-14
GGGCGTCGTCGCCGGTGTCGGCGCCCGCGTCGTCGTCGCCGGTGTTGGCGCCCGCGTCGTCGTCGCCGGTGTTGGCGCCCGCGTCGTCGTCGCCGTTGTTGGCGCCCGCGTCGTCGTCGTTGTTGGCGCCCGCGTCGTCGTCGTTGTTGGCGCCCGCGTCGTCGTCGGTGTTGGAACCAGCGTCGTCGGAGACGGCGCCACCATCAGGAGAAGACGTGTTGGGCGGGGGGCAGGCTGCAAGAGCCAACACTGCAGACATCAACAAAACCAGGCGAACGCAAGACATGATCACTCCACGCAAACGGTGTTCACTTACATGACGGTGCAGGTGTGGGTTTGGGCCGGTGTGGGCGGGGATCGACGCGGCAAGCTCGACGCGCCCCCTAAAAGCGGCCTTCAAACAGCGACATGGTGACCGCGGGCGTGGTCTGTCCTGCGGCGGGCGCGAGCGTCACCATGCGCGGCAACCCAGGCTGCAATTGGCCATCGTGCAGCGAGATGGCGCCTTGCACGCCTGCGGCCGACTGGGCCGACAGACGTTTCGCCCAGCTCTCGGGCAACAAGATGAAGCCGGCGCCGAGCCCGATGAATTGGCCGACGAGTCCGACGCCCGCTGCGATTTGTCCGCGCGCCGTCATCTCGACGGGGAGCGCGACGTAGGTGACGGCGACAAAGGCGCCGGCGAGGGTCGCTCCCGACGCTGCTGCAGAGGCGACGCGGCCGGCGTTCACGTCCCACACCGGCGCCGTGAGCATGGCCGCCAAGCTGGCGACGCCCCCGGCAGCCAATCCAGCGCCGAGTGCAAAGTCGAACATGGGGACACTCGGCAAAGGCCCGTCGACAAACAGCCGCGGGCTGTGCGGGACGGCCGCCAACGCCGCCAACGTGCCGACGGTGCCGCCGACGACGCCCGCGGCGCCTGAGAGCACCACGTCGTCGACGCTGACGTCGACGAGTGCTGCGTAGGACGCGCCGACGGCCAAGCCGACCGCCTCGAATCCCAGCACGCTCCCTGCGAGGGGAAGGCCCCGCAGCTGAAACATGCGTCCCACGCCCATGCCGGCCATGGCGCCCGCCGCCGTCGACAGACTGAGCGTGCTGGCTTGGGTCAACGTGAGGGGCCCGACGATCTGGGTGACACCGTAGGCGGCGCCGCCCATGGCCGCGCCCAACACCAACGAGCCGACGACGCCGGTGGCGACGCTCAACTCTTCATGGGCCCACTGTGATCGCGAGCGGGTGTAGGTCAGCACGTCCCGCGCAGGAAACAACGTCGCCGGCGCCAACGCACCAGTGACCATGCCCGTTGCCGTGAACGACGCGATGAACAAGGCGTCTCCGCCCTCGAACAACGGCTTGTCGGTCTCGAGCACCGGCAAGTTGCGCACGCCGTCACCGGGCTTGGGCGTTTTCTTTTTCTTCACCCGAGGTTTGCGTTTCGGCGTCTTGGGAGGGGCGACGTCGATGTCACGGGCGGGCAACGCCGCTTGCTGGGCGAAGCAGGCGTAGCGCACATCTGACGCCGACGACGCCATCCGCAGCATGGCTCGGCGCGCTGCTTCGGGCGCCAAGCGGTGGTACACGCGTCCGGCGGCGCAGGCGACCTCGTCGTCGGGGTCTTGCAGCAGCTCTGCCGACGCCGACTCGGCCGCTTGGCGCAAGCTGGGGTCGGCGCTGCGCACCAGCACCTGCAGTGCGGTCATGGCGCGCAGCCGCACCAGCGGACTCTCGTCGGTGAGCGCCTTCAACGTGGCCTTGCCGACAGAGTTGGCGGGCATCCACGGCAAGATCGACGCCGCCTGCGCACGCACGTTGGCGTCGGGGTGCTGCAACAACAGCTGGGCCAGCACCTTGCGCTCGTCGCCGGTGAGCGGACGTCCCACCGACCGCTGCGCCTCAATCGAACGCAACGCTTCAAGCGCGGCATCCGACGACCACGACGCTGGCATGCCCGCCGCGTCGGCCCTTGGGGCTGGAGGCGGCTGCGTCTCTTGGGCCTGCGCCATGGGCACCGCTGCTGCCACCGTCACCATCAAGGTCAACGTCGTCGAGAACCGGGCACACAAGCGGGAGGACACAGACACCTCAGCAGCCGACAGCGGCTTCGAGGATGCTGCCACAAAGGCGAAGGGCATTGCACGTCAACTTCGCCGCGATCGCATCCGACGCCGAGGCCGAGCCCCTTTGCGTCCGCGTCGAAAACCCGCCACAAGCCCAGCTGTTCACCAAGGTCGAGGAGGAGCCATGCTGTCGCTCACGTTGTCTCTGATGATGTCGTTGCCCCTGGCGGCGCAAACCGCGCCTCCGGCGGTGGCCGACCGCGCGCCCGTCGACCAGCGGCCCCGCAAAGCCAAACCCCGCCACCGCACCGACGTACGTGTCTTCGAACGCTTCAAGCCCAAAGACGCCTATGTCGTCGTCGACCGCATTGCGGTGACGCCGTCAGACACCGCCCGTGCCGACGAGATGTTTCACCAAACCACCGACCAAGAGCTGCGCGACGCCTTGCGCATCGAGGCCGGACGCATGGGCGGGGACGGCGTCATCGACCTCCGCTTCGACACCATCGCCACCTCGACGTCGAAAGAGCGCACCCACCTCACCCAACAAGAGCGCGAGCGCGTCAACGCCACCAAGCGCATCCTCAGCGGCACCGTCATTCGCTTCAACGCCTACGAAAAGGGTGTCGGCACTCGCAAAGGCGTCATCCTGTTCTTTGGCAACGAGATGCCGCCGTTCGACTTCGATGAAATGATGGCGCTCGAGGTCGACGCCAGCGACATTCCCGGCCGCGGCGGGCTCTTCGACTTCTCCGCCGTCTCCCGACGCGAGCTGATGGGCGCTCTGCTCAACCGCGCCGACATCGAAGACGCGTTTGCCCTGGTGGGTGTCGAGGTCGTCGACATCGGCGGCAGCGTCGAACAGGTGCAAAACGACAAGACCGAGTTGAGCTTCAGCCGACGTCACTTTCACTTTCAAGAAGGCAAGACCAAGACGACAGAAACCAAGGTCGAAAAGCGCGTCGCCCGCGGCATCATCATTCGTCGACGTCGCTAGTTTTTTCGAAAGGGGCGTAGGCGGGCCAAGCTTTGCTTGGCCTATGGAGAATCACGTGGTGATTCTCTTCCCTTTTCCGAGAGTTGCCAGCGGCAACTCCCAAGGTCTCAGACAAGCTGAGACCCACCAGCCGGCAAAGCCGGACGCGGGGCCCCCATTCCCCCTCGGCGCACCGCGCCGGACCGCGTCGCTTGGCGTTTTGTCGACGGAGATTGGACTTCGAAGCACGCCCTATCTTTTTTGAGCACCCGTCGCAGCGGTTGGGCGGCAGGCAACTTCGACCATTTGCGGTCATGGCCTGCCGACAGTCGCTTCCTTCGCAAATGGTATTGAAGAGCGCCCAGCGCTCCAGACTCGTCATCGGTCTTTGCAGATCCCGCTCCAGATGACATGTAAACACGGTTCACCGTTCTGCCCGAGGTACACCCATGACCGCCTTTGCCCACAAGCCTGCCCTCACCGATGCCCCCCTGCACGACCTCATCCGCAACCGCTGGAGCCCCCGTGGTTTCGACGGCCAAGCCCTCAGCGTCGACGACGTCACCACGTTGTTGGAGGCCGCCCGGTGGGCGCCGTCGTGCTACAACGAACAGCCGTGGCGCTACTTGGTGGCCACCTCCGACGACACGGAAGGGTTTGCCCGCCTCAAGGGACTGCTCATGGACGGCAACAGCTGGGCGCATCAAGCCGGCGCCCTGTTCTTGGGCTGCGCCAAAAAGACCTTCTCCCACGACGGCAGCCCCAACCCCTACGGCTGGTACGACCTCGGCCAAGCGACGCTGCAGCTGACGCTGCAAGCCCAAGCCCTGGGCCTGGGGGTGCACCAAATGGCTGGCTTCGACAAAGGCGCCGCCACCGAGGCCTGCGCCATCCCCGACGACTACGAGCCTGTGGTGATGGTCGCCGTCGGCCGCAACGGGGGAGCCGACCACCTCAACGATGCCCTCAAAGCCCGAGAGGGAGGGCCGCGCGAGCGCAAAGACGCCGTCGACTTGTTCTTCGCGTCGACGTTTGGCGCCAAACGCTAGTCATGGCCCGCGCGCTTCGCGGCGCCGGGGCCCTGCCTTCAACGACCATTTGCAGTGGATGATGGCGTCGCTCTCTGCTGAATGGCATTTGACTGCAAATGGTCGACGATGCCTGTTTCTCATCCTCACCGACGTTGTCACGTCGTCGTCAAACGGAGGTTTTGGGATGCGCTCGAGTCAGGGCCCGCGCGCTTCGCGGCGCCGGGGCCCTGCCTTCAACGACCATTTGCAGTGGATGATGGCGTCGCTCTCTGCTGAATGGCATTTGACTGCAATGGTCGACGATGCCTGTTTCTCAACCTCACCGACGTCGTCACGTCGTCGTCAAACGGAGGTTTTGGGATGCGCTCGAGTCAGGGCCCGCGCGCTTCGCGGCGCCGGGGCCCTGCCTTCAACGACCATTTGCAGTGGATGATGGCGTCGCTCTCTGCTGAATGGCATTTGACTGCAATGGTCGACGATGCCTGTTTCTCAACCTCACCGACGTCGTCATGTCGTCGTCAAACGGAGGTTTTGGCATGCTCCAGTCTTGAACGACCATCGGGCACTGCTGCGCAATGCCCGACGACCATTTGCGTTGCAAATGGTCGATGACAACATTGCCGACGCCGTCATCGGCGGTGCGAAACATGTCGACGTCTTGTTCCAGGCATAGGCGACAATTTTGCGGTCAGAGGTCGACGCACAGACCTCAGGATCATCACCACAGCGTTGACGCCGAAACGTGCGGCAGTGCACATCGAAGCCCACCGACGACGCCAGATAGCTGTTAGCCTCCGCGCATGTTTGGTGTTGTTGACCTTCGCAACCGCCGTTCGGGGCGGTCGTTCATGTCCATCTTGGCGTCGGTGGGGGCCGCGATGGCGCTGACAGTCGTCGTCACGGTGCCCGCGCCGGCGTCGGCCCAAGAGGTGCGCATCGACAAAGGCGTGCTGCAAAGCCTCACCAACTTGGTGACGGCAGAAGCTTCGCAACACCCCCGTCTCGAGGTCATCAGCGCCGCCGACGTGCGCGAGATGATGGCGCTCGAACAACAAAAAGCAGCCGTCGGGTGTGAGGCGGAGTCGTGCATGGCAGAAATCGCCTCCGCCATGGGCGCCCGCTTGGCGGTGTCGGGCCAGCTGTCGCGGTTGGGATCCATTCTGATGCTGAACCTCAGCATGTTCGACGCCGAGGAGGGCAAAGTGGTGGCGCGCAAGCTGCTGCGCGGCAAGAGCATCGAGGTGTTCGCCGACTCCATCCCGGTCGCCCTCCGAGCGATGCTGCAGAAGGTCGACTTCCCCAAGCCGCCCGACGGCAAAACCGAAGCCCCCACCGTCGCTCTGCTGGTGCTCGACGTCAAAGGCCAGCTCGACCCAGAGCCCGAGCCGACCCCGCCGCCGCCTGCCCACACGTCGTCGTCGTCGTCGTCTGGGTCGCTGCTGCCGAGTCTGCCCGCCATCACCATGCCCGACGTGCCCGGCATGCCGACGCCCATGATGAAAGACGAGGGGGCCCTCGCCATGCTCGGCTGTTTGCAGCGGGCCCTGCCACGGGCCCTGCAGAGCGAAGCCCGCTACCGCAGTTGGCGCAAAGGTGACGACGCCCCCACCTGCAAAGAGCGCTACGTGAGCTACGGCCTCTACAACGTCTACCACGACGCTGTTGACCGCTGTCGTCGAGCAGCAGCGGCGGTCGCCGGCAAGCTTGAACAACCCGCCAAGCGCGTCGCCCACGTCGTCGCCGAGACCTACCCCGTCATCGACGAAGCCGCCCGCTACTACCTCGACGAAGACTACGAAGAAGACGGCTGCAAACGCGGCATCGCGTTGCACACGAAGCTGTTGCAGGCGTTCGGCAAGCTCCGCACGGTGGCCCAAGAGGTGGTGCCCGTCATCGAGAAGCAGGTCATTCACGACGTCGACCAAGCCGCCCGCGCCGAAGGCAACCGCCATCGCAAAGCACTGCTGCAGGTGACGTTGCGGGCCCTTGAAGCCGCACAGGCGTCGCCCGTGCTGCGTGACGACGTCGACGGCACCAAGCTGAAGAAACGCTTCAAACCGTTGGTGCCCAAGTTGAAGGCCGTCCGTGATGCCGCCAAAAAGCTGCGCGACCTGCCCGAGCCCGACAGCATCCTCGCCAAGACGGTGTGGAACGGCATGCGCCAAGCCGCCGAAGCCCGCGCCCGCCAGTTCATCCGCCCACTGCGCCCCTACAAAAAGAAGAAGCAGGCCAAGCGCAACTGGGAGCGCGCCGACCCCTTCGACCCCCTCGAATTGCGAGAAGTCGCCTGGGACATGGCCGACGATCTCACCTCGTCCACCCCCTTGTAGTTGCTAGGTTCACAACGCGACCCACATCTGCATTCGGGAGGGATGCCGCGATGTTCCAAACGCAACGCGACCACGTCGGCGTCACCATTTACGTCCATCAGCACCTGCGCGTCAGCTGTTGGAAGGGCTTCCCCACCCCCGACAGCGCCCGGGTCCTGCAAGACGAACTCAACAAGAGCTACGCACAAAGCGCCCGACAGATTTTGCTGTTGAACGTCGTCGGGGGCCGCAGCAACGACAGCGGCGCCTTCACCCCCGACGTGCGCAAGGTGTTTCAAGAGATCTTCGAAGAAGGCAACGCCCACGGTGGCGGGGTCTGCCACCTCATCAAAATGGGCGGCATCTTTGGCTCCTCGGTGTCGCTGTTTCTCACCACCATGGGCTTCGTGCTCACCCGCAAAAAGACACTGAAGATCACGAGCGACGTCGACGCCGCCATCGAGTGGCTGCTCGAAAAAGACGCCGAAGGCGGCGGTGGGCTCCCAGCTGCAACCGAGCTCAAGGCCGGCCTCATCGACATCATTCCCCGCTTGGCCACCTAGGCGTCGATCGCGGGAATGCGCAGCGGTTGAAACACGTTGTGCGACGTCGACTCCAGCCGACGGCGCCCCTGGCGAAACCGGTCTGGACCCATGGCATCGAAAGGCTAGGTTGTGTAACCGACGGCCGCGCCATGCCGTATGCGCTACACACCCACATCGACTCCACGTTGAGGCTTTGCCCATGCCACGCATTCTCGCTCCGCTCGTTCTCGTCTGCGCCGTCGCCCTGCCCGCTGCGGCCGCCTTCGCCGACGACGGCAAAGCCCCCGCCGCCGAGGCCGAGGCCAACGACAAAGCAGCTTCTGAGGTGAAGTCGAAAGGGGGCGTGGTCGTCGAGAAACTGCCTCGACTGACGCCGAAGCAGCCGACGCCGAAAGCGAAGCCTTCCACCGACACCAAAGTCGCTGCCGTCAGCAAAGTCTGCGAAGCCAAATACGCCAAAGAAGGCGTCACGGCGGTGGCCGCCGACGACGGCGAAGAAGACCTGCAAGCCCAAGTGAAGAAGGCCGTCGCCGGCGGCAACGTGTTGTGGGCCTTGCTGCTCATCTTCGCCGCCGGATTCCTCACGGCGTTGTCGCCGTGCGTCTACCCCCTCATCCCCATCACCCTCAGCATCTTCGGCGCACGTCAGGCGAGTTCGAAGCTGCAGGGCTTCTTGCTGTCGTCGGCGTACGTCGGTGGCATGGTCATCCTCTACACGACGTTGGGCACGACGTTCGCGGCCTTTGGGTTTCTCGCCGGGTCTGCTTTGCAGAGCCCCATCATCACCATTGGTGTCGCCGTGTTCTGCGTCGTCATGGCCACGTCGATGTTCGGCGCCTTTGACTTCGCGCTCCCCCACAGCTTGCAGCAGAAGCTCAACACCGTCGGCGGCGCTGGCTACAAGGGCGCCTTCTTCATGGGCCTCGTCGCGGGCATCATCGCCGCGCCTTGCACCGGCCCCGTCCTCAGCTTCATCTTGACGTTGATCGCGAAGAACGGCGACGTGGCCAAAGGCGCCCTCTACATGTTGGTGTACGCCCTCGGCATGGGCTTGCCCTTCTTGGTGTTGGGCACCTTCTCGACGTTCATCAGCCGCATCCCCAAGTCGGGCAACTGGATGGAGGCCGTCAAATCCGTCTTCGGCATCCTCATGCTCGTCGCGGGCCTCTACTACCTGCAGTTCGGCATCACCGCCGTCAGCGGCTTTTACGAGAAGTTGGCGACCTACGGCCTCGTCGTCGGCGGGATCGCGGTCGTCGGCGGCGTGGCCATCGGCGCCTTGCACCTCACCTTCAAATACAGCTCCCCCGTCGAGAAACTGCGCAAAGGCGGCGGCGTGGTGCTCACCACGTTCGGCTTGCTGACCACCATCGCGTTCTTCGCCAACTCCAAAGCCGAGGTGCCCGAGCCCAAAGCCGGCGAAAAGGCCGTGCACGTGGCCTTCACCAAGATCGGCTCTGAAGCGGGAGGCATCGCCAAGTTCGACGCCCTCCTCGCCAAGGCCAAAGAGACGTGCACGCCGGTGATGGTCGACTTCTACGCCGACTGGTGCGCCGCCTGTAAAGAGCTCGACAAGCTCACCTACCCCGACGAGAAGGTCGCCAAAGAGTCCGAGCGCTTCTTGAACATCAAGATCGACGCCACCTCTGAAGGCGAGGCCCCCGACGGGCTGCAAGAAAAATACGGAATCGTCGGCTTGCCCACGGTGTTGTTCTTCGACGGCAGCGGCAACTTGAAGTCGAGCCCCCGGGTCACCGGCTTCGTCACCGCCGACAAATACCTGCCCCTCATGCAGAAGGTTCGCTGATGCACGTCGACACCCGCCCCCAACAAGTCAGCGCCTGCCCCGTTCACTTCATCTGGGACGGACGCGGCAAAGGCCGCCCGTTCGTGCGCGCCGGCTTCATGGGCTTTTTGGCGACGGGCATGGCGTTCACGGCGTTCGCCGCCACCCGCAGCCCGGCATTGTGGACCACGTTTGTCGCCGTCGCCTCCCTCTCGGGCGCGAGCTACGGCCTCGGCCAACTGCTGTCGTTCATGACGACACGCGCCGAGCGGTAGACGCCAGCGTGGACGAAGGACGTCTCTTTCAACGCCAACGGCGACGGGGGCCCACCGAGGCCCTCGAGCGTTTGCTGCTGCAGGCGCCGTTGTTGACGTCGACGATGGGCTACAGCGTCGTCGCGCTTGGGTTGGCCAGCGCCCACGACGCTCAGTTGCACGCGTTGTGGCCGTCTGCCGTCGTCGGCTTCTTCATCGCCGTCGCCCAGCTGCGGTGGTTTCGTCTGTCGTTGGTGGCAGAGCTGGTGTTGTTGGCGTCGCTGCTGGCGGCCGTGTCGTCGTTCAGCGACGCCCCAGCTGCAGCCGACGGCACGACGGTCGACGCTGCCGCCTGGGTGGGCACCGGGGCGGTGGTGTCGCTGGTGGGGCGCGCCGCCCACGCCTTGGCCCGGCGCGTGTGGCCGTCGTCCGACTGAATGCAGTCGACGGATCCGGCCAAAGCGGCGGATCCGGCCGATCCGCAGCCCTCTCGGTCAACCGGCCGAGGGGCAGGGCAGATCTCGAACTCCGGCAGGCGGTGCGCCCTTTGGCACGATGCTGTAATGGAGAATGGTTCAGCATAATCAGGTGCTTATTTCGATATTGAAAACAGAATTCACATCTCGAATTTGGCGCGCATCTGCTGCACTTTCTGAAGGTTGCGTGAAATTCGACCACCGACTGAAAAAAGTGGCCGTGCGGAAAGGACGTGACCCCTCACACGGCGATAAACTGCAACAGAAGTTCATTTGATGCCCGGCCCCAGGCGCCCACGTGGCTTCCTGCGGTGCCAGACCCCTAGCTCTCCTCGAAAGGAGCGCCCATGTCGACCCCACTGACTTCGAAGCTTTTTCTGCTGGCCCTCGTGGCCGTGGCCTCTGCCGCATTCTCATCGGCATGCGTTGAGTACGAGGGATTCGCTGTTGAACGCCCTCAAGACGCTGGCGAACCCGACGTCAACGACATTGGCGATGCCTGTCTCAACGATTCGCAATGCGAAAGCGGCCGCTGCGTGTCGGGCATCTGCACCGACAACCTCTGCGACAGCGACGACGACTGCCTGCCGAACGAGACCTGCGTGCAAGGCGAGTGTCTGGCCGTCGACAACTTCGCCTGCCAAGCCGGGCAACGTCCTCTCTTCGGCATCAACACCCTCGACATCGAATTTGGCGAGGTCGCCCTCGGCTCCGAGCGCAGCGAGGTCCTCACCATCGAGAACACCGGCGACTGCCTGCTGACCCTAGAGGGCATCGGCTTTCCCTCGGATGCGCCGGCCGGCTTCAGCTGCGACAACTGCGAAATCGTCGACTTCCCGCAGAAGATTCCACCGAACCGCACCCTCGACGTCACCGTCACCTACGCGCCGCAAGCGGCGGGTGAGGTGTTCACCGAGCTGCAGATCAAACAAGACGACGCCACCGCCGGCGACGAAGACGGCATCGTCGCCGTGAACCTCCACGCCACCTACTCGGGCGTGCCCAACGTCGTCATCGACCCCGCCGAGCTCAACTTCGGCACCGTGCCGCGCGGCACCGAGCGCACCCACGAGATCACCATCCGCAACGAAGGCTCCGGCAACGCCGTGCTCACCGTGATGCAGCTCTTCGTGCAAGGCGAAACCAACTTCACCATTCCTGACGAGTTCCAGGGCATCACCCCCGGCACCCCCCGCGTGCTGGCGCCCTACAACCCCGACGACCCCGAGACGGTCATCACCGTGCCGGTGACCCTGCGTCCCGACGAGAACGAGTCGCCCCGCAACTACGCCGCCGACCTCAAGATTCAGGTGCACTACGGCGACCCCGTCGCGGCGACGTTCTTCTCCACGCACCTCACGGGCACCAGCCTCGGGCCCCCGCAAATCCAAGTCTCCGCCGACGAGCTCGTCTACCAAGAAGACGACGGCAGCGCGTACCCCGTGGGCACCGTCTCCTACCGCCAAATCACCATCCAAAACGGCGGCGAGAGCCAGCTCGACGTTGACCTCAGCTTGTCTGACACCACCGGCGACTTCTCGGTGAGCCCCGCCTTCATCCCGCCCATCGCCCCTGGTGGCGCTGTGGTGTTGTCGGTGTTCTTCAACCCGTCTGAGCCGTCTGACCCCGCCAACCAACACGACCCCCAAGTGTCGAACAACGCCTTCTTGAACATCACCTCCAACGACGACGACCCCGCTGAAGACGTGTTGAAGGTGGTCAGCTTGCGCGGCTGGGCCCGCGGCGGTGTCTACGACGACGTGCTCAAGCTCGAGATGGAGTTTGAAAACGCCGACAACTCTTGGGCCGGCAGCGACTACCGTGACGTCGACCTCGAACTGCTGAGCCCCACCGGCTTCAGCTGCGGCAAGCCCACCCACACCTACGCTCCAGACGGCAACGGCGGCTACATCGTCACCGACACCGAAGACCCCTGCGACGATTGGAACGCCTACGACAGCGACGGCGACGGCCGTGCCGAAGAAGGCACGGTGAACTGGATTGCCGTCGGCCAATACCAAGAGCCCGAGCGCATCATCCTCTTCGGCCTGGGCCCCGACCTCGCCAACGGACAGACCTTCACCGCACGTGTTCACTACGCCGAAGACTGCGAGAACATCCCGTCGGGCATTCTCGGTGACATCTTGGGCATTGGCGCGAGCGCCCTGCTGGGCGTCATCGGCGGTGCCGTCGGCGTGCCCATCGCCGTCGACCCTGGCGCCATCTCCGACATGATCTCCGAAAACTGCTGGGACCGCGGCTCGTCGAACACCACGCTGCACGTGTTCTTGAACGGCGAAGAAGTGGCCTCCCCCGCACACCGTCTGCGCAACAAGGGCGACTACTTCGACATCTTGCGTCTGCAACGCCAAGATGGACAGTTCATCATCCAGTAGCCCGATCCTGACGACGACGTGGCCCGTCCCGTCGTCGTTCATCTCAAGGATGTCCATGCAGAATCCCTCATGGCCCACCCTGCCGAAGCTTTGGCGCACCGCCGCCCTCATCGCCATCACGGCGTTGGGGGCTTCGGCCTGTTTGATCGAAAACGGCGTGGAGTGCCCCAACTGCGCCATCAACCCTTTTGACGACGGTGGCGTGGGCGAGAGCGACGAAGACGTGCCGCGGCTGTTCGTCAGCCCGCCCTTTGGCGTGGGCTTTGAGTGTGTGGCCCTCGGTTGCCTCGACACCCGGGTGTTCACCCTCGAGAACCGCGGCCCCGACGCCATTCAAATCACCGACATCCGGCTCAGCATCGACTCCTCCCGCGACTTCAGCATCCGCGTGCTGCCTGCCGAAGAAGACGAAGAACAACCCTCCCCGGCACCTGCGCCCGAAGTCGACGCTGGCGACGACAACACCGACGCCGGCGCGGCGGTCGACGACGACGCTGGCATCGCCGCGCCCCCCGTCGACGAACCGGAAGCCATCGTCACCCGCCCGCCAGAAGACACCGAGCCGCTGGCGTTCCCGTCGCTCGAAGCCCCCATCCGCCTCATCGGCAACCGCACCGTGCGCGTCGAAGTCGCCTACCAGCCCACCGACGCCACCGCCGACGAGGCCATGCTGAACATCACCTACGTACGGGGCTCCGGCGACACCGATGACAAACCCCTCGAAGTCACCGAGATGCCCATCAGCACCCGCATCTTGGGCGAGCCTGCCCTTGAGCTGATGACGCCCGAGCTGAACTACGGCTACGTCCCCGTCGGCGAGACCCGCGTGATGCACATCGAGGTGAAGAACGTCACCTCCGGCAACGCCGTGTTGGCCCTGCAGCCGCCCGAGCTTTCGTTGACGTCGTCAGAGACCTACCGCTTGCAAGAACTGGTTTTGCCGGGGGCTGGCATCGCTGACGTGAACGACGAGGGCTGGGTGTTCATCAACCCCGGTGAAACCAAAAGCATCCCCGTCGAGTTCTCGCCCAACGCGCAAAACGCGTTCGAGGGTTTGGTGTACATCGCCACCAACGACGGTGCGATTCCGCAGCTGACCATCCCGCTCAAGGGCACGAGTCTGCAGGCGCCGTACTTTGAAATCGTGCAGCCCGACAACTGGTTGGTCGACTTCGGCGGGGTTCCTGTGCAGCAAGATTTTCGTCGCACCATCGTGGTGCGAAACCTCGGCGGTGAACCCCTGCGCATCACGCCGAGCTTGCCCATGGGCATGGACGAAGGATTCGTCGCCCACGTGCCCACCGACATTCCCATGGCCTCCATCGAGCCGTTTGGCCAGACGACCTTCGACGTCGGTCTCAACGCGGCCGTCGGCGGTGACCTTGCCGGCATGCTGACCTTCGAGACCAACGACCCCACGCTGCCGTGGGATTGGATCGACCTCAAAGGCTACGGCATCGCCCCAGATGGGGGCGTGTACCCTGCCGAACTCGATTTCGGCGACATCGTGCAGTTCTGGTCGACGGAGGCCCGCGAGGTCGAAATCTCCAACAACGGCACAGGCGAACTCACCATCAGCGGCATCGAATGGGAGGTCGGCTCGTCTGACATGATCCGCCTCGCTGAACTCCCCCCGCTGCCTGTGAAGCTGGTGCCCGGCGAGTCGCTGTCTGTGAGCGTGTACATCAACGCCGTCGCCCTCGGCGAAGTCACCGGCACCCTGTTGTTTCACACCGACGCCGTCACCGACCCCATCAAGCGGGCCACGGTGCGGGGCAACATCATCACTTGCGACCAAGGCTGCCCCGTCAGCAACGGCACGCCGACCTGCGAGGCAGGCTACTGCGAAGTGTCGGCCTGCTTTGACGGCTTTCACAACACCAACAGCAACTACGTCGACGGCTGCGAGTGCCAAGAAGACTACGGCGGCGACATCGGCAACGCTTGCTTCAACGGCATGGAGTTGGGCACCTTCGACGACGACGACAACAACGGCGTCACCCGCACCGGCACCTTGCACGACCTCAACGACGTCGACCTCTACCACTTCCGCACCGACGACACCTTCTGGCACTCGGGCTACGACCCGCTGGTGCGGCTGAACAACCCGCCGCCCGGCATCGAAATCTGCGTGCGCATCACCGACGGCGGCGGCGGATGTGGCGGCGAGAACCAGGCCACCTGCACCCGCGGCACCATCAAGGCGAGCACCGGATGGTTCCCTGGGTCCGACGCCCACGACATCACGGTGTGGGTGCGCTTCCAACAAGGGGCCGAGCCCATCTGCGCCAACTACTCGGTGCGCATGCAGGCCGACTAGTCTTTCGGTGGAGGGGGCGCGGGCCCCCTCCCACAAGTGCTGGCAAAGCCAGACACTTGCTCCCTCCCCCCTCGCTTCGCGGCTCCCGCTGGTCGCGATTCAGGGCCGGCGCGCTTTGCGCAACCGACCCTGCCTTAAACGACCATGGGGCATTGCTTTGCAATGCCCTTTACGACCATTTGCGGGGGAGGGACGACGCTAGCGTCAGTTGGCCGACGCCCAACCGCAAATGGTCGAATATGCCTGGCGATTGTCGGTGGCGACGGGTGAATCAGGTCCTTCGCGTCCAGCTGAAGACTGCACTGACGAAACGGTTGCCCCGAAGAGCGCGTGCGGGCACGACGTCGTGGACGCCGTTGCTCAGGTATTTTCGACCATTTGCAGTCAGACGCCGTTCAGCAGACCAAGGTGTCGTCGTCACTGCAAATGGTCGTCTAGGTCTTTGCGAAGCAAAGACCCGAGCAGCGGAGCAACGCAGCCAATGCTGTGCTTGGGGTGTCCGTTGTTGGTGCCGGGCAACAGGCATCGTCGACCATTTGTGGTGAGGCGTCGACCCACAGAAAAGAACGTCGTCTTCCACCACGAATGGTCGTTCAAGGCTGGAGCATGCCCGTGTGCGCGAAGCGCACCGGGGCTCCAGACTAGGCTTCTTCTTCGTCGATGAGGCGCATTGCTTCTAACAGCAAGAACGTCGTGGGCTTCTCGATGGTGGTGCGCACCGGCGGCGTGCCGTAGTGGATGCGGAAGAAGCCTTCGGTGTTGCGGGCGATGGCGAAGAAGGCTTGCTCGCCTTGAACGCCGGCGCATTCTGCGTCGACGATTTGCCCATCCAAGAAGCCAACGCTGCCGCGGTCGCCCTCGGCGGGGACAAACTCCACTTGCGCCGTCTTGCGGCCGAGCTCCAGGCTTTGCACGATCTCGCTCACGCTCATCTGGCGCAGAGTGCCCATGACGCCCGTGGGTTCGTGAAAGTCGCCGGCGTCGCCGAAGCCATCGTCGAATCCGCCGTCGTCGAAGCCGCTGCTGGCGAATCCGCTGGCGTCGGGCACGTCGTCGAAGGGCGAGCTGGTGGCGAAGCCGCTGTCGCTGGGATCCGACGGAAGGTCTTGCAGCGCCTCGATGCCGGGCACCACGCCGACCATGGTGACTTGTTTGGGCGCAGCCTTTTTGGGGGCGGCGGCCTCGGCCTGTTCTTGGGCGAACGCTTGGGCTTTGCGGTCGAACTTCAAGGCCGCCCGGCGCAACTTGCTGGTGACCGACTTGAGGTTCATGGGGGTGGTGAAGAAATCGTCGGCGCCGAGGTCGAGGGCCCGCTCTTCGACCTCGTCGTCTTCGCCGTCGCCGAACACGAAGAACGGCAGTTCGTCGAGGCGGTCGTCGGCGCGGATCTCGATGAGGAACTCGGTGTGCAGTCCGCCTTGGAGTTTGGCGTCGCACAACACGGCATGGGCCACCCGGCTGTGGAGGATGGCGCGGGCCTCGTCGATGGTGTTGCAGAGTTCGAGCTGAAACCCCTCGGCGACGAGGCGTCCACCGACGCGCTCGACCACAGCGTCGTCGTCGGTGCACAACAAAATGCCGTGGTGGTGGCCACTGCTTTTGTTGGTGGAGTGGCGTTGGTAGGTCTGGCGCAGGGCCTCCAGCAACGCGGTGCGCGGGGCGACGAACACCGTGACCTCGGTGGCGCGCAACAGCTTCTGCACCTCGACGACGTCGGCTTCGGCGAAGGGGTCGACCACCGCGAGGTGCAGCGTGCCCGCTGGCGACGTCAGCGGCATCACCCGACGCGACACCGCATAGGTGAGCGGCAGCTTTTTGCAGATGTCGGCGGAGGGCGCTCGCGCCGACAGCTGCTGGGCGGTGATGAGTTGGGTTTGCGCGGCGCCAGCGAGCGCCTCTTGCACCGCCTCGTCGTCGAGCTGCTGTTGTTGACACAGGACATCGAGGAGACGTCCGCCGTGTTCACTGGCCGTCTGCACGCCGGAGGCCACCGACGTCGTCGACACCAAGCCAGCGTCGACGAGGGCTTGCACTGCAGCGCTGACCGCGGCGTGCACCTCGACGGTTTCGGTTTGTGCCGTGGCTTCACCAAAGACGTCTTGGCTGTCGCCGGCGGGCGCTGGTTGGGCTGGCGAGGCCAACGGCAAAGCCTCGTCGGTGTCGGCATGCAAATGGCCGCTGTCGTCGTCGGGGGCTTGGCCCTCTTGGCTGTTGGGGTCGGCGAGCAGCGACTCCATGGTGGGGGCGGACGGCGAGGCGGCCGGGCCCATGGGCATCGGCGCCGACGGCACGGTGTTTTCGACGGGCGACGTGCCGATGGGCTGCCGCGTCGGAGGCACATTGAGGGCGAGGTCGTCGAGGGGAGCGGGCGCTGGCGCCGGACGTGGGGCAGGCGCCACCGGCTCAGACTCGGCGAGGGGCGCGGCCGTGAGCGGGGGATCCACCAGGGGCGACGTGGGCAGCGGCGCAGGCGCTGCAGGCGGCATCACCGCTGCTGGCGCCGGAGCGGGTGCGGGCGGGGCTGCGGCAGGCGGTGCAGCCGGCACAGGAGTCGGGGCGGCCGTCGCCGCTGCGGGAGCCGGGGACTCAGGCTCGAAGGGCGAAAGCTCAGGTGTGGTGTGTTCGGAGCTTTCAAATGCGGCGGCACCGTAGTCGAGGTCGGGGGCGTCGTCGAGGTCGGGGGCGTCGAAGGCGGCCAGTGCATCTTCGGGGGCAGCGGGGGCGCCGTCTTCGAGTTCTTGAGGCACTTCCATGAGGTCCATGGAGGGCAGCTCGGGAATGTCAGAATTCGTGGGGCCGTCGAGGAGGTTGTGCCCGCCCATGTCGGGGGGAAGCGCACCTGGCTGGGTGCCGGGCGTGCTCTCGAATTCTCGGGCGGCCTCGTTGGGGGAGACAGCAGGCGCGGGCGCAGCAACAGCAGGGGCCGGCGTGGCGGCAGGTGCTGCAGCTGGTGAAGTGTCGACAGCAAATGCGCCGGTGATGGCGGGCGCAAACGGCTCTGCGGCAACGGGGCTGGCGGGCGCTGCGGGAGGTGGGGGAGCCGGTGCTGGAGGCTCCGCTGCCACGGGCGAGGCCGTCGGCGCTTCGGCCACAGCAGCGGCGGTTGGACTGTCGACGAGGAGCGGCTCCAACATGGGCAGCGTCTCGGCGGCGCGTCCCTCTTCTTTGAGGGCTGCCTCTTTGCGCTCTTGGGCGACAGCGTCACAGGCGCGGGCGGCCAGCCGCTGGAACGAACTCTCGTTGACGTCGATGCCGATGGTCTGGGCAGCGTCGAGGAGACGCTCCACGAACGCCTGAGGGCTGAGGTGGTCGCTCTTGGGCCCGATGCCCAGGGCGCGGCGCACCACGCGGTCCATGTTGGAGGGGAGGGGTTTGCGGTCGCCGCTCACCGACATGGCGGGGATGAGGTCGTAGATGGTGGCGCCGAGCCCTGCGCAGTCCCAGACGGCTTCGTCGTCGTCGTTTTGCACCCGTGGCGTGGTCAGGCCCGTGAGCAGAATGCGTCCCTCTTTGGTGATGCGCAGGTGTTTGGCCGTGACCTTGCCGTGCACCATCCCGGCCTGATGCAGGGCGGTGACGGCTTTGGCGGCCTCTTGCACGATGTACAACAGCTCGCCCATGCCCATGCTCACCCGGCGGGCGTTGAGGCTGGCGATGAACTCGTCGAGTGAGATGCCCTCGACGTGGGGCGCCACCGCAAAAATGACGCCGCCCACTTCGCCGTGCCCGAGATGTTCGAGCAGGTGCGGGCTCTTGTGTTTCATGAGCTTGTTGCACCGCTCGCCCAGCAGGGGGGTGCGCTCGGGGGGCAGCCGCGCGTAGGTCTTCAAGAAGAAGGGGCCGCCCAAGGTGGCGTGTTGCGCGAGATGACGGTCGGCCACGTCGGAGCGTCCGAGGTCTTCAAGAAGGGTGAAGTCGCCGAAGGTCGACATGGGCGTGCACTGTCCTGACTGAGCGGCCACCGCCGCTGCCCCTTTTGCGCGTCGCGATCCAGGGGCCAAATGATGCTCGGGCCGGAGCATAGGCGCTGGTGGGCAAATGCAAAAGGCCTGCATCCCAAATGCCGCATCTGCATTTCAGCAGCCGCGCAAGGGGGTTGCGGCATGTTTCTCGACGTGAAAGGCGCCAAGGAGCCTGTGCCCCCATGCGTGGCACGCCGCGCCCAAATGGGGCAAGAGATGTGCATGACCTCTTTGAACCTGCGCCTGCTTGTGGCCACGACGTCGTTGCTGTTGTGGGCGACGTCGCTCGGCTGCGCAGACCCCTACGTCGGCGACGACCCGCCTCTCGACACCCCGACCTTTCCGACGGGGTTGGCCGTGCACCCCGACGGCGACTTCTTGGCGGTGGTGTCGTCGAACTTTGACGGCCGCTACAACCGCGGTGCCCTGCTGCTGGCCCCCCTCGACGACGTGCGCATCGCGGCCGCCAATGCCACCGAGATGGTCAGGCTCGACAACACGTTCAAGTCGGCTGCGTTCGTGCCCACCTTTGGCCACCAGCCGGTGTTCTCGCCCAACGGCGATCGTCTGGTGTTGGCCACCCGCGAGGCCAACCTCCTCGTCGAGATCGGCGTCGACGACGACCTCACCATCACCTGCCCGGTGCGCGACGGCGAAGAGACGCCCGACTGTGAAACCACGCCCTTTGCGTTGTCGTTGCCGGCCAACGACCCCTACGACCTCGTCGTCACCAGCCAGAGCGACACCGAAGTGCGCGGCGTGGTCTCCTTCTTGGAGCACCACGAAGTCATGCCGTTCATCATCCGCGATGACGAAGACGGCGACCGTCGCTTTCGCATCGACACCGCCCGCATCGTCGACCTCGGTGAGGACGTGGCTGGCGTGCAAGCCATGACGCTTTTGCCGGGCACCTCTTTCGTGGTGTTGGCCGTCGAGCGGTTCTTGTCAGACAGCAGCACACTGCGTGGCATCGAACTCATCGCCTACGACCTCAACGAAGGCGCCAACGCAGCACTGCACCGCCTCGACGTCGACATCGACACCGGCGTGTTCGGCGTGCGCACCTTGGTGGCGTCGCCCGACGGCGGCAGCCTCTTCATGCTCACCCAACTGCCAGACGGATTGTTGCGGTTTGACGTCGACGACGGGGCCATCCCCACATTGACGTTCAGCGGCCAGATGGAGACCTGCTCTTCGCCTTCGCGTCTGCTGCAGCACACCCTCGAAGCCGGCAATGGCGACCAGGTCGAGCGCCTGTTTCTCACCTGCTTTGACGACGATGCGGTGCTGCTCATCGAGCCCCACAGCTTGAGCGTCACAGATGAAGTGCGCTTTTTGGGCGACGGCCCCTTCGGCATGGCCCTCGACGTCAGCGGCGACGAACCGCTGCTGTTCGTGAGCTACTTTCTCGACCACCGCGTCGTCGCTTTTGATCTCATCGACGACGTGGGCGAAGTGCGCCTCACGCCCGTCGTCGAACTGTCGGCTCCCGCCGTCGACCCCCTCTTGCTGCCCCTGCCGTGACGCCCATGCAACGTATGCCTTTTCGCCTTTTTTCGTTGGTGTCAGCGTCGCTGCTGGCCACCTGCGTGATGACGTTGACCTCGGGATGCAACGACGACGTCAACGATCCCGCCACCGGCAACATCGACCGCCTGGCCGACGCGGTGTTCGTGCAGCCCGACTCGACGCGAGTGCCGCGGCAGTCCTACGTGTTCGTCTCCAACCCCGACCTCGAGGTGGTGCGGGTGTTTGACGCCTATGAGCACCGCTTTGTGCGCGCGCCCAACGTGTACTTTCCGTTGAGCCTGCCGGTGGGGCCGTCGACGCGACGTTTGGCGGTGGCCCCCGCCGACCACACCCGGGTCTTCGCGCTCGATGGCGTCGAAGACCGGGTCTACGTCATGCGCGCCACCGACGACGGCGGCACTGCACTCACCGTCGTCAACGACGTCATCGTTGGCACCCGCCGGGCGCCTGCCGACATCGCCGCCAGCACCATTGAGGGCGGCGTGCGGTTGTATGTGTCGATTCCCGACGATGGCTTGGTGCAGGTGCTCGACGTCTTGCACGACGCAGACGGCGCCACCGAAGTGGCGCTCATTGACCTCGGCGACGACGCACGTCCTGGCGAACTCGACGTCGACCCCACCGAAGACGCACTGCTCATCGGTGACGCCGTGCACGACCGTTTGACGGTGGTGCGTCTCGAAGACCTCGAAGTCGACCGTGTCCTCGACGTGGGCGGCGCTGTCACCCACATCAGCACCGGTCTCGTCGACCCCGGCGATGGGTTGGCGCCCATGGCGTTGGTGGGATTGCGTGGAGAATCCGCCGTCACTGCGGTGCGTCTGTTTCGTCCCACCCATCGTGAAGAGCGCTATGCCGTGCTCGGCACCGTCGAACTCGCCGCGCCCGTCGCCGCAGCCTACTTGCCGAAACAAGAAGACACCGACCTCACCGAACGCACCGTGTGTTGCGTGGGCCTCAACCGCCTGAGCGAGGCCACCTACGGCTGGGCCACGGTGCTCACCACCACGGGCGACATGTACTACTTGCGCCTCGACGGAGAGACCAGCGACGACGACGACAATGCCCGCGGCGTCGCCCGCCTCGTCGACAACGACGAGACCGATCCCAGCGTCACCGACCCCACCTGGAGCCCAGCTGCCGACGACCCCATCGACACACCGGTGGTCACCGCCACGTCTGTGGGCTTTGAAGGCTACGCCGCACTCAGCAGTCCGGGGGCGCTGACCCTCACCTGGGAAGGCCAACTGCCGTTTGGCGCCCACGCATCCGCGTCTCTCGACGACGCCGACGACTTGGTGGTGTTCAGCCGCAGCATCGGTGAAGCCACCGTCGGCGACGTTGTGGTGTTCGACGTGGACGGCCGCGAAGGCCCGTGCCCCGACACGTTGGAGCGCACCATCGTCGACGCTGTCGACACCCGCACCTTTGACGTCGGGGCCTTCAGTGACGATGAGCGAAGCTGCCTGACGTTTGGCGGCAACCTCACCGCCTCCGTGCGCGCGCCCAACGCGTGGGTGGCCAACAGCACGGTGCACGGCCACGTCGGACGACTCGCCCGCGCCGGCGAAGGAGGCGACCTCGACGACGAGTTGCTGCTCGATGGCTTTGTGGTGCAGGTGGCCTCCGACGTGCCCCACCGCGACAGCACGCTGTCGATGAGCTTCGCGCAGAACATCTCGGCGGTGGGCATGTTGTTGTCGCGCCAGCCGACGTCGAACGACCCCACCGGGTTTGGCATCGGCGCGCTGTATCCGTCGGCCATGGTGGGCGGTGAAGTGTCGGTGCCCACCGACAGCGACGTCGTCAACTACCACACCCGCCGCATCTACATGGTGACGGGCACGGGTTCACTGCTGACGTTCAACGAGACCGAGACCAACCTCGCCAACGTGCTCGACCTGCAATAGACCTGCAATAGACCTGCAAGTTGCAATCGACGCGTCCGACGCCTTACCGAGCAGACGACGCGTGACGTCGTCCGTACCGGTGCTGGTCGAGAAACTGCGCAAGGCGAAACCACTCGTCGAGGTTGACGTCGCAAAAGCGCAGCGCGAGGTCGGCGCTCTTGACGGGCGCGAAGCCGGGCTCGGTGCCCGTGAAGCGCACCACTTCAGCACGCACCACGACGGGCGCTTCTTTGGGGTCGAGCACGACCTTCAGCAGCACGCGTTCGCCAACGCGATAGTCGGTGCCCACGCCTTTGACGAGAGCGCCCCCCTCGGAGAGGTCGGCGACATAGCCACGCTTGGAGCCGCTCAGGGTCATCACCCAGGCCTTCAGCGCCACCACTTTGCGGTTCTGCTCCCGAAAGTCGAGCCCTTCGGTGACGGCCGGCTCGGAGGACGGTGGCGTCACGTCGATGACTTCGTCGTCGGCGGGCTGCGGCAGCAGGCTCAGGTGCGACGGTGCTGCCTTGGCAGGACGGGCGTGTTGGGCTTGAGCAGACATCGGAGCAACAGCAGCGACCATGACGGCCTCCTTGGCGGCTCTTGGCGTCGCATGGCGACAGAGGGAGCCAATGGGTGGTGCATTCAGCCTAAGGGCGTCGAAGGTCGCCTCCAAAAAAACGACCGCGAATCTGCCGCCGACGCTGCCAGCAGCCGTTTTCGCCAGCGCGTGCGGATGCGTCATGCACAACCGGCGGAGGTGTGCCAAGGTGCGAGACGGCAGACGCATCCGTCTGCCCCGATGTTCTTTGGAGGTCTCATGCGTCGTCTTTCTCAACTCCTCGTCGTGGGAGGCCTGCTGGTGCTGTCCCAAGCCGCCTCTGCAGGCGTGGTGCTCACCGTGCAAACCAAAGGGGCGCACCCCGAGGCGAAGCCGAACACGGGCACCATGTCGATCTCGGGCAAGAAGGTGCGCATCGAACAGCCGGGCCCCATGGGCAAGAACATGGTGATGGTGTTTCGCGCCGACAAAAACGAGATGCACCAGTTCGACGAGACCAACAAGATCGACCAGGTCGTCGACCAGGCCTCGGTGAAGGCCATGGCCCAACAGCTCGACCAGATGGAGAAGATGATCGAGGCCCAGATTCAGTCGGCGCCGCCCCAACAGCAAAAGGCGATGCGCGAGATGATGGCGCAGCAGAAGAAGATGCGTGAAAAGCCGACGGCGAAGACCACGGTGCATCCCTCGAGCGAGAAGCGCACCCTGTTGGGCAAAACCTGCAAACGCTTCGACATCAAAAAAGACGGCAAGCTCGTGCGCACCATGTACGTCGCCCCCAAAGGCAGCTTCGCAGGCGAAAAAGAGGCCATGGTCGGCCTCGAGGCCATCAGCACCATGATGGCGCAGCTCACCAAAGACCTCCCCGGCTCACAGCAAGAGCTGCCGTTTGGCCAACTGCAAAAGATGGGCGGGGTGCCGCTGTTGATCGTCGAATTCAACGACGACAAAGAGGTCGCCCGCCAAACCATCACCGCCGTGACCCAACAGAAGCTGTCGGCGTCGACCTTTGAAGCGCCCGCTGGTTTCAAACGCCAGACGCTCATCGAGTCGATGCAACAGATGCAACACCGCGGCGCCCACGGCATGGGAGGCGCCGGCATGGGCGCCCCCGTGTCGCGTCGACGCTGAGCGCCTTGTGCGCATCGCGCCTTGACCCCGCCTTGTGCGGGGTTTTGTCGTTGTTCACGTCCTTGGCGGGTTGAGACGGCCGACGCGGCGCCGTTTGAGACGCTGCCCGTCGAGGACGACGCCAATGTGTCGCCGGCGTGACCCACAGCCGCGGGCACGGCATAGTCGGCGTCGGGCGCCTGCCGCGCCCGTTGTTGCCATCGGATGAACGTCGGTCATGCCCACAGCCCCTTCTGCTTCTGCGCGATCGCGTCAGCTCCTGACGATGCTTCTGGTGGCCCTGCCATTTGCGCCCCTGTTGTTGGCGCTGGCCATGCATGTTCCACCTGACGACGTCGAGGTGCTGCAGCTCACCGGCGACTGGGACCTCTACGAAGGTGACCTTCCCGTGGGCCACGCCGTCGCCAAGACGTCTCCGCCCGACGGCGCGACGTGGGCAACGTTGAGCCTGCCGGGCGGATACTCCGCCCGAGGCCACAAGAGCCCCGTGTTTTGGCTGCGCCGCCAGGTGACGTTGCCTCCGTCGCTGCAAGGCAAAGACTTGGCCTTCACCTTGGGCACGGTGCGCGACGCTTTCGTCGACATTTACGTCGGCGACGTGCGCATCGGTGAAAAGGGCGTGCGCACCCAAGACTTCAGGCAAGAGCAAGCTGGGTTTGACAGCTGGCGCATCCCCAAAGGGCAGGCGTCGTCGACGCTGACCCTCACCATGCGCTTTCAATACCACCAGCTCGGCTTTGACGGCGTCGCCGACGGACGGTTGCTGTTGGCGTCGGCCGACGACCTGCTGCCGTGGGTGCAAAAACACAACGCCGTCAAACGGGGCCTGGAGTTCGGCGGCCTCGGCGCACTCGCCTTTGCCTTCGGCATGGTGTTGTTGTTGCTGTTTGTCGACGTGGCGAGCACGTCGTCACGCAACGTCTACATCAGCGCCTTGCTCATCATCTTTGCCATGCAGTGGTACCTGCTCGGCAAGACCGGCTTTGTGCTGTCGAGCTTCTTGTCGCCGCATCACATCAACGACGTCATCGGGCACGCTGTGACCTTCATCGGGTGGGCCACGGTCGAGTTTGTGGAGTCGTACTTTCTTGGGCGCACCTCAAAATTTGGCAAAGTGCACCGCGTCGTCGTCGGGGTGTACTTCGTGGCGACGTTGGTGCTGTCGGTCGGGCAGCTGTACTCGTATTTCGCCCGCTATCTCTTTGGCGTCTTGGCCTACGCGGTCGCACTCAGCGTGCGCTCCGTGGTGCGACGCGACCGCACCTACGGCGTCGTCTTTGCGGTGGCTTTGGGATTGATGATCGGCGCCGGGGCCAACGACCTGCTCACCGACATTCACATCATCGCCACGCCGCGGTTGTTCACCTATGGCTGCGCCAACATGGGCATCATCGCCGGCGTCATCGTGGTGCTCGACTTCTTGCGCCTGGCGCAGCGCAACGTCGAGCTCACGTCTGACCTCGCCGAGAAGAACACGCGCCTCGGGCAGGCCTTGCAAGACGCGGAGGAGAGCTCGCGCCTCAAGAGCGAGTTCTTGGCCAACACCTCCCACGAGTTGCGCACGCCGTTGAACGCCATCATCAACGTGCCCCTGGGTCTCCTCGATGAATTCGTGCAGCGCGACGTCATCGAGTGCGACGCCTGTGGTGCCACCTTCGAGTCGGAGCACACCGAAGCCCAAGTGGCGCAGATGGCGTGCCCCGACTGCGGGCACCAACCGCTGGCCCAACAGCAGCGGGTGTTCTTCGAGGGCGATGGCCAAGAGACCGTGCGCTACTTGAACTCGGTGGCGAGCTCTGGCCGGCACCTGCTGCACGTGGTCAACGACATCCTCGACGTCAGCAAGCTCGAAGCCGGCCGCATGACCCTGCACCTCGAAGACGTCGACATGGTGACGTTGGTGCAAGAGCTCGACGGCAACATGCGTCCGTTGGCGGAGCAAAAAGGCCTGCACCTGTCGACCCACGTGAATCTCGTCGACGGCGCCGACACGCTTCAGGTGCAATGCGACCAGGTGAAGCTGCTGCAGGTCATGGTGAATTTGGTGTCGAATGCCCTGAAGTTTTCGCCGCAAGGGGGCGAGGTCGCGGTGCGCGTGCACGACGACGGCGCCAAAGTGCGCATCGACGTCGTCGACGAAGGCATCGGCATCGCCCCCGAAGACCAAGACGTCATCTTCGAGAGCTTTCGCCAAGTTGAAGGCGGGCACACCCGCTCGTACGGCGGCACGGGCCTCGGCTTGGCCATCACCAAAGGCATCGTCGAAATGCACGGCGGCTTCATCGACGTGCACAGCGTCGTGGGCGAGGGCAGCACCTTCACCATCACCCTGCCAAAAGAGGCGCGGGCGCAAGATGTCGACGAGCACGGCCACGCCCAAGGCGGCATCTTCGTCATTGACGATGAACCCACGGCACTGTCGCTGACCAAGCTGGCGTTGAAAGACCTGGGGCTTCCCGTCAGCGGCGTCATCGACCCCAAGGTGGGCTTGGAGCGCATGCGGCAGCATCGACCGGCGTTGTTGATTCTCGACGTCATGCTGCCCCACCAAAGCGGCATTGAAGTGCTGCGCGAGATGGCCGACGACGACCGGCTGGCCGGGGTTCCCGTGTTGGTGGCCAGCGCCTACCCCGACAACCGCGCCCTCGCCGAGCAAGAAGGTGCGGCCTGGGTCAGCAAACCATGGGATGCCGACGAACTGCTGCAGCAAGTGCGCCGTCTGCTCGACGACAACGCCGACAGAGAACCCGCATCGGGAGGTGAGGGATGACCGAGATGATGGGGCGCTACGCCCTCGAAAAACGGCTGGCCATCGGCGGCATGGCCGAAGTGTTTCTCGCCAAGAACCGAGAGAAGCCCGAGCCGACGCCGTGGGTGGTGGTCAAACGCATGTTGCCGCAGCTGACGCAGTCGAGCGAGGCTGTGGCCATGTTTCTCGACGAGGTGCGCCACGGCATGGTGCTCGACCATCCGCACATCGCCAAAGTGCTCGATGCCGGGCAGGTGGGCGACGCCTACTACTTGGCCATGGAATACGTCGACGGCATGGACGCCGGCGCACTGTTGGCCGGGCCGCGCAAAACGCTGTTGCCCATCCCCCTCGCCGTGTTCATTGTCGCGCGGGCAGCCGAAGCCCTCGACTACGCCCACCGCGCCAACGACCCCAACACCGGTGCGCCGCTCGGGCTGATCCACCGCGACATCTCACCTCACAACATCCTGCTCAGCCGCAGCGGCCAGGTGAAGCTGTCTGACTTCGGCATCGCCAAGAGCACCAACCAACTCGCGCGCACCGCCACCGGCGTCATCAAAGGCAAGCTCAGCTACATGGCGCCCGAACAGCTGAACGAAGAGGCCATCGACAAACGCATCGACATCTACAGCTTGGGCATGTGCCTGTACGAGTTTCTCGTCGGCAAGCGGGTGTTTTCGGGCGCGTCTGACATCGACATCATCCGGCGGGTGAGCACCGAAACCCTGCCGCCCCCGTCGAGCGAGCGCACCGACGTCGACGCCAACCTCGACGAGCTGGTGATGCGCATGCTGGCCAAAGACCCCAACGACCGCCCCCAGTCGGCGCGTGAAGCGGGGCGGGCCTTCGGCTCGTGGCTGTACCAGTCGGGGCAGCACCCGACGCGCGAAGACCTGCGCCGCTTCTTGGCAGGCGTGCTGCCCAAGGCGGTGCACGAACAGCTGCAAGACGAGGTCGAAGGGGCCGCCACCGAGGTCGCCTTGCCCATCAAACCGCTGGTGAAGACGCCGACGTCGCAAGCGGCAGCCAAAGCCAAAGAGTCCACCACCGGCGGACTGCAGCGCACCCCGCCCCCGGCGTTGAAACGCATGAAGCCCAAGAAGGCGTCGGCCGACAAAGAGCTGGTGCTCTACGTCGAAGACGAAGACGCCAACTGGGACGTCGCCAAGCTCCGCCTCAAGCAGCACTACAACTTGATTCGCGCCAAAGACGACAAAGAGGCCTGCGCCATCTTGCAAGAGAAGGGGGCGCAACTGCGGGCGGTGTTGATGGACATCCAGCTCAAAGGCTCCGCCCTCGACGGCGTCGACCTTGTGCATCTGCTTCGGGGCAAAGCCCCTCCCCGAGGCGACGTGCCCGACTACGCCGAGAAGGTGCCAGTGTTGGAGATTCCCATCTTCTACGTGACGGCCTACGGCGCCAAGTACTCAGAGTCGGAGCTGCGCTCATCAGGCGCCGACCGCATTGTTGCCAAACCCGTCGACTTCACGCAGCTGGCACTGGCCCTCACGTCGTACCACCTGCGCCACATGCCCTAGGACCGTCCATGCGTTCGACCGCTCGCTCTCTCGTCGTCACCGCCCTCTTGTCGTCGTCGTTGCTGGGCGTGGGGTGTGCCCACCGCCCGGTGCCAGACGCGCCGCCTCCTCCGCCGCCGATGCCGACGGCATCCGGTGCCGGCGTCGAGGTCAAGGTGCTCACCACCGCGGTGTTGGAGTCAAAACAGACCTTTCTCGTCGAAGAAGGCAGCTTCGACCCTGCCGAAACCGCGTTGGTGGCGGTGTGGGTGCGGCACGGCACGACCCATTTTCTCGTCGACGCCGGCTTGGGCAAAGCCCACGACGCCCACTTTGCGTTGCAGCCGTGGCAGCTGCAAACGTTCTCGACGTTGAAGATGCAGCAACCGCTGGGCGCGCTGCTGCAAGCGAACGGCGTGAACGCCAACACCCTCGCCGGCGTGTTGTTGACCCATGCCCACTGGGACCACACCTCGGGCCTGGGCGACCTCGACAACGTGCAGGTGTTCTTGCATCCGGCCGAGCGGTTGACGGTGTCGCCCCACAGCGACAGCACCAACATCCTCGCCGACGTCGTCAAACCCGAGCAGATGCAAGACGTGGTGTTCGACGATGGCCCGCTGCTGGGCTTTGCCCGCAGCGCTGACTTTTTCAAAGACGGCAGCGTCGTCGCTGTGGAGATGCCAGGCCACACCCTCGGCTCTTTGGGCGTGTTCTTGCGCCTGCAAGACGGCCGGGCCGCTCTGCTCATCGGCGACACGTCGTGGACGTTGGAGGGCGTCTGCCGTCCAGCGCACAAACCCGAGATGGCGCGCATCGCCGACACCGACCTACACCGCGTCGACGTTGCACTGGCCCAGCTGCACCAGCTGGCGATGGCCCACGACGACTTGCTGGTGGTGCCCGCCCACGACGCTCGCGCGTTGGCGGCGCTGCAAAGTGGCAAGTGGACGTCAACGTGCGCTCTGCTCGACGCCGAATGACGTCGTCGACGGCAGTTCACGCACGACCTCCAGCTGGCAGGTGACGGTTGTGGCGCGGGGCATGGCATGCTCGCCGCATGAGCACCGCCGACCTCCAGCTGCGCCCCGGAACCCCACACGACGACGTCGTCATCGCCCGCCTCTTTCGCCAGATGTGGCTCGACAACGACGTCGCTGCCGACCGCATCGTCGACGACGCTGCCGAACGCGTCACCGCCTTTCTCGACGACGGTCGACGACGTCACGGGCTGCAAACCGTACTGGCCGTCGATGGAGACGACGTCGTGGGCGGCGCTGTTTGTCAGGAGTTCGCCGGGCTGTACCCCAACATCTTGAAAGACGAGCAGCGCAAATACGGCTACATCTGGGGGGTGTACGTCGACGAGAACGCCCGCAAACAAGGCCTCGGCCGACGTCTCACCCAGCACTGCGTCGACACGCTGACGGCGATGGGCTGCAGCCATGCCATCTTGCACGCCGCGCCCATGGGCGTGAACGTCTACAAAGCGATGGGCTTCGTGCCCAACAATGAGATGCGGCTGCTGTTGCGCGGCTTGCAAAAGACGTCCTCGTGAAAGCGTGTTATCGACGTCGCCGACGCCTCCATGAGTTGACCGAGGTGTAGGCGCGACGTTGGGTCGCGCTCCACCAGAGGAGCTTTCATGGACTGCGTGCGAACTGCTGTTGCTCTTGCCATCGGCACTTGCTGCGCATTGGCGTGCAATGCTGAGAGCGTTGCCTCGACGTCGAAGGTGTCGGCGAGTGCGTCAGAGGTCAAAGTGGAGATGGTGGCGCAAGCCAAGCCGTCCACTGCGTCCCCAGGAGATGCTGGGAACAAACTGCGCGACCGCATCCGCTACCTGGAACTTGCGACGCTTTGTCACGCCGAGCATCTCAACCTCTTCGTGCAGTTCAGACGCCGGGAGATGTCCATTGTTTACGACGGCAAAGACGAATCACGTCTGTGGGGGGCGGTCCACATCACCGGCGACGTCGCTGAGGGCGGCGTCCAATTTCATTCTGGCGAGGCTTCGTTGCGAAACTGGTCGAACTTCGGCACCAACCCCTTTCGAGGTTTCTGTCGAACCGCTCGTGACAGCGCAAAAGATGTCTTTGTCACCTTCGCGGTCAAGGCCGACCCGTTGAAGGGGAAATCGTTCTGGAGCGTTGGCGTCGTCGATCGCGGTGTGTTCACCCACGCCAAGCTCCCCGGAAACCTCACGCAAAAAGAAGCCGACAAGAAGGCCTACGACATGCTCACCAAAGAAGTGGGTCACCGTCTCTTCGGCGTCGGCGCCGGACGGGCGCCCGGTTATCCGCCAAGCTCGAGAATCTCCAAAGCCCTTGACGATCTGGTGCGCCGTCGCACCTGGTAGCCGCGTCGACGCCAGCCCCTTGCGTCCGCAGACGCATTCTGTAGGTTCCGTCGCCCGCGCCTGCTCGCCACAGCAGGCGCCGATCTTTGAGCAGCCCGCCCGACGTGGAGTGCGACGTGACCCAACCGACGCCAGAGCAAGTGCGCGACTTCGTGCGCCACCACTACCGCCACTTCAACGCCGCCGTCGTCGTCGACGCGGCCGAAGCTTGGTGCAAGCACCTCGACGCCGGCGACAAAATGTTCGTCACCCTCGCCGGGGCCATGAGCTCGGCCGAGTTGGGCCTCAGCCTCGCCGAGCTCATCCGCCAAGACAAGGTGCACGCCATCACCTGCACCGGCGCCAACCTTGAAGAAGACGTCTTCAACCTCGTCGCCAACAGCCACTACGAGCGCGTGCCGCACTACCGCGACCTCTCCCCCGACGAGGAGATGGCCCTGTACGACCGTGGCATGAACCGCGTCACCGACACCTGCATCCCCGAAGACGTCGCCATGCGCAAAATCGAGGAGCAAGTGCTGACCCTGTGGGAAAAGGCCGAAGCCGACGACCAGCGCTTCTTTCCCCACGAGTTCATGTACCAGCTGTTGCTGTCAGGCGTGCTCAAAGACCAATACGACATCGACCCCAAGCACAGCTGGCTCCTCGCTGCGGCCGAGAAAAACCTGCCGATGTTCGTGCCCGGCTGGGAAGACTCCACCCTCGGCAACATGTTCGTCAGCAACGTGCGCAAGGGCAAGCTGAAGTCCATCGCCACCGTCAAGAGCGGCCTCGAATACATGGACGCGCTCATCGACTACTACCTCGAGACCACGTCGGGCACGTCGTCGATCGGCTTCTTTCAAATCGGCGGCGGCATCGCGGGCGACTTCCCCATCTGCGTGGTGCCCCTCATTCGCCAAGACCTCGAAAAAGAAGACGTGAAGCTCTGGAGCTACTTCTGCCAGATCAGCGACTCCACGACGTCGTACGGCAGCTACTCCGGCGCGGTGCCCAACGAGAAAATCACCTGGGGCAAGCTCGACACCACGTCGCCCAAGTTCATCATCGAAAGCGACGCCACCATCGTCGCCCCGCTCATCTTTCAGTACGTCCTCGCCGGCGCGGCCACCTGAGCCGACGCATCAACCTCGACGACGACAACGACCTCACACCCACCAACGAGACACCTACGACGCAAACCTGGAGGGGCACTGCCAATGCAAATCATGGGACACCACGCGCTGCTCGACGTGTACGGATGCGACACCGACATCCTCAACGACCTCGACGGCCTGAAGAAAATCTTTCACGACACCGCCGTCGAATTGCAGTGCACCATCGTGCAAGAGGTGTTTCACCGCTTTGCGCCCCAAGGCGTGTCTGGCGTCATCGTCATCGCTGAGAGCCACCTCTCGGTGCACACCTGGCCCGAGCTTGGCTACGCCGCCGTCGACCTCTACACCTGCGGCGACCCCAACCACCTCGACGCCATGCCCGACCTCATCAAAGAGAAGCTCGGCGCCGACCGTCTGGAGTTCAAAAAACACGCACGCGGCTTTTTGCCCAAGGAAGTTGTCGAAGCCCAAGCGGGCTGACACGTCAGGCGGATGCTCATGGCTGCACTCACCGACGGCGCCCCCCTCCCGCAGGGGTTCTCTGACGACAAGAAGTTCTTCACCGATGCGTGGTCGACGTCGATCTTGTGGACGACCGCCATCCGTGAGGTGCTGTGCCATGAACAGAGCGCATTTCAAGAAGTGGTCGTCGTCGACACCGTCGAGCTGGGCCGCATGTTGGTGCTCGACGGCAATCTGCAGTGCGCTGAAAAAGACGAAGCCGCCTACCACGAGCTCATCGTGCATCCGGCGTTGTGTCGTCGAGCGGCCCGACCCCAGAACCTCCGCGTGCTCATCATCGGCGGTGGCGATGGCGGCGCCGCCCGTGAAGCGCTGCGGCACCCGGGCGTGGTGCACGTCGACCTCGTCGACATCGATGCCAAAGTCATGGAGGTCTCCAAGACCTACCTGCACCAAGTGTGGCGCAAGCCCGATGGCAGTGGCCCTCTCGACGACGACGCCCGGCTGACCCTGCGCGCCGAAGACGGCGTGGCCTTTCTTGAAGACATCGCCGAACGCAACGTTGACGACGAGAAATACGACCTCGTCGTCGTCGACGCCTCCGACCCCGTCGGGCCGGGCACCGTGCTGTACTCCGACCGCTTCTACGGTGCGATCGCGAAGTGCTTGCGCGACGACGGCGCCGTCACCGTGCAGTCGGGCAGCTGGTTCTATTTGCCCGAAGTGCTGCAGACGGTGTTTCACGGCCTCGGCCGTCACTTTGCCAATGTGCGCGCGTACGAGTGCTTCAGCGCCATCTACCCCGGCGGCATCTGGAACTTGTGCATGGCCACCAAAGACGACGCCGACATGCGCGAGGTCGACCACGCGCGCGTCGATGCGCTGCAACAGGTGGGCGAGGGATGCGCCTGGTACGACGCCGGCATCCACGCCGCGGCGTTTGCCCTGCCGCCGAATGCGAAGAAGGTGCTGCAACAAGCGCCGCCCTCCCTGGAGGAGCTGTCGAATGCTGTGCAAGGCATGATGGACCGGTAGACGGCGTCGGCTGGCCAGAGACGATCACTTTCACAGGCCCCGCTCCCCGCCATGCGGCTGAGATTTGTCGTGACCAAGCCGTCGCATTTGACAAATCGCGCCAACCGCATCGGTCAACAGGCGGATGCCACATTGACATACATCCCGAGATTTCAGCACGGGCTGAAACAGAATCCCAATGAAAACAGACGGGTACCTCTGTATCGGTCATTCGTCGGAACCGGCAAATGCGCACTATGCTGCCGAAACCCCCGTCGACTTCATCGACCTGGGCGCTATACACGACAGACGATCAACGCCGACCGGGCTTTGGTCACCGCAAGACAGCAACTGCTGGAGTCTGCATGCGCCTTTCGATGCGTCCCGCCATGGTCCTCTCCTTCCTCGCGTTCGCGGCCCCATTTGCCGTAGGCGCCTGCACCGGAGGCGGCGGTCTCAGCGTTGGAGGCTGCTCCTCCGACGCCGACTGCGGCGAAGAGGCCATCTGCTTTGACGGCGAATGCGTCGACACCGCGTCCCCCAACGTCAGCTGCACCTTTGACTCCGACTGCAACGCCGGCGAGATGTGCGTGAGCGGCTCCTGCGCAGAAGCGGCCATCACCACCGGCCAAAGCTGCACCTCCACGTCGTCCTGCCCCATGGACGAGTACTGCAACCAGCAGACCAACCAATGCCAACGTCTCCTCGACGGCTGGTGCCGCGAAGACGCCCAATGCCCCAACGCCGCTCCCGTGTGCGGCAACCAAGGCAACACCGCCAACGCGGGCCGCTGTGTGGAGTGCCTCGTCGCTGAAGACTGCGGCGTCGGTTTTGTGTGCGTGCAAAGCGGCGCTGGTGGCGCCTGCGAACCCGACGGCCTCGGCCCGCAGCTCGAGCCCGACGCCGGACCCGAAGGTGGCGAGCCCGAGCCTGCACCAGACACCCCGTCGCCCGACACCCCAACGCCCGACACCCCGTCGCCCGACGCTCCGTCACCCGACACGCCGTCGCCAACCCCGACGCCCGAGCCCACCCCCACCGACACCTGCGCCGAATACGGCTGGTACGGAGACGGCGTGTGCGACAGCTTCTGCCCCAACCCCGACCCCGACTGCGAGAGCGCTCCATCGCCAGAGCCCACCCCCACGCCAGAGCCCACCCCCACGCCGAGCCCCACCCCGTCGCCCACGCCCGAGCCCGATGCCTCTGACGTGTGCGCCGACAACGGCTACTACGGCGACTTTGAGTGCGACCTCTTCTGCGCCAACCCCGATCCCGACTGCGACGACATCTGCGTCGAGTACGATTGGTACAACGACGGCTACTGCGACGACGGATGCGCCCAGCCCGACCCCGATTGCGACAACGTCGAGCCCGACCCCGCCCCCACCGGCGACATCTGCCAACAAGCAGGCCGCTACAACGACGGCAAGTGCGACGTGGGTTGCCCCGGTATCGATCCCGACTGCTCGTCGAACTCCCCATCTGACGACATCTGCGAAGTGTACGGCTGGTACGGCGACGGCGAATGCGACGCGGCTTGCCCCGGCTTCGACCCCGACTGTGTCGACGCCGACGGCGTCGACCTCTGCCCGACGCTGCAGCCCACCTGGTACTCCGATGGCTACTGCGCTGCCGGCTGCCTCGCCGACCCCGACTGCTCCAGCGTGGCTCCCTTCGACATCTGCGTGCACTACAGCCTCTACGACGACGGCTCGCTGTGCCACTCCATGTGTCCGCAATACGACGGCGACTGCGGCGGCGGCGGCGTTGAAGACGTGTGCGAAACCGCAGGCCTCTACAACGACGGCCAAGCGTGCGACCAAGGCTGCTACAACTACGACGGCGACTGCCTGTAGCCGCACCGTCGACGCCGACGACGAGCGCCCCCCTTGGGGCGCTTTTCTTTTTGTCTTTTCTTTTGTCTTTTCTTTTGTCTTTTCTTTTGTCTTTTCTTTTGTCTTTTTTCTTCTTCGAAGTCGAAGGGTTACAGCGGCGTCGGCGGTCAGTGTCTCGCGTACACACCGCCCCTTCATCTCACGTGCGCCCACGTCGATGCCTCTTGTAGGGCCAAAGCGTGGGACCACCCACCCGAGAGGAGGCCAACATGGATGGCTTTGAACGTTTCGCAGACCTCGACGTCGACAACCTCGACGACCGATTTCGCGCGCTGCGGTTTGAAGAGCAGCGCACCTACCCCCGTGACGCCATCGATGTCGCTGCCAGCATTCGCGTGCGCGGCGAAGTGTTCACCGGCCGCACCGTCGACGTCAGCTTGCACGGCGTCGGGCTCGACCTCGGCGCCAGCACTTTGCGCCTTGAAGAAGGCGAGCGCATCGCGGTTCGCGTGCAGGCGGGCGACGTCTGCAGCAAATGGCACGAGGCCATGGTGTGTTGGTCGGCCGGGAGCCGGTCGGGCTGCCGCATGTTGGGCTGAGGGGCGACCAAGACTGGGTCACGAAAAGGTTGCAGGGCTGGTTGACAAACGCTGTCCCTGATTCGTACAGCCCGACCCATGATGCAAACGCAAACTCACGGCCATCGACGTTGGCAGCTGGCCCCGTTGGTGGTGGCCTTGTGCGGCGCCGGATGCGCCACCGTCGACTTCGCCTCATTTGAGCGCGCCCACCTTCCCGACGTCGACAACGCCGACCTGGTCGTGGTGCAACACGACGAGCGTGTGCGCTTCGGCCTCGACGACGCCGGACGGCCCGTCGCCCGCAGTGAGGTGCGCCGACAACAATGGGCACGCACCGAGACCGGCGCCGAAGATGCGCAGCTGGTGATGCTGTACGACGGCAGCTTCGACGACGACGTGCACTACGACGTGCGCGTGGTGTCGGGCACCGACGACCAGCGGGTGTTCACCAAGGGCGACATGTCCGACATCTCGTTCAACGGGTCGGTCATCTCCGACGCGCGTTTTCTTGTGCCTCCGGTGGGGCTCGTTGAAGGCGACGTCGTCGACGAGCACCAACGCAAGCACAAACGCAAAGCCGACGTCTTCGCGCACTCCTTTGTGTTCGGACACCCCAAAGCCCACGTCGTGCGCAGTTCGTTCGCGGTGTGCGCGCCAACGGGGTGGGACGTGACCTTTCACGTCACCGAACGCAATGCCAAGGTCGACTGGGCGCCCGAGCGCAGCGACGGGGCCGAGACCTGCTGGACATTCACCAAGGAGAACCTGGCTCCCGTCGACGACGAAGACGATGGCCCCGACTGGTTGTTCTCGACGACGATGGTGTCGACCATGTTGACGCAGTGGACAGACGCCAAAGGCACCGCCCACACCATCGCCCCCACACCCGAACGCATGTCGTCGACGTTGGCAGCGCTGTACAAAGACCCCAACGACGAATACGGCGACGTCACCGTGGTGACGCCGAAGCTGAAGCAACGCGCCGCCGAGGTGGTGCGCCAAGCCGGTGCCCAGACCGACCGCGACAAAGCCGCGGTGCTCTACAACTTCGTGCAGACCAGCGTCGAATACTGCGCCATCGAGCTCGGCATGGGCGGATGGAAGCCGTACAGCGCGGCTTCAGTCGACGAGAAGGGCTACGGCGACTGCAAAGACAAGGCGAACTACTTGGCGGCGTTGTTGTCGGCGGTGGGCATCCGCTCGTCGTCAACGGGCATCTATTCGCACCGCGGCATGCCCAAACGGTTTGGCCTGCCCGCCGTCGCCGCCAACTTCAACCACGCCATCTTGGCAGTGCACCTCGACGACGGCGATGTCTACGTCGATCCCACCACCCGCGCTGTGCCCTTTGGGCAACTGCCCATCAACGACGAAGACGCCGACGTGTTGCAGTTCGCTGACCCCGGCAAAGGCCTCGACCACACCGGGGTGCAAGGCGCCGACGTGCACAAGCTCAAACTCGAGGCGTGGTTCGACGTGCAGCCCGGCACCGACGGGCGCTTCGAAGCCCACCTCGACGGACACTACGCGGTGCGCGCGCGCATGGGGTTGTTGTACCGGCCGCAAGCGGCCTGGCATCAGGTGGGCAGCGAAGTGCTCGAACGCGTCGGACGCGACTGCCATGTCGAAGACGCAATGCAGCTCGAACACATGGACCCGACGCCACTGCCGACGACGCTGGTGATGCGGGGCAAGATCGAACCCAAACGAGGACGGCGCTACACCTCCGGCTACGTGCCGACCTACAGCACGTTTCTCAAGCACGTGCTGCCCCTGCCAACGCAAACGGGCGACCGCCACACGCCGGTGCTGTTGCACCACCTGCGGCGCGAAGAAGACGTGGTGCACGTCGAGCTCAACAACTCTTGGAAGGTGCGCCGCCTCGCCGAGCCCTACCAAGCGTCGACGCCGTGGTTTGACGTCGACATCGGCATGCAACACGAAGGCGACGAAGTCATCGTGCACCGCACCCTCACCGTGAAGAAGACGCGTGTGACGTCAGCGGAGTTTGCCGCCTACAAAAAAGCCGTCGACGAACTGCACGTCGCCATGCGTCGACGCATGCACATGCGCGTGAAGAAAGGCGGCCAATGATGTTGTCGTTTGCCCCCCTGTTGCGAACTGTCGTCGCCGGCGTGCTGTTCATCTTGGCTCTGCAGATGCTTGGCTGCGCTTCGGTCAGCTGGGTCGACGCGTCGAAGCTGCGCTCCGACGATGCATTGACGGAGTTGACGCAAAAGTACCCCGACGCTCACGGCGCCGTGCTGCTGCGCGAAGACACGTTCGAGAACTTTCCCGGCCGGGAGATGATCGTCACCAAACACGAGGCCCTGCGCTTTTTCACCGAGGCGTCATTGGCCTACGGGCGCGTCGAAATTCACCTGCCAGAAGGCTCGGAGTTGGTGACGTTTGCCGCCCGCACCATCACCCGCGACGGCAAAGAGGTGCCCTTCGACAACAGCCAACTCATGCGGCAAGGCAGCCGGTTCGTGAACGGCGCCGGCAATCAGGTGGAGGTCACCAAGGTCATCGCGAAGTTCCCCCGGCTGCAGGTTGGAGGGGCTCTCGAATACACCTACGTCGTGAAACACGAGGGAGGCTGGGGGAATTTCTCGCACACCGTGAACGGGCCGTTTCCCATCGTCGACTACAAGCTCACCCTCTCGACGTCGTCGAAGGTCGGCTACCAGTTTCGCGTGTACAACAACGACGCGCCGCTGAAGACGACGAAGGGGGCGATGCGCCACACGTACACCATGCACCACAAGAACATCGCGCCGCAAAAGAGCGAGCCCTACTCGCCCGACGCGTCGCTGCGGGAGGTGTGGCTGCGGTTCAAGTTGTCTGACAGCCGCTATTCACCGTGGGTGAACGCCTTGTGGTGGCCGGGCAAGTTGCTGCTGCAAGACGAAAACGACCTGCGGGCCTCTGGCCAGCGCCTCAAGCTCGACGACGACGTTCGGGCACGGTGCCAAAAGACGCAGACGCCCCAGACGTGTCTGTTGCAGTCGCACCTGAAGGCCATCGACGACGACATCGCCTACACCGGTTTCGGCCATTGGAGCAGCATGTCGTCGGTGGCGAAGACGGTGCAGCGCAAGCGCGGCACCGGCGCCGACCGCAACTTGGTGTTGTTCGACGCGCTGCAAAACGAGGGCATCGACGCCAGCTGGGTGCTGACCACCCGCAAATACAGCAAGGCCGTCGACTACAAGTTTGCCGCCAGCGGTTGGTTCAACCATGTGCTGCTGCGGGTGTCTGTCGACGACAACACCTACTTTGTCGACGCGGGCTGCGGACACTGCGCCCTCGGCGTCTTGCCCCGCGACGTCGCCGGCCAGCGGGGGATCCTCATGCGCAAAAACCTGATGAGTGCGGCGCCCGCGTCTGGCGAGTGGGTCGACCTCGACGCCATCGCCACACCGCAGCCGAGGCTGACCGACGACATCGCCGTCGACGTCGACGACCAAGGCACCGCGACCTACAAGCTGACGCGCACGCACGAGAGCGACCTGGCCCGCGAGCGCCAACGTGAACGCCTGCGTGCCGACGCCGACGACGAGCGGCGACGTGCCGAACGCATCGCCCGCAATGTCATTGCCGATGCCACCGACGTCAAGACCACCCAGCAGGAGTGCAACTCTCGACGGGGCGTGTGCAAGCAGGTGCTCACCTTTCGCGTCGTGGGCTATGGCGACGTGCACGACGACCGCATGAGTCTGCCCGTCGACCGCTTTACCGAGCGTTGGCGGCCGTCGACGTCGGCCCTCGACGCCAAGGAGCGCATGGGCGCGGTGTTCTTCGACACCGACGTGCAGATGGTGCAGACCCTGCGCCTGTCGTTGCCGACGACGTCGACGTTCAACGAAGACGACCGCGACAAAAAGGGCGGCCGCGACCATCTGTCGTATGTCTGCACCATGACGGCGGCCGAGAATGTGCTGCAAGCCCGTCGTCAGCTCGACCTCAAAGCCGGCGCCTACGACGACGCCACCCGCAAAGCGATGGCGCAGACGCTGTACGACTACGACGGATGCTTGCCGGGCATCACCGACGTCAAGGTGGGGGCCAAGTGACGGGGTGCTCCCTTGTGAGCGCCATGTGCGGCACAGGTGAACCTCCTTGTCGGCTGTGCTAAAGCATGCTGTCTCGACGTCGAGCAGGTGCGCCTGCAACAGCATCAGCGACGTCCGCGAGGTGGCGGCTTGGCAGAAGAACGCGCTCTGATGAACGTGGGCGACATCGTCGACGGTCGCTACCGCCTGCTGGAGCTCTTGGGAGAAGGCGCCGCCGGCAAGGTGTTTCGCGCCGAAGACCAGGGCAAAAACCACCGCTTTGTGGCGTTGAAGATTCTCCACGCCACCGACCCCCGTTGGGAGGGCTTCTTTCGGCGCGAGTTTGAAGTGCTGAGTCGGCTGCACCATCCAAACCTGGTGCGGGTGTACGACTACGGCCCACTGCCTGAGACGGGCAGCTGGTACTTCACGCAGGAGCTCGTCGTCGGCAAGCCGGTGCTCGACGTGCTGCACGGCAAGAAGGTCGACGAAGTCGCCTCTGTGTTCATTGAGATTTGCCGGGCGTTGGAGTTCATCCACGCCCACGGCGTGCTGCACCGCGACCTCAAGCCCGCGAACATCTTGGTGCAGGTCAACGGCGCCCCTGGCGAGCGTGCCCGCGTGCTCGACTTCGGCTTGTGGCGCGAACTCGACCCCCGCCCGCAACGCGGCGCGCGTTGGGCAGGCACTCCACCGTATTTGGCGTCTGAAGTGCTGCGCGGCTACGGCCACTCCATCTGCGCCGACCTCTATGCCGTCGGGGTAACGCTGTTTCAGGCGGTGACGCGCAAGCTGCCCCACGGCCGGGGCACGCCTCAAGAGCTGCTGGCCGCGCGCAAGCAGCCCGCGCCCGACCTCACCGGCGTCGTCGCCAAACCCCTCGCTGAGCTCATCGCCCGCTTGCTTGACGAGGAGCCTTCCCGTCGCCCGCAAACCGCAGCTGAAGTCATCGCCGGTCTGCTGCCGCTGGTGCCCGGGCACGCCTATGCCATGCCCATCACCCTCGGCCGCGCCCGCATGGTGGGTCGTGACGACGAACGCGAGAAGATCGAGGCGTTGTTCAAACAGGTGGAGCAGGGCGAGCGTCAAGCCCCGCGGGTCGTGCTCATCGAAGGCGAAGACGGCTACGGCAAATCGCGTCTGGTGGGCGAGCTGAAGGCAGCGGTGCAGCTTCTCGGCGGCCGCTCCGCCGTCGGCCGCTGCTTTGACGACCAACGCTGGAGTTACCGGCCTGTGGCGTCGGTGGTGCGCAGCCTGACCCCTGCGGCGAAGCTGTCGACGTTGCCGCCCCAGCAAAAAGAAGCCGTGTTGCGGTTGTGCCCCGACCTCAGCGACGAAGAACCGCCCGCCGGCGCCGAAGGGCTGGTGGGCCCGCAGAAGCAACGGTTCACGCAAGCGCTCGTCGACGTCGTCATGAACTCCGCCGCCGAACGGCTGACGGTGGTGTTTGTCGAAGACATCCCCTGGTGTGACCCTGCCAGCGAAGCGTTGTTCGCCGAGGTCATCAAGCTGGCGCGCATGCGCGGCGCGCAGGGCAAGTTGGTGGTGGTGCTCACCGCCGGCCCCAAAGAAGTGTATGGCGAGGTTCCGAAGGGCGTGTTGCAAGGCGACCCGCTGCACATCGGGCTGACGCCGCTGAAACGCGCCGACGTCGAGCGGCTGACGGCCGCGTTGTTGGGCATGCAGGAGGTGCCGTCGCACCTGGCCGACACCGTCTTCGCCCACAGCCGCGGCAGCCCGTTGCTCGTCGAAGAACTGCTGGCGTTGTTCATCGAGCGGGGCGACCTCAAACGCGGTGAAACCGGCTGGCTCGTCGACGACTTCAAGAGCCCTGCGGCAGGTGCGCCTCGGTTGAGCGTGTTGGCCGAACGTCTTGGACGCCTGGACGAATCCGAAAAATGCACCCTCAGCGCCTTGGCCGTGTTCAACCGGCCGGCGGGGCCGAAGATTCTCGCCGCCATCTCTGGCCTCGAGCTGGGCGACGTGCGCAAGAGCTTGTCGAACGCCGAGAACGCCGGCCTCACCCGCGTGGTCGGCGAAGAGGGCGGACGTCCTCGCGTCGTGTTTCGCCACCCCCAGATCCGCGACGTGCTCATCGACGAACTGCTCGACGGGGGCGTGCTCGCCGAATGGCATCTGACCTGCGCCGAAGCCCTCGCCGAGCGGGTCATGCAGCGCAACCCGCACCAGCAAGGGCCCATGGCCGAGACCCTCGCCTTTCACTTCGACGCCGCTGGCGACATCGCCCAGGCCCGCAAGTGGACGGTGCTCGCTGCCGAGCACGCCATCACCCAATTCGACTTCGCCCAGGCGGCCACGCTCGCCCGCCGCGCCACGAAACTCGCCCAACAGGCCGGCGACGTGAAAGACCAGTTGTGCTGTGAGGCGCTCTTTGGCCAAGCGCTGTTTCTCGACGGCAAGCTCGAAGAAGCACGGTCGTATCTGGAGGGCGTCGTGCACCGCGAAGGCGCCACCGCCGACCCCGACGCCTTTGCCAAGTTGCACATCTGGTTGGCGCGGGCGTGTTCGGCCCTCGGCGCCGTCAAGGCCGGTCACGCCGCGGTCAGCCGCGCGTTGGAGCAAGTGGACGTCGACAGCCATCCGTTGGCGCACGCGCGTCTGTTGGTGGCGCGATGCGAACTCGACCAACAGGTGCGGCCGCAGAGCGCCATGAACGACGGCAAACAAGCCCTGCGTGAGATGCCCAAGCCGCGCCCCACCGACGACGAACTCGCCGCATTCGAGGCGCTCACCGTCGCAGCGTTCATGGCAGGCGAGCGCGCCGACGCCGCGGAGTTTGCGCGGCATCGACAGATGTTGGCCGAGCGCGATGAGCGTCCGTTGGAGCGGGTGTCGGCGCTGCGGCACCTGGCGCAAGCGAAGAGCACCATGGGCGACCGGCTCGCGGCCCGCACCCACCTCAACGTCGGCGGCAAGCTCGCCCGCGACATGGGTCTGCGTGCTGAGGAGGCGCTGTTCACCTTGGCCCTCGGGCAGCAGTTGTTCATCTCGGGTGCCACCAAGCAGGCGTTGACGCGCTTTCAAGAAGCGGCCTCTCAGTGTGCTGAGCTTGGCCAACGCGCCGACCGCGCGGAATCGCTGCGGTACTGCGGCCTCGCCTACCACTCCAAGGGCGACTACAGCCGGGCCATCGACCACCTGCAGTCGGCATTGTCGGGCTTCAAGGGCACCGGCCACCTCGCCCACGTCGTCACTTGTGCCGCCGATCTCGCGCACGCCTTGCTCGCCGACAACCAGCTGGCCAAGGCCCTCGAGGTGCTCGACGACGTCAAGGGGCTGCTTGACGACGAGATGCGCCCTGCACGACAGGCCTACCTACTGGCCCGCGGCAGCGTGTTTGAAGGCAGCAAAGACGAAGACGGCGCCCGCGATGCCTATTTGCGGTCGGCGGCGTTGGCCCGGCAAAACGCCGACCCCTATGCCCTCGGCGAGACCCTCGTGGCGTATGCCCAGCTGCTGTTGCGCCAAGGCAAGGTGAAGCGGGCAGGGCTCATGTCTCGACGGGCAGAGGTGTTGTTCATCGGCCTCGACGCCAAGCGGCAGATGAAACGGCTGACGCCGTTGCTGAACGCGACCGAGGGGTTGGCGGGCTGAGCGACGTCAGCGAGTGCTGGGGTCGTCGGCCAAGTCGCTCGACGACAACCACGTGCGCAACTGCTCCAACACCAGCTCGCCTTGCGGCGACACCGAGAACCGACCCAGCTGAATGTGCGCGTTGCCTGACGGCAGCGACAGCAAGCCCGGCAACTCGATGGGGTCGGCACGCGCCATCATGTTGCCGCTGCCTTGCAGCACCGGCCACGCACCGACGTCGGGGAGGTAGGTGACCTCGTCGAACACCACGCGTCCGGCGGCGCCACGTGAAAACTGCACAGCGATGGCATCGCTCAACGGCAAGCTCCCCGACGCCAGGCGCACGTCGAGTTGGCCGTGGGCCACCAACGCCTCCAACCCCGTGGCGCTGGCGGCGACGTCGCGCACCGAAAACTGCGCCCGGCTGCCCTCGACGATGTGGGCGTGCACCGGGCCGAGGTCGAGGGTGCCGTCAAACACTTCGCCCTCGACGCCGACGACGCCCGAGAAGGCGAAGCCCATGTCGGTGGCGGCGCGAAAGCGTCCACGTCCTCGGGCCTGCAGGTTCTGCAAGTCGAAGACGGCGATGCCCAACGGGGTGTGCAAGCGGTCGATGCGGGCGCCCGCGTCTTCGACCTCGACGTCGACGTGAAACATGCTTCGGCTGGGGGTTTTGCTGTCGTGCACCACGTGCAGTGACCCTTGCGCCGAACACGGAGTGACGGTGGCGACGAGGTCTTGGCCCCCGATGCCGGCGTGCACTTCGCCCGACGTCAGCCGGCCTTGGGCGTCCCCGCTTTTGACGTCGACGACGACGTCATGCCCGCCGTCTTCGGCCACCGACCACTTCACGTGCAGCTGGGCGTCGCGAATGGACACGTCCTCCAGCTCGACATGGCTGCCGTTCTTCAGTTCGACCCGAGCGCGGTCAAACCGGCCCCGCTCGCAAGCAAAGTCGAGCGACATGCCCGACGGAGAGGTGACGTCGTGCAGCACCCAGTCGACGACCCCTTTGCCGTTGAGACCAGACGCGGCGAACCCACCGGCGTGCACTTCGCCATCTTGCAGTTCGACGGCGCCGTGCACGCGAATGCGTTTGAGGCTGAAGTCGACGTCGAAGCGGGTGCCTTCACCAGGCACCAGCCGGCCCGCGTCGCCCAGCGTCAACGGCGTGAGGTGGGCGAGGACATCGCGGGCCTCGACGCTGAGCCGCTGCAGGTCGATGGGGGTGGCGTCGTCTTCGCCCTCTGGCGCTTCGGCAGCAGGAGAAGCGGGCGCAGCGTCGTCACCAGACCCCACCACAACGTCTGCGGTGTCGCTGCCCTCTGCGGCGGCGGGAGGCAGCGCGTCGCTGTCGTTGTCGTTGTCGTTGTCGTTGTCGCTGTCGTTGTCGCCGTCGTCTGGGAGCGCGGGAGGCGTCGCATCGATGTCTTTGGGCCCAGACGCGGTTTCGTCGACGCTGTCGACGTCGTCGCGCTTGAAGACGCGGGTGTCTTCGTCGCCGAGGGCGCGGTCGATGACCTCCTTCAACGTCGGGGGCACCTTCAGCCCCGACAAGGCCAAGAAGCTGAGGTTGAGGTCGACAAAGCCCGACAGCGCCGCGATCAAGCTTCCGTCGTCGTCGAGGTAGACGCCTTGCACCTTCACGCCGAGGGGCAGCTGCAAAGGAGGCTCAATGCGCCCTTTGGTGGCGTCTTTGATGATGTGTCCCTCTTCGACGACGAGGTCGATGACCACCACCGCGTCGTCGGGGAGGGTGAAGCTGAACGGGCCCTTTTTGAAGGTCACCGGCAGCAACGGCAGGCGCACCTGGGCGGTGCCGCTGCGGGCGTGAGAGAGGATCTCCTTCAGCGCCAACTCGCCGAGAGCGTCGAGGGGGATGTCGTCGTCTGACACCTCAGGCACGGCGATGGAGGGCACCTTCAAGCCGGGCCCAGCCGACTCCGTCGTTTGCGGCTCAAACGCTTCAAGCAGCTGTGGCAGCTGCACGTCGACACGTCCTGCCTCAAACGCCAACGACGCGCCTTTCAAGGTGGTGCTCATGCGGCTCCTGCGACGTCGCAACGGGCGACGGCTTCGTCGTGCGGCAGGCGCGCGTGGCGAGGCGGGCTGCCCCTTTGCGTGGCGCGCCCTGCCGCAGTATGCCTGCAATATCCCAATTGACGTCTGCTGGGCAGCAGAGCGATCGCGCGTCTCACGTGCCACTGCTGCCGACGGTGTCGACGCGCACATCGGAGGGGGAGCCATGGACCACGTCTTTCCAGATGCCACCTACAAGCGAATCTTTGGCCTGAAAAAGAGCAAAGACATCGCCTTTGTCGACGAGATTGTGAACGGCTTGGCCGCCATTGACGACACGCTGTTGCCAGCCCCGCTGCCGCATCCCTTCGCGACGGCCATCGCTGCAGGCAAAGACGGCATCGACAGCCTCCTCGACGACATCGAGAGCAACGATGGTGAAAACCGCGCCGACGCCATCGATGCCTTGGCCCACATCTTCTTGTACACGGGCGCCCCTGCCGCGGCCGCCACACGCTTGCGCAAGGTCATGAACGCCAGCGACGACGGTGAGGTCGTCGCCCAGTGCGTCAAGTGCTTGGCCATCGGCAAAGACCGCGACCTCATCATGCAGCAGCTGCAACTGCTCGACGACGACGACCCCGGCATGGTGGCGTCGGCAGCGCGCCTTTTGGGGTTCGCCCAATGGGAAGAAGCGGTGCCACTGCTGGTGAGCTTGCTGTCGCCCCAACGCATGTTCGAGTCGCGCTCCATCATCTGGGCCCTCGGCGAAATCGGCCACGCCGACGCCATCGACCAGCTGGAGTTCGCCCTCGGCAACAGCTTCCGCACCGTGGAGTGCATGATTGCCCTCGGCAAGATCGGCAGCCTTGGCAGCATTCCCAAGCTGACGCCCATGATCATCTCTGGTCTCCCTGAGCAACGCGACGCCGCCTACCGCGCTTTGTCGATGATTCTCGACGTCAATCGCGACGCCCCCATGGACGGCCTGCGCGCCGAACTCTCCGGCCTCATCACCGGCCAGCTCAACGACGCCGACCTCGACCTCCCCGGGTCGACGCGGTTTCACATGTGCCTGTCGCTCGCCCGCCTCGGCGAGAAACTCGACGAGGCCCGCGTGAAGAAATACTTGAAGCTCGAGCTGAGCAAAGACGACGCCTCCAAGATGGCGGCGTTCTTCATGCGCAAGTAGCGCACATCGACGGGAGCCCCGCATGGACGCCGCCACTTTGTCTTCACTGTTGGCGGCGTTGCAGGCGTCGCCCGACAACACCGGCTTGCGCCGTGTTGTCGTGGAGGCCCTGCTCGACGACAACGACGTCGAGCAGGCCTTTGATTTGGTGCGCGACATCGCGCCCGACTCCCTCGTCGAAGACGCCGAGCGGGCTTTGTTCGCCAAGGCCGCCCGCCTGGCGGGCGACCCCGAACGGGCGGTGCGCCTGTGCGAGGGCGTGCAAGACGGCGCTGCCCTCGTCGAGCGTGCCCGGTGTTTGTTGGCCCATGGCGACGTCGTCGGTGCTCGCAACGCGTACAACACCGCCATCGCCCACAACGCCACCCTCGAAGACGCGGTGCTGCAGCAGAAGCTCAAGAGCAACGTGCACGTCGCCAAGCCGTCGACGGCGGGACCGAGGTTGACGGTGTTGCGGCACGACAACACCGACGCCACCGAGACCACGCGGATGGTCATGCCCGAGGTCGAAGACGACATCACCTTCGCCAAAGTGGGCGGGCTCGACGACGTCAAAGATGAAATTCGGCGGCGCATCATCCTGCCGTTTCAAAAACCCGAGCTCTACAAGCGGTTTAAAAAGCGTGTCGGCGGCGGCATCTTGATGTACGGCCCGCCGGGCTGCGGCAAGACGATGTTGGCGCGGGCGACGGCGGGGGAGTGCGACGCCAAGTTCATGCACATCGCCATCAGCGACGTGCTCGACATGTACATCGGCGAAAGCGAACGCAAGCTGCACGCGCTGTTTGAAAAGGCCAGGGCCGACGCCCCCTGCGTTCTGTTCTTCGACGAACTTGAAGCCCTCGCCGGCAAGCGCGCCAACTCCCGCGACGCCAACGCCTCCAAGACGGTGAGCCAGTTCTTGTCGGAGATGGACGGCTTCGCCCAAAACAACCACGGGGTGCTCATCCTCGGCGCCACCAATGTGCCGTGGAACATCGATCCCGCCTTTCGCCGTCCCGGCCGCTTTGACCGCGTGCTCTTCGTGCCCCCGCCGGATCGCACGGCACGCCATGCCATCCTCGACGGATTGCTCGCCGAGCGCCCCTGTGAAGACGGCCTCGACTGCGCCGAATTCGCCCAAGCGACTTCAGGATTTTCGGGCGCCGACCTGGCCCACCTCGTCGAGACGGCGGCCGACTACGCCATTGAAGCGAGCTTGGCAGCAGAGCAAGAAGTTCCCATCCACATCGACCACATCCGCCGCGCCTTGCAGCCGGTGAAGCCCACCACGCAAGAATGGCTGACCCAGGCCCGCAACTACGCCCGCTACGCCAACACCGGCGGACAATACGACGACGTCCTCGACTTCATTGAGAAGGCAGGCAAGGCGAAAGGAGGGCGACGATGACCACGTCGACGCGCGACCCCTACACCATCGTCGACGAGCCGGTGCACGACCGCGGTGCCCGCTTTGCCATCGAACCGTGGCGCTGTGTGCTCGCCACCTTCACCGCCAGCTCCGGTGTCGTCGTCGGATGGTTGTTGTTCAACAGCTGGGCCATGGGCTCGCCCCACTTCAAGCGCGACGCCCGCACCGCTGCCGTCGGACTCTTGGGCACCATGGCCATCACCTATTGGCTGTTCGCCACCTGGGGCTGGGAGACCCTCGCCGTCGTCGTCGCCCCCTTTTGGGCTTTGGCCGTCGACGTGTTGCGCGATGAACCCATTCTTCTCGGCACGGCCGGCCTGAAATACGGCGTGTTGCTGTTGTCGACGTGGAAGCTCGCCATTCAATACCGGCTGGTGATGTCGCAAGAGCCCATCTGGGAAGTGCGCGAGCTCTACGACGACGACGAGCACGAACAGTTGAGCGGACGCACCGTACTTGGCATCGCCTGGGCGCTCGACACCTTCATCGTCGGGCCGTTGTTGACCACGCCGTTTTGGCGCGTCGTCATCGGCGGCATGGCCGCATTCGCAGCCGCTTCGTCGTCGTGGGGAGCCGCATGACACCCGACGACCTCGACGCCCTCATCGACCGTGCCTGGGACATGCACAGAGTCGGCGCCACCGGCCAGGCCATCTCCATGATGCAGGTGGTGCTGGGCATGGCGCCCGACCGCGCCGACGCTCACGCCCAACTTGCCATGCTGTTGTTGGCGCAAAACCGACGCTACGCCGCCCGCCATGAGGTCGACGTCGCCCTCGGCCAAGACCCGCTGCATCCGACGGTGCTGTACGCTTGCGCGCGCGTGTGTCGGGCCGAAGGCAAACTCGACGAGGCCCGTGAAGCACTCGAACGTGGCCGCGGCTTCGAGCCCGACAGCGACCTCTTCGTCGGTGCTTTGGCCGAACACATCTTTGACGTCGGGGGCGACGTGCGCGAGGCCCTGCGTCTCGTCGACGAGGCCCTGGCCCTCGACCCTGAAGACGCCGACCACTGGGCCCTGAAAGGGCGCATCCAACGGCACCTGGGCGACAAAGACGGGGCCAAAGCCAGCGCCGAGCACGCCATGGAGGCCGACGCCGACAACGCCGCGGCCCAGCTGCTCAACGGCTGGATTCTCCTCGATGACGGTGACGTCGACGACGCCCGTGCCCATGCGGTGTGGATGCTGGGCAAGGATCCTGCGTCGCGTGCGGCATTCGCTTTGTTGACGGCCTGCAAGGCGAGCGAGTCGAAGGTCATGGGGCTTTGGTGGCACGGCCTCGCCAACCAGATGCACCGCACCGACGGGCAGCGCCTGCGCCGTCTGTTGGGCTCCTACGTCGGCGTGCAGCTCGCCGTGAACATCCTCATCGACGTCGGACAGCCCGCGTGGTCGGCGCGCCTGATGATGCTGTGGACACTGTGGGCGCTGTACACCTGGGTCGCGGCGTGGCTGTTTGAGCGCAGCCTCGAAAAAGAGTTGGAGACGCTTGAGCTCGACGACGACTTTTAGTCATGCGGCGAAGGGGGGAGGGCGGGCAACCGCCCCTCTTCGGTGCAACTGTTCTAAGTTGTCTCGCCCCGGCGAACACCCGGCTGCACCGCATTGCGCGCCCCCAACGACGTCGTCAGCATGACGCCATGGCGACGTCGAATTCTGCAGCCCAAGGCGACCTCATCGTCGACGACACCCGTGCGCCGGTGTTGCGGCTGCGGTACGCGGCGACGTTCACCGAAGACGAATTCGCCCGGCACATTGCAGCGTTGAACGACGTCATCGACGCCGTCGACGGCAGCTTCGCCATCGTGGCCGACATCGACGACGCACCGCCGCCGTCCAGCCCCATCCGCGCCCAATGCGTCGACTTCTGGCGCCGCAACAAGGTTCGCTTCAAGGCCGACCTCAAATCGCTCACCTATGTCACGCACAAGCGCGCCATGAAGGGCGTGGTCATCGCCTTCAACTGGTTTGCGCCGCTGCCGACGTCGTTTCACTTCGAGCGCGACGTCGACACCGCCGTGGCAAAGGCAGAAGACCGCCTGCGCACCAGCCGTCCGGTCGACTGAGTCGGCGTCAGTCGTCGTCGTCGTTGTCGGAGTCGCGACGAGAACGGCCTTGCACCCGCGTCTTCACCGACGTGTAGACGTGGCCGCCCAGCACCCCAAACGAGCCCAGGCTCGACACCAGCATGCAAGTCAGGCCCACCTTCCAGGCGAAGGGGTCGTCAAAGCGAAACGTCCACAGCATCCAGCTGAGGCCGACGCACAACACCCACGTCGACGATGCGGTGACGACGGCGATGGGCACCATCCAAAGCGGCTTTAGCGCCAACACGAGGCTGCCGCTGTGGGCAAAGGCCAGGGCCATCAGCGTCGACGTGCCCCACAGCCGCACCCACAACACCAAGTCGCCGCTTTTGCCCCAAAGGCCCGCCAAGAAAAACAACAGGGCCACCACAGCCACCAGCTGGCCGAGCTTCAGAAGGGCAAATCCTCGACGAGACCCAGCCGCGGCACAGACCAACGCGAAGGTCAGATACACAGCGCCGCCCACCGACGACGCCAAGAACTTCAGCGCTTCGGGGTCGAGGCGTCCGCGCCAAATGGCCACCAACGTCATGCCCAAGGCCACGAGCGACAGCACCCAGCACAAGCGCAACACCCAGCCGAGAAGACCGACACCTGCTTTTGCGTTTGCTTCTGCCACAGGGCCTCCTTCGCGGACGTCGTCAGTTCACGTCGATGTCTGGAATGGGAAGTTTGACGACGGGGACACCCTCGTCCCGCAGCTCTGCGTCTTCGTCGGGCGTCGACGTGCCGTAGATGGGCGCGTGCTCTTCTTCGCCCTTGTGCATGGCGAGGGCGCGCTTGGCGAACTGGTCGCCAGCATCTTCACAGTGGGCGCGCACCTGGGTCAAGACGTCGCTGAGGGCCTTTTGCATCTCCAACGGCATCGGCGGCGGCGTCGGCATCTGCGGTGCCGCTGGCAGCGCCGCCGACGTCGACGACACAGAAGACGCGCTGCTGGTGCCGACATAGGGGGTGGCCGACAACAACTGGCGCACGTCGTGGGTGCCGCACAACGGGCAGGTGACGTCGTCGCTCTCGCGCAAAGCGTCAAACTCCGCCCGAGAGTCGTACCACCCTTCGAAGTCGTGTCCGCCTTCACAACGCAAGTCGACGATGAACATCAGAGGCCTCCAGCCACCCTTCCCAGTCGTCCAATTGTGACGTCGCCAGAGCGACTTCGCAACTGCTTAGGGGGCGGGCTGCAGCCAAGTGCCCGCGTCGACGTGGAGCCACTCCTGCAGGGTGTACGGGCCGCCTTTCGATGACGACGTCAACGCGCGGTGCAGGGGCAGGGGCACACTGAAGCTGCGTTGCAGGTGCTCTTGCCAGGCATACGCCACGATGTGCAGATGCGGCTCCAAGCTGTAGCCCGAGTTGCCCACCCGGCCCAACAACGCGCCTTCTTCGACGACGTCGCCCACGTCGAGGCCCACGGGAATCGATCCCGCCTGCAGGTGAAAGACGTACACATAGAGGTCGTCGCCCAAGGCAAGTCCGACCCAGTTGCCCGTGGCGAAGGGGCCGAGGACGCCTGGCGGCTGGTCGGCAAAGGCGTCGACGACGTCAAACACCACACCGCCTCGCGGCGCCACGACGTCGAGACCCCAAATGGCGTAGTCGGCGTTGTCGATGCCGTCGCCGGCAAAGGTGCGCCCGTCGTCTTCGGTCTGCACGTAGTCGATGGCGAAGTCGCCGTAGCCATCTTCGGTGAGGTGGTGTCCGTTGTGCGTGGTGATGGCCAACACCTCGACGTCGTCGGCGAAGGGCACACCACCGGCGTGCCAGCCGCGCGCCTGCACCACGTCGTCAAACGCCGGTGCGCCTTCTGGGCGCATCCGCCCTTCTACGTCGGCTTCATCGACGACAACGATGCGGTCGTCGACGACGACGGCCACGGGGTTGGTGTCGGACGGCGTCGTCCACAATGACGTGTCGTAGATGGCCACGACCTCACCGTCGCCCCTGGGCGTCGACACCCACGCCCCCACCTCGACGACATTCGCTCCGGCACCGGCGTCGTCTGGGCGCCCACCGTCTGGTGACGACGGAGAAGGGCATCCACAAATCAGCAGCAAAAGAAGAACCGGAGCCCCCCACAAGGAGAACTCCGGTTGCTGCTGTCGTCGACGACGACTCGGGTGCCGTCGGCCGGGCACGCTACGGCCACACGCCACGGGCGTGGTACACGTCGCGAATGCGGTCGACCGCGATGCCATAGCAGGCGGTGCGCATGTCGCAGTCGAGTTCTTGCTGCTTGTCGACGACCATGTTGTACGTCGTCGCCATGCGCTTTTTCAGCTTGGCCTCGACCTCTTCGACGTCCCAGTACTCCGAGCGCTTGTTTTGCAGCCACTCGTAGTACGAGACCACCACACCGCCGGAGTTGGCGAGCACGTCGGGGATGACGTCGATGCCGCGGTTGAGCAGCACCTCTTCGCCCTCGAGGTCGGTGGGGCCGTTGGCCGCCTCGACGACGACCTTGGCTTTGATGTTCTTGGCTTCTTCTTTGCCGATCTGCAGTTCGAGCGCGGCGGGCACCATGATGTCGCAGTCGATGCCGAAGAATTCTTCGCGCTCGATGCGTTGGCCCGCAGGGTATCCGTCGAGGCTGCCGTGCTTGCGCACGTACTCTTGCAGTCGGTGGGGGTTGAAGCCTTCGGGGTTGTGGAAGTACCCGGTGTGGTCGCCCACAGCGACGAGAATCACGCCTTTGCGCGCCAAGATGCGGGCGGTGTTGCTGCCCACGTTGCCGAAGCCCTGCACGGCCAAGGTGGCGCCGTCGAGGGAGAAGCGGTGGCGCGCGGCCCAGTCTTCAATGCAGAACACCACGCCTTGGCCAGTGGCGGCGGTGCGGCCTTTGGAGCCACCACACAACACCGACTTGCCGGTGACGACGCGGCTCACAGCCTGCTTGTCGTGCGACGAGATGTTGGCGTAGGTGTCCATCATCCAGTCCATGGTCTGGCTGTTGGTGCCCACGTCGGGCGCAGGGATGTCGTGCTCGGGGCCAATGTTGCCGCCGAGGGCGTGGGTGAAGCGGCGGGTGATGCGCTCGAGGTCTTCTTTGCTGCAGCCGCGGGGGTCGAACTTCAGCCCGCCTTTGGCACCGCCGTAAGGCAGACCCTGCAACGCGGTCTTCCACGTCATCCACGCAGACAACGCCTTGCACTCGTCGAGGTGCACGTCTTGGTGGTAGCGCATCCCGCCCTTGTAGGGGCCGAGGATGTTGTTGTGCTGCACGCGGTAGCCCTTGAACAGCTTGGTTTCGCCAGAGCTCAGCTTCACCGGGAAGTGGATGATGATCTCGTTCTTCGGCTGGCTGAGAATGGTGGCGATGTCGTCTTCGAGCTTCACCGCTTTGGCACCCTTTTCAAGCTGGGTGGCGGCGAGGGTGAAGAGGTTCATGCGGGCGAGGGTGTCGTCGCTCGCGGTGATGACTTTGTCGCTTTCAGTCGACACAACAGGCGGCTTCGCTTTTTTGGCCATGAGTTGCCTCAGTGAGGTGGGATGCCTCGGCTTTTCTTGGGGAGAAACGGTCTCCAACAGTTGGCGCCGATTAGCACGAATGCACACCGCGCACGACTTTTGTCGTCGACGCTGTGCGTCGTGATCCGCCCCTGTCGTTGGCGCCCCACAGGCGACGGCGCTGAACCGCGGTGAGACCGCGTCGGGCTGCGCTTGCACACGCATTGCTGCATGTGAGACTCCAGAAGACTGTGCTGCACCAAGGGCGTCGTCGAGGGGACACGCCCGCAGCACCCGAGAGACACCATGTTGAAACTGCCTTTTTCGCACGGCCTCACCCGTGCGCGTCTGCTGGCCGGCTGCGCGTCGGCCCTGTTGTTGACCTCCGCCTGTGTGGGCGGCGACCCCGGAGACGGTGACCCCGATCCCGACCCTCCCGGCGACAAAACCATCGACGACCTCGTCGACGCCTACGGCGCTGGCATCGACCGCTGCTTCGGCGACTGGTTCATCTACGAGATCGAGCCCAACTTCCAAATCTTCAACAGCGACGAATTGCGCTCGCAAATTGACCGCAGCGACCACCCCAACTTCGGCGACCTCAACCAACAAGCGCTGAACGACTGCGTTGCCTGGCTCGAGGGCGACGACCTCTGCGCCGTCATTCAAGACAACGGCGACGTCGATCCCAGCTGCGAAGCCATCTTCCCCGGCCTCGTCGAACAAGACGGCAGCTGCGGCGACAGCGAAGAGTGCGTCGATGGCCTGGCCTGCAAGTACACCGACGACGTGTGCGGCACCTGCGTCCCAGAACTCGGCGTCGGCGACGCCTGTGGGGCCGAAGTCAACGGCGCCTGCGGCAACAGCAGCTACTGCAACGGCACCGAGTGCGTCGTCGACGACGATGAGCCCGGAGAGACCTTCGCCGCCGGAGACACCTGCACCGACGAAGAAGGCTGCGGCGATGTGGCCATCAACGGCTTGCGTTGTGTCGACAGCACCTGCGTCGACCTCGAAGTCGTCGACCAAGGCGAAGAGTGCGACGTGATCCACGTCGGGTTCAACAACGGCGTCGGCACCAAGGTGTGCAAGAACTCTTTCTCGTCGCTGGAGCTGGTGTGCGACATGCCCATCGACGGCAGTGCCCCCGGCACCTGCGTGACGGCGCCTGCCGTCGGCGAAGACTGCACCATCTTCTGCGCCGCAGGGGCCACCTGCGAGATGGGCACCTGTGTCGCCGCCGAGCCAGAGTGCGAAGCCGACACCGACTGTGACGCCGACGAGTACTGCGGCGGCGATGGCACATGCGTTTACGAGGCGCCCATCTGCTCTGAATGAGCAACGACCGCTGCAACGCAAAACGCCCAGCTTCGGCTGGGCGTTTTTCATGTCGTCTCCGGGGGGCGGCGTGGTGGCAAGGTCAACGGGGTCGACGGACGTAGTCCCACAGCACCAACGGCCACAGCGCCACAAACGCGATGACCAGCGAGATGCGCAAGCCGGTGTGAAACTCTTCGTCTTCCATGCCGATGGCCATCTCGATCTCGTCTTGCATGATGGGCCACAGCACAGCCGTGGTGCCCATGCCGAGCACGACGTAGGTGATCAAAAACCAGACCGGCATCATCCACATGGGTTCAACCTAGCATTCCCCAGCGTCGGCAGCGGTGTCTTTGTCACGCGCATTCGCCAGCTCGACTCAACCGACGGTGACCACCGACGACGACGACGGCGGGGTGCGCACCGTCGGCCGCGACAACAACAGCTCTTCGGTGTAGCGCAGCGACGCCTCCATGCGGGTCTGCAACTCGGCGTCGGCCACAGGCGCATGGCTGAGCTCGTCGTAGGCGTGTTGGGCCCGCTGCGTGACCTCGTGGTCGCGGCCAAAGCGCACCTCCGCCAATGCCGCCAGCCGCTCTGCCACCAACAACAAATGCAGCTGCCGTTGTTGCAGCGCCCAACACGAGCCCGACCACCCCAACAGGGTCACCGTCGACCACAACAACAACGTCAACGGCGTCAGCTGCCCCCAGGCCATCAAGGTCAACAACCAGGCGGCCACGCCCACCGGGCCGGCGTATTGAAACTTGGTCAGCCATCCTCCCGACGGCACGCGCGAGCTTTCGAGCCCCACTTCGGCGGCGGCATGGGTCAACGCCACCGTCGACGTCGGCGCCCGCTCATTCTGCGGCACTCGCTTGGAGGGCGCGGCTGCGCCCGGCTCAGGAACAGACCAAGAAGGCATACACCGATTCTCCCATACGGCATGCGGGCCAGCCACCGACCGCGATCACACCGCCCGACGTGAGCCACCTGCGGCTTTGTCGAAAGGCGGAATGGCGACGCCCTCTGCCCCCTTTAGATGACGGCCAAAAGTTGCTATGCCCCACTTCAGAGAGCGGCATTTGCCCCTCGCTCTCTTGCCCGCAGCGCTTGCTGCTGAAGGTCGCGCCCATGTCTGCAGACACCCCCGACGTCGACACCTCCGCTGAAGCCTCCTCGACCGACAGCGTCGACACCGGCGTCACCGCTTCGACGCCAGAAGCACTCGAAGGCGAGGGCGGCAACGACCTCGTGGGCATCATGTATTCCGAGCGCCAATGGGTGGCGCCGGCGTGGATGAAGCAGAGCTTCTTGGTGTTCTCCATCGCCCTGCTGGTGGGTCTCGGCTGGTACGTCGGCTCCAAGCGCGTGCGCATGTGGCAGCTGATGATGGACTCGGTGGTCGAGCCCCGCAAAATGGTGCGCACGCCCCCTCCATTCGCCCTGCCCAAAGGTCCTGGCGCCGAGGTCGTCAAGCTCACCGACTACAAGGGCAAGTGGGTGCTGGTGAACTTCTGGGCGACGTGGTGCCCCCCGTGTCGCGACGAGATGCCCTCCATGGAGCTGCTGAACCGCAAGCTCGACGGCAAACTCGAGATGGTCGCCATCTCCGTCGACGAAGACTGGGGTGAAGTGCAGCGCTTCTTCGGCGACACCGCCCCCACGTTCACCGTGTTGTGGGACAAGAACAAAACCGTCCCACGCGCCTGGGGCACGCGCAAATACCCAGAGACCTACCTCATCGACCCCACCGGCAAGATCGTGGCCCAATACGTGGGGCCACGCGATTGGTACAACTACGGCGCCGTGCGCTACTTCGAAGATGTCCTCGCCGGTGCCCGCGATCCCACCTAAGACGACGTCGACGGCCGCCCTGGCCGTCGCTTTGTGTCTGTGCTGTTTGGCGCCGTCGACGTGGGCCCAGCCAGCGCCTGCGCCGGCGTCTGCAGACGCACGGTCTGACTCCGTCGACACCGACGCATCGGACCCAACCGAAGCGCTCGTCGACGACGATCCCGACAGTTGGGGCGCCCGTGGCGTGCAGTCGGCGCTGTTCGCCACGGTCGCGGCCGGCGCCGTGGCTGGCAGCTTCGCGGGCTTCTCCCTCGCACACAACGCGCTCACCGGCGTTGGCATCCCACCGGTGCTGACGTTGGGCATTCCCCTGTTGGGTGTGCCCCTGACAGCGGCGTTGGCCATCACCGGCAGCTTGTTTGCGTTTGCGTCGCCGTGGGCGGCCGTGTCGACGGGGTTGCTGTCGGCAGGGGTCGCCGGCGTCGGCCTCCTGGTGCTGGGGGCGCCGACGTTTTTGCAGGCGTTGTCGTCAGACGCCAACCCCGACTTCTGGCAAGGGGTGGTGCTGTTTGTGGGGCCAGCCCTGCTGTCGGCGTCGACGGCCGCGGTGTTGGGCCTGATGTGGCCGGTGCCTTCTCCACAAGACGAGTAGCCAGCCCTTGCTGGGGTGCGCCTGGGCCTGGTATCTGCCGGCTCCGGCCGCCGACGCCTCCCGCGTCAGATTCAGGAGTTGCCATGCATGACGTCGTCGATCTCACCAAACGGCTGTGTGCCATTCCGTCTGTGACCATGGACGAAGCCGCCGTCATGGCCGAGGTCAAAACCCTCCTCGAAGCCGACGGCTACACCGTCACCGAGCAGAACGTCGGCGGCATCGAAGGCCGCAACAACATCCTCGCCGTCAAACAGCCGCCCGCGTTGTTGCTCACCACCCACCTCGACACCGTGCCCCCGCATTTCGACGTCACCGACGAAGAAGACGACGACGGCGCTCCCATCCTGCGCGGACGCGGTGTGTGCGACGCCAAAGGCATCGCCGCGGCCATGATCTGCGCGGCCGAACGCCTCTGCCAAGACGGCGAAGAGCGCGTCGGTTTGCTCTTTGTCGTCGGCGAAGAAACCGACAGCGACGGCGCCCGCACCATCCAGGGCTCCGACTTCGTGCCGCCCGTGCACTATTTCATCAACGGCGAACCCACCGACCTCCTCCTCACCCGCGCCATGAAAGGCGCCATGTGCTTCGAACTCGAGGTCGAAGGCAAAGCGGGCCACTCCGCATACCCTGAGACCGGCCACAGCGCCGTGCACCAACTTGTCGATGACGTGCACGCCTTGCTGACGCATCCGTGGCCCGACGACGACGACCTCGGCGCCACCACCCTCAACGCAGGCACCATCGAAGGCGGCGTGGCCCCCAACGTCATCGCCCCCTTCGCCAAGAGCCAATTCATGATGCGCACCACGCGCGACGCCGACGAACTCATCGGGGTCATCGAGAAGGTGAAGTCCGACTCCACCAAACTCACCGTGCGCTCCGGCACCGGCCCTGTGCACCTCACCACCGTCGACGGCATCGACACCTGCGTGGTGTCCTTCGGCAGCGACGTTCCCTACCTCTCGGGCCTCGGCAAAGCGCTGCTCATCGGCCCGGGCTCCATCCACGACGCCCACACCAGCCACGAGAAGATTCGCATCGAAGACCTTCACAAGGCCACCGACACCTACGTCACCCTCGCCAAGCGTCTCCTCGAGCGCATCGATGCTGACCGCTAGTTTCCACAAGGCAACGCCATGACCATCCTCGACACCCTCGCCCCCTTTCTCGACCTCAAAGGCGACGCCCTCGCCGCCCAACGCGCAGATGCGCTCGAGGCTTTCAACGCATTTTTGTCGGCCATGGAGTCGGGCGAAGTGCGCACCGCGCAGCGCGGCGACGACGGCAACTGGGTCGTTGAGCCGCGTGTCAAACAAGGCATCCTCCTCGGATTCCGCCTCGGCGGCCTCGCCAACATGGGCGGCGAAGGTCTCTCCTTTGTCGACAAAGAAACCTACCCGGCGCGCCGGTTCACCACCGACGATCGCGTGCGCGTGGTCCCCGGCGGCACCTCCGTGCGCCGCGGTGCCTACCTCGCTCCCTCGGTGACCATGATGCCGCCGAGCTACGTCAACGTCGGCGCCTACGTCGACGAGGGCACCATGGTCGACAGCCACGCCCTCGTGGGCAGCTGCGCCCAGATCGGCAAACGGGTGCACTTGTCGGCTGCGGCGCAAATCGGCGGCGTGCTCGAGCCCATCGGCGCTTTGCCCGTGATCATCGAAGACGACGTGCTCGTGGGCGGCAACACCGGCGTCTACGAAGGCTGTCAGATCGGATCGCGGGCCGTGCTCGGCGCGGGCGTGGTGCTCACCGCGTCGTCGCGGGTGTTTGACCTGGTGAACGAGTGCGAAATTGTGGCGCAAGATGGCGTGCTGCGCATCCCTGAAGGGGCCGTGTTGGTGCCTGGATCTCGCCCTGCCAAAGGTGAATTTGCTGCGGCAAATGGACTCACCGTGGCCACCCCCCTCATCATCAAATACCGCGACGACAAGACCGACGCGCGCTCGGCTCTTGAAGACGCGTTGCGTCCGTGACGTCGAGAAACCGCCGTTCTTCGACGCGCAGGGAGAGGGCACCCACACCGATGGTGGTGCGCTTGCGTGCAACTTGAGCGGGCAAAGACCCATCCGCACGCGCTCCAGGGCCGACATGTCCTACATTGGAGCCAAACGGATACATGGTGTTTGCATCGAGTCCACGCTAGCCTCCCCGTCGTACGGGTTGGGGGCCTCCCCCTGCCACCGCTGTGACCACGGGCGTTTGCGCGTCCGCGATCGCGGCACCCACACCTCCAATCGCGGCGCCAACCCCCAAGTTTGCCCGCGATCTCTGTGGACCGAAGGTTCACGCAACCCAGTGGGGGGAGTTCCCCCCACCCCAGCAAAGTGGGGGGTTCCCCCCCCACCTCCCGCGACCCGCCCTGGGTCCACAGAATGGGCGCCTTTCGAAGTTGCACAAGATCAGCATCTTAGGAGTCGCCCCAGCAGCACCTGTCTCGAGCCCAGCGTCACCAAAGTTGGATCGGTTCTTGAAACAAGGTTCTGCGAGTCATCTCGGGTTTCGGCCCGGTTCGTTCCCCGAGAAGGGGAGGAGAGAGGAAGAAACATGAAACGCACAGGCAAAACGCCATATTGGCTGCTGTCATGCGCGCTGGTTGTGTCCTTGGCGACCTTCGTCGGCTGTCGTCCGACCGAAGTCGAGCCAAATCAGGACACCCAAGCCAATCAGCCGCCCCCCGAAGAAACCCCTCCGGTTGTGGTTCCTGACCCTCAGCCCGACGTGGGCGACGACCCCGTCACGGGCGACCCTCAACCTGACCCCGTCCCACCCGTGCCCGACGACTGCTCGGCGCTCGAAATCGACGACGGCCAAGGCGGCACCGCCACCATCGACTGCTACACGCGTCTGAACGTCGACAACTACTGCACCAACGTCTACCCCGACGGCGCTGCAGGCCAGCCTGACTTCCAAATCGTCAGCGCTTGCGGCACCTGCGACGCTTCGTTGTTCACGGCTCCTGCCGGCGCAGACTGCGGCGTGGGCGGCGGACCGATCGAAGAGTGCGATCCCAGCGATCCCTTCGCGGCCTGCTACGTGCCCGAGAACAACACCTGCTACTACTGCCACGCGCCTACGGGATACGACGGCCAACACGCCATCGAAAACCCGCACCCCTGGTCGAACGTGACCTGCGCAGACTGCCACGGCGGCAACCCTGATTCGTCGAACCAGGTTTACGCCCACGTCTGCCCGCCGCCCGAAGTCGGCAACCGTCAGCAGCAAGTCTTTGACTTCCGTTCGTTCTTCCTCCGCTTCTCCACCGCTGGCGTCCAATACCTCGACAACTACGAGTGTCTGCAACAAAGCGGTGAGTACCGCGAAACCTCCGCCACCGACTGGCTTGCCTTCATCAACCCAGGCGACATCCGCTCGGGCGTCGAAGGCAAAGGTTGCGCTTCTTGCCACGCCGACATCAACACCAACGTCTCCCGCTCGGTCATGGGCCAAGCCACCGGTCTGAACGGCGGCACCCGTCACGGCATCGGCGTCGACAACGTGTTCAACGATCGTCGCAACTCCACCGCCAACACCGACTGGGCCACCATGGCCGACTACGGCGCCACCGCCGTGTCGAACCCTGAGTACGACCCCAACAACCGCGTCGTCGGTGAGGTTGCTTCGTTGTCTCGCGCTCCGGTCATCACCGGCGAGAACTTCCGTCAGAACCAAACCTACAACGTCAACCAGATCGACAACTCGGTGAACGTCAACGACACCAACGCGTTGAACTACCCGAACGGCATCAACAACCAAGTGGCCGCAGAAATCTTCCAAGAGGTTCTGAACCAAGCTTGCACCGGCTGCCACTTGCAGTCGGCCTACAACAACGCTCGTGCCGGTGACTACCGCTCGACCGGTTGTGCCGCTTGCCACTTTGAGACCGGCGTGCTCGGCCGCACCAACTCGACCGACCCCAACCTCAACCGTTACGAGCCCATCGATCCCAACAACCTCACCCCAGGTGAGTTGACCCACAACACCGACCACCGCGTGCGCAACCGCGCCAAGCTGCCCACCCCTGAGATTCCCATCGCAGTGCAAGGCATCGGCGACTTCAACTGCATCGTCTGCCACGAAGGCTCCAACCGTACTGTGCACCAGTACAAAGGCCGTCGTCTCGACCAAGGTACCCACCTGTACGGCAACGATGACTTCAACCAAGTCGACCAACTCGGTGACCTCGTGAACAACCTGTTCTTCCCCTCCGACAACACCGTAGTGTTTACCAACGCCACCGAGTTGTTCGGCGAGAACCAACAGTTCAACAACCGCTTCTTGACCCAATGGATCAAGACCGAAATCTGGCAAGCCGACGTCGCCAACCTCCTCGGTTCCGCCGGCCAAGACGAAACCCCAGAAGACGTTCACCACGAGTCCGGCATGGGCTGTGTCGACTGCCACGGCACCGGCGCCACCCACGGCCGCGGCAAGCTGTTCTCACGCATGAAAGTGGCGACCCACGAGAACGACGTGCTCTGCGAAACCTGCCACGGCACCATCGACGACTACGCCAAGAACAACGGCACTCAGATTCTGGACCAAGCTGACCAGCCTCTGACCAACACCATCGTGAACAACGCGTTCACCGGTGAGTTCTGGTTGTCCTCGCGCCTCAACGGCAGCCTGCACTACATCCCGCAGGTCAAAGACATCGTGAACGCCAACAACGCTGGTGGCAACGAGAAGCAATACCCCGCCGGTTCGCCGCGCGCCGGTCAGCCTCTCTTCAACCTCGTGGCCTCGTACGCCATGGGTCGCTACCAAGCCAACGGCGGCAGCCTTGCCGACGGTTACGGCCCGATCCAAGACAACAACGCCAACATCCAGATGCAAGACAACTTCAGCCACACCGACGGCTACGCATACGCGCAACGTCAAGACGGCGAAAACGGTCGTGGTCTCGAGTGCTACACCTGTCACTCTGCTTGGCAGAACAACTGCGTGGGTTGCCACCTCGAGCCCTTCTACGATGAGAACCCCAACAACTACTTCTTCTCGCAAGTCAGCGGCGAGCGCATTTACTTCAACCTGAACGCGTTCTTCGTCTACCAAAACCCCATCGACTTCATGATGGGCATCAACGACCGCGGCAAGATTTCGCCTTTCCAAGGCATGCACCGTTGGATGAACTACACCGACCTCAACAACGACACCTCGAACCGCTACAGCTACGCCGACCGCAACGGTCTGGGCAACGACCCGGCTCTGCGCAACGCCAACCGCAACAACCTGCCTGCTCTGCAGAACCAGCCCTTCACGCCTCACAGCGTCCGTGGCCGGTACAGCGCAAACCAGGTGGGCATGCGTGGCTGCCTCGATTGCCACCTCGGCAACGCGGACAACCTCCTCGTCACCGACCAAGTGGGCGACCAATACGCGCTGCATGACTTCATCGCCAACGAAGAAGACTACGCCAACGCCATCGTCTACAACGTGAACATGGCCATGGGCCGTGAGAACACCGGTCTGTACGAGTTCGACGCCAACGGCGAGCCCGTGTTCTTCAGCAACAACGCTCCCGCATTCGACGTGATGCGCATCGTTGAAGCCGACGGCACCACCAACAGCTCGTCGAACCACCCCTTGTTGGATCCGTTCAACATCAACGGCGAGTACTTCCAACCGCAAGACACCAACACCGCTCGCGTGACCCGTCCGCTGACCGGCACCGTGCTCTCGCGTCTGGAATACCTGAACAACGTCTCGGGTGGTCTCGGCAACGTGTACTACTACAACGGCAACCCCGGTGTGGACCCGACCGATGTCGACAACCAAGGCACCGCGCCTCTGTGGCTCAACGACTACAACTACATCACCCAGTGATGTGAGCTGTTGAGACCCGGCCTTCGGGCCGGGTGCCGAGCGAAAGAGCCCCTCCTCACGGAGGGGCTTTTTCTGTGCCGGGGTCTTTGACGGGGCCGACGAAGCGGCGTGTCCCAGCGCCGTCAAAGCTTTCAGAAACCCCCGAAGCTGCGGTACACAGAAGGCACAGACCGACGTCGTCACCAGCGATCGTCGTCGTCACCGCCACCAGATGTGCATGTTGGAGTACGGCTCATGGGAGCGCTGTCAAAACTGAAAGGGCCCTTGGTGCTGTTGGTGCTGCTGGTGGTGCCCGCGCTGTTTTGGGACGACATGCTCAAAGAGTTGGGCTCGGACGTCTTCGCGCAAACCCAGAAGGTCGCCTGGTACGCCCTGTCGACGGCGCTGTGGTTGGCGTTGGCTTGGCTGGTGGTGCGCCTCATCGACGTGTTGTTCTGGGAAGGCTTGGTGGCGCCGCGCCTGGGCGGCTCCGAGCATGTTCCCAAGCTGTTGAAAGACGTCGTCGCCGTCGTGGTGTTCGTCATTGCCATCAGCGGCATTCTCGGGGTGGTGTTCGACATGAACGTCACCGGCCTGTGGGCCACGTCGGGGGTGGTGGGCTTGGTGGTGGGCTTGGCGCTGCAGTCGATGATCGCGGACGTGTTCAGCGGCATTGCCCTCAACATCGACCGACCGTTTCGCGTGGGGGATTGGGTGACGCTGCACCGGCGCGGGTTGGAGCCGTTGACGGGGTGCATCCGCGAGGTGAACTGGCGATCGACGCGGGTGGAGCAAAAAGACGGCGTTCTCGTGGTGGTGCCGAACAACTTGGTGTCGACGATGATCCTCACCAACTTGAGCCAGCCCAAAGACGAGAGCCGGTTTCGCCTGCGGTTCTGCCTCGACTTTCATGTGCCGCCCGAGCGGGCGCTGCGCATTTTGTCGGCGGGGGCGAAGGCGGCGAAAGGGCCGTTGGCAGACCCGGCGCCCAAGGTGCGCATTGCCGGCACCAGCAAGTGGGGTGTTGAGTATGAGGTGCGGTACTGGCTGAACCCAGCGGAGGTGTCGCCGTCGAGAGGCCGCCACGCCATCAGCGCGAGCGTGCTGGACCACCTGCACCACGCCGGACTGACGTTGGCGTATGAAAAACAAGACCTCTACGTCGCCCCCATGCCGCAACGGCAGCTCGACACCCGGGCCGACAAGATGGCGCTGCTGTCACGCATCGAGCTCTTCGAGCAGCTCGAGCAAGACGAGTTGGAGCAGCTGTCAGAAGCCGTGAGCGAACGCGAGATGGGTGAGCGCAAGAACGTCGTCACCCAAGGCGACAAGGGCACGTCGATGTTCTTGCTTGTCGAAGGATTGCTGCATGTGTTGGCGAAAAGCGAAGTCGACGACGAGGGTGAGGACGTTTTGGTCGGTGCCATCACGCCGGGGCAGTTTTTTGGCGAGATGAGCCTGCTGACGGGCGAGCCGCGTTCGGCGACGGTGCAGGCCGCCACCGATTGCGTGATGTACGAAATCACCAAAGAGCATTTGGAGCCGTTGTTGGTGGCGCGGCCGGAGATCGCCGAGCAGATCACGTCGATTGTGGCGGAGCGCAAGGTGCGGATGCAGCAGCGTCATGAAGCCCACCGCGACGAAGACAAAGCCGCTGAAGATGCCGAAGGCCTGGCGAACCAGCTGCTCGGCAAGATGCGCAAGCTCTTTGGGTTGTCGAAGAAGCCGACGCCCGTGCGCCAAGCGGCGAAATGACAGCCAACACCACACGGCCACATCGAAAGAAGGAGGGCGCATGCGTCGTCGACAGCAGGGTCTGAGATGCTCCCATTGGATGGCGGTGGGCATGGTGGCGCTGAGCGTTGCCTCATGCTCGCTGTCGGTGTCGTCGAATGGCGGCAGCAAAAAGCGCAAGGCAAAGGCCGCGCAGCTGGCGACGCAAAAGGCACAGCCCACGGCCGAGAGGGCCAAGCAGGTGACGGGGGCGATTGTCGCCGAGGGCGTCATCAACTGTTTTGCGCCAGGGCTGCGCAAGCCGCCGTCGAAGAAGCACCCACAGGGCAAGCCCGTGCACTGTGAGACGTCGGCGATTCTCGATCGCGACGGCCATGTGATGGTGGCGAGCGACAAGCCGATTCCGGTGGATGGCAAGTCGAGCGTGTTTGCTGTCGTCGAGAAAGACGGCAAGCTGGCGACGGAGCCGTCGGTCTTTTTCACGCAGCCGGGCTTTTTGTCGGCGCGCAAATACGAAGACTTTGCGCCGCTTGTCGACGGCAAAGCCGCCTTTCTCACCACAGGCTTCGACCGAGTGAAAAAGAAGAAGGCGAAGTGGGACGTGTACAACACCCTTTTCTTCTTCACCTACGCCGACCTCGACGCGGGCAAAGCACCGCAGGTGGTGGCGTCGGATGGCGCGCAGCCAGCGACGTCACGTCCGCTGCGGGGCCGGCTGTCGCGGGCGTTGGCGACGCCGGCGTTTGCCGACGGCGTGCCGTACTTCAAAACCGAAGGGCTGGTGGTGTTGCCGGCCGACAAGCCCAACCGCGGCCGCCTGGTGTTTGGGGTGCGCGAGAAGGGCGAGAGCTACAAGACGTTCGACTACGCCATCACCCTCGTCGAGGTGGGCTTTGCCATGGCCGACGGGCGTGTGCTGCTCGACGACAAGGCGGAGGTCATCCTCGACGTGCCCCCCGCCGGGCATGTGCCACAAACCTTGGGCTTGTCGTCGCTGGCCTACGACACCAAGCGCCAACGCCTGTATCTGCTGACGTCGTACGAGACAGAAGAGACCGACGAGGGCTTGGGCGCCTATGTGTGGAGCATGTCGTTGGACGACTTGGCGAAGAAGCGGCATCCGACGTTGGTGGCTGGCAAAGACGGCAAGCCGTTGCGCTTTGCCCACAAGGCCGAGGGCGTCAGCGTGCGTGAAGATGGCGACTTGTGGGTCATCCACGACGACGACCGCGTCGTGGGGCAAGTGGACGCGGCGCACGTGACAGACGCCACGAAGCAGTTCACGCGGCAAGCGCACCAGGCCAGCTGGAGCCTGGTGGACATCGTCGACTGACGGACACGCCGCGCTCAGTCGGCGTCTTGCAACGCCGACGTGCCGTACCCCTTCAACGCATAGGCGCGGGCATTGTCGACGTAGTGGTCGGCCGAGCTGTGCAGTCCGGCGACCTCGTCGTCGCTCAACGGCCGCACCACTTTGGCGGGGACGCCGAGCAACAAAGAGCGTGGCGGGTAGCTCTTGCCTTCAGGCACCAGGGCGCCGGCGCCGACGACGCTCTCGGCGCCGATGCGGGCGCCGTTGAGGACGGTGGCGCTCATGCCAATGATGCTGTGGTGCCCGACGTGGCACCCATGCAGCACGGCGCGGTGCCCGACGGTGACGCCCTCGTCGAGTTGGCAGACGTAGCCCACGTCGGAATGCAGCACGGCGCCGTCTTGGATGTTGGTCTTTTTGCCGACGCGGATGCCTTCGACGTCGCCCCGCACCACGGCGTTGAACCACACCGAGCTGTCTTCGTCGAGGTGCACGTCGCCGACGACGACCGCGCCTATGGCGATGAAGGCCGAGGCGTGGACTTGGGTGTAGGCGCTGCCGATGCGGGGAAAGTCTTCGGGCGTCGTCATCGGCTATTGCTCGTCGGGAGGCGGAATCTCAGGCACCGACATCAAGAACCAGCCGTGCTCGGTGCGCACCCACTTCTCTTCGATGACGGTCTTCTTCAGGCGCATGGTGCGTTTGGTGAAGTATTCGACTTTCACCTGCACCAGGGCGGTGTCTTCGTCGGGGAAGGTGGTGTGCACGACCTCGACGAGCTGCAGCTGCACGAGCTCACTGCGCTTTTGCCATTCGACGGCGAAGGCGTGTTGCAGCTCGGGGTGGACGTGTTGGGCGGCGACGCCCAGGCGGTCCCAGCGGAGGTTGGTGTGGTAGCGGGTGAGCTCAAGCTCGAGGTCGCCGGCGCTGTATTTGTGTTTGCCACAACCGGCGCCAGCGACGAGCAACAGGCCGAGAGCGACGGTGAGAACGTGACGGGCCATCAGCCTTCTCCTTCGGCGTCGCCGGTGTCATCGACCTTGGGCAGGGTGTCGTCGGAGAAGAACGCGTGCAGCCCGCAAATGGCGTCGTACAAACGCGTGATGCGCGCTTGCAGGGCAATTTTGTCTTCGAGGGTGACGCCCGAGGCGTTGACCCGCTGCTCCAGCACCCGCAGCTTGTCGCGCACGCTCACCAGCTTTTTGCCGAGGGCTTCGCCGGGGACGTCTTTGGCCTGCAGGCCTTCTTCACGAGGCAACAGCTGCAGTTGCACCTCTGACATGGGCAGGGGTGACGACGGTGGCAAGACGCCCAAGGCGCGCATGGCGGGGGTGGCTGGGTCAGACATACGACGACTGTCGGTGGACAGAAAGCGGATGTCAACCTGCCGAGAACCTGCCACGGAGGACCCGGATGGCGTCATGCGAGACCGCACCGTCGACGACGACCTGCAGTTTTGTGCACGACGCAGTGCGGCTTTTCAGCGGCGCTGAGAAGTGAGAAGTCATCCGCACAACGCGTGAGTCGCGCCGGGGTCGACGGGGCCCACAACGGGCGCGACGGGGAGGGAGCCATGACCACGCTCTCGAAAGACCGCATCGACGACGCCATCTTGCACGACGGCAAAGACCTTTTTGCCAAGATGAAAGGCGAAGCGCCTGGGGTGTTCAACACCGCCTACTGGCAGGGGGCCCTCCTCGAGTGGGCCATGAAAGACCCCGACTTCAAGATCGACATGTTTCGCTTCGTCGACGTGCTGCCCGTGCTCGACGACAAAGAGCAGGTCTCGCGCCACATCAAGGAGTACTTGCTGAAAGAGGGGCGCGAGCTTCCTGCCGTCATGAACATGGCGTTGAAGGCCGCGTCGAGCGGTCTCACCGCCGGGCTCGGCGCCATGGCCATCAAGAAGAACGTCAACGAGATGGCCAAGAACTTCATCGTCGGAGAAGACGCCAAAAGCGCCCTTGGCGTGTTGAAGAAGCTGCACCATCAAAAGGGCGGCGGCATCGCCTTCACCGTCGACCTCCTCGGCGAGGCGACGGTGTCGGAGGTCGAAGCCGACGCCTACCGCGCGCGGTACCACGACCTCATTGCCAACCTCCCCGATGAGGTGGCCAAGTTCAAAGACGACGAGGTCATCGACCGCAATCATCTGGGGCCGATTCCGCGCACCAATGTGTCGCTGAAGATTTCGGCGATGGACTCGCAGATCGACGAGAAAGACCCCGTCGGCTCTGTGGCACGTCTGAAAGAGCGGGTGCTGCCGCTGTTCTTGCTGGCCAAAGAGAAGAACGTCTTTTTGAACGTCGACCTCGAGCAGTGGGCCGTGCACGGCGTGACTTACGATTTGTTTGAGGAGTTGCTGTCGCATCCGGAGCTGAAGTCGTACCCCCACCTCGGCATCGTCGTGCAGGCGTACCTCAAAGACTCGGAGCGTGACGTCGAGCGGCTGCTGTCGTTGGCGAAAGCACGTGGTGCGCCCATTGGGGTGCGGCTGGTGAAGGGCGCCTATTGGGACTACGAGACGGTGCTCGCGCGGCAGAACGGTTGGGCGCCGCCGGTGTTTCAAGAGAAGGCCCGCACCGACGCGCAATACGAGCATTTGTCGCAGATGCTCCTCGAGAACATCGAGCATTTCTCGCCCGCGTTTGGTTCACACAACCTGCGCAGCGTCAGCCATGCCCTGACGTTGGCGAAAGAGCTGAAGGTGCCCGAGCGCGCCGTCGAGGTGCAGATGCTGTACGGCATGGCCGAGCCTGAGCGAAAGGTGTTTCGCTCCATGGGCCACCGCGTGCGGGTCTACGCTCCCGTTGGCGAACTGCTGCCGGGCATGGCGTACTTGGTGCGCCGTCTGCTGGAGAACACCTCGAACGACGGCTTCTTGAAGTTGAGCCACCACGACCACGCCGACGAGGGTGAGCTGTTGAAGCGGCCGGCGCCCGCACCAGAGCAGCACGACGGGGTGCGCATGGCGCTCACGCGCGGTGACGTGTCGTCGCCGTTTGACAGCTGCCCCATGACCGACTTCACCGACGACGCTGAGCGCGCAGCATTCGGCAAGGCCGTCGACGAGATGCGGGCGTTGCAGCCGGTCGTCGTCAAGCCCGTGGTTCGCAACGCCGTCGTCGACGGGGAGGGGCCCCATGCGTGGCACAATCCATCGAAGACGTCTGAAGTCGTCGCGAACGTGCACTACGCTTCTGTCGACGACGCTGAGCGTGCGGTGGCGTCGGCGTTGGCCGCGTACCCGGCGTGGCGCGACACGCCGTTGACGACGAGAGCGAAGAAGCTCGAAGACCTCGCCGACGTCATGGAGCAACGCCGTCACCAGTTTGCCGCGCGCATGGTGCTCGAGGTGGGCAAGCCGTGGGGCGGCGCCGACGCTGATGTCGCGGAGGCCATCGATTTCTGTCGCTACTACGCGCGGCAAGCGTTGACCGAGTTGGGGCCGCGGCCGCAAGGCGACGTCGAGGGCGAGGCCAACGTCATGTTCTACGACGGCAGGGGGCCGACGGTGGTGATTGCGCCGTGGAATTTCCCGTTGGCCATCTTGTGCGGCATGGCGGCCGGCGCCCTCGTCGGAGGCAACCCCGTCGTGTTGAAGCCGGCAGAGCAAAGCTCGGCCATCGCCAAGATGATGTTCGACGCCATGGTCGAGGTGGGCCTCGGTGACGTCGTCGAATTCTTGCCGGGTGATGGCGAGGCCATCGGCCCCACGTTGGTGAACCACAAAGACGTGGCGCAGATTGCGTTCACCGGCTCTCGACAGGTGGGGCTCGGCATCGTCGAGGCGGCCGCCAAGATGCAGCCGGGGCAGCTGCACCTGAAGCGCGTGGTGTGCGAGATGGGCGGCAAAAACGCCATCATCGTCGACGACGACGCCGACCTCGATGAAGCTGTGCTCGGCACCGTCGAAGGCGCCTTCGGCTTTGCCGGGCAAAAGTGCTCGGCGTGTTCGCGGGTGTTGGTGCATGCGCGCATCTACGACGCTTTTGTCGAACGGCTGGTGGAGGCGACAAAGTCATTGGAGCAGGGCGACGTGTCGGGGCCCGGCTTTCACTTCGGCCCCGTCATCGACGACGACAGCGTCGCCCGTCTGCAAGGCCGCATTCAGTCGTTGCACGACGACGAGAAGCTGTTTGTCGGCCCTGCCGTCGACGGCGGACGTTTTGTGCCGGCGACGATCATGGCGACGTCTGACGTGCAACACGAATGGATGCAGACTGAGTTTTTTGGGCCGTTGCTGGCGGTGCACAAAGTCGCCGACTTCGACACGGCACTGCAGGTGGCGACGTCGACGGACTACGCGTTGACCGGCGCCGTGTACTCGCGGAGTCCGGTGAACTTGGACAAAGCGCGGGCGCACTTTCGCGTCGGCAACCTGTACCTCAACCGCCACTGCACAGGCGCCCTCGTCGGGCGCCAGCCGTTTGGCGGCTTCGCCATGAGCGGCGGCGGCACCAAGGCGGGCGGGCCGAACTACCTGCTGCACTTCGTCGACCCCAGGGTCGTCACCGAGAACACCATGCGTCGGGGGTTCACGCCGGAACTGGCAAGCTGACGACGGCCGCATTGACGCATCGCTGCGCTCAGCGAAGCCACCGTTGTCGACGGTGGCTTTGTCTTTGCCGCAGCATTTGCAGCGGTGTGGGTCGGACAGCTGACGGAGGGGATCGACGGGCACGACGCCGTCGAATGTGGCAGTATTCCGTTTGGAGTCAGTATTCACATTTGATTCGGGAGGATTTGCCAATGTCTGTTTCTCCGCCATGTCAGTCGTCGTCGCCGTCGTTTTTGAAGTTCTTCTGCAGTGCACGTTTGTGGCTCGGCGCCGGCATTCTCGTTGCCGGCAGCATTCAGTGCACCGGCCCCCTCGTCGTCGAACCCATGCAGTCGTTCGACACCTGTGAAGACCTCAACGGCTTTTTGACCGAGCGCATTTTGCATCCCCGCGCCACCGGCAGCGAGGGCAGCGCCGTGCTCACCGGATGCGCCGCCGAAGCAGAATTGATGTCGGTGGGGGCTGGCGCGGCCGAGCCCGAGGCCACCTTTGACCCGCCCGCCGACTACACCACCACCAACGTGCAGGTGCAGGAGGTCGACGAAGCCGACATCGTGAAGACCAACGGCGAAGTGCTCTACGTGCTGAAGGGCAACATGCTCCACGTCGTCGACACATGGCCGGCCGAGAATGCTTCGCTGCTCAACGAGATCGACCTCGAGACGCGAGCGGCACGGATGTTTCTCGACGACGACCTCCTGGTGGTCATCGGCGCCGACAGCTACGCCCGCGACGGCGACCGTTTCAGAGACGGTGGCCTCGTCGAGGTGCGGTGGTTTGACGTCAGCGAGCCTGCCGACCCCGTGCTCACCCGGCGTCTCGCCGTCGACGGTGTGTACACCGATGCCCGCCGCGTCGACGACGAGCTCATGCTGGTCACGACGCGTTCGCTGTTGAACGACGCCTTCATGAACCGCCAGTTGTTCTCTGACGACGAGAACCGCGCCCGGCTGGAGGAATCGCCCATCGAAGACCGCTTCCCCATCTTGCGGGAGCTGAACGTCGACGACGGAAGCACCGTGTCGGCGCGGGCGTTGTCGAGTTGTGACAAGACCATCGCGCCCGACCGCACCGACGGCACGTCGCTGACGAACGTGACGCGCATCCACCTGCGTGACGACGCGCAGCCGGTGCACTCGACGGCGGTGGTGACGCCGTGGGCCGAGATGTACGCGACCTCACAGTCGGTGTACCTCGCCGCCATCGAGATGAGCGACGGCGGGCCCTTCACGCCCAACATGTACACCACGCGGGTGCACAAGCTGCGGGCTTTCGACGGCGACAACGCGGCCACCTACGCCGGCACCGCCGTGCTCGATGGGCAACTGCTGTCGCGCTACTCCATGGACGAACACGACGGACACCTGCGCATGGTGCTGTCGAAAGACGAGACCATTCGGGAGGGGTCGTCGCCCGAGAACTTCTTGGTGGTGCTCGGCGACACCGGCATGGGCCTCGACGAGGTCGGCCGCGTCGAAGACATCGGCGACGGCGAATACGTGCAGGCGGTGCGCTTCAAGGGAGAGCGCGGCTACGTTGTCACTTACCCCGTCAACAACGGCGGGGTGCCGCCGTCGAGCTTCACCATTCCGCGGTTCAACGTGTTCGACCCGTTGTTCGTGCTCGACTTGTCCAACCCAGAGGCGCCAGCAAAACGAGGCGAGCTGCACGTCGGCGGGTACTCGACGTACATCCACCCTCTCGACGACGACCACCTGTTGACCATCGGCGTGAACACCAGCGAACAAAACCAATACCGCGGCATGATCATGACCATCTTCGACGTCAGCGACCCCGACATGCCGACCGAAAAACACCGCACCCCCTTCGGCGACGCCGCGTCGTCGAGCTTGGCGCTGTCGAATCCCTACGCCTTCACCTACTTCGCATCGCAGCAGCTGCTGGCGGTCCCCATGAGCCGCAACCCCACCGTCGAGGCCTTCGAAGACCCATGGTTTGACGACCCCAACTTTGCAGAGCCCGACCCTGCCGCTCCCAACGATCGCGGCGACCCCACCCTCGACGTCCCCGACATCGCTGACCCCAACTTCGCCGATGCAAACGACGACGACGAAGACGCCCTCAGCGGGTTGCGGGTGTTTGACATCGACACAGACACCGGCATCCACGACTTGGGCACGCTGGTGTCGCCGTTCGACTTGGTCATCACCGAAGACATGTGGGGCTGGCAGCGAGTGCGCTGCGGCGGCATTGAGCGATCGACCATGGCGTCGACCGAAGACGGCACCGTCTACCTCTACGGCGTCGCGCCCGGTGGTGTGCAAGTCGGGGTGGTGCACCGTGACGACGACGGCGAGCCCCTGCCCGTCAGCGCCATGCATGCCATCGACTTTGCAGGCGACGGCTGCTTCGAATGAGGACGCGGCTGCACGCATGTCGTGCAGCCTTTTGCCGTCGCGCTCCTCGACGAGGGCGACGGATCGAACACCTCCCGAAGCGAGCGTGGGACAGTCATGAATGTGTTTTCTCTGTTGCGCTGCACGACGTGGTGCATCGCCTTGTTCGTCGCGTCGGGTGCCGTTGCGCAGGAGCAGCTTGACGACAACGCGGCGTCCGACGCTGCGGGACGTCCACCCGCCGAAGGGACGTGGCCGGCCGACGATGAGCTCGACGCCGACGACGCCATGGCTCCTTGCCGAGAGGCGATGCGGTCGTCGTATGCCAAAGGGCATCACTGTTTGACGACGTCACTCGAGGTCGACGAAGAGCATCCGCTGACGTTGGAGCTGAAGCTCTTGGCCGACCCCAAGCCCAACTCCCCGTCGTTGGCGGGCATCGCCTTTCGCCGGGTGGTGCGTGAGGGCATGGGCGAAGCGCTGGCGACGGGCGCCTTCGTCGGCGGTGTCGACGGGTGGTTGTTGGCGGCGGTGTTGTCGTCGGCGTTTCGCATCAACGACGACATCTCGCTTCCCATGTTGTTTGCTGGCCCGGCCATCGGCGCCGTCGCTGGTGCGGGGTTGATGACAGCGACGTCGCTGGTCTTTGGCAACCACCCCGGCGAAAGCGCGTTGATGTCGTCGATGGCGGTGCAGGGTTTGATTCACAGCGTCTTGCTGCAGCCCCGGGTGCTCACCGACGTCTGGGATTTGTGGTTGGTGCCGGCGCGGTTTGCCTCGGTGGCGGGGGCCATGACCGGGGCGGCGTTTGCCGGCGGCTTGATGGGGCGGCTTCTCTCCATCGACGCAGGCGACGTGGGCGTGGCGAATTCGGCCGCAATTTGGGCGCCGGTGCTGACGTTTTTCGCGGCGTCGACCTTTGGCGTGCCGGTGTGGTGGTGGGGCGCTCAAGAAGCTTTGCAGGTGTCGAGCTTGGCGGCGTTTGCTGCGGCGTTGTGTGCGTCGCCATGGCTGAACGTGCACCGGTCGACGACGTGGTTTCTCGAGTTGGGCGGGCTGTTCGGCTTGGTTCTGCCCGTGGTGTTCGCTCCGTTTTTGGGCTTTTGGTGGGGGGCGGCGCCTTTGGTGTGGGGGGTGTCGACGGCCGGTGGACTCGGCTTGGGCGTGGGCGCGATGGTGGCCAGCCACGTGTTTCTCGACGGGCGCGACCCCCTCGGCCCCGTCATCGACGTGCTGGAGGACGTCACAGGCGTGCAAGACGCCCACCTCGGCCCGCAGTTGATGCCGCCGTTGGACCGTCGAGTGTCGTCGGTGCCGAGCCCAGGTGTGGGCTTGGTGGGGAGGTTCAGATGAAGTGCTCTCCCCTGCATCGTCGACGTCGACCCGCTGTTCTCTGGCTGCTGCTGGTGTGGATGGCGACGTCTTCAACAAGTTGGAGCCAGCAAGCCCCCGCCGAGACGGCGCAGGCGCCTGCTTCGTCGAGCGGCGCCGTCTCCGATGTCGAAGGCGCAGATCCCGCCGCAACACCGCCCGTCGACGTCATCGATCCCCAGGAAGAGGTGGACGAGGTGGAACCTGAGGAGACGGGCCAAGCCACGCCGCCGCCTTTGTTGGAGACGGCGGAGGCGTCTGGCGAAGATGACGACGTCGATGCGGCGCGCGAAGCGGGCGGCGACGAAGCGCGTGATGCGCAAGCAACCGCCGAAGAAGACGCAGGCGACAAGGTCTTCGTCGACGACAAGGTTCTGCTTCGCCGCTGTCGAACGCCCATGTTGCAAGAGGAGTATGAGCAAGCCGAAGCCTGCTACCGCCGGGCGATGTCGTCGACAACGTCGCCAAAGGTGCGCCTGGCCGCGACCGAGTTGGCCCACCTGGCAGCCGACAAAGCCGAAGCAGAATTTCAGCTGCCGCCGTGGTTGTGGGACGCGTCTCGTCGTCTGGTGCTGGAAGGCGGCGCCGAGTTTGCGTTGGCGTCGACCGCGTCCGGGGTCTTCGGCACCATGTTGATGACGGCTGCATTCAACCAACGGTTTTGGGGCTCCTTCGCGTGGAGCGTGACGCCGTTGGTGGTGTTGGGGGGCGGAGTCGCCGCCTTTGGCGCGTCTGCGGCTCTGTTGCTGGCGCCGGGCCTGCACCACGAGGACGTGGAGTTGTTGCGCAGTGCGGCTTTGCTGAGCTTGATGTGGGGCGCCGGGACCCTGTTCACGGCGACGGTGAACTGGTGGCAGCCCGAGTTGTTGGCGCTGACATCGGCGAGCATGGCCGTGCCGTTTTTGGTGGCCGCCCCCCTCATCGTGTTTTTTGACGTGCCCACCGGGGCTGGGGCCGCCGCCATTTCTGGTGCATGGATGGGCCCCACATTGTCGCTGTTGTTGGCGACGGCCATGCCCGAGTGGCGCGTGCTGCCGCAGTGGCATTTGTTGGCGGGCGTCGTCGGTGCCACCACAATGTTTGGCGTCGGCGCCGCCCTCGACCTGCAGCGGCCGCACACTTGGGCCATGGACGCCGGTGCGGCAGCCGGCGGCGCGCTGGCGTTTGCGTTGGCGTTGGCGGCGCGCGCGCCCAATCCCATCGTCGGATACGGCACCACCGCCGGGGGCCTGGTGCTCGGCGCCGCCGTGGGGTTGACGACGGCCAAGGCGTTGGAAGGCGCCTTCAACCAGGGCGCTTTTGACGGCTGGTCGCTCATGCCGGTGTTGCTGCCCGACGACGAGCATCCTGAGCAACCGGTGGTGGGGCTGGGGGTGCACGCCACCTTTGACTGATCGAGGGCCCGATGTCGGTCAACGCCTCAGCCCCCGGCGTCGTCGACGGGAGCGGTCATTGCGTGCGCTTGGCCAACGCACTATGCGAGGCCCATGACGTCGAGGATGACACCTGCATTGAACGCCCTCAAGGCTCTGGGCATGGCCCTCTTTCCGCCGACGTGTGCCGCTTGTGGCGTCGATGTCGACGACGAGCAGGTCGTGTGCGGTGCCTGTGACGCGTCTGTGGTGTGGGCCGAGCCGCCGTGGTTTGTGCCCCATGACGTCGACGACGCCAACCCTCCGCCGCGGCTGTTGGCTCCCTTGTTGTATGGCGGCAGCGTCAAAGACCTGCTGCACACGGCCAAGTTTTCAGACGACGAAACCGCCGCTCGCGCCCTGGTGCGGCTGTTGGTGGGCAGCAGCGACGTCGTCCCCGACGACACCCAGGCCCAGTGGCGACGGCACCTGCAAGACGCTGGCGTTGAGGCGGTGACCTTCGTGCCGACGCCCACCCGACGACGGGTGCGGCGCGGATTCTGTTTGCCAGCGCTGTTGGCCGATGCCGTTGGCGGTGCCCTCGGGCTCCCCGTCGTCGACCTGCTGCTGAGCACCCGCACCGACGCACCGCTGTCGAAAGCGTCGTCTGCGGAGCAGCGGCGAGAACAGGTGCAGGGGCGGTATCGCTTGCGTCCGGCGCAGATGCCGCAGCACGTGCTCCTCGTCGACGACATCGTCACCACAGGCGCCACTTGGACGGCCGCCGCTGCCGCCTTGCTCGACCACGGTTTTGACGTCACGGGCTTCGCCCTGGCGCAGACTGAACGTGAGCTGCCCATGAAGGCATCTGCATCGACATCGACGACGACAGCAGGCGCTTCATGACCGACCCTGCCGCCGCCGACTTGGAGCAGACGTCTCCGCTCCCTTTGGCCGACGTGGTCGACGAGCCCCACCTGGTGGTGCCCGCCGAGCCCGCCAAGTGGAGCTCCCGCATGGGCATGTGGTGGTTCGTGGTGTTCGTCGCCGCCAGCGCCTTGTTTGCCTTGCGCGGCTCCACCGTCGTCACCTGGTCGTTGTTTGTCCTCATGGCAGGCGGACTCATGGCCCGTGGTCTGTTTCGCAGCCTCCGTTTTCAAAAAGCCATCGGCCTCGGCCAAGTGCTCTTGCAGGAGCAGCAGTTCAACGACGCCCGCGCACTGTTTGACGCCATGGCCCACGACGCCGAGCACCAGCAGCACGTGCGCGCCGCTGCCGTGGTGCATCTGGCGGGGATCGCCCTGCGTGAAGGCGACGCCGACCGCACCCTGCAGTTGTTGAGCAGCCTCGAGCGTGCCCCTCTGTTTGTCGGCGGCCTCAAACCGCTGGCCGAGGAGAGCGCGGTGTTCATGACCCTCGCCTACGTTATGAAAGGCGACCTCGACGCCGGCCGCCGATGGGTCGAAGAGGTGCACCACCGCCTGCCCGGAGGCGCCGCCGTCTTGGCGTGGGTGTCGCTGTTTCTCATGGCGCGTGAAGAGCGGTTTCACACCGCTGTCGACGCCGTGAACGCGTTTGCCGAGCCGTTGCATGAGGCCCTCGACGATGTCTTTTGGCAACAGCTGCAGGCCGTGCGCGCCTTTTGCGTGGCGAACACCCCAGAAGGCAAAGAGACCCCAGACGACATCAAGGCGCTGCTCGACGGCGTCGACCGCCGATGGGCCGTGGTGTGGGCGGATCACTGGCCCGCATTTGCCGCATTTCTAGATGGGCGGCTGCCCCCCGCGGCGTTCGCTGCATCTGCACATCGGCCGTGAGCGACGCTCACAGATGCTGCGCGCAGGCGGCGCAGACATCCCGTCGTCACCCGACCCACACCAGACCTTCACGGGGTGGGGCAAAAGCCCCTTTGACGACCCCCCCTTCGCCTTCTACACCCAAGGGGTCTTGCTCTATCGGGCAGATCCACACCGCACGTTTTGCGGTCATTCGAGGTCTCCATGTTCGCATTCACCAAGCGCGCCTCCTTGGCGTCCATGCTCCTTCCCCTGGCCCTCGCCATCGGCTGCCCCACCGGCAGCAGCGGCGACCCTGAACCCGGCACCGACCCCGACGTCACCGACGGCGGCGAGCCCGATTCGGGCCCCGGCGCCGAGCCCAGCCCTGGCCCAGGGGTTGAAGGCGACTGCCCCGCCGGCAACGGCGAAGGCGCCAGCGTCTGCATGACCCAGAGCACCGGCGACGCGAACTACATCGGCGAAGACACCGAAGCGACGCTCACCGAAGTCACCGCCGTGACCGGCCCCTTCTACATCTCCGAGACCCTCACCGGCTTTTACGTGGCCGACGATCCCATGGTGGCGTACGGCGGCGTGCTCGTCACCATGCTCACCGAAGGCGCCCCCACCATCGTCGCCGGCGACATCGTCGACGTCGTGGGCACCATCAACGAGTTCGGCAGCCAAGACGCGCCCGGCACCGAAACCCAATTCCAAAGCACCTCCGTCACCGTGGTGCGCTCGGGCACTGCGCCGTCGCCGTTGTCCCTCGACGACCTCGCCACCCTCAACGACGACGGCATGGCTGAGCCCTACGAGGGCCTGCTCGTGACCATCCCCAACGTGCAAGTCACCAACCCCAGCCTCGGCTTCGGCCAGTGGGAAATCTCCGATGGCGTCGACACCCTCGTCGTCGACAACGACTTCTACTCCTACCCCGCGCTCGACGGCGAAGTGCTCGGCTCCATCACCGGCATGGTGCGCTACTCCACCTTCGCTCCCGGCCAGTTCATCATCGTGCCGCGCAACGCCGACGACGTCGTCTCTGAGTCGCGTCCCACCAAAGGCATCGCCCAGCTGCGCAACCCCCTCGTCGACGGCTACGTCGCTCCTTGCCCCGACGGCCAGTTCTCCGGCTGCGGTCAAGCCGTGCTCGCCAACATGGTGGTCATCACCGAGCCCTACTACATCTCGGGCGGCGACAACGGCCCCCTCTTCGGCATGATCATCGCCGACCCTGCCGAAGTCGACGGCGACGGCCGCCTGTTGCCTTACTCCGGCATCGAGATGACCATCTCCCCCGAGCACCCCCAATACACCCCCACCATCACCGGCTTCGACTTCGCGCAAGACAGCGAGACCTACGAGTGGGTGAACCCCGACCAAGTTCCCGCACCCGGCGACGTCATCAACCTCTCGGGCCAAAACGCTTCGTACTACGGCATGCCACAGTTCCGCTTCGTCTCCGAACTCACCAAAGTCGAAGGCTCTGAAATCGCCATGCCGCTGCCCGCGCTCTTCGACGGCACCGTCGCTGAAGACGCCGCCAACTACTCCGGCAAGCTCAAAGGCGGACGCCCCGACCAGAGCATCGCGCCTGCCCCCGAAGTCGACAGCTTCCTCGCGGTGTACGTCGAGTTGGCCAACGTCACCACCACCAACGCCTGCTACCCCTCGCCCTACACCCCCCAAGGCGGCACCGAGTTCGAGCGCGACTTCGGCTACTACCTGGTCACCGGCGACGTCGAAATCGGCGACCGCTTCCGCACCGGCTTCTCGGGCCGTTTCCCCGAGATGACCGACGCTGCCGACCAAATCTGCGCCAACCAGATGAACCGCTGTGGCGACAACCGCGCCGCCGACCAAACCTTCACCGCCCTGCGCGGCGTGGTCGACATCTCCTTCGACGTCTACCGCGTGCACCCCCGCAGCACCGACGACATCGAAGGCATCACCCTCTCCACCGAGATGTGTGAATGAGCGGCATGAACGCCTAGGAATGAACGCCGGCTTCCTCACGGGGGCCGGCGTTTTTTCTGATGCGTTTGCACCACGCGCCCCACCGGGATCCTCGACGGTGACAAGCCGTCAACAATGTTCACCACGCGCGCGATCTCGTCGCCAAATTCCAGCTTCTCCTGAAACGAAAGGTGGAACGCACTCCTCCGCCAAGTTGCGCTTTCCACCTGCAAGTTGGGCCGATACAAGCGGCGCAACACAGCGATCTTCCGCTCCTGTTCTGAGGCCCACATGACCCCTGCGCCCCGCTTTGTTGTTCGCCTGTTGTCGATTGCCGGCATCGTCGCTGCGACCCTGCTCGCCCCTGCCGCTTCGGCCGAGCCACAAACCCGCGTCTTCTTGAACGGCACGCCCGCGCCGGTGTTCTTCAACGACGGCGACTCCTTTCGCGTGCTCGGCGGCGAACACCAAGGCAGCAAGGCCCGTCTATCTGGCTTCAACACCCTCGAGTCGTTCGGCCCCGTGCACCAATGGGGCACGTGGACGGCCAAAGAGCTCTACGTCCTCGCCAAAATGGCCACCCTCAACGCCCGCAAAGGCGTGTGGCACTGTGAATCCGACCTGTCGCGTGACACCTATGGCCGCTACTTGTGGTGGTGCAAAGACCTCGTCGTCGACCAAGTGCGCAAAGGCCTGGCCCACGCCATGACCGTCACCGCCGACCCCGCCGACCCCGACGTGCTCGCCGCCCAAGCCGAAGCCATCCGCGAAAAGCGCGGCATCTGGGCCCACGGTGTGCCCGACTTCGTGCTGACCTCGACGCACTCCGCAGCTGAAGGCGGCGGCCGCGACGGCAAGACCTACAACCGCCTGGTGTCGTCGAAAGACGGCCACTCCGAAAAATGGCAGCACACCGACAACTACGCCGAGTGCGAAAAGGTCTGCCACAGCTTCAAGACGCTGAACGACGACGACCTCGAAAAGCTCGCCAAAGAGCTGCTCGCCACCACCGATGCCGACGTGCAGGCCGTGCTCGACCTCGACGCCAAGCGTGAGCTGAACAAAGCCGGCGACGGCGCGGGCGACCTCGCTGCCGCCAAGCTGGCCGCTGCCAAGCTGCGCATGCAGAACATGATCAACTTCGGCCAACCGGGCTGGGTCGTTCTCGACAAGCTCGCCGAAGACGCCACCGACGACGAGAAGAAGGCCAACAAAGACAAATCGCGCGCCTTGGGCAACGCCCTGCAAGACGTGGCCGCCAACATCCTCGACACGGCCACCTTCACGCCCGCCAGCGAAGAGATGGGCGCCTGCGTGGTGCACGTCGACTTCCGCCGTCGCTTCGGCTCCGGCAAAGCCTCCTGCTTGAAGAAATAGCCTGCTGGGCCGACGGCGACGTCGGCCTTCATCCGTCTCCTCGACGAGGACGCCTATGTCACCCTCCTCCTTGCCACGTTTCGCTTTGTTGTTCGCCTTGGCGTCTGCGTCGTTGTTGAACGCCGGTGCCGCCTGCGAATACCGCGCGCCCAAAGGCCCACTCCTCGGGTACGAGAACAACGAAGAGACCTGCCTCGACGGCAAAGACAACGACGAAGACGGCCTCATCGACTGCGAAGACCCCCACTGCGCGGCGGCCGGTTTCTGCGGCGAATGGATCGAAGAACTCCCCATTCCCGACGAGCCCGAAGACACCTTCGAGCGCTGCACCGACGGCATGGACAACGACGACAACGGCGCCTTCGACTGCGGCGAGCGCAGCTGCCAGGCCATCCGCGAAGTGTGCTGCGTGCGCGAGTTCGACAACGCCTCCTGCAGCGATGGCGTCGACAACGACGGCAACAACTTCGTCGACTGCGAAGACTTCGGCTGTCGCCAGGGCGTGTACGTCACGGTGTGCAACGAAGACGAAGCCACCAACCCCGGCAGCTGCTCCGACGGCATCGACAACGACCTCGATGGCAACGTCGACTGCGAAGAGTTCTCATGCGAAGGCAGCAGCGCCTGCATTGAGTTCCCCACCGACGACAACCCCGATGAGTGCAGCGATGGCATCGACAACGACGGTGACGGCCTCGAAGACTGCGAAGACCCCGACTGCCGCGACGCCGTCGAAAACGCCGCCTTCGTGTGCCCCCGCGAGACGGGCGCGTTGTGCTTGAACCAAGAAGACGACGACAACGACGGCCTCGTCGACTGCGACGACCCCGACTGCGCCGACCGCCAGAGCTGCCAACGCCCTGAAGACACCCTCGAGGCCTGCTCCGACGGCATCGACAACGACGGCAACACCTACACCGACTGCGCCGACTTCAGCTGCTCGCGTTCGGATGTGCAGGAGATCCTCGACTACTGCGCCAACCTTCCCACCGAGACCAGCCTCGAAGACTGCTCCGATGGCGTCGACAACGACCAAAACGGATACACCGACTGCGGCGACTTCAGCTGTTCCCGCAGCGAAGACCAAGAGATCGTCGACTACTGCGAGTCCATCGGCGAAACCAGCCTCGACAAATGCTCAGACGAAATCGACAACGACGGCAACGGCTACACCGACTGCGCCGACTTCAGCTGCAGCCAAAGCGACGACCAAGAGGTGCTCGACTACTGCGCCTCCATCGTCGAGACCAACTTCGCAAAGTGCACCGACGGCATCGACAACGACGGCAACGGCTTCACCGACTGCGGCGACTACAGCTGCAGCCAGCCCGAGCCCGAAAACGCTGAAGCCGTCGGCAACGCCTGCAGCGAGTCGGCTGCGTTCGGCACCGTCTCCCCCAACGACAACTGCAGCGACGGCGAAGACAACGACCTCGATGGGTTCGCCGACTGCGACGATTGGGACTGCGCCTACAACCCCCTCGTCACCGTCTGCGACGACCACCAAGTGTGTCGCGTCCGCTGAGCGCGCAGCGTTTCACTCCTTCTTTTTGCTTCCGTCCCCAACCTGAGAGCCGTCCATGCGTTCTTCTGTTTCTCCACTCCTCTTCGCCGCTGTGTTGGCGTTCTCCACGTCGACGACGGCGCAAGAGACGCCTGCCGCCCCTGCTGCCGAAGCGCCGCCCCCTGACGCTGCTGCAACCGAAGAGGGCGCTGCCCCTGCCGACGAGGCCCCCGCCGACCCGGCCGCCGCTGCAGCTTCTGACAAGGCTTCAGACGAAGCGGCTGCCGACGCCACCGCCGCGCCCGACGCCACGGCCACCGACGCTCCGGCCGCCGAAAGCACAGACGGCGAAGGCATCTCTGAAGCCAAAGAAGAAATCTGCGACGACGGCATCGACAACGACGGCGACACCGTCACCGACTGTGGCGACGCCGACTGCGCCGAGGCCGAGGCCTGCCAGCCAGATGGTTCTGCCGAAATCACCGACAAGACGTGCTCCGACTGGGTCGACAACGACGAGAACGGCTACGTCGACTGTGACGACAACAGCTGCGAAGGCACCGCCGTGTGCCAAGGCTCGTGGAAAGTCGGCGGCGCCACCTCGTCGTCGGGCAATGTCGCCGGCGACGACGACCTCCCCGAACTGCAAGCGGGCATGAGCGTCGAAGACCTCATCGGCCGTGGCTCTGACAAAGACGGCGAGCGCAACGACCAGGTGTGCTCCGACGGCGTCGACAACGACAACGACGGACGCACCGACTGCGCCGACATCGGCTGCCGTTTCGACCCGCAGGTGACGGTGTGCCGTGGCACGCCCGGCATCCGATTCTCGATGGTCGCCAACATCACCCACAGCTTCGGCAACGATCGCGAAGACATCGGCGACGACTTCGTGGGCGACCTCGGCAAACAAGTGATGGAAGACGCCCGCTTCGAGACCCGCTTCTCGGTGCTGCAGCTGCGCGCGTTTGGCCCGCTGCCCGGCATTCAAGACTCGTTCTTCCTCATCTCGGGCCGCGCTGAGCGCTCGCCGCGCATGACGTTTGCCATGGCGCAGTTCCCCATTTGGGGCGGCCACAACATCAACATCAACTCCGGCGGCGGCGGCTTGTCGAACGCCTTGGTGCTCTCAAACGCCAAGCGCCTCATGGTGTCGGCGCCCTTCTACGTCTACAACGCCTTCGAACAAGGCAACGGTGCCGCCGTCGAATTCAACGGCCCCATCTGGCCAGGCTGGTTGAACTACCGTGTGTACCTGTCGGGTGGCTCGGGCCTGTTCAACGGCAACCTTGGCGGCCGCTACTTCAGCTTCGGCGACGACAACTACAACTTCTCGACGGGCGCACAGGTCAGCTTCAACCCCATTGGCTACATCTCCCGCTGGGACTCCGAGTACCTCTACACGACCGTTCCGCTCGCCTTCAACATCGCCTTCGGCATGCGCCACGACCAGCGCTCGGCCGAAATCTTCCAGGCCGCCAACCTCGCCATGCAACTGCGTTGGGGCCCCCTCCTCGTCAAGAGCGAGACCTACGGCAAGTACGAGCACACCTTCGAGACCATGCAAGCGGCCACCAACCTCACCGTCGGCGTGTTGGCCATTCCGAAGTGGGTGATGCTCGGCTTCGACATTGGCGGCTTCCTGCCTGGCGAAATCGGCAAAGCCCCCGACCCTGACTTTCAGTACACCACCGACCTGCGTCGTCAGCGTGGCGAATTCCAGTGGCGCGCCGCCGCCCACTTCTACATCTGGCGCAACATCGGCATCTTGTCGGCGGTGGTCACCGACCAATACCAGTTCGCCACCGTCGAGAACCTGGCGCGCCCCGACACGCGGCCCACTGAGAACGACAACAACCGCGAGTTCAAACTCGTGGCGCAGTTCCGCTTTTAGAGCGCCCCGACGACAACGTCGTCGGCGAGACGCCAGCCCACGCGGCTGGCGTTTTCAATTGCGGTTTCCTTGATCCGTCTTTGCTGGGTCTGTCTGCAGAGGGCCCCCCGGCTGTGAACACGACGCGACGCGTCAGTGAACCACCGCCGACGTTGGGGCACGCTTTGGCCATCTGGGAGGAGACCTCATGAAACATCGTCGTCTATGGAGTTGGGCTGCGGCCCTGACCCTCGCGCTGTCCCACGGGTGCAGCTGTGGCATCAACCCACCTGGTGAAGACGCAGGCGTCGAACCCGACGTCGTTGCCGATGGCGGCGAACCCGACGTCAACCCCGACGGTGGCGAGCCCGACGTCAACCCCGACGGTGGCGAGCCCGACGTCAACCCCGACGGTGGCGAGCCCGACGTCAACCCCGATGGCGGCGAGCCCGACGTCAACCCCGATGGCGGTGAGCCCGACGACGCAGGCGCCCCTGACCTCACCGCGCCGGTGGTGACGGCCGACCCGTCGACGACGACGTTCAACGGCACCCTCGACGTCACCTTGACGGCCGATGAGCCCGCCACCATTTACTACACCACCGACGGGTCGACGCCGACCACCGCGTCGACGTCGGGCGACAGCCCTGTCTCGGTCAGCTTGACCGCGACCACCACGCTGATGTTCTTCGGCATCGACGACGCTGGCAACGAAGGTGACGTCGTCACCGAGACCTACACCACCGACGACACGGCACCCACGTTCGTGGGCGGCTTTCCTGCTGAAAGCGACCCCGACCTTGGCATCTACGACAACTTGCGGCTGACGTTCTCCGAGGCGATGGACGCCGCCAGCGTCGACAGCGGGCTCGCCTTGCATCCGCTGAACGGCACCGTCGAGCAACCCGCCATCGCTGTGGCCACCCACTGGAGCGTCGACGGCGACGAGCACACCGTGCACATCTGGCCCGCCGGCGCCGACGCCGACGACGTCAACGCACCATTCGCAAACGCCACCGACTACGTGTTGCGTCTGACCGGCGCCACCGACGTCGCCGGCAACGCCTTGGCCGACAGCGTCGAGGTGCGCTTCACCACCCAAGACAACACACCCGCACAAGTGGTGGCGTTGTCGCCAGATCCATCCTCTTTGGCGTCGCCCACCTTCAGCGAGGTGTCGGTGACCTTTGACGTGCCCATGAACGACATGCGCGGCGAAGCCAATGTCGAACTCAACACCTTCGGCGGCGAACGCCGCTTCACCCTCGACGACGCCGACCTCAGCTGGAACGCCGCCCGCACCCGGCTCACGCTGACCATGGACGCCGCCGATCTCGGCGTGGTCTACGCCGCTGTGCGCTTTTCTGAGCTTGAAAAAGAAAACGGCGCTCGCTCGCCCGACGTCTACCTGCCCATCACCGTCGACCGCAGCGGTGACACCACCGATGATGCGGCACCGCTGTTGGATTCGCCGCGCGCCACGGGCACCGCCACCCTCGACGTGCGCCAGCCCTATTTGTGGTTCAGCGAGTCGCTCGACCCCGCCACCGTCGCCAACATCACCGTCACCGAGCAGAGCACCGGAGCCAGCGTCGACGTCACGCCACGCGCGGCGCTCATCGGCCGTGCTGTGCGCATCAGCCTCGAGAACTTGGCGCACGACACCATCTACGAGCTGCACGTGCCTACCAGCGTGCTCGACGCTGCCGGCAATGGGGCAGATGCTGAAGTCACCCAAGCCTTTCAACTGTCGGCCCCCAGCCCCATGGGCGCCGACCTGCTGGCCGTCGAAGACGGCGCGGCCGACGTGCCCACCGACGGTGTGTCGGTGTTCATGACGCTGCCGGTCGCCGCCGACGTGCACCAAGTCGAAGCCGCCGACGTCCGCTTCACCAACGTCACCACCGGCGCTCCCGTGCGCGGGGCCCAGCTGGAAGTGCCGCCGGTGTTCGCCTTTCAAGGCGCCGCCCGCATCAGTTTCAAAGACGGCGCACCCGATTTGGCCCACAACCAGCAATACACGCTCGACGTCGACGGCGTCACCGGCGTCGGCGGCGCTGCCATCGCCGGCATGCCGTTCTCGCGCTCGTTCGAGACCATGGTCGACGGCGGCAACGCCCGGCCCATCGTCGACGCCCAAAGCATTGAGGTCGCGCTTGAAGTCAACGACAGCGGCGTCGGCCTCAGCGTCGAGGTGCTCGTCTACGACGACAACGACACCACCGTGAGCGTGTCGAATGCAGATGGCACCTTCAGCGAGTTCCTCGATGACGACGGCGACGGCTTCCACTCGTTCGCCGGCAGCGTCGACGAGAGCTTCTTCGCCGACGGCGAGACCGTGCTGACGGTGTCGGTGTTCGACGGCACCCACACCGTCGAGTTTGACTTGCCGGTGTACCGGGTGAGCGAAGCGGGGATTCCTGTCATCGACGGTGACAACCCCCTCATTCTCGACGCTGCCGACCTCGACAGCTTCACGTTGACGTGGAGCCACGACGCCGAAAACGCACTGCGCCAAGTCGTGTACTTGGCCTCCACCGACGGCGGGCCCGAGCCCGACATCATCGATCTCGCCGTCATCGACGGCGACGCCACCAGCTTTGAGTTGGGCCCGCGTTTTGGCGCGGCCCTGCAACCCGGCAGCAACTACTTGCTGGCCATCTCCAAGCAGTTCGGCGACGACGGACGCGTCCATGGCTCTGTGTCGCGCTCGGGCGACACCTTGGTGTTCTTGCAGGTGCGCGACCCGGCCCTCGGCAGCGTCAGCGGCGACATCCTCCTCGACGGCCCGAGCGCCGGACCGGTCGTCGCCGGCCTCTTTGCCGGCACCGACTTCAATGCCGGACCCATCGCGTTTGTCCCTGCCACCGCCACCGCAAATCCGCTGGTGTACACGTACACCTTCGTCAACCTCGACGAGGGCGACTACACGGTGTTCGCCGTCGCCGACGTCGACGACGACGGACTGTTCGATGACGACGCCGACGGCGACAACCAAGACGACGTGTCTGCGCTGTCGAACTTGGTGACCATCGCCTTCCCCGCCGCCCGCGACGCCACCAACGTCGACCTGCAGATCGAAAACGGCGCCGGCGAAGTGGTCATCGACTACACCATCGACGATGCCGTGCTCGGCGACGTGACCTTGTTGGCGTGTCCGGCTGGCGCGGGCGTTGGGCCTGGCTGCGACCAACTGACGCAGGTGTTGGCGGGGGCGCCACGCACCGGCGCTTTCCGTTGGCGGTTTGTGCCCGACGGCAGCTACGACATCTACGCCATGGCCGACGTCAATGGCGACGGCGGTTCTGACTTCACAGCGACGGCCGATCCGTCGCCGGCAGACGTGGCGGGTGACGTCGTCAACGTCACCCTCGACGTGAACCCACCGAACGGAAGCGTCTTCGGCGTCATCAACCTCCCGGGGCCGTTGCCGGCGGGAGGCTCCATCGGCGTCGCCGTGATGCCGCGTGGCGCCATGCTCGGGGGGCCGCCGTTGTACTTTGCCCAGGCCACCCCCACCGCCGACCCGCTGGTGTGGGCGTACACCATCGGTGCGATGTCCGACGGTGCCTACGACGTGTACGCAGCGGTCTTTGACGACGGGCAGAACTTGATGGGATTGGAGGGGCCCGCCCCGGTCGACATCGTCGGCGAGAACAGTGTTGAACAAGACTTCAACAACATCGTCTTCTTCATGCCCTAAAGAGACCCCCACCCATGGGCGTCAAGCGCGACAGCTTCGGCTGTCGCGTTTTTCGTTGGTCGGCCACTTCGTGCTAGAAACGCAGATGGGAGAGACCACATGACCGACCCTCATCTCATGGGCGAGACCGAGTTGCTGCAGCGGCCCAACAAGGTGTCGCTGACGCCGCCGCCCAACAAAATGTGGCTGATGGTGTGGGCGGGCATCGCCCTGCTCGGCTCTTTGCTGGGCGTCGTCGTCGTGGGCGTCTTCGGCTACAGCAGCGAGTCGGACGGCATGACGGCCGCCACCGTGGTGTCGGCGCCCATGGGCTTTGTGTGGGGCGGCACCCTCGGCGCCATCCTCGGCTTCACCGCGCTCAAAGACAAAGTCACCGCCCGCCGTGCCGCCCCTGCTGGATGCGGCTGCGGATGCGCCGGCTTCTTGTTCTTCGGCGTGGTGCTCTTTTTTCAGGTGATTTGGCCGAGTTTGTAGGGCCTATTGGTGCACAGTGGCCTCACCACTGATGTTGGCGCCCCAGCAAGTCATGGCACCGATGGCATCGACAGCGCAGCCCGAGTTTCGGCCGACGCTGATGTCGACGAAGCCGCCTCCCGTGGGGAACTCCGTCGTCACCTCGCGGACCTCACCCCAGCACTGAATGTGTCCAGTGAGCGTCAGGGCGCACGTGTGGTTGCTTTCGGCGACCACTTTCAAGATGCTGCCGATACCTGTCGGACCGCTGACCTCTCCGTTGTCGTCACGTCCCCAGCATCGAATGGTCTGTTGGTCGTCGAGAACACAAGCGTGGAACTGACCAACGGTGACGCCGTGCGCCCCCGAAACCGCCGGAATGCTGGCGGAGAGATCTGAGTAGCCCCAACAATGCACGATGCCGTCTGAGGTGATGGCGCAAGTGCCTCCGTTGCCGACGGCCATGTCTTCCACGAACCCGATGCCACCTGGGACGACCTCGTTGCCGTATCCGTTGCTAAGGCCCCAACAATGCATTTCGCCAGCGTCATTGCGTGTGCAAACGTGAAAGTCTTTGGCTTCGACGTCGACGACATTTCCCAGGTTTGGTGGCATGTCTGTGTGGATGGCGTCGACGGGGCTGAAGCACTCCACATCGTGCGAGGTCGTCACCACACACGTGGCGCACCCACCAGCAGAAAAGGCCAACACGTCTGGCCCGGTGCCTTCGGGTGGTAGGTATGGGAGCAACGCTCCCCAGCACTTCAGGGCGTCGGTCTCATCGAGCACGCAGGTGGAATAGCCCATGTCGACCTGTCTGACTTCGCCGACGGCAGGCGGAAAGGAAAGCTGTGGCCCGGCGTCTTCGCCCCAGCATTCGACGTCTCCGTCGCCCAGCACCGCGCAGGCGTGTTTCGCGCCGGCCCCGACGGAGACAACGTCCTGGGTGAATGCCGGCGCCGAACTCTGACCTTCATCGTTGAATCCCCAGCACTGAACGTCGTGGTCGACGTCGAGAATGCATGTGAAGGAGCTGCCTGCGGTGATGGCCACGGCGTCTTTGAGCGTGGGCGGCGGATTGCTTTGTCCCGCTTCGTTGCCACCCCAGCAAACAACATGTTGGTTGGCGTCGATGGCGCAGACGTGGCTGCTGCCCACCGCAAGCTGAACAACCCCACTGAGTCCTGCCGGAGGCGTTGCTTGTCCGGAGGCGTCGCGTCCCCAACACGTGACGTCTCCGTCGTCGTGGAGCGCGCACACGGTTTGAAACCCAGCCTGCAGTTCTCGAACGCCGGAAAGACCCGCCGGAGGAGACAGCTGTCCTTCGCTGTTGTTGCTCCCCCAACACTGCACCGTGTCGTCGACGTTGAGGGCGCATGCAAAGTTGTGCCCGACGGCGACACTGTGCACCACGCCGAGGCCTGTCGGAATGGAAAGCCGCGACGGATGCCCCCAGCAGTGCACTTGCCCGCCAGCGTCGATGCCACAGCCACCAAGGTAGCCGACGGCCACAGCGGTGGCTCCCCCGTGCAGAGCTGAAGGAACGTCCAATTCTCCATCGGCGTTGTCTCCCCAGCACGTCACACTTCCGCGGCTGTCGAGCGCACACCCAAAGCCATGGGTTGCCCGAACCACCTGTGGCGTCGGGCACGCTTCGGTGTTGTCGCGCCCCGGCGACGGGAAGCGACACAGCTCAGCGTCAGACAGCCCGCCCGTGCACGACTCCCACGGCAAGCAATCGACACAGCTGCGGTCGGAGTACGCCGTGGGCAAGGCGTCTTCTTCAGTGCCCGGTGCACACACGGTGAGTGGTACGCACAGTCTGTCGCTCGTCGCTGTCGGCGGCCCGGCCTCGAATTCATCCGAAGTGCAATCGCGGATGGCGGTGCACATCCGGTCGCGGGTTGGTGAGCGGGGAAGTTCTTCAAACTCACCAGCGACGCACTCGACGACGTATGGCGCACATGCCCGGTCGGTGACGTCCGTCGGTGGCGTCGATTCGAACTCGACGCCAACAAGGCACACCGTCAACGCCGAGCACACTCGATCTGTGGTCGGCGTGGCCGCCGTCGAGGCAAACTCATCGGCGGTGCACACTGTCAACGGCGTGCATTGCCGGTCGCTCGTCGGCGTTGGCGCGGCGGTTTCGTATTCAGCCGCCGTGCAGCTCGTCACCGCCGTGCACACCCGGTCCGACGTCGCTGTGGGTGCGGTCGCCTCAAACTCAAGTGCGGTGCACGTGGTCACCAGGCTGCAAACTCTGTCGGCGGTGGACGTGCGCGAGGACGACTCCCACTCCTGCGCCCCGCAGACCACGGTGTAGGGCGTGCAGACCCGGTCGCTCGTCGCCGTCGGCGCCGTGACCTCGTACTGCTCCGCGCTGCAAACGGTCGTCGGAACGCAGGTGCGGTCGGAGGTCGGCGTTGGAGGCGCCGCTTCATACTCGTCTGCGGTGCACGACGAGATGGCGACACATTCGCGGTCTGACGTCGCCGTGGGAGGCGACCCCTCATACTCATCAAATCGGCACAGTGAGAGCGCCGTGCACACGCGGTTCGACGTTGCGGTGGGCGGGGTGCTTTCGTACTGCAGCGAGGTGCATGTTCGCAGCGACCGGCACCAGCGGTCGGATCGAGGCGAAGGAGCAATGAACTCGTATTCATCGGCAGTGCACACCGTCAGCGCGGCACAGACGCGGTCGGACGTCGCCGAAGGCGTCGTCGTTTCGAATTCATCCATCGTGCACGTCGTCAGGACGGAGCAGACACGGTCGGACGTCGCCGAAGGCGGCGTCGTTTCATATTCGTCGTCGTCACAGGTCGTCAGCGCGGCACAGACGCGGTCGGACGTCGCCGAAGGCGTCGTCGTTTCGAATTCATCCATCGTGCACGTCGTCAGGACGGAGCAGACACGGTCGGACGTCGCCGAGGGTGGCGTCGTTTCATATTCGTCGTCGTCACAGGTCGTCAGCGCGGCACAAACGCGGTCGGATGTCTCCGAGGAGGGCGTCGCTTCATATTCGTCGTCGTCGCAGGCCGTCAGCGCGGCACAGACGCGGTCGGACGTCGCCGAAGGCGGCGTCGCTTCATATTCGTCGTCGTCACACGTCGTCAGCGCAGCACAGACACGGTCGGACGTCGCCGAAGGTGGCGTCGCTTCATATTCGTCATCGTCACAGGCCGTCAGCGCAGCACAGACGCGGTCGGACGTCGCCGAAGGTGGCGTCGCTTCATATTCGTCATCGTCACAGGTCGTCAGCGCGGCACAGACGCGGTCGGACGTCTCCGAGGAGGGCGTCGCTTCATATTCGTCGTCGTCACAGGCCGTCAGTACGGAGCAGACACGGTCGGACGTCGCCGAAGGTGGCGTCGCTTCATATTCGTCATCGTCACAGGCCGTCAGCGCAGCACAGACGCGGTCGGACGTCGCCGAAGGTGGCGTCGCTTCATATTCGTCGTCGTCACAAGTCGTGACACAGCGTCCGCTCTCGGCAACTTCGCCGTCGGCGCAATCGACACCAGCGTCCGGAGCCGACCCTCCTCCGCCACCGTCAGATGCCGTCGATCCACCCGCATCCACGTCAGACGGGGCAGCGCCACCTGCGCAGCCCAAACACCCCACAATCGCCAACGACAGCACGAATCGACCCACATGAACCCCAGGAGCAGTTGCTCCAAGTGTTTCATTCGAGGACGTCGTGGCGCAATGCTGTTCGAGTTGCGGCTAGAAGATCTTCCACCACGGCTTCTTGTCCGTCTTGCCGTCGTTCGTCTTGCTGTCGTCTTTCGCTGCCGCCGGCGTCGACGAGGCCTGCGTCCCGACATCATCGTCGACGTCTTTCGCCTTGGGCTTGCCGGTGCGTGGCGTCGGAGGCGGCACATAGCCATGCTGCGCCATGGCGGCTTTGACGTCGTCGATGAGGCTGCGGCCGCGATCGACGTCGACCATGTGCACAAAGCGCGCGAAGCCCATGGCGGTGGCGAAGACGTCATCGCCGTCCGCACCGTTGTTGCCGTTCCACGACACGTGCTCAGGACCTTTCGCCTTGAGCTGGTGCAAGAACGCGCGAAACTGCCGGAGCTTCTTGCGCTCGACGCTGAGCTGGTCGTTGACGACGACACCCGTGACCTCTTGCCGTCGACCTTTGCGCATCACGCGCGTTTTTTCGGGATGCACCCAGAAGCCCTCGCCACGCACGGCCTTGCGCGTTTCGACGAGCAGGGCTTTGACGTCGGCAAACGTCGCGTTCGACGAGAACGTCAGATCGTCGGCGTAGCGGGTGTAGGCGAACTGGTGCTTGTCGGCGATGCCTTGGATGCGTTGGTCGAGCCGCTTGCACAACAAGTTGGTCAGCATCGGGCTGGTCGGCGCGCCCTGGGGCAGGGCACGTTCGCCGGTTTGCATGAAGTACGTCTTGCCGTCGAGCTCCAGCTCGTCGACGGGCGCCTCCGTGCACAACAGCGCCAACACCGTCGACACCGGCATGCTGTAGCCAAGCGCGAAGAACAAGCCACGCACCCGCACGTAGGTCACAGTGGGGAAGAAGTCTTTCAAGTCCATGTTGACGACGACGTCTTTGCCGACGTGGGGCGCGGCGTTGGAGACGATGGACTTCGATGGCAAAAAGCCGTGTGCGGCTGGGTGCACCTCGACGTCAGCGAACATGACGTCGAGCAGCCGACGCTGCGCTTCTTTCAACTGCGGCATCGGCGCCGAGATGAAGCGCTCGCCGCCGGTTTTCTTGGCGATGCTGAAGCGGCGGTAGTGGTGCACCGTCGACACTTTGCGGTCGAAGGTCAGGTACCGCAGACGGTTCATGTCGAGGCCGAGGAGGTCGGCGACGTCGCGTGCGTGATGCAGCACTGGGAGACTGGCCGCCTGCAGCTTGTCTTCGTCGGTGCGCTTGAGGTCGTCGTCGTCGGGCGACAGCGCCCAGCTCACCTTGTCGCCGAGGTACAGGAGCTCTGTCTCTTTGCGTTTGGCCCAAGCGTCGGCGCGCTCTTGCCGCTCTTTCTCGCGTCGTTCTTTGGTGGCCTTCTGCTTTTCTTTGCTCTCTTGCAGACGCTTTTTGCGCAACGCCGCAATGAGCTTCTGCTCGTCGTACAGCCGGCTCTGCTCTGTGCGCAGCGCCCGCAGTTCGCGTTCAAGTTCGCCGCGTTGCCGAATGTCGTCGGCGGGGTCGGCCGGCAACGTCTGCCCAGCCGGCCAAAAGCCCAGACGAATCATCTCGTCGAGGATGACTTCGTCACGCGACGACGCCCGAATGCGGTCGTACAGCTCTTGTTTGGTGAGCGGCTGCGACGATGCCGTCGTCGACGCCATGCCTGCAGCTGAAGAGGTGGGGGTGTTTCTCGACATGGCGCTCTCGTGGGGGCGAAGCCCGTTGACGACGAGGCGGCTTGGCAGATGAGGAGAAGAGGGAGACGTTGAAGGTTCTTCGAAGAGTCTTCTGACTGGGCAGGTCAACTCGACGCGGGACCGCCCCTAGTACGCCGATTGGCTTTTCACAAAGCCGCACTGAAATGGCGTACTAGGGGCAGGTCCCGCACAGTGAAGACGTGACCAGTGACGCGTGTGAAATCTTGAAGCACGAACGGCGAAACGCCGCTCAGGTTGCAAGGTCCGCGTCCCCCTTTTGTTCTCCTCCTCATCTGCAAAGCCGCTTCGGCGTTTGCTCAGTCGATGGCGCGCGGCCATCTTGCATCAGGTTCAACTCAAAGTCATCTGCCGCTGGCCACATCGGCGGTGCTCGACGTCACCGCGGCCGCGAACCCGTCATCCGGCCTTCTTTTTCTGCTGGGCCGCGAACATGCGCACCGCGAGCATGTGCTCGCAGGGGCCGCGCATCATTTTGTTCTGCTGAAAAAAGTTGCAGGTGCAGCTGGCGCGCACCAAACGTTCATCGCCGTCGATGACCAGCTCTGGCCCGAACACCTTGCCCTTGTCGTCGACGCGGGCCTCAATGCGGGTGAATCCTTTGCCATCGACGTTGGCGTTCTTCACCGTCACCGCACGTTTGCTGACGAGCAGGCTCGCCTGTTCTTCGCGGGGGTTGCTGAAGCGCAGCTTGTCCATCGGGAGTGGGTCTTTCGACAGCTCCCGCAGGCGAAACACCTGACGCTGCAGGTCGAACATCACGCGGCCGGCTTGGGTGTACGCCGACAACGAGCCCAACACTTGGTCGCGCTCGAGGTTCAGCGTCGAGGCCAGCTGGTTGGGGTCGGCGAAGTGCACCTTGCGCAGTTCTTCAAACACCCGCCGCTTGGTGACGTCGTCGACGACGGCGCGGGGCGCCATCAAGTCGAAGTTGCCCGACTTCGACCAGTCGTTGGCCGTCCAACCGCTGAGGCCCAACGTGAAGTTCATGTCGCCGAGGTCGGCGACGTAGAACGACGGCAGGCCTCGCCCAAGCAGGTGCACGGTGAACTTGTTGGCGACGGGGATGAGGCGCTCGAGGATGTGAATGCGACGTCGTCCCCACACCCGCACTTCTTCGGCGGTGGCGCCCTGGTAGATGGAGCGCGGGCATTCGATCTCAATCTCCCATGGCTCGAAGCGCACCTTGATGGGTTGCCCCGGCGTCAGCAGGTAGCGCATGCCGCGCGGCCCTTTCTTCTCCTTGTGACGACGGAGGACGTAGCACAAGTTGTAGAGGTCCATCGGATGCAAGTCGAAGGTGATGGCGTCGAGGGTCATGGCGCTCGACACCTGCAAGAAGCCGCGCACCCAACTGTCGGGAAGGTCGATCTTCACCTCTCGGTAGGCGTCTTCACCGGTCGTCTCGACGTCAAAGCCGCCGGCGTCGACCTCAAACTTGGTGGTCTTGTAGCTCCGCATCTTCTGAAACTCGTCGTAGAGCGCCGCGGAGTAGTCAATGTTCGTCGTGCCGCATGCGAACTCGCCGACGTTGCCAAACACCTCGTAGTTGGCGCCGAGACGGCCGTAGCTGGCTTCGTCTTGGCTGAAGCATTCGAAGAACACCTCGTCGGGGTGCACGGTGATGACGGGGTCGAGGACAAACCAGGTGTCGCGGTCGCGCTTGTAGAGGTAGTCAAAGTACCGCTGGCGCGCCTGGTAAAACGGACCCATGCGCGCGTGGCTTTCACGTTGCAGACGGGTGAGTTCTTCTTGCTTGTCGACGATCTGTTGCCGCACCTGACCGCGCTGCTGCGCGACCTCCTGCCAGTCGATCTGCTCGCGTTCGGCCGCCCATTCTTTGTAGGCCGTCTTGTCTTTGGGCTGAAAACGCAAATCGCTGATGACGACGTCGTGCAACGCGCTGATGGCCTCGCGAAACGGCACCTGCTTGCGCAGTTCGCCCGAAAAATACGTCGGCTCCCTCGAGGCGTCGGGCACAAACGACATGCCCGTCGACTGCGCGCCCGACGAGACGGCGGTGTTGCCTGCGTAGCGGTAGTTGAACTCCATCAGGCGGCCTCCTGCTTCTGTTGTGCACGCACCACGAGCGGGTTGTCGACGTCGGGCCACTGCTGGCAAACGGCGTAGAGCACTTCGATCATCTTGGCGCGGTCGCGCGCGACGACGGTGAGCACCTGACGTTCGAGCACCTCGACGACAAAGGCGGCGATGTCTTGCGATTGCTGGGCCTGCCCCTGCAAAAAGCCCAACACACGAGCCTTGGCCACCTGGCCCTTGTTCACGCGCGACAGGATGCTCCTGAAGTAGTGCGTGAGCGAACGCAGTTTGTCGACGTCACCCGCGGCGTAGCGTTCCAAGTAGTTGGTGGCGAACAACTGCAAGTCTTGGGTCGGGTGCTCGCTGAGTTTCAGCAAGTACTCCTCGCCGTCTTGGTCTTCGAAGTATTTGGTGATGAGCTCACGGCCAAAGCGTTGCACGTCGTCACGCACCGAATCACAGACGGCGACGAGCACGGCGGGGCTGAGGTCGTCTTTGGCGAACTGTTTGCGAAAATAGTCGAAGCCAAACGCCCGGCTGTCGTCCCATTTGGCGTCGAGCAAGCTGACGGCGTCGGCGATTTCTTCTTTCATGCGCTCGACGTTGCCGTCGAACATGGCCCAAGCCGCCTGGCGAATGCTGAGGATGTCGTGCGAGGCGAGCTTGCTGATCTCCCGCACCTTCAAGTCGCTGGCGTCAATGCACTCGGCCAGCAGCTTGCCACCCAAGTCTTGCGCCGCCGACGTCTTGCCGTGCACCAGCCGCCACACTGTTTTCGGCGTCAGCGTCGACAACGCATGAGCGAGAGGGCCAGTCAGCGTCTCGCTGACGTCTTTGTGCAGGCCTTCATGTTGTTCTTTGCGGAGCACAAATCCGACGAGACGCGCGGCCAAATTGGCGGCGAGGTCGGCGTCTTTTTGTGCCAATCGCTCGACGATGGGTCGCACCCGCTGACGCACATCGCTGAGCTTGCTGGTCACCAGCTGCACCAGCAGGTCTTCTTTGTCGACGAGGACGTCGTCGTCGAGCTCGCCAAACAGACGCAAGCCGATGCCACGCACCAGCTCGCTCTTGGCGTTCAGCAAACGGGGGATGACGTCCTCCGGCAGGTCTTTCGGCCGCACCTCGTGGGCCAACAACACTTGTCCGGCAAACGCCTGCACCGCGTCGCTGTCGTGCAGCAGCATGCCCAGCACGAGGTCGATGTCGAGGACACGCAACGCGCCGGCGAACACCTTCAACAGCATGTCGCCAAGGTCGCGGATGATGTCGGCGTGGTCGTCTCCGACCCCCGGTGGGAACATCACCCCACTGGCGTCGTCAAACTTGGCCATGAGCTCGAGGATGCGGCCGACGAGGTCGTCGCGGTCGTCGTCGGAGAACGACATCGACAGCAGCAGGTCTGAGGCGGCTTTGCGCACGTCGGCGAAGGGCGACGTCGCCATCAAGAACATGTGGTTGGCGTCGCCCGCGAACTGCGTGGCGTGCTGTCGCGCCCAGGCGATGCCGGCCTGCCGGGCGTCGCTGAGCACAGAGCGGCAGCTCCACATGATGAGGCGGCGGGTGGCATCGTCGACGGTGGAGGCGTTGTCGACGAGGGGACGGATGAGGTCGAACGCAAATCGCGCGGTGACGACGTACCGGCTGGCGATGAGTCGACTAAGGATGTCGTCGTCAAGGGCGTCGCATGCGGTCTTGTTGGCGCGCAGCGCTTTGGTGGCGAAGACGTGCACCTGCTCGCATTGGCTCATGGCGAGGAGGTGCAGGAGTCCGGCGGGGACTTGGTCCCACAGTTCGGGAAAGGCTTCTTCACGCACAGGTGGTGGCCCGTCGCCGGGCTTGAAGCCGCCCTGACAGGCGAACGCCTTCCCACCACGCTTGAGGTGGTAGCGCGGGCTGTGCGTGTAGAGGATGTGGTTGAACGGCAAGTAGCCCGCGAAGGCGTCGTAGTGGGTGACGATGGTGCGGTTCTGGTTCCAGTTGTAGCTCGACGTCGTTCGCGGTGTATTGCCGTCGTCGTCAGAGAACGGCAGCAGCACCCCGACGGCCATCTTGACGTACGCCTCCGCATCTTGGCGTTGCCCCAGACGACGCAACGTCCGCCACACCCGTCGTCGCAAATACGAGCGGGTGCGCGACGAATACGCCAGACGGGAGCCATCGCCCTTGCGCAGTTCTTTTTTGCTGTCGACGTAGTCTCCGTCGACCGACGCCCACGACGACCAGCCCATGTTGTTGAACATGGCCTGGGTCTTCTCAAAGCGAAACGCCAGCAGTCCAAACATCTCGGCGTCTTCGCGCACCTCTGCGTCTTTGAACAAATGGCGGATGCGCTGAAAAAACGGCGGCCGCAACGGCAGGTCGGTGACGACGTCGAGCAACGCCGGCCGCGTCATCGGCGCGTTGGCCAGCGAGAGAGCGTCGACGACACGAAGGCCCTCAGAAGCCTGCTTCATGGGCTGTGTTCCGGCGTCGTCGAGGTAGCGTCGCAAGGCGAAGGTGAAGTCTTCAGGAGGACCATTCAACGCCGGCCCTGCCAACTGTGGCGGCAGTTCCGACAGGACGCCGTTGGCCATCTGCTTGCGTTGGGCGTCGTTGGCGATGGCAAAGAGTGCGATGGCCGCCATGCGGCTCACATGCCGGGGGTGGTTTTTGTCGTCGAGGATGGCCTGCAACGCAGGTGCGCCCGCGGGGTCGGCAATGCGCCCCAACGCCCAGCAGGCGCAATAGCGCAGCATGGGGTCGGCGCCGCGGCCTTGCATGAGGTCGACGATGGGGGCGACGGCGTCGACGAGACGCAACTCGCCCGCCCGCCACACGGCGCGCGAGACGGGCCAGGCGTGGCCTTTGCCCGACAAACTCCACCGGGTCTTTTTCTGCAGCCGTTCAACGATGGCTTTGGCGCGGGCATCGGGGTCAAACGCGAACCGGCCTCGACGAGGCGCCGACGACGGTGCGGGTGTTGACGACGGGCCCGACACCGGGGGGGGCGACGCTTGCGGCCGGGGGTCGTTGGCGTCGACAAAACCCTTCTTGGTCTTCGACGCCACCAACTTGTCGAAGATCTTCTCGGCCTCGGCCAACGGCACGGGCACCACCGTCTTGGAGCCGTCTTTGATGGCGCCTCCTTTGACGCCGAAGCGAAAGTTGACGACGTATTTGTCGTCGCCCACCTCGCACAGGTCGACCTCATAGACTTTTTCGGTCTGCCCTTGAGCGAGCACCAAAGACGTCTGACGCAGCAGTTTCACGGCGACCTCCGCAGGCGTCGCGAGTGGCGCGCCCGACGGCGAGATAGCGCGGATGGGGGCGCCGTGAAAAGCGACAGAGGGCGATCCACCTCACAGCGAGGACCTCGGCTGCAAATGCACATGCCCTCGACGACAAATGACAGTTCCGACCGCCACTTCCTGCCAAGCGGCGGCCCTTTCGGGCACCGTCTTAGGCCGAGCGTCGCTGGGTTTGCTCGGCGTACTGCCCGGCCAACCATTGCTGGGCGTCGACGGCGTTGGCGAAGACGCGGTGCTCGCAGGGAGGCGGCTGGATCCAACTGATGGCGCGCACGATTCCCCGCACCACGACGTTGTCGATGACAAACGCCAGCGCGAGCATGCGGCCCGGCGCCAACGGCTTCACATCTTTCCAAAAGTCGGACGTGTCTCGACGCTGCTGTGCGTTCAACGGCTGCGCTCCGACGAGGTCCACCAGCACGGTGAATGGCTCCTGCCGCTCTTCAAAAATGCGCCGGAGTTCGACGAAGTGGGCTGCGTGGGCGTCGTCCGAAAACGTCCGGTAGGCCACGCGGGCATGGGGCCAGCGGCCCAGGTCGACATCGATGCCTTCGAACTGCACGTCGTCTCCGTCGCCCCCGCGTCGACGCTGCCATGCCGTCCGCGCTGTGTCACCCAGGTGACACTCGATGCGCCCGCGACGGCCCACGTCTGCCAGATGAGAACGGTGCCTTTGCCCGCCTCCCCGCACTTCGCGTAGATTCACCGCATGACACACCTGCACCAGCGTTCGACTTCGCGTTCTCCTTTGTGGGCGGCTGCCGCCATGGTTGCCCTGGCCTTGCTGCTCACAACGCCGTCGAGCGCACAGGCCCAAGACACCTCCACCTGCGTCGACGAGAACACCCCCTTGCCCGCTGGGCTGGAGGCGGTGAACGTCCCACGTGGTTCCATCCGTCGCGCCAAGACAAACTTTGGCACCAGCGTGTCGCTCGGCGTCAGCGGTGTCGACTGCGCCAAGGCCACCGAAGCATTCGCCGCGGTGTTTGCCGAGTTCGACCGCGTTGAAGCCTTGGTGTCGACGAAGAATCCCGACGCCGACCTCGCCAAAGTGAACGCCGCCGCGGGCAAAGCCCCCGTCGAGGTGAACCCCGAGTTGTTCGCGCTGATGCAGTTGGCCCTCGACTTCGCCGAACAAAGCGGAGGCGCCTTTGACCCGACGTTCGCGCCGGTCTTTGCGCTGTATGACTTCAAGGCCAAACAGGCCCCCGACGCCGACGCCCTCGAGCGCGTGCTGCCCTTGGTGAACTACAAAGCCGTCGTTGTCGACGAGGCCAAGCGCACGTTGTTCTTGCCCAAAAAGGGCATGGCTTTGTCGCTCGGCGGCATCGCGCAGGGATACGCCATCGACCGCGCCACCGCCAAACTGCAAGACCTCGGCGTCGACCACTTCATCTTTCGCTCTGACGGCCAACTCACCGTCATCGGCGAGCCCGGTGGTGGCGGCCGTCGCGTTGGTGTTCCCCACCCCGACGGCAAAGGCAGCCTCGCGTTGTTATCGGCGAAGAACCGTTCGCTCAACTTCTCCCGCGACACCGATGCGTCGTTCGTCGACGACACCGGCGCCCGCCATCACCACATCCTCGACCCCAACACCGGGGCCCCCGCTCACCACGTGCGCACCGTGGCGCTGATGTCCCACGACGCCACCTCCGCCGACGCGCTGTCGACGGCGGTGTTTGTCATGGGCCCACAGCGAGGGCTGGCATTGGTGGAGAAGCTGCGCGGCGTTGAAGCCCTCGTCCTCGACGACGAAAAGCGCATTCACATGTCGAGTGGCATCGACGACGCGGAGTTGTTCGCGCCGTAGCGTCGTGGCCTACCGCTGGATGGGCCGCAGCACCTTGTCGTCGAAGTCGAACTCCAGGTTGAAGCGGTTGAGAAAGCTGCGTCCCAACCGGGGCGGCACGTCGGCGTCAACCACCGCCACTTCGACGTCTTTGGCGACAAATCCGCCCGCGTTCACAGTCGACACCAAGCCCAACTGTGCACGATGCCCGTCGTCGGTGCGCAGCGACAAGCCGTCGACCTTTTGCACGACGACACCCGCCGCGTCCGCGTCTTTTCGGCTGAGTTCGAGACGCAGGGCGCCGTCGTCGAGCACCATCTCCTTGGCGAGCCCGTTGAGGGTGACGTCGACGACAAAGCCCTCTTCGCGCACTTTCGGCTTCAGCACTTGTTTCACGGGGCGGGTCGTGCAGTTTCCTTTGCCGTCGAGACGCGCCAGACGAGATTGCACCTTAGGGTTGGTCTCCCACTCGGGGCGAACGTCCACCGAGCGCAACACCGCCGTCATGGCCTCACACGGACGTCCCAAGTCTTCGAGCGCTTGGGCCAAATCAAACGGACACGACGACGCCTTCGGCAACAGGTGCTGGCAAACCATGAAGTCGTTGGCGGCCTTTTCGAGGTCGCCCTTCATGCGGTGCACCCGGCCGCGCCACCAGAAGAAGTCTTGGTCGTCGGGGTCAGAGGCGATGAGGTCGGTGGCGACGTCGATGGCGGCGTCGTACGCGCCCATGCGCTTGTGAGCGGTGTAGCTCGTCCACAACAGCCGTGGAGACGGGCCGCAAGCGTCGAAAAACCGCTTGTTCTCGACGAGAACGCGCGGATGGTCGCCCGCCGTGTTCAGCTTTTCAGAGAACTTCACCGCCACGCCGAGGTTGCACGGCTCCGCCTTGAGGTCGTCTTCGAGACGTTCGAGCGCGGCGGCGTGTTTTCCGTAGTCGAACGGCGGCACGTAGAAAAACTTGAAGCCGATGAAACCAGCGACGACGACGCCAAACACGCCCACGGCCACCATGGTGAGCACTTTGCGGTCTTTGGCTTGTTCTGCCTGCATCTGCGCGAGGTAGTCCGACATGCATTCTCCCGTGGTGTGTTGGGCGCGACACAAGAAAACGCGCCGCGAGGGCGCGTCTTCATAGGCCCCTTGTGGTCTCTCTACTTCTTGTGACCGATTTCGAGAAGGTGGGTCATGCGCTGGGCGTTCTCCTCGAAGGTGACGATTTCGTCATGCGCCAACTGCGGGTTTCCGAACGCTTTGGCGTAGATGTAGTCCTTGCCTTTGGCCGGCCGGTCTTTGCCCCAGCAGGCCGTGAGGTGCACTTCGGGCGTGCCGAGGGCGATCTCCTCGAGAAACATGAAGCCCTTGCGTCCGCTCGACGCGGAGTTCCAATAGGCGCCCGCGCAGTCGGTGTAGTTCATCGACTTCAAGGCGCCGTTGAACCGCTTGTAGGTCTCGCCGGTGTCTTCGCATTTGCGGTCGTCGCCAGCATCGGGCCAGCGGGGCGCGTGGTAGATGCCCATGCCGAATGCTTTGCCCGTGATGTGCACCCCTTTGGGCAGGTTCTCGGGCATGAGCAGGCCGCTTTTGCTGATGCCCATGAGGTTGGCGTCTTTGGTGCCGTGCCAGCCGTGGATGATGCCCGTCGACGTCTTCTTCTTTTTGATTTTGGCAGCGTATTCGTCGAAGCCGTCTTTCTCGCCGTTGCGCTCCAGTTTCCACGCGCGGCACAACTTCAGCTTGCCGTAGAAGTTGCCGTTCTTCGGCGACTGTCCTTTGGCAAACATCTCGTCGAGCCAGGCGAACTCGTCGCTCTTGTCGTCGATGGCATCGATGTCGCAGTTGAGGCCCTCGTACCAAACCTCGACGGGGTCATCGAGCTCAGCTGCCTTTTGAAAGACCTCTTTTTGCAAGAAGGCGTCGCGCAGCAGCGTGATGAACTGACGTTGCTCGTCGATGCGCTCTTGGGTGTCGATGACGATCTGGTCGAGGTCGAGCCGTCCACCTTTGCGGGCGTAGTCGATGTCACGCGGGATGTTCGACAAGTAGTCGTTGGTGAGGTCGATGAACTTGTCTTTCTTCGGCTTGCGCTTCTTCTCTGCCAGCTTCTCCAGCTCGTCGAGAATGTCGGCGCCTTTGTCGAGCTGGGCGTCCGACAAGTTGCCCAACGGCGCGTCTTCAGATGCACCGGCCGCCGACGACAAACCCTTCGCAATGGCCTTGCCCGTCGACGAGTACATGAAGCGCACCAGCCCATCGACTTGGGGGTGAAATTCTCGGCTGCGCTTTTTCGCCTTCTTCTTTTTTTTCTTGTCGCCGACGTCGACGCCTTGGGCCTTGGCCTTGGCCTTCTCTTCGTCTTCGCTGCGCATCTCCACCCGGGTGTAGCCCTTGGAGATTTTCGCCTTCACCTTCTTCTCCATTTGGCGCTTGGCGTCGTCGACGGTGCCACACTGCACGGTCTGTGTTTGCCCAGCTGAGCCCACCCGGCCGTAGTTGAACGTCACCGTGAAGCTGCCGCCGTTGTCGGTGATGGTCGCTTTGTAAAACTTGTTCGAACCGAGTTTCGACGCGCCCGTCTTCTTGCCGGTGAGGTCGGTCCAGTTCAGGGTGACTTCTTCGATGACGTTGCTCATGGGATGTGCTCCTCGACAAAGGTGGGAGCATTCCACCCTTTGCCTCCACCCGACGTCAAGTGACGCAGGGCGCCCCCGCCTTGTGGCTGGCTTTCAGCACGCTATGGCTTGTCCATGGCCGTCGATGTGTCGTCCTGGCAGTTCATTGTGCTCAGCTTGTTGGCGGCTGGGCTGTTTGCCGGTGCCATTGGCACCAACGCCATTGCGTTGCGGGTGTTCAACCGCGAACGACGTCGTCACCCGTTCAGCAGGCTCGGCATTGCGGCATGGCTGGTGAGCGTGACCGCGGTGTTCGCCGGCGCCTTTGCCCCCATCGTGGCCGCCGTGTCGCTGGGCATGGCCACCACGGCGTGGGTGCGTCGTCGTCATGTCGACGACGACCCCGCCCGCCTCAGCCCTGTGTTCTCCTTGCCGCAAACCCCTTGGCGTGAAGGCGGCGCGGAGCTGCCGGCCAAGGTGGCGGCGTTCAACAGTGTGCTGGTGTTGTTGCTGTCGGCGTTGATCACCGTCGGCGTGTACTACTTTGCAGAATGATTTCTGCCGCGCGAAAGGAGCCCACCATGCGCATCCACATGACCAACGTCTTCGTCGACGACCAACAAAAAGCCCTCGACTTCTACACCGGCATCCTCGGTTTTAAGAAGAAGCACGACATCCCCGTCGGCGGCGACGACCGCTGGTTGACCGTGGTGTCGGCCGAGGGGCCTGACGACGTCGAACTGCTGCTGGAGCCCAGCGGACACCGCGCTGTTGGTCCTTACAAGCAAGCGCTGAAAGAAGACGGCATCCCTGCGGCATCCTTCGCCGTCGACAACGTCGCCCAAGAAATCGAACGTCTCAAAGGCCTCGACGTCGTCGTCACCCAAGAGCCCACCGACGTCGGCACGGCCATCATTGCCGCCTTCGACGACACTTGCGGCAACCTCGTGCAGCTCATCGAGATGAAGTCGAGCTGACCGACGACGTCACGCGGCCACATCCGTGGCCGACCACATCAGTTGCCGACATAAGCATCCACGGCGGCGGAGCGCGCCGTGGCGTGCGTCTTCAATACGGCGACGGCGGCGTTGAACGACGACACTTCGGAGCCGTCGAGCGACGGCGTCAACGTCAGCGCGTGGGCGTCGTAAAGGTCGGCGATGCGGTCAGGGGCAAAGGGCCCGTCGGTGAAGGCGACGAGGTGCTCTTGGTAGGCCTGCTCGTACGCCGGGATGTCCATGATGTAGCGCAGCAGTGGCCAGTCGTCGGTGACATCGTCGAGGGCGAGGTCGAGGGCGCCGCCCATCTTGCCGTCGTCGAAGGCTTCATTGTTGTCCCAGGGGATCCAGCACAGGCGCCCACCGTCGTTGTACAGGTAGAAGTTGTGCGTCATGCGGCCGTACGTATCCCAGTTCTGGATGGCCATGTTGACGGCGAGGTATTTCAAATACTGCTCGACGTCGAAGACGGCTTCGAGACCTGCCTTGTAGGCTTCGACGTCAGAGGCGCGGCTGTCGTCGTGCAGGGCCTCATACAGCGCAGTGATGTCGCTGTAGTCGGCTTCTTCTTCGTTGGTCTTCAGTTCGTATTCATCCGTGTTGTACGTGCCTGCCGCAAACGTCGCTGCAGTGCCGTCGGGCTTGTAGAGGTTGCCGTCGCCGTCGTCGAACTGCGCATCCAGCACGCTGTCGTCGACTTCTTCGACGAGGGTGTAGATGCCCAGACGTTGGGGGCCGTTGCCAATGTCGAGCATGACTTGCACAAACGCGGTGCGCGCCGAGGGCACGCCGTATTCGCGAAAGAGGTCGGCGGCGACCTTCTCGCGCATGTAGGCGCCGTCGCCGAAGTTGCTGCCGAGGTTCAGCTGTTTGAATCCGAAAAAGCGCTGGTCGTCGACGGAGGGGTGGTCGTCTTCCCACTCGTCGAAGTCGAGCTTGAAGGGGTATTTGTTCTGCCCCTCCATGTGCGCGAAGCGCAGGGTCGAGTTGCCTTTGTAGCGAATGCCGACACGGGTCCAGGTGACGCCGTCCGACTCGACGGTGCCCTCGCCCCACATGGGCTCCTCGTCAAAGTCGCCACCGCCTCCTCCACCTCCACCTCCTCCACCTCCGCCGGGTCCGCCACTGCTGCCCACGAGAGCGTCGACGTCGTCTTGCATGGCGGCCCACATCTCGGGGCTGAAAGTGAGGGTGAGGGTGCGCACCCGGTTGTCGTCAAAGACTTCGGCGTAGTCGGGGGCGACGTCGTTGCTGTGCGAGGCCTCCGTCCAGTCGGGGTTGTCGCGGACGACTTCGGGCTCGGGTTCGCCGTCATCTGGCTCGTTCACATCTGGTTCGTTCGCGTCTGGCTCGCTCAGATCGGTGGAGGCGTCGGGCTCCACGGGGGGGTCTGCAGGGCAAGCCGCCAGCGCCAAGCTGAGCGAAGCAACAATGGCCACCTGAAGACGACGAGCGGGGGACGGCAAACGCAACATGAGAGCTCCATTGATGGATGAACACACTCCAGCCTCTCTCGGCGTAACGCGGGATCCGCCCCTGAAGTCCGCAACCGCCTGTGGGGCGAGGCACATTTGCGTCGCTTGCAGAAAGTTGCCTAGGTATGTACATTGCGCTCATGTCTGAGCCCGCCGTCTCCATCCACGACTCCTTCGCCTATGAAGTGCACCGCTGCGCCCGGGTGTTGCGCGTGCATCTGATGGGGCGCATCGACGCCCTGGGCATGAGCCTGACGCCCGAGCAGTGGTTCATCCTCAACAAGCTCGACTGGCAAGATGGGCGCACCCAACGGGAGTTGGTCGAAGACATCTTTCAAGACCAACCCAACATCACCCGCATCGTCGCCAGCCTCGAGAAACAGGGACTGGTGGTGCGGCGGCCAGATCCCGTGGACGGCCGCGCCAAGCGTGTCTTTCTCACGCGCGCAGGCAAACAAGCAGCGACGACATTGGGGGAGATGGCGGCACAGGAGCGCGGCTTGGTGCTGCAGAACATCGATCCGCAGGAGTTGGCCATCGCCCGCAAAGTGCTGGCCCAGCTGGAGTCGAACTGTCTGGAGTAGACCGCAGATTCATTTGCATAAAAACATGCGTAGGCATGCAAAAGGAGGACACATGCTTCGCCGAACCTGGACGTATCTCGCCCTCATCCCTGTCGCCCTGTCATCGTGGGCAGAGGCAGCTCCCCGCGCCGAGCGACCGGGAATTGAACACAGCGTCGCGGCCTGGGCCCAAGCCGCTGACAACAACCAAACGGACGAGATGGAGGCCCTTCTCGATGACACGTTCACCACAACCATTTACATGCCTGGGCAAGTAGGTGTGAAGTCCGTCGACCGCAGCACCTACCTGCAGCTGCTGGGCGACAAGCGCATCGGTGGAGACACCCGCACCCTGACCCACCTGCAAGTCGACCTCGTCGACGACGACGTGGCCATGGTGCGGCTGCAACTGGTGGGCACCAGTGCGGCGTTTGACGCCCAACACCTGTGGCGATGGGATGGCCAGCGATGGCGTCTGCTCGTCGAGCAGCTGTGGTTCACGCCCCATGTCGGCGCTGGCAAAGAGAAAGGGCCAGCAAGTCAGCCGGCGAGCCGCTAGTTTTTTTGAAAGGGGCGTAGGCGGGCCAAGCTGGGCTTGGCCTTAGGAGAATCACTACGTGATTCTCTTCCCCTTCCCGAGAGTTGCCAGCGGCAACTCCTAAGGTCTCAGCTTCGCTGAGACCCACCAGCCGGCAAAGCCGGACGTGGGGACCCCATTCCCCCTCGGCGCTTCGCGCCGGACCGCGTCGCTTGAAGTTGTTGACGACAGAGGTTTTGGGATGCGCTCTACGCCGATGTCAGCGACCCCTGGATGGCGTCGAGAACACCTTTCCAATGGGCACGCATGTGCTCCCGCTCGTCAGCGTCGACCAACCGTTCGGTGTGAAACCGAAACGTCGTTCCCGACTTGGCTGGAGTGAGGGCGATTTGCACGGTTGCGGGGCGGGGACGTCCGGGCGGTTGCCACGTCAGCCGAACGCGGTCTTCGTCATGCAGGCTGCGAATCTCACAGGCGGTGCCGTCGGCGGTGGTGAACTGCTGCCCCTTGGCCAGCGGGGTGTTGACGTCGTCACCGAGCCACACGCGAAGGCCTGCGGTCGACACCACAAACCGCCAGGCGTCTGCGACGTCGACGGGCAGGGTGCGCGACACGCCGATCTGCCAGCCCGCGTCGCGGGTGAGCCCAGTGGGACGTTCGCTCATGTCAGTCGAGTTTCAGCTCAAGACCCTCACGGGCGCCAAACACCACCAGCTCAGGGCGATGGGGATGGCTGCGCGCCCGACACGCCGAAATCTTGTCGTCGACGTCGTCGTCGGTCTGCATGGGATCGTGGTGGGTGATGGCCAACTGCTTCACGTTGGCCTGCAAGGCGAGGTCGACGCACGTCGTCGCGCGCGGGTGGCCCCAGCCGATCTTCGTCGGGTACTCTTGGTCGGTGTACTGCCCGTCGCAGATGAGGAGGTCGGCGCCTTCGCAGAACTCGACGAAGCTGTCGGGCACCTTGCGCAATGCATAGGCATCGGCTGCGACCTCGTCGGGGTTCTCGAGCACCATGTCGATTTCGTTGTCGGTGCTGAAGATGACCTTGTGGCCGTCTTTTTCGAAGGCGTACGACAGGCTGCCACCCGGGTGCATCTGCTCGTAGGAGCGCACGGTGATGCCGTTGAAGGTGTGGCCGGTCTTCACCAAGTCGTCGTCGCCGAGTTCGGCGGTGACGATGCGCGACCCGAGGTCTTTGAAGTCGACGGGGAAGTAGTCGTCGTTTTGCATCTGCCCGCTGACGAGGTCGAAATGCCGGGTGTCGTCGTTGGTCTGGCCGTAGATGGTCAGCTCGCTCGTCGGCATGTAGGCGGGCGTGAAAAACGGAAAGCCCTGGATGTGGTCGAAGTGCATATGGCTGAAGAACAGGTGCGCCTGCACCGAGCTCATGCCGCGCTTCAACAAGTCGACGCCCAGTTCGCGGATGCCGGTGCCGGCGTCGCAGATGATGAGGGTGTCGTCGATGCTGATTTCGACGCAGGTGGTGTTGCCACCGTATTTGCGCGTCAAATAGCCAGGCGTGGGGATGGAGCCGCGGGTGCCCCAGAATTTCACGAAGAAGCCCATGTCACACGCCTTCGCAGAACAAGAATGAAACGTTGCCCAGCTGAATCACGTCGCCGTGGCGCAGCACCACCGAATGCACGCGCACGCCGTCGAGAAAGATGCCGTTGCGGCTTTGCAGGTCGACGGCCTTGAAGCTTTTGCCGTCGCGTTGCACGACGACGTGCTGACGGCTGAGCTCGGGGGAGTCGATGGCAAAGTCGGCGCTCTTGCTGCGGCCGATGATGGTGCGATCGCGGGTGAGCGTCCAATCGTGGGGGGCGCCCGGGCCGGTGATTTGCCGCAAGAAGAAGGGCGCGTCTTTGCGCTCGGGCATCAGCATGTGGATGGAGGCTTCGGTGGTGAGGCTCTCGCTCCAGTTGTCGACGGCACGCGTCAGCATCGTCTGCCGGCCCTCGGTGGAGAGGTCCGGCGTCGGCACTGGTGAAGCAAGCGGTTTGTCGTCGCGATCGTCGCTCATGCCACTCCCAACAGGAGACTCCTCTTGGGGTATCACGGGCGGGTGAACGCCTGCAAAAGCGCTTCACATCCTGAGAAAAAAGGGACACTTGGACGTGACCCACCCCACGTTGTCGTCGCCATTTGTTGAGAACGTCATCTCAAAAAAGCAAACGCCCCCGAGCGGGGGCGTTGCCAGTTGTCGTGCAGCGGCTGCTATTTGCGCAGGAAGGTCTGCAGCGTCTTCTTGTCGACGGTCTTTTTGCCTTTGGGCGTGAGCACCAAGGTGCGGCCTTTGCCGACGTTGACCTCGACGCGCTCGCCGAGCATCAACGCCTGCTTGAGGTCGGGGCGCAGCTTCAACACCATGAAGAAGGCGTCGGAGTAGGCTTGGATGCGCAGACGTTGGTCGCTCTTCTTGCTGCGGGCGTCGACGTAGGTGCCTTTGCTGTACTTGAAGTTGCGGCCCAAGGCGCGGGTGACAGTGGTGCGCACGCGTCCGCTCGACGTCACGCTCTCTTCTTTGAGACGGGCGATTTCTTTGGCGGCGGCCACGGCCGACTTGCCCGACTTTTCGCGCAGCATTTTGCGGCCCTTTTTCTTGGCTTTGCGGGCTTTGCGCTCGGGGGCGGCGTCCATGTCTGCGGCAGGTGCTGCACCCGACGCCATGGGCGCTTCGGCTTCGTCGTCTTCGCCACCGAAGGCGCCGAAGAAGCCAGGGGCGCCGCCCCCACCACGGCCTTCACCGCTGGAGCCCAGACGACGACGAGCGGTGTCAGGCACGGAGATGGTGCGCGGCATCGGACGACGAGGAGGAGGTGGAATGGCCGCGTTGGGCTCGACGACGAGGTACGAGGTGTACGGGGTCACGATGCCGAAGGCGGTGGCCAACTGGGTGACCTCGTCGACAAGACCTTTGCTCTCGCCCTTGTCGCGGATTTGCTGCAGCAACATGCCCACCTGACGTTGTGCCCACAGGCGAGGGATGAAGCCATGCTCGGTGTTCTCTTTGGCGAAGTCGGCGCGGTAGCGGAAGGTGCGGGTGCCGCGCGGGGTGTCGCCTTTGAGGGCGATTTTGGCGGGGCCGTTGCCGCGGTAGCGGCCGAGGAGGACGAGCTGGCCGCCCTTGAAGAGGTCGGGCAGTTTGCGGGGGTGTTGGCCGAAGAGGCGCACGCCCTCGACGTCGAGACGGAGGTTGTTGAGCACGGGGTGGCTCACGGCGTCGTAAAAGCGCTTCACTTCGCCTTCGAGGCTGGCGTCGCCTTTGACGTAGGTGGAGAGGCCGCCGTTTTGCTCGGCGATTTTGTCGAGGAGCACAGTGTTGACGTCGTCACCGACGCCGAAGGTGAAGATGCGGGCCTTGCTCTTGTTCTTGGCAGCGGCTTGGCCGATGAGGGTGGGCACGTCGGTTTCGCCGATGGTGGGGCGTCCGTCAGAGAGGAAGACCACCATGTGGGGCGCTTTTTTGCTGCCGGAGACGCGCTTGAAGGTCTCGTCGAGGGCCTCTTCGATGTTGGTGCCGCCGAGGGGCTCGATGGCTTTCACGAAGCTGCGGGCCTTCTTCACGTTGCTGCGGCTGGCGGCGATCATCTTGTTGTTGAAGTTCTCGACGTAGCCGCCGTAGGTGTGGATGTTGAAGAGGTCATCTTCACCGAGTTGGCTGAGGCAGTAGTCGAGGGCCTTTTTCGTGGCGTCCATCTTTTCGCCCATCATGGAGCCGGAGGTGTCGACGACGAACGACACGCGCTTGCCGATGATTTCGCTCTGGCGGAAGCCGTCTTTGGGCGAGGCCAGCAGCATGAAGTAGCCCGCCTTGTCGTCGCTGCCGTCGTTGTAGGTGAGCACGGTGACGCCCACGTCTTTGTCGTCGACGTTCCAGTACAACACGAAGTCGTCGGCGAGGCTGGCGGCGTTCTTTTCGAACGAGGCCACGGCCGTCTTGCCCTTCTTCTTCGACGCGATGCGGTGGGTGGGCGAGTAGAGGTTTTTGATGGGCAGCTTGTTGTTGAGCTTCACCGTCAACGTGAAGTCGTCGAGGGTGTACGAGGCTTGGGCGTCGGTTTTCAGCGGGTACACGTATTTGTGGGTGCCGCCGTTGTAGTCGACGAGGTGGGAGTAGATGAGTTCGATCTTCATCTCGCCGTTGGCGGGGACGGGGAAGACGCGGGCCTGGAACATCTCGCCGTCGATGTATTCGATGAGGCCGGGGTCTTTGCGGCGGCGGACGATGGATTCGTAGATTTGCCGGGCCTTGTTGCGCTCCATGACCTTGCCGACTTCACGCTTGCCGTTCATCCACAGCGCGTATTCGTCGACGGTGGCGCCCTTGGGCATGGGGAAAATGTAGGTCGCCTCCAGCTGTCGGCCCGTGGTGTTTTTGAACACTTGGGTGACGTGGGTTTTGGCGCCGCGCTCGGTGATGGTCACGTTTACGCGGTGGTTCTTGAGGGCGACGTTGCCGAGGCCACGCTGGGTGGGGACGAGGATGCCGAGCGCGCTGGCGTCGGGGGCGACGAGGGCGGTGGCGATGCCGCACACGAAGGCGAGGGCGGTGAAGGCGCGGCGGAGGTGGAGTTTGGGAAGGGACATGGGGGACTCCATAGGGTTCTCCTGTGCCAACGGATGGGGGGGCCGTTCGGTCTGGGGATCGACTGTGGGGGGAGGGTCGGCTGAGAGGGGGGTCACACGCAAGGCGGCAGAGGGGCGGGTGTTTGCTTTTGGGAATTGGCTCGGCGGGGGAGTGTCCTGGATTCGGTGTTTGGCCCGGCGGCGCTACAAAGGAGCCGTCATGGCCACCAAGAAGAAGCGCAAACCGAAGAAATCCAACGTTCCCTTCACCGGCGACAACCTGCCGCCAGAGC
>Ga0213839_1000213_pt1 | contig 108550 bp, 99 predicted proteins | sample SWPATP21_FD_160075 | JGI IMG/M metagenome (GOLD analysis project Ga0213839, IMG submission 160075) | Coastal seawater microbial communities from Marineland, Florida, United States - SWPA TP2 #1 | ecosystem: Environmental > Aquatic > Marine > Coastal | place: USA: Florida | collected 2016-08-14
AGTTTTCCTGTTGTAAGTTCATCCAGAATTTTAAGTTTAAAAGATTCTGAATACCGTCTGATCACTTTGTCATTTTTGTACATAATGTTTAAAATTATGTAGCCTTTATTCAGGACGGGTCAAAATTGGCTACAACGGCCCTGGCTATGGCAAGTGCGGGATTTTGAAACCGACTCTTTGTTCGCTAGACCAAATGTTATTTAGTTGCAATATCTTCATTTTTAAGCAGTCAGCCCGCATTTGCTATAGCCGATGTTGGCGTGTCGTGTTTTTTCTATTTAATTCTCCAATCAATTTTGGCAAATAGTAGTAATTCAGTCCATAATGGAAAACCTGAAAATAAACTGCAATTATCAAAACCAATGGAAATAACCATTCTTGTTTCAAAAAGTAAATAGGATAGAACAGGAGTGAAATCCCAAGTTCAATCATTATCTTTTTCTTGATACTCTTTTTGATTTCTTCGGTCTCTGTAGAACCTTCAAATTCCTTTAAATAACTTGACACTCTGTATTGATACCACCAAGTCTCGTAAAGCTCAAAAAGAACGATGAAAACTGTTGTTGAGATTAGAAACTCTTCTGTTTTAATAGCAATCAGAATGTAGGCAATCATAATTGCAATTCTTCCAATTGCAGGTAACACGTCCGTTTTGAACCATATTCTTTCTCGTGTACTCGCAAAGGCTGTTTGATTCCACCATCCGTCAATTCGACTTGTATCAAAGTCCGTACTTGCTAACTCATTAAAAAGCCTTTTGGAATGGTCGTATTTTCTGTTGTGGTGAAGTCCACGTCCGAGTTCGTATTTTACTTCGTTTAATTGGTCGGTCTGGTTGAGTTTATTTTCTATGGGTTGAAAGCCCGCTTTGTATAGGTAATAAACAGCAGAATACTTTTCTCTGTCGTTGAGCGATTTTGCAAGCCGATGAATAATATTCGTTACCGTATCAAAGTCCGAGTTTGCAGTTTTTAGGTTTTCCAAAATTCTGGACTGTCGGTTTTCCCAATAGCCTAAAACTTGAGCATCGGTTGTCAAGTCATTTAAGTCAGTCCATATTTTTACTATTCTGCTCATTGTCTGTTTTACATGCACGCCAACGCTGCGCTATGCGTAGTGTGGTTTTGGATTTTAAAAATAGTGAATTTATTCACAAATTATTATAAATACAGGTTAAACCACATCAAATTGCGTATAGCTATTGTTCTTGCACGTTTTCACTCGATGTGCGGTTAAAGCCGTTGTTAGTTGATATACCTAGGAGCAATTTGGCATAGCGCAGCGTTCAAGCACATTTCCAATGGGACGAGAATTGCGAAGCAATGTAGCAACATTGGTCGGCTTTAGCCGAATGTGCTTGAACAATTGAATATACGTATTACGTATATATCTTTTATATGCCTAAGATAGCAAATCTTTTATTTTTCCAAAGGTTTTATTAGCAACGTGAGTATAAATTTCGGTTGTTTTGGTAGAATTATGTCCCAATAATAGTTGAATATGTCTTAAATCGGTGCCTTCTTCCAGTAGGTGAGTAGCAAAGCTATGCCTGAGCATATGAGGTGTTACTTTTTGTTTCACGTTAGCCCTGATTGCTGCTCTTTTCACGATTTTTAATACACTTGACGCACTATACCTACCACCCCTAGGACTTTCAAAAAGATATTTTTTTGGTTTGTGTTCTCTATAATAAGCTCGTAGATCGGATAAAATACTTGGGCTTAGAACAGTTATTCTGTCCTTGTTTCCTTTTGCGCCTCTTATATTTATTATCATTCGCTCACTGTCAATATCTGTAGTACTTAGTTCCAATAGTTCGCTGCGCCTTAGACCTGACGAATACAAGAGACTCACAATGCACTTATGCTTTATATTACCGGCACACTCAATCATTCTCAAGACTTCTGTTCGAGATAGAACTTTAGGCAAGGTCTTTTTCTTTCTTGGCCGTTCTATTGAATAAAAACGGTTTGGCATTCCAAGAACAGTTTCGTAATAGAACTTTATACTATTTATAGCTAGATTAACATGCGAATCTGATAGACCTTCCTTTATCAAGTACTGGAGGTAATCTCGTATATTCACTTCATTAATTTCGTTAAGCCTTTTATCCTTGAAATGGTTGATAAAAGATTCAAAACTTGATACATAGTTTTTGACGGTATTTGCAGAATATCTTTTCAGTTCAAGTTTAAGAAGGTAAGACTCGGGGCATGTTCTGTAACCGCTTTCAAGTTTCCTGTTTCTATATTTGTCAAGCCTCAGGATAGGGTTATTCTCGTTAATTATCTTTTTCTCAAAAAAATAGTTGCCATTGACCCAAGCTACTCCGTGAAACGTTTTGAATATAAGGTCTAAGTTAGACTTTAGATTGAGGAGGTAGTACATGGCGAACTCAGTGCTCCAAGAAATGTTCGGCATTCCTTCAATAAGGGCTTGTAACACTTTATCGGAATTGAATTGGATTCCGATACATTTTTTCTGATCTATCAAAAGATGTTTTAAGGTGACGGTTTTACTTAATTCCATTTTTTTAGTTCAAGTTAGGTAAATATAAATATATAAACCGTATTTTATTCGAATAACTTGCGTATAGAATACGCTTAGGTGTAAGAAATGAGTAGATTACAAGAAAAATGTCTCAACTGTGGCAATAAACTAAAGGGAAGGATTGACAAAAAATACTGCGATCCGAGGTGCAAGAGTGCCCATCAGTACAAGGTAGAAAGGGAAAATCCAGAACGCTTCTACAATAAGGTAGAGAACCAATTGCGCTTGAACCGAAGAATCTTAAAAGAGTACAACAAGGCTGGCAAGGCAGTGGTGAGGCAATCCGTGCTGATAGAGAATGGGTTTGACCCAAAATTTTTTACCCATTATTGGAAGAATCAAAAAGGTGATGTCTATTTGTTTGTATATGAATTTGGTTTTTTGAGCAGGAGGGAAAACGGTAACAATAAATTTGTTCTAATCAAATGGCAAGATTATATGGGAAAATAATATAACAATTATGAGGAGTGCTTATGAATAATATTGCCTGTTTCGATATCATAGAATGGTTTTTTGCCGAATGTATCATTTGGTAAGTTGTTCACTGGAAAGTACCGTTGCCCTTTCATCAGTGATGAGAGTTTTCTAATGTCTTCTTTGGTTGCATTTCTTTTATGCTCTGGAGTCAATAAGTGTTTTGTAAGGTCTACGGCTGCGGTACCGATGGCTGCATTTCCTATGCCTGCTGCAGTAAGTTTATTGCTTTGAGGAATTTTTGCCCTCTTGGAAGTTTCTTGCTCGTTTTTAACTAGTAGATGCTGCATTTTCTTTTGGTTGATCTGCCAGTTTCTACTTCTACAGGAATTACTGCAAAATTGTTGAACACCCCTTCTTTTAGGAACATATTCCTTGCCGCAATAGTTGCAAAATTCAGTGTAACTCATAAATAATCGTAAATTAAACGTTTAATTTACGCTAAATTTAAATATTATTATTGATACCAAAGTAAACTTGCAACAATTTTTTTTCAGCCTCTTTAAGTTCAATGAGTGGTTTTTTCGATACAGTTCGAGAATTAGACAATCCCGTTTTCAAATCTAAAGAGGTAACATTTGATTGAGACGGGCTTATGAAATTGGAAATGTTTTCTTTTGAAAAACTTCTGGTAAAGTCAGGAAAAATATCATCCACAATACTTTTTGCACCAATGCTAACTTTAGGAGTATGTCTTTCAGGACTATAAAAGGTAGTGTTAAGTGTTTTTTGATGTAAGGTGTAATTTTCCAGCTGACTTTTAAAAACTATTTTTAATTTATTTTTGTTTGCGAATATACCTTCAAAATTATCGTGCATCCATTTGCTGAAAAATACTAGAGCTTCAAGGAACTTAGAATATTTATTTAATAGAAACTCCATTTCCCTATTGGTTACCGTTTCTTTTTTTTCAACAAGGCTAAACATATTCTTTTCAAGGTTTACGGGCAAGCTCATAGAACCGGTTAATTTGGATTCGTTTTCATAGTGTATTGGTCCCTTGTACTTATCAAATATGAAAACCTTATTAAATAAATTGTACATCTTCAGCTCCTCAAACTCATCAATAAAACCAGATGGTATCCCTTTTTCAGGAATATAAAATACAAATCCTGTGATTACATTAGGGATTAGGCCAATATAGAAGTCATATAATTTGGTTTTGCTCATTTTTTCCTTTTTAGCATGTAAGAATAGTCCTTGGGTAGCTCGGCATCAATCTCTCTTAGGTATTTTTCGAGTGCCATCATGGTGTTGTGCCCTGTAATTTGCATCAGTTTACTTTTTGTCTCATGAGGGGAGTACTCCTTCACAAATTCCTTATAGAGTTTTGTTACAAAAGTGTGCCTGAAACTATATAGTCCATAATCCGTTCCAAGTTTAAAATGGTCTTTCACGACTTTTTTAAATCGTTTAGTAAAATGGTCCCGTCTACTATTTTCATTTGCTTCCCATTTAGCACCCAATTTGTTAGGGGTGAAAAACAAGGTGTTTGGTTTCAATTTGGAGAGGTCGGGTAGGTCGTCTAATAATATTTGTGGTAGCATTTTTGTTTTCAAAGCGCTATTCTTGGCTTTAAATTGAATCGTTTTGTCCTTAATGTTTATATCTTTTACTTTTAGTCTGCAGACTTCTATAGGCCTCATAAAGGCATAGGCGTAAAATTTTATAAAGATGAGGAGGATTGGGTCGTTTTCTTCGAGATAACTAAAAATTTTTTTTTCGATATCACTCGAATAGGTTTTATGTCGTTCTGGTTTGGTATTTAGTTTTTTTATTTTTTTGAGGTAATTTTTCTTAATGACATCATTATCTTCCAATACCTGAACAACACTGCTTAAATCGGTTCTGTAATTATTTCTGTTACGGGCGGAAGATCTTGCCAATACGTTGTTTAAGTAATTTTGAAAAAGAGACTTATTTAATTTGTCGACCCTTTTTATTTCTGGATGTTCATTCTCAAGCCATTCAAGAAAAGATCTCACTTTATTTGTATAATCTTGAAGCGTACGCTCACTTACGGTTTTTTCCTTAAGTTTTAGCCCAAGATTAAAAGCTTCATCGATCGACATTTTATCTTCAATATTGTCGCAATTCGAATCGGGAACGATTTGGGTTGTAGGTGTTGGGGTAGAGGGTGTTTTCTTCTTTTTGTTGAGTTTTTGAAATAGTTCAGTATTGTCTTTATAAGGATTGAAACCTTGCTTCAGAAGTTTCAGTAATACTCGTCTATAAGTAGTGAGAACCTCAAGGCGCTCTTCCTTAGTTTTGTATTTATTTGCTTCTCCATAAAAGGGGGTGAGACGCTTTAGTTTTCCAGTTTCAGGATCCCTGTAGGAAAAATAGACGTACCAGCGTTTATTCAAATTGTCTTTGGCAGTATAAATTTTTGGTTTTGAAAAAAGACGCTTTTCTGACAAATCGTATGCATTATCGTATTCACTTTCGTATGCAAAAGTAAGAATTTCTTTGTATGAAAACATAAAAAAACGGTTTAGAGAAAACCTAAACCGTTTAAATTCTGAATTTTATGTTTTGTAGCGAGATCGAGATTTGAACTCGAGACCTCCGGGTTATGAATCCGACGCTCTAACCAACTGAGCTACCTCGCCATTTGCTCTAATGCGGCTGCAAATATAAAAACAAAATTAATGTCAACAAACATAATACACTTAAAATATTTTTTAAAAATTAGTTTTTAAACTAAACAATTAATGTATATATTGAGCACTATAATTAAATTTACCTATGGACGAAAAGATTAAGTTTGAAATGGAATTCCCTATTCACGCTTCTCCACAGTTGTTATATCAATATATTTCAACGCCTTCAGGACTATCTGAATGGTTTGCTGATAATGTAAATTCTAGAGGAGAAATATATACCTTTATTTGGGATGGTAGTGAGGAGAAAGCAAAAATGTTAAGTAAAAAAAGTGGCGAGCGTATTAAATTTAGATGGATGAGTGACGATGAAGATGGAGCATCATATTTTTTTGAAATTAAAATTCAAGTAGATGAAATAACTAAAGACGTGTCTTTAATTGTGACAGATTTTACTGAAGAAGATGAAATTGACGAAGCCAAAATGCTTTGGGATAATCAAATTTCAGATTTAAAACAAGTTTTAGGTTCTGCTTAGACAAACACTTTTATAATTGATATATTTGTCCCGATTTTTAATCGGGATTTTTTTATGGTTAATTTAAACGGAACTATTTTAGACCAAAACGAAGTAAATATAACACTAGAAAATAGAGGTTATAAGTATGGAGACGCACTTTTTGAAACATTAAAAGTGGTGCACTCCAAAATATTTTTTTGGGAAGATCACTATTTTAGACTTATGGCTTCTATGCGTATTCTGCGTATGGAAATTCCTATGGAGTTTACAATGGAATTTTTAGAGCAGGAAATTATCAAGACAATTTCAGTGAATGGTTTAGCAAAGTCTGCTGCTCGCGTTAGATTAAACATTGATAGAGGAGAAGGAGGTAAGTATACACCAATTACTAAAAACATAAATTACAGCATTGTAGTTGATGAACTAGAAAACGAGTTTTACACTATAGATACAAAACCATATACTGTTGATTTGTTTAAAGACTACTATATGTCTCCTGGTTTACTAAGTACTATAAAAACAAACAATAAAATTATTAATGTTCTAGGAAGTATTTACGCTCAAGAAAACAGTTTTGAAAACTGCTTACTGCTTAATACCAATAAAAATGTAGTTGAAGCACTTAATGGAAACTTGTTTTTAGTAAAAGGAAAAACCATTAAAACACCACCACTAGAAGATGGTTGCTTAAAAGGAATAATGCGAAAACAACTTATTGAGATAATTGCAAAACTAGAAGATTACGAGCTTTTAGAAGCATCAATTTCTCCTTTTGAGCTTCAAAAAGCAGACGAGCTGTTTACAACAAACGTAATTACAGGAATACAACCTATAACCAATTATAGAAAGAAAAGTTTCACAACTGATGTAGCTACTTTACTGGTTGAAAAATTAAATGTTAAGGTAAGACTATCTTAGTTGTAACTAGGGTTTTCAGGTGCATTGGACCAAATAGAATAATCACCACCTAACTCTAGCATTTTTTCTTTCCAAAAGAAATTATCGTAGCTTTTTTCAATGATTCCATTTTTATACATGTTCATTGAAACTACCCAAGAGTTAGATTGTAACTCCATATCTAGTTGATTAGGTTCCCAACCAGAGTAGCCTAAAAAGAATTTAATATCAGAGGGTTTAAGCATGTTTTTATTGATAAGGTCTAAAACAACTTCAAAATCTCCTCCCCAATATATTCCTAAAGAAATCTCAATACTGTCAGGTATTAAATCAGGAACTTTATGGATAAAGTATAAGTTGTCTTGTTCTACTGGTCCACCATTGTAAATCTTAAAATCGGCGTCAGTGTCTGTTATTAAGTCTTTTAGCTTGTATTGTAAAGGTTTATTTAAAATAAAACCAATAGAGCCTTCTGTACCATGATCGGCAAGTAAAATTATTGATCTGTTAAACGACATGTCACCAATAATAGAAGGTTCGGCAATGAGTAAGTATCCTTTTTCGGGCTTTAAAGTAATCATAGGCAAATGATTTTGTATTAAAACTAAAACATATTTTAATAAAAACCAACATTTTGACTAGGAAACCCAATAAAACAAAAAAGCCCACTTTTAGGGAGTGGGCTTTTTTAAAAGAAATTAAAAATACTAGTTGATAGCATTATTTAAATCTGAACCAGCTTTAAATTTTACTACGTTTTTAGCTTTTATTTTTATTGTTTGTCCTGTTTGAGGGTTTCTTCCTTCTCTAGCAGATCTTTTAGAAACTGACCAAGAACCAAATCCTACTAAAGAAACTCTGTTACCTTTTTGTAAAGATCCTTCGATATCAATTAATAATGAATCTAATGCTTTTTTTGCAGCAGCTTTAGTAATTCCAGCGTTTTCTGCCATTCCATTGATTAAATCTGTTTTGTTCATAAATTTAAATTTTTAATTATTAAAATAATAGTTGGGTTAAACGTTATTGTTAATCCTCGTACAAATTTATACGGAATATCCATTCACGCAAGTAATAGCAAGGGAAATGCAAATTTTTGTTAATAACTTTGAGAATTTGTTAATAAAGAAGGTGCTTTTTATCGATGTTTTTAATATATCAGTAAATATAAGGGTTTACAGCACTTTAGCGTTGTCATTAAACGAATATCCATTTATTAATGATTTTACATCCATTTTTCGCTTTCCTGGAAGCTGAATTTCTTTAATAATAATGTAACCGTCTTTGACTGAAACTTTTAAGCTGTTATGGTCAATTTTTAATGAACCAACAGTATTTGAATGGGCTGTATGTTCCTTTTCAACTTCAAAAATTTTAACACTAACAGTTTCTCCGTTGTTTTCTAAAAAGCTCCAAGCAGAAGGAAACGGATTAAGACCTCGTATTTTGTTATAGATAGCATCTAAAGGCATAGTCCAGTCAATTTTACAATTGTCTTTATTAAGCTTGTAGGCTGTTTTTAGGTTGTCATTTTTAGGTTGAATAGTTGTAGTAACTTCATTATTTTCAATTTGCTTAACAGTATCAATAACCAATTCACTACCAATACTCATTAGCTTGTCATGTAATTGACCTACAGTTTCGTTTGGAGAAATAGTTGTTTCTTTTTGAAGAATCATAGCTCCTGTGTCAATCTTTTCATCAATAAAAAAGGTGGTAACACCAGTTTTAGTTTCACCATTAATAATAGCCCAATGTATTGGAGCTGCACCTCTGTAATTAGGAAGTAATGATGCGTGGAGATTAAACGTTCCATATTTAGGCATGCTCCAAACCACTTCTGGTAGCATTCTAAAAGCAACTACAATTTGAAGGTTAGCATCTAGTGCTTTTAATTCATCTAGAAAAGCTTCAGATTTTAAATTTGTAGGTTGCATCACATTAAGGTTTTGTGATTGTGCATATACCTTTACTGCCGATTCGTTTAGTTTTCGTCCTCTGCCAGCAGGTTTGTCTGGTGCAGTAATTACACCTACAATATTGTAATTGTGTTCAACCAAAGTTTTTAAAGTGGCAACTGCAAAATCTGGAGTTCCCATAAATACTATTCGTAACTTTTCAGTCATAGATTAATTTAATTTATATGTGTTTGTTGGAGTAATGCTTATAATGTTGTGTTCCAACAGTAATTTTAAAGTATGTAATATTTCGGTGTCATCAAACGGAAGCAGTTCTATCAATGCTCTTGACGACAAGTCTTGTTCTTTTAAAGCAACAATAATACCATTTTTAACGGATTTAGTATCTGTTGAATGGTTAGATTTTTCTTTGGATTTGCACACCGAACAAATTCCGCAATTAGTTGATGTTTTCTCGCCAAAATAATTTAGCAATACAATGTTTTTACAAACAGAACTAGTATTTGTATAGTGTAAAACAGCTTCAATTTGATCGTGCTTTAGCTGATGTTGTTTTTCAATATTTGCAGCAATCCTATTTATGGTTTTATCGTCTTCCCTAGGTTGTAGAAAAGTAAGTTCAGAATCAGTGTTTGAATATTGAAAGTCTACAATCTCATCGGTTTTAAGTTGGCTTAATACTTTAAGAACGTGTTCTTCTGTAGTTGATGCTTTTTTGGCAACTATTGAAACATTAATATTAAGTAAATGTTCAAAAATTCCGCCATAAGTTCTAAGTATAGATTTTATAATTACAGCTTGCTTTTCATGAGTTTCAAGATAATTGAACAATGCAGCATTACTTACAATAAATTGTAGTTTGGTTTTATAATTGAATTGTTGCGATAAGCTAATTACACTATTTCTGTCTAATATTTGTAAAGCGTTAAAGGTTAATGAAGATTTAAAGTCATAAGCTTTACAGAAATTGACAAAACTAAACTGATACTGGCTTTGTTCACCTTCGCCATAAGAGATTTGAAAGTAATTGCATAGTTTTCTATATACCAGTTTTATAAAGTCTATTGATGGTAATGTTTTTAAAAATTGATTTCTTAAATGTTGTTCATCGGCATTTGTTTTTAATAAAATAGCATAAGCATCATCACCATTTCTTCCTGCTCGACCTGCTTCTTGATAATAACTTTCAAGACTCTCTGGTAAATTAAAGTGGATAACATTTTTTACATCGGCTTTGTCTATTCCCATTCCAAAAGCTGTTGTGGCAACCATTATTTCAACCGCATTGTTGGTCCATTGGTACAAACGGTCTTGCTTTTCTTTAGTATTTATACCACCATGAAAAAAAGTACAACTAAATCCTTTTTTTGCTAAAAACTCACTTACTTCAACGGTCGCTTTTCTATTTCTTACATAAACAATCGATGATCCTTTATTGGCTTGTAAAGCTTGCTCAAGTTTATAATGCTTGTCTTCGGTTTCAATGATTTGATACGAAATGTTTGGACGACTAAAAGAGGCTTTGAATACTTTTGGTGAAATAAAATCTAGTTCGGTTAAAATTTCATCAACAACGTTTGCTTTTGCAGTAGCTGTAAGTGCAATAATATTAACAGAAGGATGTAATTGCCTTAAAATACTTATGTTTTTATAAGCAGGTCTAAAGTCGTTTCCCCATTGCGAAATACAATGCGCTTCATCAACAGCAATTAGGTTTACATTCATTTGCTGTATACGATCTTTTACAATTTGTTGTTGCAAACGTTCAGGAGATAAGTATAAAAACTTATAGTTGCCATAAATGCAATTGTCTAAAAGCGTATCTAGTCTGTCATAAGAAATGCCACTTGTTAAAGCCATTGCTTTTATTCCTTTTTGGTTGAGTGTGTTAACTTGGTCCTTCATTAAGGCAATTAATGGAGAAATAACAATGCAAATACCGTCTTTAATAAGCGCAGGAATTTGAAAACAAATAGATTTTCCTCCACCAGTAGGGAGTAATACAAAAGTATCCTCATTATCTAGTACTGCATTAATGATGTCTTCTTGCAGTGGTCTAAAACTAGTGTGGTTAAAATAATGTTCAAGTATGGTTATAGGATGTTGCATCACTATAAATTTAACAACTCTAGTATAAAGTTAGCCCTTTCTTCAATAGGACCAAAAGGAACATCAATTAAATTGTAGTTGAATCTTTTGTAAGTGTTTAATAAATGTTTGTGTATTTCTACTGCTTGCTCAAAGTTTTCGTAGCGTTCAGCATCGCTAATAAAAATCTCTTGCCAAGGTGCTAAAACAAAAACATGATCGTAGACAAGGTTTTGAGAAGCCTCAATAAAAGGTTCAGGATACGTGTCACCAATATAGTCCATATATGCTAATATGTCAGGTATACCTCTATCAAGAAAAATAGTATTGGAGCTGTGAGCGTTTGCATCTTCAAACTGCTTAATTCTACCTTTTAAAAGAAGCTCGCTAAATAGTAAAGGTTCAGTTAAAAATAGTTGCTCTACACCATTTTTTCTAGCTTCAAGTGTTACTTGACGCGAAATTTCATCAAAGCAAGTATATCCTCTTTCTTTTAGTTCGTTAATTATAGAAGATTTTCCAGTTCCTGGTCCTCCAGTAATAACAATTGTTTTCGTACTCAAATTGGCAAGATTTTAGCTATATAAAGCGTATAATGTGTTTTGGTCGAAAATAATTATTTTTTAACAAAACAAAGGTTTAATTGCATAATATTTTTGAAGCAGCAATTACCTGAAAAATATAACTGAATAAAGTAATGCAAAATGTATTTTTACATTTTTAAATGAAAACTATGGCAGAAGATAATAGAACAGAGGAATTTTATAACAAATTAAGAGAACAATTATACGATACAGCTAGTTGGCCTTCAGAGTATTTATATAAATTTATAGTAAAATCAGAATTAGATAAAATAGCTGAAATAGAAGCGCTTTTTGATAATATGGGAGCAGTTATAAATACTATTGAATCTAAAAACGGTAAATATACTAGTGTTTCGATTAATTTATTGATGAGAGATCCTGATGCTGTTATTGCAAAATACAAGGAAGTTACCGAAAAAGTAGAAGGCGTAATTTCATTATAATTTAAGATAGAACTAATTATTTTTTTGTATTTTGCGCTAGTGCATAAACAACTACATGCACAGTAATAAAATACCTATATCTTATTTTGATAAACGATTTAGAATACAATACAGAGCGTGAGCATTTAATCATTCCGGAGTATGGAAGGCACTTGCAAAAAATGATTAATTACGCTAAAGAACTTCCAACAAAAGAAGAGCGCAATAAAGTCTCAAAAGCCATTATATCTGTAATGGGAAATTTGCAACCTCATTTAAGAGACGTACCAGATTTTCAACATAAACTTTGGGACCAATTATTTATTATGGCCGATTTTGAGTTAGATGCAGATTCGCCATATCCACAACCATCAAAAGATGAGTTGCAAGCAAGACCAGAGCCTTTAACATACCCGCAAAATCATCCTAAATATCGTTTTTATGGAAACAATATAAAGACGATGATTGACGTTGCTAATACATGGGAAGAAGGAGAGCTAAAAGACGCTTTAATCTATACCATTGCAAACCACATGAAAAAATGCTTCTTAAACTGGAACAAAGATACAGTTGAAGACGATGTGATTTTTGATCATTTATTTGAGCTTTCAGGTGGTAAAATAAACCTTAAGAATAGTGATGAAGACCTTTCGGACTCAACAAGTTTAATGAGAGGTAAAAAGAAGTATTCTAAAAAACAAGGACACAAAAAAAGTAATTCTAATCGTAACAGAAAACGCTACTAACATTTCATGGGTACATTTGTAATTGAAGGAGGTCACCAATTAAAAGGAAAAATACAACCTCAAGGCGCAAAAAACGAAGCACTTCAAATTTTATGCGCAGTTTTACTAACTCCAGAGCAAGTAACTATTAATAACATACCAGATATAGTTGATGTCAATAAACTTATCGCATTATTAAAAAAGCTAGGTGTAAAAATCAATAAAATTGGTTCTGGGTCTTACACGTTTAAAGCAGATGAGGTTAACTTAAAATATCTTGAATCTGCCGAGTTTAAAGAAGATGGAAGAGGTTTAAGAGGGTCAATTATGATTGTTGGTCCACTTTTAGCACGTTTTGGAAAAGGATATATTCCTAAACCTGGAGGTGATAAAATTGGTAGACGTAGACTAGATACCCATTTTGAAGGTTTTATAAACTTAGGTGCGAAATTTAGATACAATCGCGAAGACTATTTCTATGGTGTTGAAGCCGAAAAACTAAAAGGTACTTATATGCTTTTAGATGAAGCTTCAGTAACAGGAACAGCAAATATTGTTATGGCTGCAGTTTTAGCCGAAGGGACTACTACAATTTACAATGCAGCATGTGAGCCTTATTTACAACAGCTTTGTAAAATGCTTAATAGAATGGGAGCAAAGATAACTGGAGTAGGTTCTAATATGTTAACTATTGAAGGTGTTGATAGCTTAGGAGGAACTGAACATAGAATGCTTCCTGATATGATTGAAATAGGAAGCTGGATTGGACTTGCTGCAATGACAAAAAGTGAGTTGACCATTACTAATGTAAGTTGGGATGACCTTGGACAAATACCTAATGTGTTTAGAAAACTAGGTATTACTGTTGAAAAACAAGGTGATGATATTCATATACCAGCGCATACTGATGGTTACGAAATACAAAGTTACATTGATGGCTCAATACTTACTGTAGCTGATGCGCCATGGCCTGGGTTTACACCAGATTTATTAAGTATTGTTTTAGTAGTGGCTACACAAGCTAGAGGTAGTGTATTAGTACACCAAAAAATGTTTGAAAGCCGACTATTTTTTGTGGATAAATTGATTGATATGGGAGCAAAAATTATACTATGTGATCCACATAGAGCAACTGTTATTGGTCATGATTTTAAATCTACATTAAAAGCAACGACTATGACATCGCCAGATATTAGAGCAGGTGTGTCGTTATTAATCGCAGCTTTATCAGCTAAAGGAACATCTACAATTCATAATATTGAACAAATTGATAGAGGTTATGAAAATATTGATGAACGCTTAAGAGCAATTGGTGCAAAAATTACAAGAGTAGAAGGTAACTAAACCTAAAATATAAGTATAAAAAAGGCTTCGAAATTTCGAAGCCTTTTTTGTATGCGTCTATACAAGGTTATTCTTTTACAACCTTGTAAACAAGTTTTTTGCTATCAGTTTTAAGATGCACAAAGTATACACCACTATCATAACTAGATAAATTTATAGTAGCTTCATTGTTAAAAAATATGCTATTGTTTTTTATCATTTTCCCTGAAATATCAAAGATTGAATAAGAGGTATTAGTAATATCTCTTAAGCCTTCAATAGTTACATTGTCTTTTGTTGGGTTAGGATAAATTTTAATATCAGTATTAGTAAATTGATTGTCTCCAAGTGTTGCACCTTCAATAATTAATATAGATTCATTAATGTTAGGGTTAAATAACTCATCAACGATACCAGAAGGCCACTTAACAACTATCTTAGTGATTGCAGTTTGTGTTCCTAAACCAAAATGTGTCATTAGTGAGTTCATGGTTCCGTAGCTTTCACCCGAACGTACTTCTCTAATTTGAATACCAGTCGCAGTATGTAATTCTATTCTTGCTCCAATACCATTAATATTACTTGGGCCTCCTTGTAAACGTATTTCACTCCAATTATTTGAGTTTCCATTGTTGTAGAATAAAATGTCTGGGTCGTTTGTTGGGCTGTTATAGCCTATAGCAAAACCAGCTACAACATCAATAAAACCATCATTGTTGAGGTCTCCAACAGCAGCACTTTGTATATTGTCACTGCCTAAACCAAAAGGTGACGACATTTTTGAAAAAGTAAGGTCACCATTGTTTTTAAATAGTGCATGAGAAGCATATCTACTAGTGATAAAAAGATCGATAAAAGTGTCATTGTCAAAATCTTCCATAATAACCTGAATTCCTCCACTGCCTAAATCGTTTAACTCTGTAGCAATTCCAGAAGTTGCAGTTATATCTGTAAACGTACCGTTACCATTGTTTACGTATATAATACTGCTAACATCATGGTTTATTAACACGCAGTCTAAATCGCCATCGTTGTCTATGTCCTCAAAATTAGCTGACCATGATTGTGCATAAGGCACTAAACCAGCTGCGACACCAACTTCAGTAAAGTTACCGCTGCCATCATTTTGAAATAATAGGTTGACACGTCTACCATCGTTTGGATTGCTTACTCCAAGTCTACACTTTGAGATGTAAAGGTCTTGGTCGCCATCATTATCATAGTCAACCCAAATAGAACCATAATTACCTGAATTATCAGAAGGAATCGTAGAAACAGCATTTATTAAACCAGCATTGTCTTGTGTCATATTGCCATTGCCATCATTATTGTACGCAGATGAAACACCTTCATCATGACAAGCAAAAATATCAATTGTACCATTGCTGTCAATATCAATAAAATTAAGGTTTTGAATGAAAATATTTGAACCACTTAATGAATTTGAAGTGTAATTTGTTCCAGTTGAATTTGCAATTAATAGCTTTTTGCCATTGTAAGCTCCTCCTGTAAAAATATCGTTATAACCATTTTCATCGACATCGGCAATACATAGTCCCCATTCATTACCATTGCCAGCTAAATTTCCATAATTTAACCTTGTGAAAACGCCATTCGTATTTTGATATTCTATTTGAAGATATCTTGCATCATCCAATCTAATGATGTCATCTAAACCGTCTCCATTCATATCGCAAACTCCTATGGCCACTCCACTTGTTAAATTAGGGTTTACCAAATTTGAAGTTGCATTAGTAAATGTTACCTGTGCGAAATAAATAGAAGGAAAAAGTAGTATACTACTTAAAAGTAATTTTTTTATCATGATGAGATTTTTTTTGTGATTAAATATAGTGTTTTTATTATATAATTGTCTAATTGTTAGTTGATTTGTTCTTTAAAAGTTTGTAGAATACTTAGTCTTTTTTTGTGGTCAAGATGGTTGATTTATGCTTTAATTTAAGGTTTTATTAACATCTATAGGGCTTTCTAATTTGTAATTTTAATTTTTTAAAAGCGATACATTAATTCTAATCAAAATCTAATCAAAATGAAAAAACTATTACTACTCACTTTGGCAATTGCGTTTACATTTAGCGTGAATGCTCAAATTGAAACACCACAATCTAGTCCTGCTAGTAAGCTTGAACAAAAGGTTGGTTTAACTGATGTTACTCTAGAGTATTCTCGTCCAGGAGTAAAAGGAAGAGCTATTTTTGGAGATTTAGTACCTTATGATAAACTTTGGAGAGCAGGAGCTAATAAAAATACAATGGTGACATTTAGTGATGATGTTACTATTGATGGGCAAACACTTAAGGCTGGTTCTTATGCGATTTTTGTTAAGCCTATGAAAGGTTCTTGGGAAGTATTTTTCTACACTGATACAAATAACTGGGGAAATCCTGAAAATTGGGATGATACTAAAGTAGCAGCTAAAACTACTGTTAAAACTTACGAAGTGCCATTTAATGTTGAAACGTATACAATTGATGTTAATCAAATATCAAATAGTGGTGCTGCATTAGAGTTTATTTGGGAAAAAACTTATGCTGCTGTACCGTTTACTGTACCAACAGATACAAAAGTAACTTCTTCTATTGACAGAGTAATGAATGGACCGAGTGCTAATGATTATTATGCAGCTGCTGTTTATTATTTAGAAGAAGGTAAAGATATTACTAAAGCTAAAGAGTGGATAGACAAATCAATGTCTTTGACAGAAACTCCTAGATTTTGGCAATTAAGAAAAAAGTCGTTAATCTATGCAGCTGCAGGCGATAAAAAAGGAGCTATTGAAGCAGCAAAAAAATCTTTAGCTGCAGCCAAAGAAGCAGGAAATGATGATTATGTGAAAATGAATACAGATTCATTAAAGGAATGGGGAGCAATGTAATTGTAAGCCAATAATAATACTAAAAAAGCGCAACAACTGTTGCGCTTTTTTTATTCATAATGTAAACCTATTTTTTGTCTTACAGTATCTAACATTGTAATTAGAGCTTTACTAAATTGAAACGACATAACATCACTTTCAGTTTTTCCATCTCTAAGTAATTGGTTAAAGTGTATAGTTTCAAAATTATAACCGTTGGTAGTATATCCAAAATCGAAACGTTCTTCTTTGCCTTCATTAGGAATTAAACTCACAGTCGAAGGCTCTTGAAAACGACTGTTTATTTTTACAATTCCGTTTTCGCAATAAAATATAGCTTCAGTAGGCGTTTTTTCTAAAAGTGTACTTTTTAAATGCGCTTTTATAGAATTATCATAATCAAAAGTTATTGTACAAGACGAATCTACACCATTTTCAAAAAAAGTAGCATTGGTTTCTAAGGTGTTTGGTTGACCTAAAGTAGACAATGCTGCAAAAATAGGATAGATACCAATGTCTAAAAGACTTCCTCCTCCTAACGACTTTTTAAACACACGAGAGTTCATGTCAATTGCTGGTTTAAAGCCAAAATCAGCTTCTAATTTTGTGATGTTTCCAAAGGTTTTATTTTCAAGGTGTTGAAGCGCAAATTTGTAATGTGGTAAAAAAAACGTCCATAAGGCTTCCATAAGCAGTACATTGTTTTCTTTTGCTACTGTAATCATGTCTTCAACCTCATTTTTATCCATAGCAAAAGGCTTTTCGCATAACACTGCTTTTTTATTTTTTAGACATAATATGGCATTTTCTTTATGGAGCGCATGAGGAGTCGCAATATAAACTGCGTCAATATTTCGGTCTTTAGCTAAATCTTCATAACTGTTGTACGCTTTTTCGGCATTATAAGTTTTAGCAAATTCGTTAGCTTTTTCTTGGCTTCGGGAAGCCACAGCATATAATTGACAATTGTCAATAGTTAAAATATCTTGGGCAAATTTATTGGCTATTTTTCCAAGACCAATAATTCCCCAGCGTATGGTTTTAGTTTGTTGTGACATGTGTTTTTTGATTCAATTGAATACCTAATGCTAATACAATAACTATAAGACAACCTACAAAATTTAACCATAAATACGGTAGGTTGATAAGACTAAAGTGGTTTAAGAAAAACAGAGCAATAACAATAACTTGAGTTAATAATGCAGCAATAAAAACCGCATTTCCTTTAACGTGTTTAAAGAAAAAAGCAATTAAGAAAATACCAAGCACATTTCCGTAGAAAATAGAACCAATGATGTTTACCAACTGAATAAGGTTTTCGGCTAGATTAGCAACACAGGCTACACCAATTGCCATTAATCCCCAAGCTAGAGTAAACCATTTTGAGGCTTTTACCATTTCAGCTTCAGATTTTTCACTTACATTTCGTTTGTATAAATCTATAGTTGTTGTAGATGCTAATGCGTTGAGCTCACTAGAAGTACTAGACATTGCAGCACTTAAAATTACAGCAAGCAACAATCCAATAAGACCACGAGGAAGATTCTTTAAAATAAAAGAAATAAACATGTAGTCTTTATCATTACTTTCAATCTTTAGGTTTTTGGCTTCAGCAGCTTTATCAATTAAAACTCTTGCTTCAGCTCTTAGTTTATCATTTTCGGTATTGAAATTGGCAATTGTAGATTTTGAAATGGACTTTCCTGTAGTGTTAAACGAATTAATAGCTTCCTTTTTAACATGAAAAAGTTCTTGTTGCTGTGTTTGAAGTTGCTTGTAGTCTTCAGCATATTCCGAATTTAAAACGGTTTCAGTCGCTAAAGGGTTAAAATTTAAAGGTGCTTCATTAAACTGATAAAACACAAACACCATAACTCCAACCAATAGAATAAAGAATTGCATAGGTACTTTTAACAAGCCGTTAAAAATGAGTCCTAATTGCATTTCTTTAACCGATTTTCCTGAAAGGTAACGCTGTACTTGACTTTGATCTGTTCCAAAATAGGAGAGCATCAAAAACGTACCACCAATAATTCCACTCCAAAAGGTGTAACGGTTATTAAGATCGAATGAAAAATCTAAAACATCCATTTTGCCGCTAGCTCCTGCAATTTCTATGGCATTGCTAAAGGTGATGTCTTCTGGTAGCTTATTGATGATTAAAATAAAAGCGACAATCATTCCTGAGAAAATAACGAGCATTTGGTGTTTTTGAGTCACGTTTACAGCTTTTGTGCCACCTGTAACTGTGTATATGATTACCAACACACCAATAATAATGTTGAGTAAAAGCAGATTCCAACCTAATACAACCGATAAAATTATAGCAGGTGCAAAAATGGTTATTCCTGCAGCTAAACCTCTTTGTATTAAAAAGAGTATTGCTGTTAGGGTTCTTGTTTTTAAATCAAATCTATTTTCTAAAAACTCGTAAGCTGTATATACTTTGAGTCGATGGTATAATGGAATAAACACCATGCATATAATAACCATAGCAATAGGAAGTCCAAAATAAAATTGAACAAAGCCCATACCATCATTAAATGCTTGACCAGGAGTTGATAAAAACGTAATAGCACTCGCTTGTGTTGCCATTACTGAGAGTCCAATAGTCCACCAATGTGCAGTATTGCCACCTTTTATGTAATCTTCAACATTTTTACTACCACGAGTTTGCCAAGTACCATATAAAACAATAGTAAAAAGGGTTAATGAAAGTACAATCCAGTCTATTGTTTGCATAATTAGTAAGCTTGTGTAATTAAGTAGAAAAACAAAATGTACAAGGCATTAGCTACCAAAATTAAGGTGTACATTTTTTGCCATTTGTAGTTGTCTTGTTTCATTAGTTTTTTAAACTTTCTTCGGTTGAAATATCTTCTTTCCCAATAGAAAGCATATTGGCAAATAAACGGTAAGCACCAGAAACTCCAGCAGGAAACTCTCTAAAAAAGCTTAATCCTGTATAAATGTAATACCCTTTACCATGCTTTGCTACAAGTAAGCTACCTTCTTTAGCAGCTTCTCCTTTGTCGTGCATTGAAAGCAAAGGTGTAAACTCATTAGCCCATTCATTAGGAAAATAAAGCCCACGCTCTTGAGTCCAACCTTCAAAATCTTTTGTAGTGATTTTATTAGGGTAATTAAGAAGTGGATGTTCAGGGTTTAAGAACGTAACTTCAGCAAACTCATCAGTAACACGATCTCTAGATAATTGTAATTTGTAAGGTGCTAAGTTATTGGTTTTTAACCCTCTGCTGGTGTTGTATTGTACAATCATGTTTCCACCATTAGCCACATAATCAAACAGTTCTTGTTGTTTATATTTTAAGTCTTCAACTGTGTTGTAAGCTCTAATACCAACTACAACAGCATCAAACCTGCTTAAGGTTTCTGTGTTAATGTCTTCAGGTTTTAGTATCACTACATTATAACCTATTTGTTGTAGGCTTTCAGGAACTACATCACCTGCACCTTCAATGTAAGCGATGTTTTCACCTCTCTTTTTAATGTCTAATCTTACAATTTTACTTTCACTAGGAAGTAATACAGTTTGAAACGGAATATGGTCGTAATCAATCTCAATAAGTTCTCTGGTAAATACTTGGTCACCAACATGAACCATTGGCGTAATTAGTCCTTCGCTTTGGTTTTTAGGAGGTACAACAGTAAATACTAATGTTTGCTCCTGACCACTATTTGCAATTGATACTTTTTGTTTTTCAGGATAAATGTTCCAATCTTGTGGATGTGCAATTTGTACATAACCTTCAAGATTATCTTTTCCTGATTTTACTACAACCTGAATGTCTTTTTGTTGATCGTTTTCAAAAATGATAACCTTTTCAGATACTTTAGCAGAGGCTTCAGGGATAATTTCAAAGGGTTTATAAACTTCACCTTTTACAGGATCGTTGGTTTTGTAAACTATAGGTCTTGTAAATTCTATAGGTGTTTGGTTGATTTCTAATTTAAAAGTTGCTGTATATTCTCTAGGTGTTTCAGGATCTCCAATTAATGTTTTGTCTTCAACCTTGTACATGCCTAAAGTACCTTTTTTTGTCAGCCAATATGGTGTAGTTGGAAGCTGACGCGAAGAAATGAGAATAGTATCTTTAAGGTTTTCTTCAATATTATCTTTTAAAGGAAAGCGTTTGTATAGGCGTTTTTTTCTTCCGCTATCTTTTAGTTGTAAGCCAGTAAACATAATGTTTGCGTCACTTCTGTTAATCATTTCAATAGAAAGAGGGACTTTAGAATTTGCTGTTGCGTGGTTAGAATTAGCAACAACTTCAAGAAACAAACCAGCACAATTAGCGATAATATTTTTGATCTCTTCAGATTTTATGGTTTTCCAATGCTCATTTTCTAAATCCTGAATTAAGGTATAGGCTTCAACAAGCTTTGGAATGGATGCCGAAGGGTTTGAAAAATCGTAGTCTTTTTCAACTTGATAAAGAATGTCTCCAATGGCTTTTCCGCCTTTAATACGATTCCATGAAGTGTCAATACCATCAAAAATATTGGTTTTGTCAGTTGGTAACGAACCATTAATTAGTTCAATATACTCCATTTGTTCGCCTCTACTACCAGAACTCCCAAAACCTTGTGATTTGTGCTGACTTCTACTAAGTGCTGCAATCTCAGGATTACTCAATCCGTTTAACGGAAAATACACTCCAGTATCAATGGATAATAAATTGGTTTTATCGGCTTTTTCAAAGGCGTCTTGACTACCATAAAACCACCAACTAGTATTAAAAAATTGACGTTTTGGTTGCCATGGACTAACTGTTTTTAATTGCTCTGGATAAACTGATGCGTTGTTTGCTAAATCAAAGGCTTCAACACTAAGCATTGCAGAACTTGTGTGATGGCCATGTGTGCTACCAGGACTTCTATGGTCAAAACGGTTAATGATAACGTCTGGTTGAAATTGGCGTATAGCAAGTACAACATCGCTTAACACTTCGTTTTTGTTCCAAATTTCAAGAGTTTCATCAGGATGTTTGGAGTACCCAAAATCGTTAGCTCTGGTGAAACGTTGTTCGCCACCATCAATGCGACGAGCAGTTAAAAGTTCTTGTGTTCTAATAACTCCAAGAAGTTCACGTATTTCGGGTCCAATTAAGTTTTGACCACCATCGCCACGTGTTAAAGATAGGTAAGCAGTACGTGCTTTTAAGTGGTTGGACATATAAGAAATTAACCGTGTGTTTTCATCGTCAGGATGTGCAGCAACGTAGAGTACCGAACCTAAAAAATTAAGTTTTTGTATGGACTCGTATATTTCTGAACTATTAGGTTTTTTAGGTTGTTGAGCAAACGTTGAATAAGAAGAAATTGCAATTGCTAAAAAAGAAAACAGTAGTTTTTTATGCATGGTTTTTGGTTTGTAAGCAATAAATATAAAAAGAAAACCAGCGCAACTGCTGGTTTTAATGTTTCTTTAACGTGTGGGTTGGGATTGTTTCAAGTTTATAACGCATCTGACCCATCATCAAGAAAATCGTCAATGGCATCTTTTTTAACCAGTGTTACAGGTTTTTGCAAGATAAGGTTGTTTGGGTAAGTTACTAAATCGCCATTATCTAATCTTAAATGCAACTGAAACGCAGCAATGTCTTCAATAATCGCTTCCAGAGGAAAATCTTTATCATGGATCTGTATTTTATCACCAACCTTATAAGGGAAGTTAAAAAACATGATAATACCTGAAGTAATGTTACTTAAAATAGACCATATTGCAAATAAACCAATACCAATTACAGCAAACACCGAAGAAAATACTAAAGCCATATCTTTAAACTCTGCACCAAAAATAAAGGCCTCAATAAGTACTGCAATCATCAATAAAGTTGCAGTTACGTAACGGTTAATGAGATGAATTCGAGCATCGTTAATACCACTTTTCTTTCCTATTTTTCGTACTGCTACTGCAGAAATAAATCGTATAAATAATAGTATAGCAATTAAAATAGCAGATTGGATTAATTCGGTTTTATAAGTTTCTAAAAACATTGGAATAGGGTTTCTTTAAACAAAGATAAAACAGAAAACTAATAAGACCATTAGTTTTCAACTAAACTATTTAGTGTTTTATAAAGTAGGTGAGTAGGTAATCCAACAACATTAAAATAAGAGCCTTCTATTTTAGTAATACCAACTTGTCCTATCCATTCCTGAATGCCATAAGCTCCAGCTTTGTCAAAGGGTTTACAGGTATTAATATAGTAGTTAATTTCGTCGTTGGTTAAACTTTTAAAAGTCACTTTGGTAATTGCATTTACCGTTTTTTGAAGTGTAGGAGTCGTAAAGCAGATAGAAGTGATCACTTCATGTGTTGCATTGCTCATAGATTGAATCATGCTAAACGCTTCAGCTTCACTATTAGGTTTTCCTAAAGCTGTGTTGTTATGCCAAACTATGGTGTCGCTGGTTATTAAAATGTCGTTATCATTAAGTTCTTCTTTAAAGGGTAAAGCCTTAAGTTGTGATAGGTAATCACTGATTTCAAAATGCTGTAAACGCTTTGGGTATTCTTCTTTAACAGGTTTTAAACGTACTTCAAAATCCAAACCCAATTCTTTGAAAAATTGTTGTCTTCTAGGAGAGCCAGAAGCTAAAATGATGTTATAGTTTTTGAGTAAGTCGTTAAGCATTAATTTATTAAAATGAATTTGTACAGTAATAATGATAGCATGCCGAAAAGCATTACTAATTTAAGAATATTACTAATAGCGTGATAGTCTTTTTTTGTTTCTGCAGTAAATATTTTTATGCTCACATAAATTAGTGGAGCAATTATAAACAGTAAAAAGTAACCAACCACAAGTTGTTGCTTAAATAAGTAAGTGACTACATAATATACCGTTGCAGCAATGGGAACAAAGGATAAACCAAACACAATTTTTTTGGCACGTTCACGACCAAGTGCTATTGGTAATGTGTTCATTCCTGCTTTATGGTCGCCATCAATATCTTCGATGTCTTTAACCATTTCACGAAGTAGGTTTACAATAAATGCAAACAATGCATAATCCCAAAGGATTTTAAAAAACGTGACTTGAGTTGCTTGATTTTCTGGAGTAATAGCAGGCAATAGCTCAAAAAGACCAACAATAATGATACTTAAAGCAACCAATATAGAAACCAATAGGTTGCCAACTAAAATAAGTTGTTTAAAATAACTAGCATAAAGATATAGTAGTCCTGAAATACCAACAAACAGTACAAAAAATCCGCTTCTATCTACTAAATGAGATAAATAAAACCCAACACCTACACCAATAACGTTAAATGCGATAAAGAGGTTGTAGGCTGTTTTTTCAGATACTGTTTTACCAATAATTACCTTATCTGGTTTGTTGATTGCGTCAGTTTCTTTATCATAAATATCGTTGATGATATTTCCACCAGCAGCTAAACAAAGCGTTGCAATAACTAATAAAGAAAACCCAAATCCATTAAGAGTTATCGCTACTCCAAAAGGCTCAAAAAGTGCATATTTTATTAATAGCTGCACTATGGCAATCATTAAAAGGTTTTTATAGCGGATGAGGTTGAGTATATTCAATGTGTGTTTTTGTTAGTTGTTAGATTTTATATTGATGCTGCATACTGCCAACTAAAAATTAGTCGTATTTAGCACTAAAATCGGTATTCCATTTTCCTTGTACTTTAAGGACTTGTTCTATAACGTCTCTTACAGCACCTTTACCACCATTTTTATGAGATACATATTTTGAAATTCCTTTTATTTCAGGAACTGCATCTTGAGGGCAACAAGGTAAACCTACTAATTTCATAACAGGATAATCAGGAATATCGTCACCCATGTATAGTACATTTTCGGTTTTAATAGAGTTATTTTTAAGGAACTCGTTAAGTTGTTCAATTTTGTTGTGAGCTCCAAGATAAACATCTTTAACACCCAAACCTTCTAAACGCACACGAACGCCTTCGTTGGAACCTCCTGAAATGATGCAAATATTAAAACCAGCATCAATGGCAGTTTTCATGGCAAAACCATCTTTGGTATGCATAGTTCTAAGCATTTCACCAGAAGTTGTTAAGGTTATGGTGCCATCAGTTAATACACCATCTACATCAAAAATAAATGTGGTAATATGTTCTAGGTATTCTTTATAGCTTTTGTCTTCCATGTGTTTTTTGTATTGAAGCTGTTAAGAGTTTATAAATGGCTTTATGATGCTCGTTATCCAGTAATTTTAAATGTTTTTTTATTGTTTTTTTATCATTGCGTTTTGCAGGACCAGTTTGAGCCATGTAAGGCGAAATATCTTGCACTTTTTTAGCTGTTTCGGTAATTAAAGGTTTTAAAATTTCAAATTCTACACCTTCAGATTCAGTGATTTCATGAGCAACTCTATACAGTTGATTGGTAAAATTATTTACAAATACAGCTGCTAGGTGTAATGCTTTACGTTGGTCGCCATTAACTTTATAGGTTTTACAACCTATAGCTTCACCAAGTGTTTTTAAAGTTTGATAATCGACTTTGTTAATAGTTTCTATGCATAAAGGAATTGTTGAAAAATCAACATCAGCATCTTTTGTGAAAGTTTGTAACGGATAAAACACACCTCTTTTAAGCTTTTTGTCTAGGTCATGAACACCTATACTTCCAGAGGTATGCACAACCAATCTATCTTCAAAAGGCAATTGAGAAGATAAATGTGAAATTGCATCGTCTTTTACAGCAATGAGGTAAACATCAGCAGGTTTTAACGCTTTAATGTCGTCGGTAATTTCAACTTCATTTTGATAGGTTTCAATTGCATTTAAACGTCTGTTGTACCATTGAGTTACCGAAACGGTTTCAGCGGTTTTAAATGTTTTGTAAAAATGTGAAGCAACATTGCCTGCACCAATAATTATAACAGAAATCATGTTGTAAAAATAGGTAAGTATTACATCAAATAAAAGTGTTATAAGCTATCTTTGTAATAATGGAAAAAAAAGATATAAATACCAGAGAAGATGTTTACTTACTTGTATCATCATTTTACACAAAGGTGAGAAAAGATGATCTTTTAGGGCCAATTTTTAATACTGCTATAAAAGATTGGGACGAACACTTAGATAGATTAACTACGTTTTGGGAAACAAGTTTATTTATGACTCGAAAGCTAGAGCAGAAATACATTGGTAATCCAATGGAAGCTCATGTAAAGGTTGATAAAGATAATAATCATAGTATTACAGAACTTCATTTTGGAGTTTGGTTGAATTTGTGGTATCAAACTATCGATGAATTATTTGTAGGTGAGTATGCAGATATTGCCAAAAGAAGAGCGCGAAAAATGGGAACATTTTTACATCTTAAAATTTTTGAAGAACGACAAAAGCATAAAAAAGATTAGTACGTTTTAACATCTGTAAATAAACTAAAAGCCTTAAATTTGCACGACTTATTAAAAGTGTCCTTATATCATGCAAAATATACTCTCCAAAATCCTTTTTTCTACTAGACTTACTGCTGTTTTATTTATTGTTTTTGCTGTAGCAATGGCTACTGGTACTTTTTTAGATGCTAGCCAAGATACATCACCAACGCCATATACCAGAAACCTGATTTATAATGCGTGGTGGTTTGAAGCCATTATGGTAATTTTTGTTATCAATTTTATAGGTAACATTTTTAGGTATAAGTTACTACAAAAGAAAAAATGGGCAACCTTTATTCTGCATGCAGCATTTATTTTAATATTAATAGGAGCATTTGTTACTCGATATATTAGTTATGAAGGCATGATGGCTATTCGCGAAGGCGATACCGAAAATGTCTTTTTATCTCAAAAAACGTATATCACAACTTATATTGATGGAGATTTAGTAATTAATGGACAAAACCAACGTAGGGTTTTAGAAAGCGAAGTAGACTTTTCTCCAAGAATGAACAATACTTTTTATACTTCAACTACTTATGATGAAATGCCAGTAAGCATTGAGCTTGAAAAATTTATTGCTGGTGCTGAAAAAGATATCGTACCTGACGAGAATGGAGAAGAATATCTTAAAATAGTAGAATCTGGTGGTGGGCAACCACACAATCACTTTTTAAAGGTAGGACAAGTACAAAGTATTCATAATGTATTATTTTCTTTAAACAAGCCTCAAGAAGGAGCTGTAAATATTACTTATAAAGATGGTTCGTTAACTGTTGAATCTCCTTTTGAAGGTGAATATTTAACAATGGCTACAGGGCAAACAGGAACTTTGGTGAAAGACTCTATTCAGCCACTTATGTTACGTTCAAGATATATAATTGGTAATATGCAAATGGTATTCCCAAAACCTGTTGTAAAAGGAGTTTTTGATTTGGTTAAAAAACCTGAAATCTTAAAAAGTGATGAAGACGGTTTAGTACTAAAAGTAACTGCAAATGGTGAGACTGAACGAGTAAGAGTGCTAGGAGGTAAAGGTAGTGATAATGCTTTTGAACAAATAAAAGTAGGCGGATTGGATGTTGCTGTAAAATACGGTTCTAAGCGTATTGAACTACCGTTTAGTATTAAACTTAACGATTTTATTGCTGAACGTTATCCAGGAACTGAAAACAACTATTCTTCATACGCTAGTGAAGTAACTGTTATTGATGAAGCTAAAGAAAATTTCAATTATAGAATTTACATGAACCACATCCTTAATTATGGTGGTTATCGTTTTTTTCAATCGAGTTTTGACCCAGATGAAAAAGGAACCATCCTTTCAGTAAACCATGATTTTTGGGGAACTTGGATAACTTATATTGGTTACTTTTTATTGTATTTAGGGTTGTTAGGTATTATTGTAAGCAAGTATTCTCGTTTTGGAGATTTACGTCGTATGCTTAATAAAGTAAAAGAAAAAAAAGCAAAAGTACTAACGGTTCTTTTACTATGCTTTGGAATATTAGGTTATGGACAAGAACATTCTGAAAACGATGGTCATAATCATTCAAAGCCTACAAAAGCGCAAATTGATTCTATTCTTCATGCTAATGTAGCTCCAAAAGAGCATGCCGATTTGTTTGGGCACATGGTTGTGCAAGATTATAGCGGACGTATGAAACCTATGAATACCTATGCGTCTGAGATGCTTCGTAAATTAAGTAAACACGATACTTACGAAGATTTGGATGCCAACCAAGTAATGTTGTCAATTCAAGAAAGTCCGTTGCTTTGGTACAACGTTCCTGTAATTTATTTAAAACCAAGAAAAGCAGATACTATCAGAAGTGTAATAGGTGTTTCAAAGGAAGAAGATTATGCGGCATTAGCCGATTTTTTCACAGAAACAGGAGCTTTTAAACTGCAACCTTATCTTGATAGAATTACTAATGTAAATGATTTAAACGCTTACCAAAAGGAGTTTAAAGAAGCTGAACAACGTGTGTACTTATTATACAATGCAATTGAAGGACGCTCGTTAAAGATTTTTCCTGTACCAGATGACGAAAACAATAAATGGATTTCTCCAATAGAGTTTAGAGAAGAAGGCTATAGAGAAACTATAAAAGATTCGTTGTATGCTAATTTTATTAACAATGGTCTTAATGCTTATTTGGTGAATGTTTACAACGCTAAAACCTCTGGAGACTATACTATTGCAGAACAAGTACTGGATGGTATTAAGAAAACTCAGCAGAAGTTTGGTAGTGAAGTCATGCTTTCAGATGATAAGATACATACCGAAATTCAATATAATAAATACGATATCTTTAAAAAGTTGTTTAGTTGGTATATGTATGCTTCAACTGTATTATTTGTGCTATTGATCGTTCAGATTTTTAAAGACAAAAACAAGACGATTGATTATATCGTAAAAGGTCTTATAGGAGTAATTATATTACTGTTTTTGCTTCACACAGCAGGACTTATTGCACGTTGGTACATTTCTGGTCATGCACCTTGGAGTGATGCTTATGAATCTATGATTTATGTAGCTTGGGCTACCATGTTGTTTGGTTTAATTTTCGGTAGAAAGAGTAATTTAACCATTGCTGCCACAGCTTTTGTAACAGCTATGTTGTTAATGATTGCACACTGGCAATGGATGGATCCTTCAATTGCTAACCTTCAACCAGTACTAAATAGTTATTGGTTAATGATACATGTAGCTATTATTGTGGCGAGTTATGGACCTTTTACATTAGGTATGGTGTTAGGAATTGTAAGTTTGTTGTTAATGGTATTTACAACCAAAAACAATAAACTTAAAATGGACCTTAATATTAAAGAACTAACCATCATTAATGAAATGGCATTAACAGTTGGTTTAGTAATGCTTACTATAGGAAACTTTTTAGGAGGTATGTGGGCGAACGAAAGTTGGGGTAGATATTGGGGTTGGGACCCAAAGGAAACTTGGGCTTTAATTAGTATTATGATTTATGCTTTTGTAATTCACATGCGATTGGTTCCTGGTCTTAGAAGTAGATACATTTATAACTTGTCTTCTGTGATTGCAATAGCAAGTATTATATTCACTTATTTTGGGGTAAATTTCTATTTATCAGGATTACACTCGTATCAATCGGGTCAACAAATAGCTAGTTTTAAAATTATTGCAATAGCTGTTGGTGTTGTTGCTGTTTTAGGTGTTTTAGCATATAGAAAATGGGTGAAGTTTTATAAGAAATAATACCTTTTAATTTTTTTGTGATTTAAAAAAACGATAGATGTTATTAGTACTGTAAAAACCCAGAACATTTGCGTACTTGTTCTTATCGTTGGTAAAAGTGAGTGACATATTAATTTTAGGTCCAATACGAGTGTATGGTTCTATTGTAAAATAATATACCTCATGTAGATATGTGTTTGTATTTGTATTGTAATTAGATAAAATTTCAATATGATTTTTGTCTTTTAAACGATAAATAAATTTATCGTCACCATTAATTTTAAATAGGTCGTTATCTGGGTGTCCACTCATAGTGCCATTTTCAAGGATTTCAAACATTAAATTCTCTTCTTTCTTTACAGTTCCTTTTCTTATATCAGATGTATATATTGTTTTTTTCCAAGTTCCTAAAAGGCTTTTGTCGGTTTTTTCGTTAGCTAAAATATGATTCTTAATAATTTCATATTCTTTTTCTTTTAGTTCAGGATCTTTCAAGTTGTTATGATAATTATTCTTTATTTCTCTTAGTTGATTACGTATTTCTTTGAGTACCTTTAAAAAATTATCCTTATCTGAAATTTGTGATTCAACATAATTTTTCATGTTTATATTAAAACCTGATTCTACAGGCAAACTATCTTTTAGTTGTTCAATTTGAGCTATTAAAGCTGCTTTTTCATTTGGGTTGTATAGTTCAGTAGTAGTAGTGTTTTTAAAAATCGTTGTTGTCTTTTCAGTTTTTATCATTCCGAGTCCTTTTGCATAATAGATTTTGGCATCCAATATTTTTTGATTACCATTTATACCACCTTCAGACCACGTTTCTTGCGATACTACATAAACGTGCTCAAAAGTTCTACCTTGCACTTCTACGGTTATGTCTTTTTCAAGTATACTATTTTTATTGGTTACTATTTGTCCATGCATAGCGCTTTTTTCAGTCCATACTTCACCAATGGAGTTGTTAGGTTTTATAACGGTTGGCAAGTAGAATTGACCTGTTGGTACCATGCTGACTTCATAAATAGGTGTTGCATAGATATCTATTATTTTAGTGATATCTTGCTCATAACCAGTTAACTCTTTGTTGAAGACATATATTTCATTGCCCATAATTAAGCTATTGTTAGCACAACTTACATAAAGTACTTGGTTTACTTCAGGAACCATTCCGTTTACATATTTGTTATAGGCTTTATATGTTTTACCGTTTATGGTTTTGTTGCCTTGAAACTCATAAGTTACTTCATTGTTTGTGATGCCAAAAGCACTAGGTTCAGTATAGGTGTAAGTTACCGTTTCTTGATCTGGAAAGAAATCACAACCAGAAATGGTTTGAGATAAAGTAAAATAAGGAATTATTAGACTAAGTAGGGTAAGTGAGGCTTTTAATACATTAGTTCTCATAATATTAATTATAAGTAGTTGTTGCCCAGTATAATAAATATAAGTCTAAGTTACTTAAAAAAAATGATATTGTATGGTTTTTGTTTTAGGTTTATTTTGTTGAATTTATGATGGTAACTAAAAAAGTAATTATTTAAGAGTTTGTTTTAGTGTGTTTTATGCTACTGTTATCAATGTCATCACATACTTATAAGCCATACCAAACGCAATAGCAAGCCCAAAACTAAGAAGCGTTCCAATAAGGATATATTCGGTAAGTTTTCGGTCTTTAGCTTTTGAAAGATCTCCAAACCTGAAAACAGATTTGGCAGCAATTAAAAACCCAATGCCTTCCCAATAATCCATTACTATAAAGGCAAAAACAAACAAGCGCTCGAGCATGCCTATGTATGCTCCTGCATTTTCTAAAGACTCACCTTTAAGGTCTTCTTCTAGTTGCCATTTAGAAATTAGTGTTTTCATAATTACCGATGAAACCACAGTAACACCTAACAAACCTGTAACAAACAATAAAAATTGACTAGAGAAAAAGCTGTCTGTGTTTATGCTATAAGGTTCATAAATGTTTACAACCAATGCAATTACTATAAGGTGTGCTAATTGATCTAATCCAAACAGTAAACGTGTATTCAGTTTGTTTTTTAGGTTTAGTTTTATCACATCTATACCATAATGGCTTATTAGTATTATTAATAGTCCTAGCCAATATTTAAAATTGAATTGAAGTACAATAACCAACGCAATTAAGTGTACTAGGATATGCCAATACAAGTATTTGGATTTGTGTTTATAGTCTTCTTTATGCTTTACCCATTTTTCTGGTTGTAACAAAAAGTCTCCAACAATATGAGCAAGTACTAGTTTTATAAATAAAGATATCATAGTGTTTTAACTCGGGTTTTATAATAGGTTAGCATTTTTGAAATTTCATCAAATCCACCACGTTTAAGCCCTTCGCTAATATTACTTTGCGACTTACCTAGCAATTTAGCAATCTGCTTTTGGTTCAGTTCTGGATTGTTGAGTGATGCTTTAATAATTTTAGAAGACGTAGGGCTCCAACTATTCATGGTTAATTGAGCAAGCTCTAACATAAGGTTTAAGGTAGTATCAAAATCTTCATGTTCAGATTTTAACGCAAGCGTACTGTTTTTCATGCTTTCAAAACATTCACCCGAATTAATAAATGCACTACCATTGGATTCTGTTATTTTATCCGAAGTGTATGTTTTTTCGCCTAAACCAATAGCAATTCTAACATCAATAGCTTTAAAAGTTTTTATAGTGGCTTTTATTAAAGTTGCAGCTTCAAGCGCTTGTCCAGGAGAAACTTCTAGTTGAAAACTATCGCCTCTGTATGTTTCCCAAGCTGCTGGCTGTTTTCCGTAAGTGCTCAAAGTGTCTTTAAGTGCAGTTAACCATTCATTTGGTGCGCTCTCTCTAGAATTTATAATATCACCTGTTAAAATACTTGTCATTTTTTTCAATGTCTATAATCAAATCTATGATTTTTTAATCAGAAAAACAAAATTATCTGCTAAATATAGGATAATTTAAAATATCTGCTAATTATAAGATAAAATAAATTATCTGTTTTTGAAAAGATATAGATAAAAGTAAAATCATATCTAATTATCTTAGCGGTCAGTATTTAAAATTTAAGATAAATGAAAATTATAAAAGAGTTTAAAGAGTTTGCTGTAAAAGGAAATATGATGGATATGGCAATAGGAATCATTATAGGAGCATCGTTTAACACTGTAATAGATGTTTTAGTGAAGAAAGTATTTATGCCACCATTATCATTGCTTTCTGGCGGAATTAATTTTCAGAATAAAAGCATAGTTTTAAAAGAAGCAGTTAAGGATACTTCAGGAACTATAATAACCGATGAGGTTGCTATTGGCTATGGTGCTTTTGGTGAAGCCTTTTTAGATTTTCTTATTATAGGTTTTACGGTGTTTGTGGTAGTTAAGTTCTTAAACCGATTAAGAAACAAATCGCATGACACTAATGATAAAACAGTTGCAACTCCTAAGGATATTGAACTATTAACAAACTTGACTACTTTAATGGAAGAACAAAACAAGCTGTTAAAATCTAGGTTAAAAAACTAGGTGTTGATTCTTGAAACTAAAAAAACTTTACCTTTATAGAGAAAAAGATAGTTAACTTAAACGGTCAACATTAATTACTAAAAATTTGAACTTTTGAAAAAGATAGCATTACTAATTTTTGCGGTTATAGTTTGTAGCTGTAAAGAAAAAAAAGAAACAACAAACGAAGTAGCATCAACTAGTTTAGAAACATCAGAAACTAAAATGGAAAAAGAAAACATCTATCAATTTACAGTAAAAGATCTTTATGGAGACGATTTTGATTTTTCAACTTTAAAAGGAAAAAAAGTTATGGTTGTTAATACAGCAAGTGAGTGTGGTTTAACGCCACAATACGAGCAGCTACAAGATCTGTATGAAACATTTAAAGATAAAAACTTTACAATTGTAGGGTTTCCTGCAAACAATTTTGGAGGACAAGAACCAGGAACCAACACTGAAATTGCATCGTTTTGTAAACAAAATTATGGCGTAACATTTCCCATGATGGGTAAGGTTTCAGTAAAAGGAGATGACATGCACGAAGTGTATACGTTTTTAACTGAAAAATCTAAAAATGGGTTGGAAGATTCTGAAGTTGCTTGGAACTTTCAAAAATATCTTATCGACGAAAACGGACATTTAGCAAAGGTTATTTCCCCTAGAACATTGCCAACAGACGAGTCTGTAATTAGCTGGATTGAGTCAAAATAGGGTTGTAGTTTCAAAAATTTTGTGCATATTTGCGGTATTATGATTGCATAAATTTAAAAACAGGATAACGCTGAAGTTCTTTTTCGGCTTTTAATTTGTCTAAACTTAAATGGCTTAGACTAGTTTTTACATTTAAAAGTATTAAAAATGCAATCAAACAAAATTACCCTTAAACAATTCCTTAAATATTTTAAAATAGCTGTAACAGGTAAAGAACAAGAATTTACCTCAGGCAGTATTAGAAGAGCAGTTTTCATGTTATCAATTCCAATGATTCTTGAAATGCTCATGGAGTCTATTTTTGCTTTGGTAGATATTATGTATGTCTCTAAAGTAAGTGTCAATGCAGTAGCTACTATTGGTTTAACAGAATCGGTTATTACCTTAGTGTATGCAGTAGCTATAGGATTAAGTATGGCAGCCACAGCAGTTGTAGCAAGACGTGTTGGTGAAAAAGATATAAAAGGTGCTTCGCAAGCTGCGGTTCAAGTCATTATTCTTGGTATAGCAGTATCAATACTTATTAGTGTTATTGGAATTCTGTATCCTAAAGAAATTTTAAAACTTATGGGAGCAGAACCAGACCTCATTGCTGAAGGTTATGGTTATACTCAAGTTTTGCTAGGAGGTAACATTACCATTATGTTATTGTTTCTCATTAATGCCATTTTTAGAGGAGCAGGAAACGCCTCTGTAGCCATGTGGACATTAATTCTCTCTAACGGATTAAACATTATCCTCGACCCTATGTTTATTTTTGGCTTTGGACCAATTCCTGCTTTTGGAGTAGAAGGAGCAGCAATAGCAACCACAATAGGAAGAGGGACAGCAGTATTATTTCAACTAGTAATCTTATTTTATGGTTATAGCAAAATTAAGATTGGTATTAAGGATTTAGTCGTACGAATAGGTGTCATGTTTAACCTTATAAAAGTCTCTCTTGGTGGAATTGGTCAATTCTTAATAGGTACATCTAGTTGGGTGTTTTTAATGCGAATTATGAGCGAATTTGGTAGCGAAGTTTTAGCAGGCTATACCATTGCTATTCGTGTAATGATGTTTACACTAATGCCTGCTTGGGGAATGAGTAATGCTGCAGCTACATTGGTAGGTCAAAATCTTGGAGCTCAAAAACCTGATAGAGCAGAACAATCCGTTTGGAAAACAGGACGCTATACAGCTTATTTCATGGGCTTAGTGTCCCTTATTTATTTAGTATTTGCTACTCATATCATTGAATTATTCAATACGCAGCCTGATGTTGTAATATATGGTAGTCTATGTTTACGTGTTTTGGCAGCTGGTTATATATTTTACGCATATGGTATGGTGGTAATCCAATCATTTAATGGAGCAGGAGATACCAAAACACCAACTTATATCAATTTTGTTTGTTTTTGGTTGTTTCAATTACCATTTGCTTACCTCACGGCAATTACTTTAGATTTTGGTCCAATAGGTGTTTTTGCATCCATTACAGCTGCCGAAGTTTTAATAGCAGTTATAGGAATTATCTGGTTTAAAAAAGGCAAGTGGAAGTTAGTTAAAGTCTAATAGATTATTTGTAATTTTAAGCATTGTTAAATGCTATATTATGTCTGAAGAAAAGCTAGGATTAAATACCATTTGTACACATGTAGGTGAGATTAAAGACGAACAGTTTAAAGGAGCTGTATCTCCAATCTATATGTCAACATCTTATCAGTTTGAAGATGTAGATGTAAAACGTTATCCTCGTTATTTTAATACGCCTAATCAAGAATTTTTATCCAAAAAAATAGCAGCTTTAGAACATGCTGAAGCAGCTATGATTTTTGGTTCTGGTATGGCAGCTATCAGTACTACACTTTTTGCTTTTTTAAAAGCTGGAGACCATTTGGTAGTGCAAAACACATTGTATGGAGGTACAACAAATTTTATTAGAGAGGAGTTTCCAAAGCATAATATTGAGTACACATTTACTAATGGATATAATGTGTCAGACTTTGAAAATGTGATAAAACCAAATACAAAACTTATACTTGTTGAAACGCCTTCAAATCCTTTATTAACAATTACTAATATAAAAGCTGTAGCAGATTTAGCAAAATCAAAAGGTATTGTAACTTGTATTGATAATACCTTTGCGAGTCCTGTAAATCAAAATCCTATTGATTTAGGAATTGATATTGTAATGCATTCAGCGACTAAATATTTAGGAGGTCATAGTGATATTTTAGCTGGAGCTATTGCAAGCTCTCATAAGCACATTGATACCATTTGGAATGTTGGTAAAAACCTTGGAGGAAGCCTAAGCGATTTTACAGTTTGGATGCTAGAACGTAGTATAAAAACGCTTGGTCTTAGAGTAAAAGCCCAAAACCGAAATGCTAAAAAAATGGCTAAGTTTTTAGATGCACATATTGATATTAAAAAAGTGTATTACCCAGGTTTAAAAAGCCATCCGCAATATGAACTAGCTAAATCGCAAATGAAAGGGTTTGGAGGTATGTTGTCTTTTGAATTAGCTGACGGATTAGACGCTAGCCAATTTCAAAACGCATTAAAATTGATTAAACCTTCAATGAGTTTAGCAGGTGTAGAAAGCACAATGCTCTCGCCACATAAAACCTCACATGCATTATTAACACAAGAACAACGAGATAGTTTAGGAATAAGTGATAATTTGATACGTTTTTCTGTAGGAATTGAATCTCGAAAAGATTTAATGAATGATATTGAACAGGCTATTCATTCAGTGAAAAAGAGCCAACTAATAAGTTAAAAAAGAAATGAAATTAGATATACTTGCTATAGGAGCGCATCCTGATGATGTTGAGTTGGGTTGTGGCGCAACAATAGCCAAAGAAATTGCCAATGGTAAAACAGTAGGAATTATTGATTTAACTAGAGGTGAATTAGGAACACGAGGTACTGTTGAAACTCGAAAAGAAGAGGCTGAAAACTCAGCTAAAATATTAGGAGTTTCGGTAAGAGAAAACTTAGGCTTTGCAGATGGGTTTTTTATAAATGATAAAAAGCATCAATTGGAAGTCATAAAAATGATTCGTAAATATCAACCAGAAATCGTATTGTGTAACGCTATTGATGACAGACATATAGACCATGGTAAAGGTAGTAAACTGGTTAGTGATGCCTGTTTTTTAAGCGGACTTATAAAGATTGAAACAGAAATAGAAGGGAAACCACAGAAGCAATGGAGACCTAAACATGTATACCATTACATACAATGGAAAACTATAGAGCCTGATTTTGTGGTTGATGTTTCTGATGTAATTGATATTAAAATGAAATCTGTATTAGCTTATAAAACACAGTTTTATGACCCTAGTAATACAGCACCAAACACACCAATTTCAAGTAAAAACTTTACTGATAGTGTTAAATATAGAGCAAGGGATTTAGGGCGGTTAATAGGAGTAGAGTTTGCTGAAGGCTTTACTGTAGAACGCTATGTAGCAGTAAATAGCATATTTGATTTAAAATAATTTAAAAAAACACTTTGTAGAAAATAGTAAATGAATTACATTTGCAATCCAATTTAAAATGGTGGTTGTAGCTCAGTTGGTTAGAGCGCCTGATTGTGGTTCAGGAGGTCGTCGGTTCGAGACCGATCTTCCACCCAAAAATAAAAGCCTTTCAGTATTCTGAAAGGCTTCTTTTGTATAATGCATTTAGGCTTTAATCTTTTTTGGCTTTATCAACGATAAGTCTTTGCTCTCTATTAGCAACTTCCCAAGCAGTATAAAACACTAGGCGAGTTCTGTTTTCTAATAAATCGTATTCAATTTTATCTGGTGTGTCTGTTGGTCTGTGATAATCTTCATGAGTTCCATTATAATAAAAAATAACAGGAATATTGTTTTTAGCAAAGTTATAATGGTCAGACCTGTAGTAAAAACGGTTTGGGTCAGTTTCATTATTGTATTTGTAATCTAAATTTATCTTTGTGTAATTATTATTTGCCTTTTGTAAAGCACTATCTAGTTCAGAGCTTAACATATCAGATCCAATTACATAAACATAATTTCTGTCGTCCTTATGAGCTTCATCAACACGACCAATCATGTCAATATTTAAGTTGGCAACCGTATTTTCTAAAGGAAAAATAGGATCACTGTCAGTATAATATTTTGAACCTAAAAGTCCCTTTTCTTCACCTGTAACGTGTAAAAACAATATAGAACGTTTTGGTCCATAGCCATCATTTACAGCGGTTTTAAATGCTTCAGCAATTTCTAAAATAGCAACTGTGCCAGAGCCATCATCATCAGCACCATTGTATACTTTTCCATCCTTTACACCCTCGTGGTCTAAGTGAGCAGATATAACAACAATTTCATCAGGTTTTTCAGTTCCTTTAATAAAGGCAACCACGTTTTCAGAATGTACTGGAGTTACTTCACTTTTAATATCAATAGACAAACTAGTATTAATAGTCTTAGCTTGGTCGTCTTCAAGGATATTTTCATAAATGGCTTTAGCTGTTGTGCTGTTAACCATAAATTGTGGTAAATCAGAATCATTGTTTATTAATGAGATTCTACCTTTACTTTGCGAATTAGAAACTCGTTTGTAATAAGCTGCATATCTAGGAAAAGTAACATCGTCTAAAATAATAATAGCTTTCGCACCTTTTTCTGATGCAACATTCTTTTTTGCACTTCTAGCTCTTCGACCTTCAGACCAAGTAGTGTTTTCAGTTTTACCTGTGGTAACATAAGTTCCATCTTCGTTTTTAGGTTCACCAGCTTTAATTAATACTACCTTATTTTTAACATCAATATTTTTATAGTCTGAATAATTTTCGGCTTCAATACCATAGCCAGCATAAACAATGTCATTTACCGAAAATGATTGCGTTGTTGGACTCCCTATAGAAATAAAGTCTTCAAGATTAAGTAAGTTTTTATTATTAAGTTGAATACTTACTTCAGGAGTTTTTCTGGCTTCAAGAGCTACTTCTTGAAAGTAATCATCATCTCTTAAAGGAGATGGTATTTCTAAGTTTTTGTATTGTTGTTTTAAGTATTCTACTGCTTTTTTCTGTCCTGGTTCTCCAGTATTTCTACCTTCAAATTCATCAGAAGCATAAATGTAGAGCATTTCTTTAAGTTCTGCAGAGGTAATCGTGTTACCATACTTGGTTGGGTCAGCTGGAGCTTTAGGTTTGGAATCAACTGAGTTTTTTGTTGAGTTACAACTAAATGCTAAAGCGCTTAGAGTAACTCCTAAAATTAATTTTTTCATTAGCTATTAATTAGTTTGGAAAGAATGTATGTAATTAAAAATTTAGCGATAATACAAAAAGTTATTTGTAACCTTGATTAAAGCTTAAATCTTTAACAGATTTTAACAACAATTTTTAACATTATTTTTTGTCGGCAACTATACGGTTTTTGGAATTGGCTAAATACCAAGCTGTAGTAAAAATAAGTTGTGTGCGTTTTTGAAGTAACGGATAGTTGATTTTGTCTGGAGTGTCAGTTGGTTTATGATAATCTTCATGCTCTCCATTGAAATAAAAAATTACAGGAATACCTTTTAAAGCAAAGTTATAGTGGTCAGACCTATAGTAATAACGGTTGATATCGCTTTCTTTGTTTAACTCATAATCGAGTTCAAGATTTGTGAAAGTATCATTTGCAATTTCAGAGATGTAATGTAGCTCAGTACTTAATCTATCATCGCCAATTACATATATATACTCAGGGTTTTCAATATGTTTTTCATCTACTCGACCAATCATATCCATATTAAGATTGGCAACTGTATTTTTTAATGAAAAAACAGGATGATCTGTATAATAAGTTGAGCCTTTTAGTCCAATTTCCTCACCAGTAAGGTGTAAAAACGCAATACTTCGTTTTGGACCAAATCCTTTTTTTTGTGCTATTTTAAAAGCTTGTGCGATCTCCATTAAAGCAGCAGTACCAGAAGCGTTATCATCAGCACCATAATAGATTTGATCTTCTTTTATACCTTCATGATCTAGATGTGCAGTGATAATGATAACTTCGTCAGGGTATTCTGTACCTTTTATATAAGAAATTACATTTTGAGAACTTTTAATGTCATCAGAAAAGAATGATTCTGGAATTTGCTGGTAATAGTTGTTTTCTCCTAAAGGGGAACTTATAGCTTCATTGATATAATAATCTTTAATGTAGTTTGAAGCTTTGTGATAACCTAGCTCTCCCGTTTTTCTTCCTTGAAATTCAACCGAAGATAAATCGTAAACCAGTTTTTTTAACTCGTTAGAATCAATGGTTTTAGAAATTTCTTTGATTTGTTGTGAATTCTCAAAAACAATATTGTCTTTAATATCTTGAATTTTTTCGCTATATCTTTTTGTTGCACAAGATCCTACTAAAGATAGTGCTGAAGCAAAAATAAATACCTTCATCTATTAACCTCTTATTTTCAGTCAAATAAACTAAAAAAAAGGGGAATACCGAAGCATTCCCAATGATTTTTAAGCGATGGATTTTTAATCTATTTCAAGACCATCGAGTTCTTCCATATCTATATCATCAATCTCTTCAATGTCAAGATCTTCAAGGATTTCTTTAGAGTCTTCAACTGATTCATCTGCACGTTCTTGGAGTTCTTCGGTATCACCAACTTCAACTTCGTTAAATACCGATTTGTAAGTGGTAATTCCTATAGATATAATTGTAAGTATAAAAATATACTGAACAACTTTTTTAGATTGGTTTTGTTTTTTTGATAAGTAAAAAATTGCAAGCCCTAAAATAAATGCTACAATAGCAGGGATTAATGCAATGTTTGATAATGGAGTTACAGCTAAAACTACAGCAAGAATTGCTGCAATAAATCCTAGTATTACTAAAAATTTTCTCATTGATATTTAATTTTTTAAGCCAGAAGCCGATTTTATTTTTAACTCACCACTTCCTACTGCAATTTTAAATTTAGCGTAAACAGGAATTTTATTTTCATCGGCAGTCAACCATAATAAGTTATCATTAGAACCTTTAAGTACATTACTGTTATTTATAGAAATAGCCAGTTTATAGCATGTTTTTTTACCAATGTTTGTTGAAATAGTTTCAGTTCCTAAATATTTAAAGTTAACAACGTTTTCTTTGTTGTCAAATAATACAGTAAATGATTTAGAGGTTCCAGTTGAGTAGCTAGAAAAATCTAAAGTTCTCAATTTGTATAGAGTAGATACTAAATCGCGCGTGGCACTTCCTATGGATACGTTTTTATTTTCATTCCAAAAAGTTCCATCTTTTCTCTTTTTTCTTTTTAAACTTTTAACAGTACCAGTTTTATGGCTGTATTTGTATTGCATAAACTTATAATAGCCACCTTCGCTTATGTCTCTTTTGTAAAGATAGGGAGTAAGAGTTCTAGGACTTACGTAGCTTTCGTATAAGTCTCTAATTTTAAAAAAATTATCCCATTTGCTATATGTGGCAGCAGTACATTTTAACCTTAGTAATGTAGCTTTAGAGGTTTTTACCTCACTGGTTTCCATTGTTACTTGGGCTAAGTCAGTCATTAAACCTGACATATTATAAGAAGCAGTAAATGTTAATTTTTCTCCAGCGCCAACAGTATAGTTTTGAGAATAGGTGAGTGATGAGATTAAAATAGCGAGTACTAAAATAATTCTTTGCATAGGTTTTAGTTTGTTTTCTATAACGAAGATAATAACATTTATTGTGCCAAATGTATTTTTAATTTATAACAATAAAAAAACGCTCCATAAAATTATGAAGCGTTTTAAGCGGAGAAAGAGGGATTCGAACCCCCGGAGGTGTGACCCTCAACAGTTTTCAAGACTGCCGCATTCGACCACTCTGCCATTTCTCCGATTGCGGATGCAAATATAGAACCCTTTTTTATTTCTTTCAAATAAAAACAACAATTTTTTATACTAAATATAACACTATAGAATTAATTTATGGAATGTATATCCTCTAAACCTATGTAAGTGTTAACTTTGCGCAAAAATTTAAAAGTAAATAATGGATATAATAAATAGCCTTAAATGGCGATATGCAACAAAAAAATTTGATGCAACTAAAATTATTTCTAACGAAAAGCTAAATACAATTAAAGAAGCATTTAATTTAACAGCAACATCTTTTGGTTTACAAACTATAAGTATGGTTATTATTTCAGATAAAGAAGTTAGAAACTCTTTAGTAGAACATTCATATAATCAATTACAAGTAAAAGAAGCTTCGCATTTGTTGGTTATATGTGTGCAAGATAATATTACTGATGAAGATATTGATAAACATTTTGATAATGTTAGTAATATAAGAAACACACCAGAGCACATTTTAGCACCTTTTAGGTCAGATTTAAAAACCATGATGCAGAGAATGACTGAACATGAAAGACAACAATGGTCAGTTAAACAAGCTTATATTGCTTTAGGTAATTTAATGACAGTTTGTGCTGTTGAAAAGATAGACGCTTGCCCTATGGAAGGTTTTAAAGCTGAAAGCTATGATGAAATTTTAAACTTAAAAAATAAAAATTTAAAATCTGTATTGCTACTCCCTGTTGGTTATAGAGCAGAAGACGATATGTTTGCTTCGTTTAAGAAAGTTAGGAAGAACGTTAATAATGCAGTTATTGAATATTAATAATATTCGTTAAAAAAGGCTTTGCCTTAATCGCTGAATAATTTATATTTGTTAATCTTATTAATTAATACTTCACTTATGAAAAAGCTTATCGTATTATTCGTTTGTCTAATTAGTTTAAACTTTTATGCACAAGAAACTCAGTTTAATTGGTTGACAGATTTAAACACAGCTGTTAAAGCTTCAAAAGACCAAAACAAACCAATTTTGTTATTCTTTACTGATACTAATTCAACTGAAAGTCAGAAAATGAATATTGAATTATTCAAATCTCAGGAGTTTAAAGCTATCGCTGATAAAGCAATACTTTTAATTGCTGATAACTCTTCTGAAAACAATATACCTAAGCGATTAATTATTCATTATAATAAGATCAATCAATTTTCATCATTTGTAACTTTAGATTCTACAGGGAAAGCAATTGGTACTCCAACTACTGATTTCAGTACAGAATCATTAAACAGTTATATTTCATTTTTAAATTCGCTTTAAAATTAATACATGCCAGGATTTGAGCTTTTCGGAGATGCAGAACGAAAAGAAGTAAATGACGTTTTAGAGAGTGGTGTTTTAATGCGCTATGGCTTTGATGCTATGCGTAATGGTCACTGGAAAGCAAAAGCGTTAGAACAAGAACTTCAAAGTACATTACAAGTTAAACACGCGCAATTAGTATCTAGCGGAACAGCTGCTGTATCTATAGCATTAGCTTCAGCAGGAATAGGTTCGGGAGACGAAGTTATCATGCCGACATTTACTTTTGTAGCTAGTTTTGAGGCTATTATGATGTTGGGAGCAATTCCAATTCTAGTAGATATTGATGATACTCTAACTTTAGATCCTGAAGCTGTGAAAGCAGCAATTACTCCAAAAACTAAAGCCATAATGCCTGTGCATATGTGTGGTAGTATGGCAAATTTAGATGAGCTGCAATCCATTTGTAAAGCACATAATCTAATATTAATTGAAGACTCTTCGCAAGCTACTGGTGCCACTTATAAAGGAAAACCTTTAGGAAGCATTGGTGATTTAGGTTGTTTATCGTTAGATTATGTAAAAATTATTACTTGTGGTGAAGGAGGTGCTGTATTAACCAACAACGAAAAGTATTATACAAATTCTGATCACTTTTCAGACCATGGTCATGACCATAAAGGAAATGATAGAGGAGCAGAAACTCACCCGTTTTTAGGCTATAATTTTAGAATATCTGAACTCAATGCAGCTGTTGGTTTAGCACAATTGCGTAGGTTAGAAGAATTTGTAGCTATCCAAAAGAAAAATTATAGTATTATTAGAGAAGCACTTTCTGTAATTCCTGAACTTACATTTAGAACAGTGCCAGAAGGTGGAGAAGAAAGTTATTCGTTTCTTAGTTTTTTCTTACCTGATTTAGAAACCTCAAGAAAAGCAGTAAAAGCTCTAAAAGACACTGGAATTGATGGCTGCTTTCATTACTATGATAATAATTGGCATTTTATTAGAAAGTGGGAGCATTTAAAAGATTTAAAAACACTTTATCCGCTTTCTAAAGAAGTAAAGGATGGGTTAAAGTATCTTCAAACTAAAGATTTTTCTAAATCTAATCACTTTATCGGTAGAAATATTTCTTGCTTAATAAAATTATCTTGGACAGAACAAGAGGTTAAAGAGCGAGCTTCTAAAATGGTAAAAGCCATTCAGTCAATTATTTAAATCCCTGTTTTGTTAGGCAATTTCTTCAATGTTACATTTATTGTATACTTTGTTACAATAGTGATACTCCCTTTTTTGCTTTGATTATAGTTTTACAATGCTATTAATTGAAGGAGAAGGGAGATGACAATATACAACACTGTTGTTTCCCTTTTATTTTTAAATACTTCAAGGTTAATCTTCTATATCATTATGAAATGCATAACCTTAACTATCAAAACTTTATTTGTTGTTAATACATGCACGGTTTCTATAATATATAGACAAGACATTAAACAAGAAAGTAAGACAGATGTATAGTAACATTTTGATATAGAGCAAAATAAATACTGTTTACAGTTTTTTTAAATAATCGTTTTACAGTCAGTTTTAAGGTAATAGAAGATTTTTAGTATAAAGATGTTTTTTGAGCATTTTAAAAACACTCAATTTTGATCAGTTAGACTAATCATGGAAAAGGACCAAATATCAAAACAATTTCATAGTAACCAAACTCCAATTGACGATTCGTCAAGGCGAACATTTTTTAAACAATTGGTACTTGGGAGTATGGGATTTTATCTTTCACCAATGCTCTTGCAAAGTTGTAGTAAAGATGATTTAGGTAAACCTCCTTTTGGCGTGTGGAAAGACATGATTAAAATTTTAAAGCAAAGTCCAGATCATTTTATTGGTAGACGAAACGCTTTAGTTACTTCTAAAAACCCAGAAGCAATGACCAATTTTGTTAGAGATAGTTTTCAAATTATTCCTTGGCAAAGCGATTTTCTTCACCATTCTGCTAATGGTACTATTTATGGGAAAGAGATGGCTTTACGCTGCGGACTTGCAACACCTCGCGAAAAAGCTGAAATTTTAAAAGACATGCTAGTAGATGCTGGTTATGAGGCTAAAGTGGTTTTGGAAGAAACCGAAATAACCTTAGAAGAAGCAAAGGCAATAGTTTATCAAAAATTAACTCCACAATTTGCGCCACCAATTACCAATAAAAAAATGCGCAAGTGGCAAAAAATGATGGGAGTAACCAATAAAGAGGAAACTCACAAACAAATACTAAATATTGTCGAAAGCTCCGAAACACTAGCCAATAACCTTTTAAACAATATTGATAAAAAATATATTAGAGATAGAACGGTTAATTTCAGGTTTCATAAAGCCTATGTGCCTTCGGTTGTTTTTTATGAAGAAGGAGTTGAAAAATATGCGCATGTGTTTGACCCAAAAGTACCTTTTGGTAATTTACATCCTACTAACAAAAAAAAGACCTTTAATAAAGCAGGCGAATATAAAGACCCAAAAGATGAAGATGTTACTATTACACTGTCTTGTAGAAACGCCTTAGACCATTGGAGTGAAACTGAGCTGTTGACAGGAACTTGGAAGCTTTCTGAATTATTAGGAAATCAGTTGCAGGTTCAGTTTCTCAATAATATGAGTTTTGAAGAACAGTCAGTAAAATCTATTTCTGAAATTACTTCTTTCACTCCTTGTTTTGCGCTTCAAGATATTAATAAGGATGCTACTTATCTAGAAGAACGTACAGTTTTAGGTGAACCAATAACCTTAGAAGCTGTAAAAATATTTGAAAATTATAATCCTGATAGTTTGCCTAATAATGAAGAGCCAGCAGCTATAAAAAAAGTACACTCTTTTGAAGGAACAGTTTTTCCACAGGCATTTCCAAAAGTACGATTGGAGCTAAGCCCTAAAGATGCTCAAGGAAATATTATTGAAGGTATATCAATAGGTAATTTTGAAATTACTGATAATGGACAAACCGTATCAGGTTGGATGAACCAAAATGTACTTTCACCCAAAATTTTATTGTTATATGATACGTCTGCAAGTATGCCTGGTGAATATGCAGGTGATAATATAAAACTGTTTTTACAGAATACCGAAGCAGCAATCAAAAAAACCTATCCAAAAGCTAGAGTAATACTTCAGCAAACAGGTTCAAACATTTATACAGCATTACTCAAATCAAAACAGTTGGATGTAGATGTAATTCTTTATGCAACTGATGGCGATAATAATGATGCATTTGATGCTTCATATACACCAATTTATGAGGCTGGTCCACCTGCTATTTTTATTAATGTAAAACCCCAAGGTACAGTATATAAACATTTGAGAGAAAATATGGACTTTATTGAGATTGCTGCAGATGATCAAGAGCTTGCCATTACTGAGATTACTAAAATTATTGATGGTTTAAAGTTTCCTACTTATGTAGTAACATATTCTGCTTTTGCTGAAAAAGACACACATAATGTAGAAGTTAAGCTAAAAGATACATCACATAAAGTCAATTTAAACTATAAGTTTCCAGAACCTAGTGACCATCTTTTAGGTAATCGTATGGTTGGACTTTATCTCACCATAAAACGATTAGGAAAAAATCCTATTAAGCGTGTGTTGGCAGGTTATGAACCTCACAATGATTTTTATGCTAATCCAACTCAACTTACCCGAAAAATGATAGATGAAGTGCACGAAATGCTTCTTGGAGGAGCAGTTATGGCTTTTGAACGAGAAGCACCAACACTTTCTATTCAGCTAACGGAGTATTTACAAGCATTAATGAGTAATCAAAACTGGTTTGAAGCCTATCAAGAAGGCAATATTAAAACAGCAGTTGAAGAAATAGCTAAAGGTGGTTTTAGTTATCCTTCTCTATTATTAAGTATGTTGCAGCCTATTCAAAATAATGTAACAGAGCAAGCCATAACCTATCCAAACGGATTTAGATCTTGTATTGTTAAATTTTCTCCAGGATTTTATAATAAGGAAACCAAGACTTCTTTCGATTTTTTACCAACTTCAGAATATCAAACTGTAAGTAGAAGTGGAATTGGAAATTTTGAAGAAACCCTAAAGAAAACAGCTCAATTAGCAATTTTAGAAGGTTACGTGTTTGAAGATAGTGCCTATTCTCAACTCAAAGAAAAACCCTTACTACTAAATAAAGCACTGGGACGAGATGAACGTTTCAGTTCGCAAGTTCTTGGGAGTGATTATCATTATTATGGAAAACAAATATTTGGAGGAGGTATTTTAAAACTTTTTGATACATCCTTACAAGTAAAATCATTTTGGAAAATAGATCCAATTAAAGGTGAACTCTATGGCATTTTACCAAACCAAACAGGAGGAGGTACAAGAACCACTTACCAACAATTGATGGAGCTAGATAAGGTTATAGAAGGTTATAAAGAAGTCTTATCTGCAATGAATTTTGGTCTTACTGTTACTGGGCTTGGAAATTTACCATTAGGTCTTGTAGCAGCTTATAGCTTAACCCTAGTCAAATTATATGCACTAGCATCTCAAGCTTTAATATTGATGAACACAACAGGAATGGATGAAGATTTAACTATTGCACTCCAAGCTTTAGCCTGCGATTTATATAAGGAAATACTATATGATTCTTTTTATGGAGTAGGTACAGCTGCCAGCACCATAGAAAACCTAATTGGAGCTATGGGAGGTATTGACGGAGAAGATTTCTCATTCTTTAAATGCTAAATAATTAACACAAACCAAAAAATATGAAACCAAAAAATTTTTACGCAGTTATTTTAACTATGTTTTTATTGTTTAACTGTAAAAATGAGAATAAAAAAGAAAACACAGATAACACGCAAACAACTACCAAAATAAATGTACTAAATAATACAGTAAACACCTTAAATAATGCAGAAAACTTACTTGAAACTACACCTATTAGTTTTGAAGCACTAGATGCTTGGTTTCCCAAAACGCTTTTGGATATGCAATTAAAAAGTGTTGAAAAAGGCTCGTTGAGTGCCAATGGTATTACCAGTATGGTTGGTCATTATAGAGGACCAAACGATAAAAGTTTGGATCTTCTCATCAATGATGCTGCTGGTAAAAACGGCAGTATAGTTGTTGGATCGTTTTCCATATACAAAAATATGAAAGTAGATAAGGAAGATGATTACAAATTGGAAAAATCCTTTAAAAATGGAAAGTTGGGTGGCATCGAAACCTATCATAAAAGAGCAAAAGAATGTATGATTTCTGGTATGTATCAAGATAGATTTGCCATTGTGATCTCATCTAAAAAATTGGAAAGAGAAACCGTTTGGGATGCTATTGACACATTCAATTTTAATAATCTAACTAAATAATTTAAGATGAAACATTTATTACTTATACTTTTTATTTTAAACAGTGCTTCAAACCTTATTTGTCAACCAAATATCAGTTGGGAACGTTCTCTTGGTGGGAATGGTGGTGAAATAGCATTTTCGGTCAATCAAACAACTGATGGTGGCTATATAGTGGCTGGTTACTCCTCATCTGGAGGTGGCGAGGTTAATAGTAATAATGGTGGACTGGACATTTGGGTAGTTAAATTGGACGCTAATGGAACGGTTGCTTGGGAAAACAATTTTGGAGGTAGTTCTCATGATGAAGCACATGATATAAAACAAACTGCCGATGGTGGTTATATATTAATTGGTTCGTCTAGTTCAGATGATTTTGTTGGAATTAGCGGTTATAATGATTTTGACGATATCGTTATACTAAAGTTGGATAATCTCGGACAGATGCAATGGGGAAAGTTTTATGGTACCAATACAACCGACAATGGTTATGAAATAAAACAAACCCCAGATGGTGGTTACATAGCAACAGGATATGTCGGATTAGGGTCTCATTATGACGCATGGATAGCAAAACTAGATGCCTCTGGCAATATTGATACAAATTGGGCAACAACCATCTTTGGAGGACCAGATTATGGTACGCCATCAAACCCTAGATTTTACAGTGATGGTTTTTATTCTGTAGAAATCGCTGCAGATGGCTATGTTGTTTGTGGATTTACACAGCGAGAAGGAACTTCAGGTAACCCTCAAAATGATTATTGGATAATAAAGTTTGATTTTAATGGAGGTATTATCTGGGAAGCCGTTTTGGGTGGTGATGCTTCTGAAGAAGCAAAATCTATAACAACCACGAATGATGGTGGATACATTGTTGCTGGTTACACACGATCAGATGAAATAACTGGAGGAAGTAGTTTAAGGGATTATTGGATCGTGAAACTAGATACAGATGGCGATGTAGATTGGCAAAATACTTTTGGAGGTTCTCAACACGATGAAGCTGCTTCTATAGCCCAAACAGATGACAATGGCTTTATTGTTTTGGGATTTTCTAGATCTAATGATGGCGATGTTAGTGGAAGTATCATTCCAAACAGTGAAAAAGATTATTGGTTGATAAAACTTGATGAAAATGGTAATCTAAATTGGGATAAATCTTTAGGAGGTTGGGGTGATGATGATGGCTTTTCCGTGAGACAAACTACTGATGGTGGCTATATTCTAGCAGGAACAACCACTTCTTCCAATATTGATGTTAATCCTGATGACAGGAACGGAAGTTCTGATTATTGGGTCGTAAAACTCGAATCAGAAACTCTAGGAACCTACAACTCTTTGGACGATTCTGAAATTATAATCTATCCTAACCCTACTAAAGCAAACTTGTATATATCAAATAATACAACTATTAAAGAGGTTAAAATCTATGACATAACTGGAAAATGTGTAATAAATCAAAAAGTTATTGATAAAATAGATATTAGAAAATTACAACCAGGAATCTATCTTCTGAAAGTTATAGAAGGCAATTTAGAATTGATAAAAAAAATAATAGTTAACTAACTTTATATCAATAATTTAACAATTTTAATTATGAAAAAATTAAACCAACTAATCTTATTTGTTTTAGTTTTTACAGTCTTTAATTGTAAGAATGATAAAAAAACAGAATCTGTTATTGAAGTAGCAGAACATGAAGAGACTGTAAAACTACCAACCAATACAATAGATATTTTAACAAGAAGTATGGAGTTTGTTATGGCAGATACTATTACTTCTGGTTGGAATACTTTTAAGTATGACAATAGAGCAAGTGAAACACACTTTTTTAGATTCGTTAAAATGCCAGAAGGCATAACTTCTGAAAATTTTAAAACTGAATCCGATCCAGTTTTTGAAGAAGGTATGGATTTAATAAACGAGGGTAAAACCGAAGAAGGCTTTGCTGCTTTTAGCAAATTACCAGAGTGGTTTAGCAAATGTATTTCTACAGGTGGTTCAGGATTGATTGCTCCAAAAAGTAAAACCTATACTGCTCTTTACTTAGAACCTGGTCTTTATAGTATGGAATGTTATGTAAAGATGCCTAATGGTAAATTTCACTCAACTATGGGAATGGTAAAGCAAGTATATGTAAGCGAAACAGATAGTGGAAATGTAGTTCCTAAAGCAACAGACACAATTGATATAAAAGAAGATGGGTTTCATTTTAATAGACATATTCCAAAAGGAAAACATATTTTTCAGGTGAATGTTCTTAGTCAAAAACTACATGAAAACTTTGCCTCTACTGATGTGCATCTTGTAAAACTAGAACCTCATGCAAATAGAGACACTTTAGAGTCTTGGATGGTATGGTATGACCCAAAAGGGTTTATTACACCTGTTCCTAATGGTGTTGAGTTTTTAGGTGGTTTTAATGATGCTGTACAAGGCAGCACAGGCTATTTTTACGCCAATTTAAAACCAGGTAAATACGCTTTCATCGCTGAAGTACCAAATGCAAAAGCAAAGGGATTATTTAAAGAATTTGAAGTGTTAGATTAATACTTAACGTACTCAACAATTTCTAAACCATAACCAATCATACCAACACGTTTAGTTTGTTGGCTATTAGAGATTAAACGTAGTTTATGAATATTTAAGTCATGAAGTATTTGCGCACCAATACCAAAGTCTTTACTGTCCATTTCAATTCTTGGAGCTTTTACAACTTCACCTTTAACCTGACTATCTCTTAAAGCGCTAAGACGTTTTAAAAGATTCATAGATTGTGATTGCTGGTTGATAAAGATAATAGCACCTTTGCCTTCTTCGTTTATAACTTTAAACATATCATCCAACTTCTCATCGGCATTGTTGGTTAAAGTTCCTAAAATGTCATTGTTTACTAAAGTAGCATTAACTCGTGTTAATATGCTTTCATCATTAGTCCAAGTCCCTTTGGTAAGTGCAATATGGATTTGATTATTGGTTGTTTGTTGGTAAGCTCTTAATCGGAAACTTCCAAAACGAGTTTCAATGTTAAAGTCTTCTTTTTTATCAATTAAAGAATCGTGCTCCATTCTGTAAGCCACTAAATCTTCAATAGAAATTACTTTCAAGTCAAACTTTTCAGCCACTTTAACCAGTTGAGGTAAGCGTGCCATTGTACCATCTTCATTTAAGATTTCAACAAGAATTCCTGCTGGTTTAAATCCTGCTAAACGTGCTAAATCTACAGCAGCTTCAGTATGACCTGTTCTACGAAGTACACCTCCATTTTTTGCTCTTAAAGGAAAAATGTGACCAGGTCTTCCAAGGTCATGAGGTTTAGTGTCATCATCCACCAATGCTTTAATGGTTTTTGCTCTGTCGTGCACCGAAATTCCAGTGGTACATCCATGACCAATTAAATCTACAGAAACCGTAAATTGTGTATGGTGCAAAACAGTGTTGTTTTGTACCATCATGTTAAGGTCTAAATCTTGACACCTATCTTCAGTTAAAGGCGCACAAATTAAGCCTCTACCATTAGTTGCCATAAAGTTAATCATCTCTGGAGTAACCGTTTCAGCAGCAGCTATAAAGTCGCCTTCGTTTTCTCTGTTTTCATCATCAACAACAATTACTACTTTACCATCACGAATATCATTAATGGCTTCTTCTATAGTATTCAATTCAATTTTCACGGATTGTTTTGCGGTTTTAAGCATAACGAGCATATATTTATGCTGCAAAGATATGGCTTATTTTATATTTTTTATGCTACTTTTTGATAACTCTTCTTTTACTCTGTTTTTTAACAAGAAATAGGTTAAAGCATAAAAAGGCAGACCAATAAGCAGCAAAAAGTAATTGATTTTTTTATCACTCTCTTTAAGTGTGCTGAAAAACTTAGAAATCTTGATTGAAGATACCACAAAGTAAATCGCAAAGAATAATAGTGCAATTAAACCTAAGTTAAGTATAGTAATTGCTAATTCAGGCAGTTTATTGTTTTTAAATACAAAATGAAGTACAATAAAAACAGCAGCAATAGCATAAGAAACAAATGTAGTTAACGAGTAGTCGTTAAAGTCTTTTGCAACTTTTTCAGAGGCTATAAAATTCTTATCAATGTTAATGCCTTTTTCAACTATTTCGCTTGTGTTTAAACCTAGTTTTTTAAGTTGCGCATAGGCTCTAGGTTTTACGGTTTCGTCGTAATCGTACGATTCAAAGTTTTTAATAACATCTACTAGCTTATCTTCATTATAAGTTTCAAGCTTCTTATAACTTAGTAGAAGTGGATCATTTTCATCTTTGGGCTTTATTCTGAATAGTTTTTTAAGCGGATCTAATATGGAATCAAACTCAAATAAACCTCTATCTTTTGTGGCACGACGTGTTAAATAAATACTTAAAGGTAACATGATTAATGTTGAAAGCCATGTTGCAAATACAGGATTGAAAGATCCATCCTGAGAACTGTTTTTAGAAAAAATTCCTATAAAATGATAGGTCAAAAACAATAATATTGCAATAACCAAAGGTAAACCAATACCTCCTTTTCTTATTAGTGCACCAAGAGGAGCACCAACAAAGAATAGAATTATACAAGCAAATCCTAGTGCGTATTTTTCGTGTAATGAAATGATGTGCTTGTTTAGCCACTTGGTTTTACTAGTAGCTGCAAATGATTTAGATTCTATAATTTGATTAGTACTGTTAACTGTATTTGTCGCCAAATTAAGAAGTTGAACTTTGGTTTTTGTATCAAATAACTCTAGGACTTCACCTGTGTAATTAGAATCTTTTTTGGTTTCAATGTCGTCTTTTAAATTGGCAATAGATGTTCTTTCATAAAGCGTTTTAGAAAAATCTTTAAAGTCATTTGATTTTTCATTGTAAAGACTATCTATAGTGTAGTTTAGGTCGCTCACATCAAGCATGTTAAACCTGCTTTCGTAACTCTTTTCCTCGTAATCTACATCGTTTAGTCCTTCTAAATCAACATTTATAACGTACTTTTCAAAGTAACTTTTTACATGTGGTTTTTTTACATTTTGTTTTGGGTCGTTACTAATAACTTCGTCATAGTAATTACCATTGTAAAGTACTAATTGTAAAATATTAGAGTTTTCACTACTTATCAGTTCTCCGGTTTCAGAAGAAATTACAGTATAGTTCCCAACTCTTTTCGTGTTTTTTTTGTGGATGTAAACATTTTTTAAGTACTGTCCTTTTTCACCACTTTTTTCTTCTACTTTAATATTGTAGTTACCAACTTCGTTAAACTGCCCTTCGGCAATAGCCATAGCAGGTAGCGTTTTGGCAATGTTTTTTCTTAAGTTATAAAAGTTATAGTTAGCCCAAGGAATAACGTTGTTAGCAAAGAAAAATGTAACTACAGCAAGTATGAGTATAAAAACACTTAAACCTCTCATTGCTCTTTGTAATGAAATACCTGTAGATTTCATCGCTGCAAATTCATAGTTTTCGGCAAAGCTACCAAATACCATTATTGAGGCTAAAAGAATAGTAAGCGGTAAAATTAGAGGAATAAGGGTAGGAGTTACATATACAAGAAACTTAAGTATTACAGAAACCGCTAAATCTTTTCCTGCAAGTTCACTTATATACAACCAAATAGATTGTAAAACAAAAATGAGCATGAGTATCACAAACACGCTCATAAATGTTTTTAAGTACGTTTTAAGTATGTACCTATCAAGTATTTTCATTAATTAAAGCCTAATCCAATTTATTGATGTAGTAATCTTTATACTTATTCTCATCAAAAGTAAATAAGGATTTTGAAATCGGCTCATTAGTTTTAAAAGAATTAACAGTTAAAGTTGTTTTTGTTCCATTTTTACCAACTTCAATAAGGTTGTAAATATGCTTGGTTTGTGCATCAATACCTAATAAAACTTGCTTAATTTCAGAATTAGTATCAATTGGACTTAGTTTTACATATTGAATTTTTCTACCATTTACATTTTGAACAATATCCATTGTGTAAGTGTAACCATCTACATAAAAAGATAACATTTTACTAGGTGTAATTGTGTTTTCATCTTCAGAATTATCTGAAGAAATAGTTACTTCTTCATCATCAGGACTTATCGTATAAAGAGTTTTACCATCAAAAATTCTAGTAGCTCCTAAAATGTTAAGTCTGTATTTTTCACCTTGCATTACAACATCACCACGAGTTTCTTGGTCAATGTTTTCGCTTGTATTTTTTAATGCATATTTAAAGTCTATACTAATGTTTTCATAGCTTTTAATCTTTGCGCTAACTTCATTAAGTAAGTTTTTAGCTGAATTTTGTGCTACTGTGCTAAAACTGATTAAAAGGACTAATGCTATTATAATTTTTTTCATCATTATGTTTTTTGTGCCTAAAGGCTTTCGTTTTCTAATAGTTGGTCTAATGCTGCTAAATCTGGTACTAAAACCTGACGTGCTTTACTGCCTTCAAAACCACCAACAATACCAGCAGCTTCAAGTTGGTCAATTAACCTTCCAGCTCTGTTGTAACCTAATTTTAATTTACGTTGCAACAATGATGCTGAACCTTGTTGTGCAGTTACAATTATTTCGGCAGCTTCTCTAAACAGCTTATCTCTGTCTTCTATATCTATATCAATACTTGTGCCACTTTCTTCACCAACATACTCCGGTAAAAGGTAAGCATCTGGATATGCTTTTTGTGCACCAATAAATTCAGTGATTTTTTCTACTTCTGGTGTGTCGACAAAAGCACATTGTATTCTTATAATATCGTTTCCTTGAGTGTAAAGCATATCTCCACGACCAATAAGTTGGTCTGCTCCAGCTCCATCTAAAATAGTACGTGAGTCTATTTTTGAAGTTACTCTAAAAGCGATACGAGCAGGGAAGTTTGCTTTAATAATACCTGTAATAACGTTAACCGATGGACGTTGTGTAGCAATAATTAGGTGAATACCAATGGCACGAGCTAATTGTGCTAAACGCGCAATTGGAGTTTCAACTTCTTTTCCTGCTGTCATAATTAAATCGGCAAACTCATCAACAACCAAGACAATATATGGTAAGTATTGATGGCCTTCGTTTGGGTTTAATTTTCTAGCTTTAAACTTTTCGTTGTATTCTTTAATGTTACGACACATTGCGTTTTTAAGCATTTCGTAACGATTATCCATTTCAATACACAAAGAGTTTAACGTGTTAATCACTTTAGTGTTATCAGTAATTATGGCTTCCTCACTATCGGGTAGTTTTGCCAAATAATGACGCTCAATTTTATTGAATAAAGTAAGTTCTACTTTTTTAGGATCAACCAACACAAACTTAACTTCAGCAGGATGTTTTTTATACAATAGCGAAGTTAAAACTGCATTTAAACCTACTGATTTTCCTTGTCCTGTAGCACCCGCCATAAGTAAATGAGGCATTTTTGCTAAGTCTACAACCATGGTTTCATTGCTAATGGTTTTACCAAAAGCAATAGGCAATTGCATGTCAGATTTTTGAAATTTTTGCGAAGCAATTACCGAACGCATAGAAACAATAGTTGAGTTTTTGTTTGGTACCTCAATACCTATGGTTCCTTTTCCTGGAATAGGAGCAATAATACGAATTCCTAATGCTGAAAGCGATAATGCAATATCATCTTCAAGGTTTTTGATTCTTGAAATTCTTACTCCAGCTTCAGGGACAATTTCATAAAGTGTTACTGTTGGTCCTATAGTAGCTTTAATGTTAGAAATTCCAATTTTGTAGTTATTCAGGGTTTCTACAATTCGGTTTTTATTCTCTTCTAGTTCTTCTTGGTTTATTGTGATACCTTCAGAATCGTATTTTTTTAACAAATCTAAAGGCGGAAATTCAAACTTACTAAGTTCTAGTGTTGGGTCAAACTGTCCGAAATCTTCAACGAGCTTATTTGATAAGTTATCAGCTTCAGAAATTTCTTCTTCAAATTGTTCAATCTCTATTTCTACGTCTTCTTTAACCTCTTCAGTAACTTCAACTTTTATAGGCTCCTTTTTAGGTTCTGGTTTTGAATGGTTTTCAATAGTTGGCTCTACTGTGTCTTGAACATTGAGCTCAAAAGCAGATTTGATATCTTCAGCTTCGGCAGTTAGGTCATTATCTACAGCAATTGAAGTGTCATCATCAGTGGTAGTGTTGAACTCATTTTTAAGGTCTTTTTTGGCACGTTTAAAAAGATTTACAAAGGTTTGACCTGTAAATTTAAATCGGATAGCTAAATAGGAAATCAATCCAAAAAGTAGGAGTAGTGCTGTACCAATTTTACCAATGTAATCTTGGAAATAAGAGTTCATTTCAAAACCTATGGTTCCTCCAAGTATGTTGTATTTGTGCGTAAAAAAACCAAAAAATATGGATAACCAAATAACAATGAGTGTTCCCCATATCCAGTGTTTTCTTAGCTTAGTTTTATTAATATCTAGTGTAACGTAAACACCTGAAAGGAATAATAAACCTGAAAAGATGAACGAAGCAATACCAAATCCTTTAGTGATAAACAATTCGCTTAACCAAGCACCAATAACATTCATCCAGTTTTCGGCTTCTTGCTCGCGAGAAGGAAATTGACTAACGATGCTTTGGTCTGCTTTTCCACTAAATAAAAACGACAAGAAAGCTATAAAGAGTATGATACCAAATATCATCAACAAACTACCAAAAATTAATTTTTGTTGGCTTGTTAATGTTAAATTCGGCTTTTTAAATTTAGAAGTTTTACTGCTTTTAGTTTTGGTTTTCTTCTTCGCCATCAACGCATTGTTAGATTAAAACAAAAATACAAATTACTAACGTTTATCCTAACGTAATTAGTATTAAAACAACTTTGGGATATAAATCACCAAAGCGCCTATAATAGCTGTAACCGATGCGATAAAAACTGCTCCAGCAGCTATGTCTTTTATTCTGCCAATTGACTTGTGATGTTCAGGATGAATAAAATCTGCAATATATTCAACAGCAGTATTAACACCTTCAATACTTATTACTAAACCAATAAACGTTATTTGAAATAGCCATTCGGTAGTAGAAATATTAAAATAAAATCCAGCAGCAGTAACTAGAATAGCTACTACTATCTGAATTTTTATACTTGCTTCGGTTTTGATTAAGTAAGCAGCGCCTTTATAGGCAAAACCTACGCTTTTTAATCTGTTTTGTAAAAAAGACTCCTTTTTGGGCATTTGTAAATTAAGATAAAGCGTCTAATGCAGCTTTGTAGTTAGGTTCGTCTACAATTTCAGCAACTTGCTCAGTATGTGTAACAATACCATCAGCATTGATTACTACAATACATCTAGAGTGTAAAGCTTCTAGTGGACCATCAGTAAAATCTAAGCCATAAGTTTTTCCAAAACTGCCATCTTTGTAATCAGACAAACTAATCACATTATCTAGTCCTTCAGCACCACAAAAACGTGATTGTGCAAAAGGTAAATCTTTAGAGATGCACAATACTTTAGTGTTGTTTAAGCTACTTGCTTCTTTGTTAAAAGTTCTTACAGATTGAGCACAAGTACCTGTATCAACACTAGGGAAGATGTTTAAAATTACATTGCTGCCTTTAAAATCATTTAACGATTTACTGCCTAAATCGTTTGTGGTAAGAGTGAAATCTGGAGCTTTAGAACCAACAGATGGTAAAGTTCCTGAAGTATGTATTGTATTTCCTTTTAAAGTTACGGTTGCCATAATATTGTGATTTTTTATTTATGCTAAAATTAATGATTATTTGAGGCTTAATCATTAAAAAAAGTATAATATTTTTAAAATTGAAGATTAAATTAAAACGTACCTACTAAACCTATTTGGTTGGTACTGAATTTAATATTCCAGCTGATTTGTTTTTCTCTTTTAGGAGTGTTGTAAGCATTTTCATCGTTTAAAAACTTATCAATACTATCTACAACAACTATACTAACAATTGCACTAAAAGCAATGTCAGTAACCCAATGCGCATCATCAATAATTCTTGATATTGGAGGAATTGCTCCAACGGTATAAATACCTGCTTTGACCCAAGGGTTTTTAAATTGTTTGGCTATTGAATGTGCCATAGTTACAGAAAGAATAGTATGTCCCGAAGGAAAGGATCTAAAAGCCGCTTCTCCTGAAAAGGGTTTAAAAGTGTAGTTGTCATAACCAGAACCAGGACGAGCTCTACCAATTGCAGCTTTACTAACAGTTTGTATTAAACCTGTAGTTATAGATGATGATATAATTAAAACACTAGTTTTACGGACTTTTTCATTTTTAGTAAATATTCCAAACGCATATAAACCTGCATTTGCCATAAAGTAGTTTTGTGGACTACCAAAATACCAACCAAAATCTCTTAATGGTGTAGGGAAGTCGTCTTTATTGTTTAAAGCAAAGTCGCGAATAGGCTCATCCGCTAAACTAAGTGCTGCAGTACCTGCAACAAATAAACCAAGCTTTTCAAAATCTTTAGATTTCCAATGTAGCGGTCTAGTAAAAGAATGTCCTACACCTTTTAAAGTGTATTTAAAATCATGCTTTGCTAATTGCCATATTGAAATAGAATCTTGCTCTTGTACATCAATAACAAGCTGTTGCGCTACAGAGTTGTTGTAGGTAAACAGCATTATAGCTAGAACTGTTATTACTTTAAATCTAAGAAGCACTCTCTTTATTACGATTAAGCGTGTTGGTATTGTTTTATCTTAATTCGGCTCCAAGTTGCTTTTCAAAATTAGATTGCAACTTGTTCATGATTTTGTCTATTTGCTTATCTGTAAGTGTTTTGTGCTCGTCTTGTAATGTAAAACTCACAGCATAACTCTTTTTGCCTTTTGGAAGGTTTTTACCTTGATATACATCAAACAAATCAACATCTTTAAGAAGCTGTTTTTCAGTTTGCATAGCAATGGTGTCTATTTGCTCAAAAGTAACATTATCATCAAGTAACAACGCAAAATCTCGTCTTACTTCAGGGTATTTAGGAATGTCTTTAAAAGTAATGTTATTCTGTTTAACAGTTTCTATAATATTATCCCAATTAAAGTCAGCAAAAAGTACGCTTTGGGCTATTCCAAAATGTTTCAATACTTTTTTACCGATTAATCCAAATTCTACTAGTTTGACTTTTCCTTTAGATAAAGAAATACCTTCACTAAAAACATCATTTTTAATAGGAGAAACTTTTAACGAAGTTATACCAAGACGTTCTAAAACAGCAGTAATAGTTCCTTTAAGGTAAAAGAAATCACTTTGTTGTGTTGGAGCATTCCAACGTTCAGTATTTCTGTTTCCGCTAACAAAAAGAGATAAGTGTTTGTGCTCTTCACGATTACCATTGTAGTTGTGATAAGTTTTACCAAACTCATATAATTTAAGGTTGTCTCTTTTTCTGTTGATGTTATGGCTTACGGCTTCTAAACCAGAAAACAGTAGACTTTGACGCATAACGCTTAAATCGTTACTCAACGGATTAAGCATTTCTACATTATGCTCGTCGTTTAAGTTTTGCGTTAAAGCAATGTATTTTGGATTTGTAAGTGAATTTGCCATAATCTCATAAAAACCTTGAGCAGACAATTGATTACCTACAATATTTTGCAATTTATAATCTTCAAAACGCGATGAGTTCGAAATCGAAGCATTTAATTTTTCGGTAGTTTTAATGTTGTTGTAACCATAAACTCTCAAGATTTCTTCAATAACATCAGCTTCACGTTGTACGTCATTTCTATAGGCAGGAACTGTTAGTCCTAAACCAGCTTCAGTAACGTTATTTACTTTAATGTCTAAGGACGTAAGTATTCTTTTGATAACTTCTTTAGGAATTTCCTCTCCAATAAGTTTTTTAGCGTTTTCAAAACTTAAACGTACCTGAAAATCTTCAATTTTATTTGGGTACATATCAATAACGTCACTCGTTATTTCGCCACCAGCAATATCCTGAATTAATAATGCAGCACGCTTTAGTGCATATTCAGTAATGTTAGGGTCAATACCACGTTCAAACCTAAAAGAAGCATCAGTATTTAAACCGTGTCTTTTAGCTGTTTTTCGTACACTTACAGGATTGAAATAAGCACTTTCTAAAAAGATACTGGTTGTGCTTTCGGTTACTCCAGACTCTATACCACCAAAAACACCAGCAATACACATAGGTTTTTCGGCATCACAAATCATTAAATCTTCTTCATGTAACTCGCGTTCTACTTCATCTAAAGTTGTAAACTTTGTGCCTTTAGGTAGCGTTTTTACAATAACTTTATTTCCTGTAATCTTATTAGCATCAAAAGCATGTAAGGGTTGACCAAGTTCATGAAGTACATAGTTGGTGATGTCTACAACATTGTTTTTTGGCGCTAAACCAATGGCTTTTAATCGGTTTTGTAACCAAGCAGGAGATGCTTCAACTTTTATCCCAGAAATTGTAACTCCGCAATAACGAGGAGCTAGTTCTTTATCATTAACTTCTACATCAATTTTTAAAGTTCTGCTATCTACATGAAACGCACTTACTGAAGGTGTTATCAACTCAAGGTTAATATCCTTTTGCAGTAAGCCAGCTTTAAGGTCTCTTGCAGTACCAAAATGACTCATTGCATCAGCTCTATTAGGAGTTAACCCAATTTCAAAAACATGGTCGTTTTCTACTTTGAAAATTTCAGAAGCTAATGCACCTACCTTTATTTTCTCATCTAGAACTAAAATACCTTCATGAGACGATCCTAGACCAAGTTCATCCTCAGCGCAAATCATTCCGTGGCTTTCTTCACCTCTAATTTTTCCTTTTTTGATTTTCCAGGCTTCACCTTCGCTTGTGTAAAGTGTAGTTCCTATAGTAGCAACAGGTACTTTTTGACCAGCAGCAACATTAGGTGCTCCACAAACAATTTGTAAAGGTGTTTCTTCACCAATATTTACAGTAGTAACTTTTAGTCTGTCAGCATTTGGGTGTTGTACACAGGTAAGAACCTCTCCAACAACTATACCTTCAAGTCCGCCTTTAATAGATTGAAACGACTCAATACCTTCAACTTCCAAGCCTAAATCAGTTAGGAGTTCTCCAGTTTTTTCAGGACTCCAATCTGTTTTTATAAACTGCTTTAACCAATTATATGAAATCTTCATGTGATGTTTTAAATAGAATCGACAAAGATAAAACATTGCTGCAATGATTCAAATATTGCTAACTAATTTCTGTTTTTATTATTGTGAATAATAAATTTGTAGTTAGTCACTTACTTTTTGGGTAATAATTGCTCCTATATAAAAGATTTTAGTCTGCTATTGAATTTTTTAATGCTCGATGTTTGTTTTTGTGTTGCACCTTGTTTTTCTTTGGAGAGTATATAATTAATCCATTTTATTTATGCAAAAATACCTCACTTTGCTACTTATATTGCTTATAGTGTCGTGTAAAGACAATCCTGAAAAGCTAAAAATAGGAAACTATAGAGCAACGCTTAAAGTCAATGATACTTTAAACTTACCGTTTAACTTTGAAGTAACTGCACCTAAGTCCATTAAAATATTTAATGCTGAAGAAGTTATTTTAGTAAATGAGATTACTTATGCTAACGACTCGGTAATTATTCAAATGCCAGTTTTTGACGCTTATTTAAAAGCAAAGATAGAAGGCGATATGCTTAAAGGATTTTACGTAAAAGAGGACTTGAACCGAGTGGTTGATTTTGAAGCGGAGTTTGGCAACTCTGAGCGATTTGCTAGGAGTGAAAGAGTCTCTAAATATACAGTTGAAGGGAATTGGGAAACGGTTTTTAGTCCAAACTCTGAAGAAGATAAATACATAGCTAAAGGTATTTTTAAGCAAGATGGAAATAAAGTAACAGGAACTTTTAGAACCACAACTGGCGATTACAGATATCTTGAAGGTGTTATCAATGCTAATAAATTAAGCTTGTCAACCTTTGATGGAGCACACGCGTTTTTATTTACTGCTACAGTAACTGATAGTACTATGGAAGGAATGTTTTACTCTGGAGCACACTGGAAAGAGCCTTTTATAGCAAAACGAAATGACACTTTTGAATTACCTGACGCTAACGATTTAACTTATTTAAAAGAAGGTTATGAAGCTTTGGAGTTTTCTTTTTCTGATGCATCAGGTGCAATGGTGTCTTTAGCTGACGAGCAGTTTAAAGATAAAGTGGTTGTGGTGCAAATTATGGGTAGCTGGTGTCCTAACTGTTTGGATGAAAGTAAATTTTATTCTGAATATTATAAGAACAATCAAGATAAAGATATTGCTTTTGTTGCACTTGCTTTTGAGTATGCTAAAACCGAAGAAAAAGCCTTTAATAGTATAAAACGATTACAAAACGATGTTGGGATTGAATATCCTATACTATTGGCACAATACGGAACGTCCAATAAAACCAAAGCGCAAGAAAAACTACCAATGTTAAACCATGTATTGTCTTATCCAACATCCATTTTTATAGATAAAAAAGGAGCAGTAAGAAAAATTCATACAGGATTTAATGGTCCTGCCACAGGTGAAAAATATATTGAGTTTAAAACCGAGTTTGAAAGTTTTGTAAATGAGTTGTTAGCTGAAGACATCAAAATTATATTATAACTCTTCGTAGTTTACATAGACCGAAGTAGTGAGTTTTCCTTTTTTGTCAAAAATCTCCAATCGTTTAAGATGGTCTTTTTCGTCATTTTCGGTTATGGAATAATATCCTTTTTTCTTAATAATTGTTATTCCATAATTTATGCCTCCAGCTTCAGTGTGATATGTTTTTTTAGTAACTCTATGAGCTATTTCTTGAGTTTCGGTTTGTAGTTCTAACTTGCCTTTATTGTTGGTTTTGAAGTATTTTTTAGTTTTTCCATCATCTGAATAAATAAACTTTTCAATTTTAATTATGTCTTGGTTAACATTATACCAATGTCTTTGTGTAACTTCACCATGCTTGTTATAGTTGGCCTCAAAGCTTAAATAATAGTTGCCGTTTTTTTTATTATAAAGTTTAGTATTGTTACCAAACTCATCATAAGTTCTTTTTTGGTCATTTAGAGTGTCACCTTTTCTTATTTGGTAATAATTAGTTCTGTTACCTTTGTCATCATATAGATAGACTATGTAATCTAATGTGTCTTTTTCAGAAGTAATTATTGCTGATACATATTTCTTATCAGTATCTATTAATGTTACTGTTTTAGAACCTTTGTCTAAAGCTGAAGAAAGTGTATTGGTATTATGTAGGACATTCCAATTTTCATCGTAATATGTAACAAGCTTTCTGTGTTCAAGGGTGTCTTTCTTTTTATAAACAGTCGATAATATTGTTTTTATATGCTTTGTGCCTTCAGGATAATCTTGTGAAAAAGATGTTTTGAAAATAAATAATACACAACAAAAAAGTAGTAATCTCATAGTTTATTTTCTTAACCCAAACCCTTTAGGCGCTTTTAGTTTTGAGGAATCATACATGTTTATATATATTGAGACAGTATCCTTTGAACCTTCCCAAGTCACTCTGTAATTGTCTAACATAGCATGACCCATTATTCCGTTTTCACTTTTTACAGGACAGCAGCTTCCTGCTCTGTAATAAGAAACGGTTTCACCATTTGGTCCTGTTAAGGCATTAAGGTATCTGCGTTCGTTCATCGGACCTTCATTTTCACTCACTCCTCCAACTTCAACAGCATTTTTAGGAGAATATCCATAACTGTCATCGGTTGAAATTTCAGTCACCAAAAACATATATTCGTTAACTAAAATTTGAGCTTGATTTTTAGAAGTTTCCTTTATTGCACTTTTGGATGAAGAGCAAGCAATTGTAGCAAAGCAAACTAAAATGAGTAAAACAATTTTTTTCATTCTATACTTTTTTTATTCAGGACTATAACCTAGTAGCTTGTCAATTGTACCAGCAGTAACTGAGTGGTAATTAGGTCTTGCTTTTTTGTAAATAACAAGAGCTTCATCAACTCTGTTGGCATTCTTAAATGCTCTAAATAGTGTTTCAACATACCAACGTCTTCCCACACGAGTTAAAAAGCTGTCAATGTTTTTGTCTACATTGTTGTTGTGGTAATTATGTTTTATGGCTTGCTCAAACCATACCATAGCTATGTGCGAATTGCTTGCGTTTGAAAAATCAAAAGCATTATCAAGCATTGCTAATTGGTCTGTGGTAATGTCTTCAGGTAAATTTCTCACAAAGTGAACCCATTCTTGTGTAGTCCAATTTTCGGTTAAAGGTTTGTAAACAGCAGTTCTTAAAATAAACTGATCAATAGCTTCTTCAACTTTTTTAAACTTATCTGATACAATGTTAGATTGATTATCAGGAACACCTGGTTGATAAATCCATTCTTCAACATTAAAAGTGATGTTATTTTTTTGTAACAAGTTAGTATTAAGATACTCTACAAAATCTTCGGTTGTAAGCGTAGAAAAAGCATGTGTATTAAAATACTCTTTAATGAACGCATCAAATTTTTCTCTTCCTACAGTTTCTTCTAGTGTTCTTAAAAACAAATAACCTTTATCGTAAGCGATACTGTTCATGCCATCATCAGGATTTTGTCCTTTTAAATCAAGTTTTAGTTTTGTAGCTTCAGGAGTGTCTTTTAAAGCTTCAATTTCTTCGGTAAGATCTTGTCTTCCTATGAGTGCAATCATATTTGCTCTGTCTTTTCCATAAAGTGCTTCCATGATTCTTATTTCAAAATAAACTGTAAAACCTTCGTTAAGCCAAAAGTCATTCCATGTAGCGTTGGTTACTAAATTACCAGACCAAGAGTGTGCTAATTCATGAGCGATTAAAGAGGTTAAACTTTTATCTCCTGCTATTACTGTGGGTGTAGCAAAAGTAAGTCTTGGGTTTTCCATACCACCAAAAGGAAAACTAGGAGGTAGGACAATAACATCAAACTGATCCCAGTCATATGTTCTATATAAATTTTCAGCAGCTGCAACCATGTTTTCCATATCAGAAAACTCATAGTGAGCAGCTTCAATCATAGATTTTTCTGCATAAACTCCTGTTCTGTTGCTAACAGGTTTGTATTCAATATCACCTACAGCTAAAGCAATAAGGTAAGGTGATATGGCTTGCTTCATTTTGAAATGATAAACGCCATCTTTGGTCTTTTCTTTTGGATTTTCGGCACTCATTACTGCCATTAACTCAACAGGCACTTTTACTGTAGCGTCATAAGTAATTCTAATTTGTGGACTGTCTTGAATTGGTATCCAAGTACGTGTTAATATGGCTTGACCTTGAGTGAATAAAAACGGATGATTTTTGTCAGCTGTTTGTTGAGGACTAAGCCATTGTAATGCTTCAGTTTTGTTGGTAGTGTTGTAATTAATACTAATGGTTTTAGTGTCTTCTTTAATAGTGATAGTAAGAGGTTTACCAAGTTGCTCATTAAATTCACCTAATGAAAACTCGGTTGGTTGTCCATCTGCTAAAACCGATTGTATTTCTAGGTATTTAGTGTCTAATACAATGGTATTAGAGTTATTGTTTTTTATATCATAAGTAGCAGTTCCTGAAACTTTTTCAGTATTAAAGTCTACTTCTATGTCTAAATTTAAATGTGTTATAACAGCTTTGTTTGGTTGAGCAAAAGAATGTGATTCTTCAACATAAGTCTTAGTAGGTTCTTGCGCTTGTTCTGGCGCTTTTTCATTTTTGCAATTTGTAAATAAAGCAAGTACTGTAGATAATAGTAAAAAGGTTTTTTTCATGGGTAAATATTAATTATTGTACACTTGACCTCTATGAGGTTTTAGTGCATCTCTTACAGGTTTCATGTTGTTTTCGTCTATAACTAAAAATGCAATTGCATGCATATCGTTAATGGCTTCAAAACCTGTTGTTGTAACGTTAAGTTTTTGAATGTTAATATATTCTTTTAAGTGAATTTCGTGGTGTCTAGCAGTTTGCAGTGCAGCTGGACCTCTAAAATCCCAAATGAGTTTTAGTTTACGCATTGGCAACAGATGTTCCGTTTTCAACAAAATTTTTAAAATCTTGCATGTAGAGTAACGATTGTTTTTTAAACGCTTTAGGCATAAGTTTAGTCATTATTTTCATAAAGAAGTTTAAAGGGATAAACTCACTTTTAGATGTCCAAATAGTATGGCCTTCGCTATTTTCTTTAAAGTAATTTTCCTGGATGTTATTCATGCTATTGGTAGCGTAAGTTGCATGAAATTCATGAGGTAGGTTTCTATAAGTAATGGTTTCAATAAGCTCCATATCTCGTTTACCCATTTTGTATTTCAGCTTCATTTTTGCACCAAATTCTCCAGGAGTACCCGAAATATGTTCGGCAGATACCAAACCACGTTGCCAATGTTTAAGGTTTTCAGGATTGTCTAGTTTTCTGATAACCGTATCAATAGGACTTTCAATAATGATTTCGGTAGTATACTTCATGGTAGTATAATTTATACGGACTAAATATAGTTAGTTTTTTTAAGTAAAATGTAAAAGTGATGTAAAAGCATGTTGTTTAATATTCTAATTGTTTTATTTTTGCTCAAATCACATAATAGACTACTAAATTTATGAATTTAAAGTTATTTGTACTTTCTGCTTTTTTTTGTTTCACAGCATTTAGTGTTGCCCAAACAAATAAGCAAGATGTATTGTTTACAGTTGATGGAGATCCTGTAAAAGCATCAGAGTTTATTAGAGTTTACAATAAAAATCTTGAATTGGTAAAAGACGAATCTCAAAAAGATGTAGATGAGTATTTAAAATTGTTTATCAATTATAAGCTTAAGATAAAAGAAGCAAAACGATTAGGATTAGATGAGAATGCTAATTATAAAAGAGAATTTTTAAACTATAAAAAACAGCTTACCAAAAATTATTTAACCGATAATAAAGTAACTGATGCTTTGGTTAAAGAGGCTTATGATCGTTTGGCTTACGATGTAAAAGTATCTCATATTTTATTCAGATTTGATGCTTCAAATAATGATACTACTGCTGTTTATAACGACTTGTTAGAGCTTAGAAAACGTGCACAAAAAGAAGGTTTTGAAACGGTTTTTAACGATTTAAATGCTAACTACAAGCAGCAAAACTCACGAGCGTTAAATTATAAAGGTTACGAAACTTACGCTGAGCATTTAGGCTATTTTTCGGCATTTAAAATGGTTTATGATTTTGAAAATGTAGCTTACAATACAAATGTTGGAGAGGTATCGATGCCATTTAGAAGTAGTTTTGGATATCATATTTTAAAGGTAGAAGACAAAAGACCATCAAGAGGAGAGGTTACAGTTAAGCATATAATGGTGTCAAACAAACAAATGGACTCTACTTTAAAACCAGAAGTACGTATCAACGAACTATATAAAAAGATTGAACAAGGAGAGAGTTTTGAAATGTTGGCTAAGCAATTTTCGGACGATAAAAGTTCATCAGGAAAAGGAGGATTGTTATCACCATTTAAAGGCGGTCAATTAAGCTCAACAGCTTTTGAAGATGGTGCATTTGCTCTTAAAAATCCTGGTGATATTTCTGAGCCTTTTCAATCAGAATACGGTTGGCACATAGTTAAGCTAGTGGATAAAAAACCTTTAGATGCTTTTGATATGATGAAACCTGAATTAGAACAAAGGGTTAAGCGCGATTCTCGTTCAGCATTAATAAATACAGCATTAACCAAAAAATTGAAATCCAGCTACAAGATTACTGAAAACGAAAAAGCCTTAGCTTATTTTGAAACCTTAATTGTTGATGATTTTTTCAAAGGCGCTTGGAATGTTCCTTCAGGTTTTGATGCTAAGAAAAACTTTCTAGTTATAGGAAATACTGAGTTTAGTTATGGCGATTTTGCTAACCATCTTAAAAGTGTACAAAGAGGGTATTTAGGGAAAAACGTTTCGCCAAAAGATGTTATTTCTAAAGAATACAACGCTTTTTTAGATGCTAACCTTATTAAATATAGAGAAGATAATCTTGAGTTTGAAGATGAAAATTTTGCATTTATTTTAAACGAATACAGAGATGGATTGTTATTGTTTGACCTTATGGAAAAACAAGTGTGGAATGCAGCAGTAAAAGATACTGTTGGGCTTGAGGCTTATTACAATAAAAATTCTTCAAACTACGTTTGGGAAAATAGAATTGATGGAGTAGTTGCAACTGCTGCAAAAAAGAAAGATGTTTCTAAAGTGATAGACCTTTTTAAAGCAGGTAAAACTGTGGATGAGATAAATACTCAACTTAATACTGATAAAGAACAAAAAGTGATTTTTACAAGAGGTATTATGGACACACAACACCAATCTTTACCAAAAGATTTTGAATACAAAGAAGGGCTTTCTAAAATTTATAATTACAATGGAGCTTACCATGTTATAAAAGTAGATAAAGTACTTCCAAAGAGTACAAAAACTTTTGAAGAGGCAAAAGGTATGGTTATAAGCGATTATCAAAACTACATTGAACAAAACTGGTTACAAAGCCTAAATGAAACCTATAAAGTAGAAGTTGATAATGCTGTTTTAGAAAAGGTAAAATCTCAAATTTTAAACTAGTTTTGATTAAACGTTTTAGCGTTATTATAATAACTTCTGTGTGTGTTTTGTCCTGTGATTTTTTTAAAAAGACAGAAGATAGAACTCCTATTGCTCGTGTTAACGAAACCTATCTTTACGAAGAAGATATAAAAGATTTAGTGGCCGAAGGAACTTCGGTAGAAGATAGTACGCTATTAGTTAACAACTACATTACACGTTGGGCAACCCAATTATTGTTGGTTGAAGGTGCTGAACGTAACTTGCCTGAAAACACACAAAATAATTTCAATAAATTAGTGAGTCAATATAAAAAGGACTTGTTTACGAAAGCCTATTTAGATGCTTTAGTAAAGAAAAATATTGATACAACGGTAAGTCAATCTGAAGCTGATACAGTGTATTCAAAAAACAAGGAAACATTTAAGCTTAACGAAGAACTTGTAAAGTTTAGATATATCAATATTCCTCAAAATGCAATTAATCTTGACGATATAGAAAAACGTTTTAAACGTTTTGATGTCAATGATAAAAGATATTTAGATTCTATTTCGGTTCAGTTTAAATCCTACTCGTTAAACGACTCTGTTTGGGTAAAAACCTCGCAAGTTATTGAGAAGGTACCAGTTTTAAATGCAGAGAATAAAAAAGAACTGTTAAAAAAATCTAATTTTTTACAACTCAAAGATTCATTACACCTATATTTGATGCAAATTAATGATGTATTACTGCAAAATGATTATGCTCCATTAGAGTATGTAAAACCTACCATTAATCAAATAATAATAAATAAAAGGAAGTTAGAGCTTATAAAGCAACTTGAAAAAGATATTACCAAAGATGCAATTAAAAACAATCAATTTGAAATTTTTAACTAATACAAAGTTTCTGTTTACAGTAACAACACTGCTTGGATTTACATTTGCCAATGCTCAAGAAATTATCGAAGAAAAAGAAGAGGTAAAGTCTGTAGATACTGTTAATACTGCTAACCAACGTAAAAAAATAGATGGTGTAGCAGCAGTAGTTGGAGACTATGTGGTATTAGACTCCGATTTAGACAAAGAAATCATTCAGTTACAACAAAGAGGAGTTTCAGCTAGCGAAATGCCTTCACGCTGTCAGTTGTTTGGTAAGCTGTTAGAAGATAAACTGTATGCACATCATGCTATACAAGATAGTATTGTGGTAAATGAGTTAGAAATCCGTTCTAACATCGACCAGCAAATGAGCTATTTAATGGAGCAAATTGGTTCAATGGAAGAGATCTTAAAATTCTATAATAAAGACTCAGAAGAAAGTCTAAGAGAAGAAATTTTTGAAATCAACAAAAACGGAAAGCTTGCAATGGAAATGCAGCGTAAAATTGTTGAAGATATTGAAGTAACTCCAGAAGAAGTACGTGAGTATTTCAACGAAATCCCTGAAGAGGAACGACCAATTTTTGGTACTGAATTAAAAGTGGCTCAAATAGTAGTAATCCCTAAAGTATCTGAAGAGGAAAAACAAAAGGTAATTGACAGGTTAAGAGAATTTAAAGCTGATGTTATCGAAAATGGAGCGAGTTTCACAACAAAAGCTGTATTTTATTCTGATGATGTTGCCTCTCGTAAAGATGGTGGTAAATACTCTTTAAATAAGAAAAGACCTCAAATGGTAAAAGAGTTTAGAGATGTTGCTTTCTCTTTACAAGAAGGTGAAATTTCTGAGCCTTTTGAAACCGATTTTGGATACCATATCATTTACCTTGAAAAAATTAGAGGTCAAATTTACGATGTAAGACACATTCTTTTACGTCCTGAAATTACGCAAGAAGCAGTTCAAGAAGCTAAAGATAAAATAGAATTAATTAGACAACGTATAGTTGATGGCGAAATCACTTTTGCGGATGCCGCAAGAGAAATGAGTGATGAAAAAGAAACCAGACAAGATGGTGGACAATTAATTAATCCAAAAACTCAAGATTTCAATTTTGAGTTAACTAAAATGGATCCTGAATTATATACTCAAATTCAAAACCTAAAAGACAACGAAATAAGTTTAGTGTATCAAGATGAAGATAGAGTAAACCGTATTAAGTTTAAAATCTTGACGGTTACTGATAGAATTGATGAGCACAAAGCCGATTTTGCTAAAGACTACTTGAAAATTAAAAGTTTAGCTGAACAAGACAAGCAATACAAAGCAATTGACAAGTGGCTAGATGAAAAAATATTGGATACTTACATAAAAGTTAATGGTGAATATAGAGATTGTGAATTTAGCAGCAATTGGTTAAAAAAAGAAGAATAATATGTCTGACGTAGCAGCTGTAGAACAGTTTGTAAAAAAATATCAAGCCCTAAAAAGTGAAATAGCCAAAGTAATTATTGGTCAAGATGAAGTAGTAAACCAAATCTTGATTTCGATATTTTCAGGAGGACACTCTTTATTGATAGGAGTTCCTGGTTTAGCTAAAACCTTAATGGTAAATACCATTGCTCAAGCTTTAGGATTAGATTTCAAACGTATACAGTTCACACCAGATTTAATGCCAAGTGATATTCTCGGAAGCGAAATTCTTGATGAAAACCGTCAGTTTAAATTCATAAAAGGACCTATTTTCGCTAACATTATTCTTGCTGATGAGATTAACCGTACACCTCCAAAAACGCAAGCTGCTTTATTAGAAGCAATGCAAGAGCGTGCAGTAACGGTTGCAGGTCATCATTACAAACTAAATTTACCATACTTTGTATTAGCAACACAAAACCCAATTGAGCAAGAAGGAACTTATCCTTTACCAGAAGCGCAATTAGACCGTTTTATGTTTGCAATTAATCTAGAATACCCATCTTTTGCTGAAGAAGTCGAAGTTGTAAAAGCCACTACAACTGATGTTGCTAAAACAGTAAACGCTTTATTTACTGCTCAAGAAATTATAGATTTTCAAAATTTAATACGTCGTATTCCTGTTGCTGATAACGTTATAGAATATGCTGTTGGTATGGTTGGCAAAACGAGACCAAATGCATCTATAGCTTCTGATTTGGTTAAGGAGTTTGTAGATTGGGGAGCAGGACCAAGAGCTTCTCAAAACTTAATTCTTGCTGCAAAAACACATTCTGCAATACACGGAAAATTCTCTCCAGATATTGAAAATGTTCAAGCTGTTGCTACAGGTATTCTTAGACATAGAATTATTAAAAATTACAAAGCCGAAGCCGAGGGTGTTACCGACGAGCAAATTATAAAAAGCTTGTTCTAATTTAATTCACTTCAATTATCCAGTAAATTGCTTATTTTTAAAAAGAATAAGCGGCTTTAATGCGTTCCAAAAGAATTTATGGTTTAGATGTTATTAGGTCTATTGCTATCAGTTTGGTAGTAATATCGCATTGTACATTTTTATTTTATACAGAGACCAATAACCCAATTATACTTTTTACAAGAACTTTAGGAGCTGTAGGAGTAGATTTATTCTTTGTGCTCAGTGGTTATTTAATTGGAGGACTGCTGCTAAAAAATATTGAGGCTGGTAAGACTTCATTTTCTGATTTAGTAACCTTCTGGAAAAGACGTTGGCTTAGGACATTGCCTAATTACTTTTTGGTATTAGTGCTTAATGTCGTTTTACTACTAATTCTTGGTGATGCACTACCTAAAAACTTATGGCTTTACATTCCGTTTTTACAAAACTTTATAAGTCCACATCCTGATTTTTTTACAGAAGCTTGGAGTTTATCCATTGAAGAGTATGCTTATTTACTACTTCCTTTTTTGCTGTATTTGTCTTTTTTTATGTTTAAAAAGCAGCATAAGCAATTGTTTTTAAAGGTGACGCTCATTACGATAGTTGCGCTTTTCGCTTTCAAAATAAGTTATTATTTTAATGCTAATGTTACTAGTTATAAAGATTGGAGCTCAGGGTTTAGAAAAGTAGTGTTATATAGAATGGATGCTATCTATTTTGGGTTTTTATTAGTCTATATAATGAATACTTATGCTACGTTTTTTAAACAAAACCGAAAAATCTGTATTGGTATCGCATGTGCTGTTTTTGGAGGAACTCATCTCTTGATTTACCATTATAGTTTACTGCCTCAAACCCATTTAGGATTTTATGTGTTTTTTTATTTGCCTTTAGTACTGCTGAGTTGTGCTTTGTTGTTTCCGTATTGTATTCAATTAAAAGAAAATAAGATTTTTGGCAAGATCTTTTATTTTTTAAGTACACGATCGTATGCTATTTATTTGGTGAATTATTCTTTGATTCTGCTAAGTATTCAAAGGAATTTTAAAATAGAGCAATTAGCTTTTTTTGAAAAAGGTTTACTGTTGCTTTTGTTCTTGGTATTAACTTTAAGTATGTCGCAAATAATCTATGCGTTTTTTGAACGACCAATATTATTTTATAGAGATAAACATGTAGGTAATTAGGTTGTTCGACAGAAAAAACTATAATAAAGACTCATTCTAAATAAGGTGAATTGTTAAATTTTTATTCAACTAATAATTTAAAAGCTAATTTTTTACCTTAAACGTTGTTTTGTTATTGTTTTGTGGTTTATTTTCAAAGAAAATGCAATTTCGTTGCATATTTTAAAATGCATATTAAAATTCGTAATTTTGCTGTCTGTTTTAAATAAAGTAATGCTTATGTGCATTACGTTTTTTTACAATAATAAAATATATATAAACATATATGCAAACATACAACGACTACCTTAAAGAAATTGAAGCTCGTAAACTTCAAGGATTACATCCAAAGCCTATTGATGGCGCAGAATTATTAAGCGAAATTATAGCGCAAATAAAAGATGAAAATAACGAGCATAGAAAAGATTCTTTAAACTTTTTTATATATAACGTTTTACCGGGTACTACAAGTGCTGCACGTGTAAAAGCAGACTTTTTAAAAGAAATTATTTTAGGTGAAACCAAAGTAGAAGAAATTTCGACAGAATTTGCTTTCGAGCAATTATCTCACATGAAAGGTGGACCATCTGTAGAAGTGCTTTTAGATTTAGTTTTAGATCAAAAGGATTTAGATATCGCTAAAAAATCCGCTGAGATTTTAAAAACACAAGTATTCTTATATGAAGCAGATACAGAGCGTTTAGAGGATGCAATGAGAAAAGGTTGTCCTATTTCAAAAGAAATTATTGAAAGCTATGCACAAGCAGAATTTTTTACAAAACTTCCAGAAGTTCAAGAAGAAATTCAAGTAGTAACTTATGTTGCTGGTGTTGGTGATATTTCTACCGATTTATTATCACCAGGTGCAGATGCGCACTCAAGATCAGATCGTGAGTTACATGGTCAATCTATCTTTGAACATAACAAAGATATGCAACAAGAAGTGTTAGCTTTAAAAGAGCAACATCCAGATAAACGAATTATGCTTATTGCAGAAAAGGGAACAATGGGTGTAGGATCTTCTCGTATGTCTGGTGTAAATAACGTGGCATTATGGACAGGAATTCCTTCGTCACCTTATGTACCATTTATCAATATTGCACCTGTAATCGCAGGAACAAATGGTATTGCACCTATCTTCTTAACTACAGTTGGTGTAACAGGAGGAATTGGAATTGACCTTAAAAACTGGGTAAAACAAAAAGACGAAAACGGTAACACAGTTGTAGATGCAGATGGCGAGCCAATTTTAAAAGAGGTATATTCTGTAAAAACTGGTACGGTTTTAACAATCAATACAAAAGAGAAAAAATTATATAACGGAGACCAAGAGCTTAAAGATATTTCAACAGCATTAACACCACAAAAAATGGAGTTTATCAAAGCTGGTGGATCTTACGCTGTCGTTTTTGGTAAAAAATTACAAACCTTTGCTTGTAAAGCTTTAGGTATCGAAATTCCTCAGGTGTACGCAGCATCTAAAGAAATTACTGTAGAAAACCAAGGATTAACAGCAGTAGAAAAAATCTTTAATAAAAACGCTGTTGGTACGACACCAGGAAAAACATTACACGCTGGATCTAACGTTCGTGTAGAAGTAAACATTGTAGGTTCTCAAGATACTACAGGTTTAATGACGTCTCAAGAATTAGAAATGATGGCAGCTACGGTAATTTCACCAATTGTAGATGCTGGTTACCAATCTGGTTGTCATACAGCTTCTGTTTGGGATGACAAATCAAAAGCTAACATTCCGCGTTTAATGAAGTTTATGAACGATTTCGGTTTAATTACTGGTCGTGATCCTAAAGGTCATTATCACGCAATGACAGACGTAATTCATAAAGTATTAAACGATATTACGGTAGACGATTGGGATATCATTATTGGTGGAGATTCGCATACACGTATGTCTAAAGGTGTTGCTTTTGGTGCCGATTCTGGTACTGTAGCATTAGCTTTAGCAACTGGTGAAGCAACAATGCCAATTCCTGAGTCTGTAAAAGTAACGTTTAAAGGTAACATGAGAAGTTTCATGGATTTCCGTGATGTAGTACATGCAACGCAACAACAAATGTTAAAGCAATTTGATGGCGAAAACGTGTTCCAAGGTCGTGTTATCGAAGTACACATTGGTACGTTAACTTCAGATCAAGCCTTTACATTTACAGATTGGACTGCAGAGATGAAAGCAAAAGCGTCTATCTGTATTTCTGAAGAAGAAACGTTAATCGAATCTTTAGAAATTGCTAGAGATCGTATCCAAATCATGATTAAAAAGGATATGGATAACGAAAAGCAAATGTTACAAGGGTTAGTAGATAAAGCAAACAACAGAATAGAAGAGCTTAAATCTGGTTCTAAACCAGCATTAAAGCCAGATGCAGATGCTAAATATTATGCAGAAGTGGTTATCGATTTAGATGAAATCGCAGAACCAATGATTGCAGATCCAGATGTAAACAACGAAGATCCTTCAAGACGTTATACTCATGATACAATTCGTCCATTATCTTACTACGGAGGAACTAAAAAAGTAGATTTAGGATTCGTTGGATCTTGTATGGTACATAAAGGTGACATGAAAATTTTAGCGCAAATGCTAAAAAACATCGAAGCTCAACACGGTAAGGTAGAATTTAAAGCGCCATTAGTTGTAGCGCCACCAACATACAATATTGTAGATGAATTAAAAGCTGAAGGTGATTGGGAAGTGTTACAAAAGTACTCAGGATTCGAGTTTAACGATGACGCACCAAAAGCAGCTGCACGTACTAAATACGAAAACATGTTGTATTTAGAGCGTCCTGGTTGTAACCTTTGTATGGGTAATCAAGAAAAAGCAGAGCCTGGAGATACAGTAATGGCAACATCTACACGTTTATTCCAAGGTCGTGTTGTAAAAGATGCCGATGGTAAAAAAGGTGAATCATTATTATCATCAACACCAGTTGTAGTATTATCAACTATTCTTGGTCGTACGCCAACTATGGAAGAATACGAAGCTGCAGTAGATGGAATTGTGTTAACTAAATTTAAGCCATCTCAAAAACAATTAGTAATGGCGTAACAGTCAAAATAACTTATATTCAAAAGCCCGAATTTTTAAATTCGGGCTTTTTTATTAACCTTTTTTTATGATAGTTTGAGTTGAATTTTATTAAATTATCGCTACTTCGTTATGGTTGCAGTATTATGCTTTAAAGGCAATGTAACTTATAACAAATCTAAATTAAAGTGATATCTTACTTAAATAAAAACACGTGTCACTTTTTTTTAATAATTTTAATACGTAAACACTATAAAAGAAGATTTATATGGCATTTGATATTGACATGATTAAAAAGGTTTATACTAATATGGCTGAACGCGTAGATAAAGCACGTGAAGTTGTAGGTAAACCATTAACACTATCTGAAAAGATTTTATATTCTCACCTTTGGGATGGTAGTCCAGAAAAAGCCTTTGTAAGAGGTAAAGATTATGTAGATTTTGCTCCAGACCGTATTGCTTGTCAAGATGCAACAGCGCAAATGGCTTTGTTACAGTTTATGCAAGCTGGTAAAGACAAAGTTGCTGTACCTACAACTGTACATTGCGATCACTTAATTCAAGCAAAGCAAGGAGCAGCTGCCGATTTAAAACGAGCAAATGAAACGAGTAGTGAAGTGTTTGATTTTTTAGCCTCTGTATCAAACAAATATGGAATAGGCTTTTGGAAACCTGGAGCTGGAATTATTCATCAAGTAGTTTTAGAAAATTATGCATTTCCGGGAGGAATGATGATTGGTACTGATTCGCATACTGTAAATGCAGGAGGATTAGGTATGGTTGCCATTGGAGTTGGAGGTGCTGATGCTGTAGATGTAATGGCAGGTATGGCTTGGGAATTAAAATTTCCAAAGTTGATTGGTGTTAAGTTAACAGGTAAATTATCTGGATGGACAGCACCAAAAGATGTGATTTTAAAAGTAGCTGAAATACTTACTGTAAAAGGTGGTACTGGAGCTATTGTAGAATATTTTGGTCCTGGTGCGACTTCTATGTCTTGTACAGGAAAAGGAACTATCTGTAATATGGGAGCTGAAATAGGAGCAACAACCTCTACGTTTGGTTATGATGAGTCTATGGAGCGTTACTTGCGTGCTACTGATAGAGAAGATGTAGCTGATGAAGCAAACAAAGTACGAGAATATCTAACTGCAGATCCTGAAGTGTATGCTAACCCAGAACAATATTTCGATCAAGTTATTGAAATTAATTTATCAGAGTTGTTACCACACTTAAATGGGCCTTTTACTCCAGATTTAGCTACAGAAGTAGGAACAATGACCGAAAAAGCTAAGGCAAACGATTGGCCTATGAAGGTAGAATGGGGATTAATTGGGTCTTGTACTAACTCGTCTTATGAAGATTTATCAAGAGCGTCCTCTATTGCACAACAAGCTTTAGATAAAAAATTAAAAACAAAAGCTGAATTTGGTATTAATCCAGGTTCTGAGCAAGTACGATATACAACTGAACGCGATGGTATCTTAGAGATTTTTGAAAAACTAGATGCTACTATTTTTACTAACGCATGTGGACCATGTATTGGTCAGTGGGCTCGTTATGAAGACCCTAAGAATGCGCCTAAAAACAGTATTGTACATTCGTTTAACCGTAATTTTGCTAAGCGTGCTGATGGTAACCCAAATACGCATGCTTTTGTAGCATCGCCTGAAATGACTGCTGCCATTGCTATTGCAGGACGTTTAGATTTTAATCCATTGACTGATAAATTAATCAATGAAGATGGAGAAGAAGTGATGTTAGATGAACCAACAGGATGGGAATTACCACCTAAAGGTTTTGAGGTAAAAGAAAATGGATACGTAGAGCCATTAGCAGACGGAAGTGGAGTAGAGGTAATTGTATCTCCAACATCTGAACGTCTAGAACTTTTAACACCTTTCAAGCCAATTGGAGATGAAATTAAAGGTGCAAAGTTATTAATCAAAGCACATGGAAAATGTACAACAGATCATATTTCTATGGCAGGACCTTGGTTGCGTTTTCGTGGACACCTAGATAATATCTCTAACAACTGTTTAATTGGTGCTGTAAATGCATTCAATATGAAAACAAACATGGTTAAAAGTCAAATTACTGGAGATTATGCTGGTGTTCCTGATACACAACGTGAATATAAAGCTAAAGGCATTAAAACGATTGTAGTTGGAGATCATAACTATGGAGAAGGTTCTTCTCGTGAGCATGCTGCAATGGAACCAAGACATCTTGGTGTTGCTGCTGTAATTGTGAAATCTTTTGCGCGTATTCATGAAACCAACTTGAAAAAGCAAGGTATGTTAGGATTAACTTTTGCGAATGAAGCTGATTACGATTTAATTCAGGAAGATGATACATTTAACTTCTTAGATTTAAACGAGTTTGCTCCTGACAAGCAATTAACTATTGAAGTTGTTCATGCAGATGGTAGCAAAGACACTATAAAAGTGAATCACACCTATAACGAGGCACAAATTGCATGGTATAAAGCTGGTTCTGCTTTAAACCTAATTGCTGCAGAAAACGCATAAACATTAACGAAATGAATAACAAAACTCCTGAAGATTCTTCAGGAGTTTTTTTTGTTTTGTATGTAAGGATAAAGCAAGTGCTTTCGACTGAATTTGATAACTAACACAATTCAAGTATATTATGAAATCAGTTTGGTTTTTCGAGGATGTTAACTTGTTTAAAATACTGTGTCCTCATAAGTTTAAAGCATATAGAAAATCTCACGAGTTTACTTCTTATAAAAAGCAAGATTATATCTATTTTGAAGCTGATAATTCTAACAAGGTATTTCTTATAGAAAAAGGTAAAGTAAAGATTGGTTATTACAGCGAATCAGGAGACGAAGTAGTAAAAGCTATTTTAACTAAAGGAGAGTTGTTTGGAGAAAAAGCCATTTTGGGAGAACGAATGCGAGATGAGTTTGCTCAGTCTATAGACAATGAAACGTCTATCTGTCCAATAGGTGTCGATACGATGCATACTCTAATGCGAGATAATGAAACCTTTAGTTTTAGAGTGTATAAACTTATTGGGTTTAGATTTAAGAAACTAGAAAGACGTTTGCAGTTGTTATTATTTAAGGATTCAAAAACTAGACTTATGGAGTTTTTAGAGGAATTGTGTGATGAGTATGGTTATGACTGTAAAGACACAGGAAATAGAGTGATAAAACATCCATACACCCAAAAAGATATGGCGTCTCTTATAGGAACTTCTAGACCAACATTAAATGTGCTTTTAAACGAATTGAAAGAAGAACATTTAATTGATTTCAATAGAAAAGAGATAAGATTATTGAAAAAAATTGCCTAATGTTAGCTAGCTAACATTTTATAATTTGTAGCTCTTTTAATTTTGGCATATAACCTTAAAAATTTATGCAATGATTAAAAGAATGTTTTTAGCAGTAGTACTGCTTTCAGTGTTAGTGGTGTCGTGTAGTGATGATGACGATAATACTACAAATCCAAATTCGAATTTAACGTTAAACCTTAACGGGTTAGAAGCTTTAGGTGACGATTATGTCTATGAGGGCTGGATTATTGTTGATGGTCAACCAGTATCGACAGGAACTTTTTCTAGTGTTACTTTTCCACAAACGTTTTCAGTTAACACAATGCAATTAAATGAAGCAACAATGTTTGTATTGTCTATTGAACCAGCTGTTGATCCTGATCCTGCTCCAGCAGCAACAAAAATTTTAGCTGGTGCTTTTACTGGAGATTTGGCAATGGTGGATAGTAATAGTATAGTTGGTGACTTTAGCGCAGCTTCTGGTACTTATATTTTAGCAACACCAACAGATATGGATGATACTAATGAAGCTAGTGGTGTGTGGTTTTTAGACAATTCAAGTGGAAGTCCTATGACAGGTTTAAACTTACCAACATTACAAGATGGTTGGAAATATGAAGGTTGGGCAGTAATAGATGGAACTCCTGTAAGTACAGGTACTTTTACATCGGTTGATGATTTTGATGATAACGCAACAACATCACCTTTTAAAGGAGATTCAGGAGATGGACCAAGTTACCCAGGAGAAGATTATTTACAAAATGCGCCTGCTGGATTAACTTTTCCAACAGATTTAAGAGGAACAACAGTAGTTGTTTCGGTTGAACCTTTTCCAGACAATAGCCCAATGCCATTTACGCTAAAGCCATTAGCACACATGGTTCCAAATGATGCTATGACACATACAGTAATTAATTTAGGAGATGGACCTGTTGCTAGTTTATCAGGTTCTGTAACAAGATAATTTATAGTTTAGAGTTTAATTAATTTATAGATTTGAAGCATGGTTTCAATTATGAGGCTATGCTTTTCTTGTGTTTGGATATTCTATTTTACCTTTGAAAAAAACATACAATAGCAAAATGACATTTAGAAAACTTAAAATAAGCAATATTGTTTTTTTAGTAATAATAGTTTTAATGCTTATTCCTCAAACAAGGCAACCTATTCAAGTAGCAATTCAGTCTGTGATTTCAAAGTTTAGTCCTTCGGTTATTGACAAAGAAGACCGAAAAAAAATAGAGTATTCTAGTTGGAACTTAAGAGATTTAAATGGTAACGAGTTTAATTTTAGGGACGCTAAAGGTAAAGTGGTGTTTATAAATCTTTGGGCAACTTGGTGTCCTCCTTGTATTGCAGAATTTCAGTCTATTCAAGATTTGTATCATGATTATAGCGAAAACGTTGTGTTTTTATTAGTTTCAGATGAATCTCCTGAAGTCATTAACGCATTCTTAGATAAAAAAGGGTATATTATTCAAATTTTTAATCCTTTGACAAAGTATCCTGAAGGTCTTAGTTCAAGAAGTATCCCTAGAACATTTATTATAGATAGAGAAGGATATCTTGTGGTTGATAAAAATGGAGCTGCTAATTGGAACAGTGATAAGGTTCGTGAACACTTAGACGAATTACTTATTAAGTAATTTTGACTGGAAAAACTCAGTTAACACTAAGTTGGTTAAAATTAAGGTAAAAGCATAAATACTGTCTTCAATTGGTATTGTAAAAAGTCTTGTGCCTAAATTTTCAGCATCATTATACCAAACCACTTCGTTTTCAATACAACTTCCTGTTAAAATTCCATTCACAATAAAAAAAGGAATAAGCATCACTATAAAGGTTAAATAGTAAGTTCTAAGTAATTGTAAGTTATACTTGATAACTAACAATAGAAGTATAACAGCATAACTAAAATTAATAAGAGTGTACCATTTGCTGTAAAAGAATATGCTCAAAAATAAAAAGAGTATAATTAAACAGTAACTAAGTTTTTTAGTAAAACCTTCAGATAGTTTTTTTTCTGGAAAGTAATATAAAAGTGAATGGTGAGTAAACACACATGCATACGGAATACAAATAAAAAACAGCCATTCTTCAATAGGCAAACCAAGAAATTTTTGTCCTAAAAAATAGGTATCGTTAAAACCCCAAAAACCATTTTGTGTAAATAATACATCCCAAGGAATGTAAAATAGCATAGTTATAACTATTGAAGTAGCTAACGATTTCCAGTATTTATAAAACTTTAATTTAGGGTGAAAACTAAATAAAAAAGGAATAGATAACGAACCTATATTAAGAAGTAAGTATAAGTAGTTCATAAATTACTTTTTGAAATACTTAAAAGGAACAAACAGCATTCCAAAGCATTCTCCATCACTTTTTCCTAAGTGTTTATGATGCATTTTATGTGCACGACGAATACCTCTAGCGTACCAATTGTTAGCATTTCTAAAAAGCTTAAATCGTTGATGAATAAAAATATCGTGAACAATAAAATAGGTAGCTCCATAAGCAAAAATACCTAACCCAATAGGTAAGCAAAACCAAACGTTTTCATAGCTCCATAAATAAAAGCAAACAATGCTTACAGCTGCGTAAAACAAAAAGAATGCATCATTGCGTTCAAACCAACTGTCATGATCTTTTCTATGATGGTCTTTGTGCAAATGCCATAAAAACCCATGCATAATGTATTTATGGGTAAACCACGCCATAAATTCCATAAAGCAAAATGTGCCTAAAAAAACTAATATCCAGTAAAGTGTTTGCATCGTTTTAAAGTTACAATAAATTCAATTGATATTTAACATAACTCCTGGTTAAGAGTTCAATTTTTTTAGAATTTGAAACCCTAATACGTGTAGACTTTATTTTAAGTGCAGGTGTTTTCTTGAGCTTTTTTAATAATTGGCTGTAATATCTGTAAGCCATGAATACACCAAATTTAGCCTCAATTGGTAACTGTTTTATACCTTCCAAACCTTTGCTGAAATCTTCTTCAATATCATTAATTATATCTTGTTTTGATTGCTCGTCAAGTTTAGATAAATCAGCATTAGGAAAATAACTTCTGTTTAAATCTTCAAAATCGGCCTTTAAGTCTCTTAAGAAATTTACTTTTTGAAAAGCAGAACCCAAACTCATAGCACTATCTTTAAGTTTTTGGTATTTCTCTTCATCACCTTTAACAAATACTTTTAAGCACATTAACCCAACAACATCAGCAGAACCATAGATGTATTCTTTAAACTCGTCTTGTGTTAAATAATCCGTTTTGTGTAAATCCATTTTCATACTTTTCATAAAAGCAGTGACAAGAGATTTATCGATATTGTATTTATGATACGTTTCTTGAAACGCATTTAAAATAGGGTTCAAGCTAATTTTATTGTGTATTGCTAGTTCTAGGTCTTTTTCAAACCAATGAAACAAAAACTCTTTATTGTAGTCGTGAAAAGAATCTACAATCTCATCAGCAAACCTTACAAAACCATAAATGTTGTAAATGTCTTGACGAATGGATTTAGCAAGCATTTTTGTTGCTAACGAAAAAGAAGTGCTGTACGTTTTAGTGGTGATTTTACTGCACTCATGAGAAACAGTGTCAAATAGAGCTTTCATAATTAATGAGAATGATGTTTGTTTATTAGTTCTGCAGCCAATTTCCCAGATATTAATGATGGTGGAACACCAGGTCCAGGAACGGTAAGTTGTCCAGTAAAATAAAGGTTGTTAACCTTTTTACTTTTTAATTTAGGTCGTAAAAATGCAGTTTGTAATAGCGTATTGGCCATTCCATAAGCATTTCCTTTATAAGAGTTGTATTCTGATATAAAATCGTTTACACAAAACGATTCTTTAAAAAGAATATCTTCTTTAACCGATTGAGAAGTTAATGCTTCAAATCGATTGATTATTTTATCAAAATAACTACTTCGTAACGCTTCAGTATCCTCAAGCCCTGGAGCTAAAGGTATTAAAAAAATTCCAGCTTCTTTATCATTAGGAGCAGTTGAATTATCAGTTATTGAAGGAAAACTAGCATAGAATAAAGGTTTTTCTGGCCATTTAGGGTTGTCATAAATAGCTTCAGCATGTGTGTCAAAGTCCACATCAAAAAACAAAGTATGATGATTTACATTTTTTAGTTTTTTATTAAACCCAACATAAAATAGGAGAGAAGAAGGAGCAAAAGTCTTTTTGGTCCAATAAGCTTCGCTATATTGCCTGTAGGGTTCTGCTAGTAAAGTTTCGGTATGATGATAATCTGCACCACTTAAAACAATATCACAATTAATTATTTTGCTGCTGCTGGTAATAATGGTATTGGCTTTACCATTATCTACGAAAATCTTTTGAATTGTGTTTTCAGTTTTAATAGTAACACCAAGTTCTTTTGCTAGTTTTTCAAGCGCTAATATTACTTGGTACATACCTCCTTTTGGATGAAAGGTGCCTAATCCAAAATCGGCATAATTCATAAAACTATAAAACGAAGGTGTGTCGCTTGGTTTAGCGCCTAAAAATAAAACAGGAAACTCTAGAATTTGTACTAAGCGTTTATTGTTAAATGCTTTTCTAACATCTTTTTTAATAGTACCAAAAAACTGATTTAATTTTTTAGCTGTTTGTAAATTCACAAGCTCTAGAGGAGAAACTCCAGGGTTATATACCAAATCCTTGATGGCAATATTGTAGTTGTCTTCGGCTTGTTGAATGAACTTTTTAAGTTTTTTAGAGCTTCCTGGTTCTTCTTTTTCAAATGCAATACAGATTTTATCTAAAGTATCTTCAATGGTGATAAAATCATTTTTCCCAAAATAAACACTATATGCAGGATTGAGCTTTTCTAATTGATAATAGTCTTTAGGATGCTTATTAAAATCGCTAAAAAAGCGTTCAAACACATCTGGCATCCAATACCATGTTGGACCAATATCAAATGTAAAACCATCTTTTACATATTGTCTAGCTCGACCACCTATGGTCTTATTTTTTTCGTAAATGGTTACCTCATAACCATACTTGGCTAAGTAACATGACGCAGCCAAAGACGAAAACCCAGAACCTATAATTGCAACTTTTTTCATAAATGTTTAACAAATATAAAAAAAGATTAAACAAAATAAAAATATTTATATCGAGTCTACTAAATTTTTAATGGAAGTGTAGCGTTTAATCTTTTTATTAATTGATGATTCGTCTATTTCTAAAGCTAATCTCCCTAAGATATGCAATTTGTTTTCTTTTTTTAATAATGTATCGTAAAAAGAACTGAGATAGTTGTCAATATTATCTGTATCAGGTTTTATTGTAAAATAGCTTATAAAGTCTACATGATCATAATGAGTAAGCAAATCTTCAAGACTTTTGCTTGGTACGCTTGCACCTAAATAGATAGTTTGATAACCTAATTTTGTAAGTTCAAAATTTACAAACTGTAAACCAAGTTCATGAATTTCATTCTCAGGAAGAAATAAAGCATAAACTCTGTCATGTTTTTTTATTTCAACAGTTTGAAATTGCTCAGTATTAACTAATATTTTCTGCTTTATCAGTTCAGAAATAAAATGTTCTTGTGCAGGAGTTATTGTATTGGTTTGCCATAGAAAACCAATTTCTTCTAATAAAGGAATAAATACTTCATAGAAAATTTCTGAAAACGTTTTTTCTTCCTCTAAATTCTTAAATGTATTAATGAAAAGAGCTTTGTCAAAGTTTAGTGCAGCTATCTTAAAAGTATTTAAAAGATGGTTTTCATTAGAAGAGATTGCAAGCTCCTTTGCTTTTTCAATAATTTCTTCAGGAGTTAGTTTTGCAATTTTTGAAATCTTTAAACCATTATTGTAAAGAGCAGTAATGTTTAAAAGCTTTTGTAGGCTTTCAATACTGTAAGTTCTAATATTAGTTTCAGTACGGTTGGGAGCTAATAGGTTGTAGCGTTTTTCCCAAATACGTATTGTGTGTGCCTTGATACCCGAAAGGTGTTCAAGGTCTTTGATACTGAATTCGTTTTTAATGTTGTTCATCTTTTGCTTAAAAAAACTAAACAAAATTAATAAAAAAGAAGTAATTTAAAAAGTGCGCACGAGAAGACTCGAACTTCCACGACCAAAAACGGTCATTAGGCCCTCAACCTAACGCGTCTACCAATTCCGCCACGTGCGCAAAAAATGAAGTGTTCAAAAATAAAAAAAGTTAAGCGAAATGCTTAACTTTTTTTTAGTGACTTGGCTGGGGCTCGAACCCAGGACCCTCTCCTTAAAAGGGAGATGCTCTACCAACTGAGCTACCAAGTCTGCCGTGTTTCTCTTAACGAGGGTGCAAATATAAAACGATTAATTTATTTTCCAAACCCTTTTTTAGATAAATTTTCGTTTTTTTGCATTTCATAATCTTATGGATTTAATAATCAATTTATAACGTAAAAATGAATTTTTTTTTAATTGGATATATGGGCTCTGGAAAGTCTACTATTGGAAGCAAACTTGCACAAGTTTTGGACTATAATTTTATAGATTTTGATGATTATATTCAATCCAAGGAAAAAAAGACTATTTCTGAAATTTTTCAATCTAAAGGAGAAATTTATTTTAGAAAAATTGAAAACATATATTTAAAGGAGTTAATAGAAGACACAACTAATACTATTATTTCTCTAGGAGGAGGAACTCCGTGTTATGGAAATAACATGGAACTTATAAAAGCTTCTAAACACGCGAAGAGTATTTATTTAAAGGCGTCTATACCTGTTTTAACTGAGCGATTATTTAATGAAAAGGGAAAACGACCTTTAATTGCTCATATTGATTCAAAAGAAGAGATGGTAGAGTTTATAGGTAAGCATTTATTTGAGCGAACTAATTATTACAATCAATCTGACGCTACAATCCTTACTGATAATAAATCAATAGAAGAAATAACAGAAAAAATTATACTAGAGCTATTTTAAATACGCTTCAAAGTTTTTTCCATCAAGTACAACTTCAACATGCTCTTTTAGAGAAGTAGATAAAGAAATACCTTTAAAATCAGCTTTTACAGGAAACTTCTTATGGTTTCGGTTAACAAGAACTGCCGTTTTAAACTGCTTTAATGGCACGTTTAAAAAATGTTTAACACCATAAATAAGTGTGCTTCCAGAGTTTAAAACATCATCAATAAGAATGATAGATTTATTGGTGTATTCCTCTTCTGAAAGAGATGTTTTTATTTCTGATAACGGATTTTTTTTATCGACAACAACTTTACATAAAGTAGATTTTATATCAGAAATTTTATCAAGATTCGTCTTGAGCTTTTTTGCTAATAAATATCCATTAGTATCAATACCAGCCAAAATAATTTCAGATTCATTTACATTGCTTTCGTAAATTTGATAAGCAATACGTCTTATTTTATGTAAAATTTCTTGATGTGTTAGTATTGTATTTTTAGTGGCTGTCATTTGTAATAGTGTTTTTTCAAAGATAAAGGAGAATTTTCAATACTATTCATTTTCGTCATAAAAATCATCAATATCGCGTCTATCTTTTTTAGTAGGTCTTCCTGTGCCTTTTTTACGGTAATAATCCTTAGAATATTTAAGTAGTTCTTGAGCTTCAAAGGCTTCTTTGGGAGTTGTATCAGTTCTATAAATATCAACTAACTTAGCTCCAACTCTGTTAGGAGGTATATCGTTAACTGTTAATTGATAGTTGATTTGATTTTTTCGCAATTCAATTTTATCACCTATATAAACTTCTCTACTAGGTTTTACTACTTGATCATTTACTTTAATATGACCTTTTTTACATGCTTGTGTTGCAATGCTTCGGGTTTTGTAATATCTAACACTCCACAAGAATTTGTCTATCCGCATATTAAAAATATAAAAACTACGTTAATGTTGTTGTACAAAAATATTATAATATTGTATCTTGCGCTAATAAAAATGAGCAATATAAATTCAGGCAAGAGGTCTTGTTTTTGAATTGATGAAAGAAAAATTTACTATTTATGAAAATTAAAAATTACTGTACTTTACTTCTAGTTTTGGTTTTAGGTTTTACATCGTGTAAAAAAGATGATGATGGAACAACATTTGTAGAGCGAGATAGAACTGAACAGCAGGTAACAGACAAAGACTCTCTTTTAGGGTATTTTGAAACTCATTACTATAATTCTTCAATGTTTGAGACTCCTGGAGATTATTCTATTGCTGACATTGTAATTTCTGAATTACCTATGGACGAAAATGGAAATTATTTAGAAATGCCTGATCCAGAAAACAATACTATGCTTAGTGACCCTGGAGTAATTGAAGTACATACCACTACGTATCTTGATGTTGAATATGAGTATTATATTTTAAGATTAAACCAAGGTGGAGGTGATGCTCCAAATTTTTGTGATGATGTAAGGGTAAATTACATGGGTAATTTGCAGGATGGAGATGTTTTTGATAGTACCGTAAACCCTACTCAATTAGATTTAGTTAACTTAATTCCTGGATGGAGAAGAGTAATGCCACAATTTAATACAGCTAGTTCTTTTGTTATAAATGGAGATGGAACTGTAGCGTATTCAGACTACGGTTTGGGAGTTATGTTTTTACCATCAGGATTAGCCTATTTTTCTTCACCACCATTTGGTGTGACTTCTTATTCTAATTTAATATTTAAGTTTGCGTTATACCAAACTGAAATTAATGACCATGATGAAGATGGAGTACCAACTTATTTAGAGGACTTAGATAACGACGAAGATATTTTTGATGAAGATACAGATGAAGATGATATTCCTAACTATTTAGATGTTGATGATGATGGTGATGGTGTGTTAACGATACATGAAGATATTGATAATGATGGAGATCCAACTAATGATGATACTGATGGAGATGGAACTCCAAATTATTTAGATGAGGATTCAACAGAATCCAATCAAGAGGAAGACTAACAAAAAAAAGCCGCTTTTAAAGCGGCTTTTTTTATAATCTATTTATTTCTTTTTTATAGAATTAGTGATAAACTTAAGATAAGTTGATCAGGTCTGGTATCAATTCTACTTACAACACCTTCTCCTAAATTGTTTCCAATAAATGTAGCTTCGTTATCACTAAAACCTCTTTCGTATCTTAGATCAATTCCAAACGATTGAAAGCTTAGTCCAATACCAAAGTTTAATCCAACTGAAAAGTCATCCTCAACTTCGCTAATGCTTATACCATCAAACTCAGTATCCAAGATATATTGTAATGATGGTCCACCAAAAACACTTACAGGTCCTAAAACTTTAACACCAAATAATAGAGGAGCGTCAATTTTCTGCATAGTGAAATCATCGCTATCGTAATCACTTTTAGTACTAGTGTACATCAGCTCAGGTCTGAAGTAAAACTTGTTTCCAATTTTACCAAAAACACCAATATGATAACCTATGTTTCGGTCTGGGTGTTGTGCATTATCACCAATAGATTCAAAATAATCTCCATTGGCATTATAGTTTAGTCCACCTTTAAGACCAAAGCTGTTTCCGTCTTGAGCAAAAGATAAATTAATTGCAAATAACAGAATTGTAGTAATAACTAATTTTTTCATAATATTCGTTTTTTAGATTTGGATTATAGTATCAAAAACGTTGCCAAACGAATATTATTTTCTTTTCATTACTTTTTCAACAGCATTTATAATAGCAGAACTGTTAAGTCCGTATTTGTCCATTAGTTGTGCTGGTGTACCAGATTCTCCAAAAGTATCTTGAGTAGCAATAAACTCTTGAGGCGTAGGTTCGTTTTCAGCTAAAACTCTAGCTACACTCTCTCCTAAACCACCTAAATAGTTGTGTTCTTCAGCAGTTACAATGCATTTAGTTTTTGCTACTGAGTCTAATATTGCTTTTTCGTCAAGAGGTTTTATGGTATGAATATTAATAACTTCAGCCTTGATACCTTTTTCAAAAAGCGCTTTTGAAGCTTCTAATGCTTCCCAAACTAAATGTCCTGTAGCAACAATAGTTACATCGCTTCCTTCAGTAAGATGAATAGCTTTCCCTATTTCAAATTTTTGGTCTTCAGGCATAAACACAGGAACTGAAGGTCTACCAAAACGAAGGTAAACAGGTCCATCATGTTCTGCAATAGCTATAGTAGCAGCTTTGGTTTGGTTATAGTCACATGGATTTATAACTGTCATTCCTGGAAGCATTTTCATTAACCCAATGTCTTCTAGTATTTGATGTGTTGCTCCATCTTCACCTAAAGTTAAACCTGCATGCGATGCGCATATTTTTACATTTTTACCAGAATAAGCTATAGATTGACGAATTTGATCGTAAACTCTTCCTGTTGAGAAATTAGCAAAAGTACCAGTAAATGGAATTTTTCCACCAATAGTTAATCCTGCTGCAATACCCATCATGTTAGCTTCAGCAATTCCTACTTGAAAAAAACGCTCAGGATTTTCCTTAATAAATTGATCCATTTTTAACGAACCAATTAAATCTGCACAAAGTGCAACAACGTTTGGATTTGTTCTACCTAACTCTGCTAGTCCTGCTCCAAAACCACTTCTAGTATCTTTTTTTTCTGTGTATGTATATGTTTTCATTGTCTTAGTTGTTGCTGCTTAATAATCTCCTAAAGTTTCTGGGTTTTGTGCTAGTCCAATAGCTAACTGCTCATCGTTTGGTGCTTTACCATGCCACGCATGAGTGTGCATCATAAAATCAACACCATTACCCATTACAGTTTTTAGTAAAACGCATACTGGTTTTCCTTGTCCAGTTTTAGATTTTGCTTCAGCCATACCTTTTAATATAGCTTCAATATTATTTCCTTCTTCAATTTCTAAAACAGTCCATCCAAAAGCTTCAAATTTTTCTTTGACATTTCCCATTGGTAAAACGTCATCTGTAGAACCGTCAATTTGCTGACCGTTTAAGTCAATAGTAGCAATAATATTGTCAACTTTGTTTCCTGATGCATACATTATAGCTTCCCAGTTTTGACCTTCTTGTAACTCGCCATCACCATGTAAACTGTATACTAAATGGTTGTCATTATTTAATTTTTTTGCTTGTGCAGCACCAAGAGCAACGCTCATTCCTTGTCCTAAAGAACCTGATGCAATACGAACACCTGGTAAACCTTCGTGAGTAGTTGGGTGTCCTTGTAATCTAGAGTTGATTATTCTAAAAGTATTTAGTTCGTCTACAGGAAAGTAACCAGCTCTTGCTAATACGCTATAATAAACAGGCGAAATATGACCGTTTGATAGGAAGAAAATATCTTCTCCAATACCATCCATATCAAAGGAATCGTTGGTTTCCATTATTTCATTATAAAGCGCTACAAAAAATTCTGTACAGCCCAAAGAACCACCTGGATGCCCTGAGTTTACTTTATGTACCATCCGTAAAATGTCTCTACGAACCTGTGTTACTAAATCTTCTAGTTGTTGTGTGTTTGACATGTTTTTAATCTTAGTTTTTTCTTGATGCAAAAGTAAAGTTTTATACAGATTAATAAAAAGACTTTATGAGCATTTATTAACCAAAATCATGCTTTTGCTAACAATTTTGAATTTATTAAGAAGCACATCACATTTAGTTATTTATCTTTGCCAACTCATTGAGTAAAGCATATGATATTTGAATTAAAGGGAAAAGATAGTCAAAGTAAGGCTAGAGCAGGAAAAATTACTACAGATCATGGTGTTATTGAAACACCTATTTTTATGCCAGTTGGTACTGTGGCTTCGGTAAAAGGAGTGCATCAACGAGAGCTTAAAAACGATATAAATCCTGATATTATATTAGGTAACACCTATCATCTTTATTTAAGACCTCAAACTGATATTTTAGAAAAGGCAGGCGGACTTCATAAGTTTATGAATTGGGATAGAAATATACTAACCGATTCTGGTGGTTACCAAGTGTACTCGCTTTCTGCAAATAGAAAAATTAAGGAAGAAGGTGTTAAGTTTAAATCACATATTGATGGTAGCTACCATACATTTACGCCTGAAAATGTTATGGAAATTCAGCGTAGTATTGGTGCTGATATTATAATGGCTTTTGATGAGTGTACACCTTATCCTTGCGATTATAATTACGCAAAACGTTCTATGCACATGACGCATCGTTGGTTAGATAGATGTATTTCGCATTTAGAAAAAACACCATTTAAATATGGGTATTCACAAACGTTTTTTCCAATTGTTCAAGGAAGCACATACAAAGATTTACGTATTCAGTCTGCTGAATATATCGCTAATTCTGGAGCTTTAGGAAACGCTATTGGAGGACTTTCAGTTGGAGAACCTGCCGAAGAAATGTATGCTATGACTGATGTTGTATGCGGAATTTTGCCAGAAGACAAACCGCGTTACTTAATGGGAGTTGGTACACCAATCAATATTTTAGAAAATATAGCGTTAGGTGTAGATATGTTTGACTGTGTAATGCCTACAAGAAATGCTAGAAATGGAATGTTATTTACAGCTCATGGTACAATAAACATCAAAAATAAAAAGTGGGAAGACGATTTTTCTCCAATTGATGAAATGGGAATAACCTTTGTAGATACTGAATATAGTAAAGCCTATTTGCGTCATTTATTTACTGTAAATGAATTACTTGGTAAGCAAATAGCAACTATACATAATCTTGGTTTTTATTTATGGTTGGTTAGAGAAGCTAGAAAACATATATTAGCGGGAGATTTTAGAAGCTGGAAAGATAAAATGGTAAAACAAATGGATAAACGATTGTAATGTTAAAGATATTAGATTGGTACATACTAAAGCGTTACCTGTTTACATTTTTAATGATGTTGCTGTTGTTTATTCCTATTGGGATAACTGTAAATCTTGCTGAAAAAATTGGTAAAATTCTTGAAAAGGAAGTGCCTTTTCCTGCTGTAGCGAAGTACTATCTAGATTTTACAATCTATTTTGCTAACTTGTTATTTCCTTTGTTTTTATTCTTGTCAGTAATTTGGTTTACTTCTAAGTTAGCCAACAATACTGAGATTACTGCCATATTAAGCTCTGGAGTTTCTTTTTCAAGGTTTTTAAAACCTTATATGATAGGTTCAACAATAGTAGCTGGTTTTGCATTATTACTTGGTTTGTATTTAGCACCTATGGCAAGTAAAGGTTTTAATCAGTTTAAGTATCAATATTTAAAAGGAAATAGAAAAGCGTTTGAAACTCAAGATATTTATAGGCAGATAAACGATAACGACTTTATTTACGTAAGCCGATTTGACCCTAATGCAAAAAGAGGATTTAAATTTACTTTAGAGCATTTTGATGGTAATAAGTTGGAGTACAAAATTTCAGCCGATAATATTACATTTATAGAAAGAGATTCTACTTATAGATTAATTAACTACACAAAGCGAATTTTCAACGAAAACTCTGAGATTATCGAAACTACGAGACGTTTTGATACGCTCTTTTCATTTGATCTCGAAGACCTTACACCTGTTGAGTATATTGCAGAAACTTTTCAATATGGAGAGCTTAACCGTTTCATTGAAAAAGAAAAAAAGAGAGGCTCATCAAACATTGGGAGATATGAAGTAGTAAAGTATAAAAAATGGAGTTTACCAGTTTCGGTATATATACTTACTATTATTGCTGTTGCTGTATCTTCAATTAAACGAAGAGGAGGTATGGGAGTTAATCTTGCTTTTGGTATTACTATTGCAATGGTTTATGTGTTTTTCGATAAAGTGTTTGGTGTAATGGCAGAGCAATCAGATTTTCCTCCCTTGGTTGCAGTTTGGTTTCCAAATGTTATCTTTGGTATAATAGCCATATACCTTCTATATAATGCCAAACGTTAAGCTTAAAAATTATTTACACTTACATTTTTTAGTTTTCATTGCTGGATTTACTGCTATTTTAGGAGAGTTAATAACCATTGGCTCAACTGAACTCGTATGGTACAGAATGGTAATTGCAGCAGTATTAATGTATGCTTACATAAAGCTAGCAAGAATTCCTTTAAACCTTCCACCAAAAACGATACTTGGTTTTTTTGGTGCTGGTATTATCATCGCTTTACATTGGATTACTTTTTTTGAATCCATTAATCAAGCTAATGTATCAATAGCACTCGCTATGTTTTCTACAGGAGCTTTTTTTGCTTCTTTTATAGAGCCTTTAATTTATAGACGTAAAATAATTGGTTATGAAATATTCTTCGGAATCGTTGTTGTAGTTGGTGTGTTTTTAATAACCCAGAGTGAAATTCAATACCTTAACGGGATAATTCTAGGCATACTTTCAGCGCTTTTTTCTACAACATTTGCGGTAATTAATGGTAAGTTTATTGAAAAGCACAACGCTTCGGTAATTTCATTTTATGAATTTATAAGCGGTATTGTTTTACTGTCGCTATTTATTATACGTTCTGACAATGCATTTAACACACAGTTTTTCACGCTATCAAATTCTGATTGGATATACCTCATAATTTTAGGGTCAGTTTGTACAGCTTATGCATTTATTGGCTCAGTAGAAGTAATGAAACATATAAGTCCTTATACAGTAATACTTTCGTACAATTTAGAACCAATTTATGGTATTACACTAGCAATCATTTTGTTTCCTGAAACCGAGATTATGAGTCAACAATTCTATTATGGTGCAGCGCTTATTTTTATTACTATTTTATGGGATGCTTTACTTAAAAATAGAAAAATAGTTAAAAAGAAAAGCAGCTTAACAAGCTAAGACGATTAAAGTTTTTATATTTGTATGCTAACTAAAATTAAACGTAACTTTCAATGGAATATTTAGAATTTGAACTTCCAATTAAAGAGCTTGAAGATCAGTTGCAAAAATGCCAGATAATAGGAGAAGAGAGCGATGTAGATGTTACTGAGACTTGTAAGAAAATTGAAAAAAAGCTAAAAGAGACCAAAAAAGATATATACAAAAATCTTACTGCATGGCAACGTGTACAGTTATCACGTCATCCAAACAGACCTTATACTCTAGACCATATTAAAGCACTTTGTGGTGATTCATTTCTTGAACTTCATGGAGATAGAAATGTAAAAGACGACAAAGCTATGATTGGTGGATTGGGTAAAATTGGAGACCAAACCTATATGTTTATTGGTCAACAAAAAGGTTATAATACCAAAACTAGACAATACAGAAACTTTGGTATGGCAAATCCAGAAGGCTACAGAAAAGCATTGCGTTTAATGAAGTCTGCCGAAAAATTTGGTATTCCTGTTGTAACCTTAGTAGATACTCCAGGAGCATATCCAGGATTAGAAGCTGAAGAACGCGGACAAGGAGAAGCTATTGCAAGAAACATTTTAGAAATGGCACGTCTTAAAGTGCCAATTATTACCATAATAATAGGAGAAGGAGCATCTGGTGGTGCTTTAGGAATTGGTGTTGGAGATAAAGTATTGATGTTAGAGAACACATGGTATTCTGTAATTTCACCTGAATCTTGCTCATCTATTTTATGGCGTAGTTGGGAATACAAGGAGCAAGCTGCCGAAGCTTTAAAACTTACTGCACCAGATATGAAAAAGCTTAAGCTAGTAGACCAAATCATAAAAGAACCTCTTGGTGGAGCACATACTGATAGAGAAACCACTTTTAAATCGGTTAGTGATGCTATCGTAAAAAATTACGAAGAATTAAAAAACTTATCACCAAAAGAATTAGTAGACCAACGCATGGAAAAATATATGCAAATGGGAGTTTACAAAGGCTAATCCTAATAAAATATAGTATTCAAAAAAACTGAAGTGCTGAACTTCGGTTTTTTTTGTCGCTATTAACAATATATATAAGTTATTAACAGTTAAATTGTTGAAGAACTGTTAAGATTGAAAGTATTAAAATTCTGTTCTTTCTTAACATTTTAGTTACATTCGCATCTTATGAAACAACCAGACCCAATAAAAGGTTATAAAGTAGATAAAAGCACTATCATTAGTTTAGAGAAAGGAAAAATACCTCCTCAAGCTATTGATTTAGAAGAGGTTGTGCTTGGGGCAATGATGATTGATAAAAAAGGGGTTGATGAGGTAATTGATATCTTAAGTCCTGAAGCCTTTTATAAAGATGCTCATAAATACATCTTTGAAGCTATTTTCAAATTATTTGAAAATAGTGAACCTGTTGACTTATTAACCGTTTCTAGTCAACTTAAAAAGGATGCGAAGTTAGATTTGGTTGGAGGTGATTTTTACCTCATTTCATTAACACAAAGAGTGTCATCTTCGGCACATATTGAGTTTCATGCACGTATTATTCTTCAAAAATATATTCAAAGAAGTTTAATTAAAATTTCAAGTGAAATTATTGAAGAAGCTTACGATGAAACCAAAGACGTTTTTGATCTTTTGGACAATGCCGAATCTAAGCTTTACGAAGTTACTCAAGGTAACGTTAAAAAATCTACCGAAACAGCTCAAAGCTTAGTAATACAAGCAAAGAAAAAGATTGAAGAGATTTCTAACAAGAAAGGGTTAAGTGGAATTCCTACAGGATTTGATAAACTAGATAAATTAACGTCTGGTTGGCAACCTAGTGATTTAATCATTGTCGCTGCACGTCCTGGTATGGGTAAAACAGCTTTAACGCTTACCATGGCTAGAAACATTGCTGTTGATTTTAACCAACCTGTAGCATTTTTCTCTTTAGAGATGTCATCGGTACAGTTGATTACGCGTTTGATTTCTAGTGAAACAGGACTGTCTTCAGAAAAATTAAGAACAGGAAAGCTAGAAAAACACGAGTGGGAGCAACTTAATGTTAAAGTAAAAACATTAGAAAAAGCACCTTTGTATATTGATGATACACCATCACTTTCTATATTCGATTTAAGAGCAAAAGCACGTCGTTTAGCTTCGCAATATGGTATTAAAATGATTATGATTGACTACCTTCAGTTAATGACAGCAGGAGGAAGCCAAAAAGGAGGAAACAGAGAGCAGGAAATTTCAACAATTTCTAGAAACTTAAAAGCATTGGCAAAAGAACTTAATGTTCCTGTTATTGCACTTTCTCAGTTATCACGAGCTGTTGAAACTCGTGGTGGTAGTAAGCGTCCTTTACTATCTGACTTACGTGAATCTGGAGCTATTGAGCAGGATGCCGATATTGTATCTTTTATTTATCGTCCTGAATACTACAAAATTGACGAATGGGACGATGAAGACCGTTCGCCAACCGAAGGACAAGGTGAGTTTATTGTTGCAAAGCATAGAAATGGTGGTTTAGAAAACATCAGATTGAAATTCATTGGACATCTTGGTAAGTTTGATAATCTTGATGATTTTGATACGCCTTTTGGTAATGAATTCCATAGTAAAATGAATGCTGCCAACGATAACACTTTTAAGCCAGACAGCTTCCCGTCAGCTTCTGATGCATTTGGTGCTCCAGAAGACGATGATAACGATGTTCCGTTTTAATATTTAACATTTTCTAACGTATTTTATTGCCCTTTATAACAACATTTTAAGCTAAATTTGTTGTTCGGTTGAAAAAGAAAAAACGCTCCATGCTAGATCAAAGACGTACTACAAATTTATTATTGCTTATTATAGTAATCCCTTTGGTATTTTACCTTTTAAAGATTTTATCATTCATCTTTATTCCCTTAATCTTTTCAATGTTTATAGCATTATTGTTTTTACCATTAATGCGTTGGTTGGGTAAACGTAAGGTGCCAAAATGGATAAGTATAGTTGTTGTTATTCTTTTAATTTTTATAGGCTTAAAAGTAGGTGCAGAACTCATCAAGTTGTCAAGTAAACAAATCATGGCTTCTAATACTGAGTTTTTTGATAAAGCAGAAGTTAAACTTGCTGATGCAAAACTATATTTAGAAGAAACTTTTGGTATTGTTTTTCAGAATGATAAAAACATGATTTCTGGTTTTTTTGAAAAGGATAATATTGGTACAACTTTCGATTTTTTAAGGAAGTTTTTAACCATGATTTTAATGACAGCCTTTTTTGTTGTGCTATGGTTGGCAGAATCTATAAACGTTCATAATGTTTTAAATAATACTATTTTAAAACAAAAACATGCCTCTGTAAAAGCGTTTATGAAAATTGAAAAAGACCTTATAACATTTATAAAGGTAAAGTTTTTTGTAAGCTTACTCACAGGTATTGGTACAGGATTGGCGTGTTTGTTTTTTGATGTGAGTTTTCCAATTTTTTGGGGATTATTTGCGTTTGTAATCAACTTTGTGCAAATGGTAGGCTCGTTTATTTCGGTAATACTACTATCAATTTTTGCTTTTGTAGAGTTAGACCCAACAAGTACATTATTCTTCTTTATTGTATCTATTACTGGAGTTCAAGTCCTTTTTGGAGCTATTTTAGAGCCTATTTTTATGGGAAAATCCTTCTCAATAAATATCATTACTGTTTTAGTAATGCTTATGCTTTGGGGTTATATTTGGGGAATTCCAGGTCTTATTATGGCTATTCCAATTACGGTTTTCATAAAAATTATATTGGAGCAATTTCCTAATACCAAGAAAATAGCAAACATATTATCTGGTAGTTAGCTGCAGACTGAAAAAATTACATCTTGGAAATTAAAGGATACAATACAGAAATATCACCAACAGAATTTGAGAAACTTGTGAAAGACTTTTTTCTCGAAATTGGTGGGAAACTTAAAGATTTTCAAGCTGAGCACAACGTGAAATTAGAATCAAACGACGGGAACTACCAAATTGATGTATACGCTGAATTTGAGGCTCTGCATACGAACATAAAAGTACTTGTGGAATGCAAAAAACATAAAAACAAAATAAAAAGAGAAACGGTTCAGATTCTGTATGATAAATTAAGAGCGACTGGAACTCATAAGGGAATAATTTTTTCTACAAGCGGATTTCAAAGTGGAGCAGATAAATATGCGAGAAAACACGGAATAGCATTGATAACCGTTATAGAAGGAAAACTAACTGTTCAGACAAAGTCAAAAGAAAAAACTGAAATCAGTGAGGAATATTTAAAGTTTTTCGACATCCCAAAATTTGTTGGAGAATATCATTATTCTGAAAACGGAATTTGTTGGTTACAAAAAGGTTATTTAGAAACTTTAGAAGAATTCATTTATGACAAAAAAAAAGCCAGCAGCTAACAATGTATAACCATAATTATGGCGGATTCGACTACGTCCGAATCCACTCGGAATTGCTAACGTCAGTATTTAACCGAAAATTATTAACTTTAAATCAGTAACAGACGGTTATACGAGACTGTTAGTTGAACTTATTCTTATGCTATTTTAGCTAATATTTCCTTAAACCCTTTTATCGCGGAATATTTTTTGAGTATATTTCGTCTATGAAGAAGATACTTGCCTTATTATTTTTCCTTTGTGTTACTACAGGAGCTTTTGCATCTTATGTTTTAATTCCTATGGATGCTGAAGGACAAAAAAACCACCTAAAAGCGTATGGAGTTACCTATTGGACTTTAGAAAAGCAACTAAAGGTAAAATGGTTATTGAATTATAGAGGAGGATCGTTTTTGGTTCCTGATACTGAAGAAATTCAACGAGAATGTCAAATACGTGGTGTAAGTTTTGAAGTGATTTCTAATTCTAAAGCAGAAGAAATACTGGAACTTATTAGTAGTCCTTCACAAAATATGGAAGCTGTAGTGTTGGAAAAAGCACCAAAAATAGCTGTCTATACACCTTATGGTTTACAACCTTGGGATGATGCTGTAACCATGGTACTTACCTATGCCGAAATTCCTTATGATACCATTTATGATGAGGAAGTGCTCAATGATGCCTTACTGTTATACGATTGGTTGCATTTACATCATGAAGATTTTACAGGACAATATGGTAAGTTCTACCGAAGCTTTAAGTCTGCAGCTTGGTATATTGAAGAAAAGAAAGAAGCAGAAGCATTGGCAGCAAGATTAGGTTACTCTAAAGTATCTCAGGAAAAATTAGCAGTTGCCAAAAAAATTAAAGACTACGTAGTAGGTGGTGGATTTATGTTTGCAATGTGTAGCGCAACCGATAGTTTTGATATTGCTTTAAGTGCTGAAGGTGTAGATATTTGTGAACCCATGTTTGATGGAGATGGTAGTGATCCTGGTTATCAAAATAAAATAGATTACAGTAAAACGTTTGCGTTTAAAGATTATTTATTGGAAAGAAATCCTAATGTATATGAGTTTTCTTCAATTGATATGACTCAAAAAAGACGTATTCCTAAAACTACAGATTACTTTACGCTTATGGAATTTTCGGCTAAGTGGGATCCTGTTCCTACAATGCTTTGTCAAAACCATACTGCATTGGTAAAAGGTTTTATGGGACAGACTACTGCATTTACTAGAGATGAAATAAAAAGTAATGTGCTTATTATGGGTGAAAACAAAACCAATGGAGAAGCTAAATATATTCATGGTATTAAAGGAAAAGGCTTTTTTACATTTTATGGAGGACACGACCCAGAAGATTATACGCATAGAGTAGGAGACCCAAAAACAGAATTAGATTTGCACCCAACATCACCAGGTTATAGATTAATACTTAATAATGTATTGTTTCCTGCAGCTAAAAAGAAAAAACAAAAGACCTAATTGTTATAAAAACATTTCAAAAGGAAATTGTACTTACTGCAAAAGAGAGAGGTTTTCATTTAATTACTTCTGAAATTGTAAAGAATTTCTCTGAAATTGCTACAATCAATATAGGATTACTACATGTGTTTATTAAGCATACTTCGGCTAGTTTAACCATTAATGAAAATGCTGATGCTACGGTTAGGGCTGACTTTGAAAGTCATATAAATGTTATGGTTCCAGAAAATCAACCTTATTACAAACACAATTATGAAGGTTCTGATGATATGCCAGCGCATATTAAGGCTTCGTTAATGGGAAGTTCTGTTCAAATTCCTATTACAAATGGGAGTTTAAATCTTGGGACGTGGCAAGGGATTTATTTATGCGAACATCGAAATTTTGCTAACGGAAGACGTTTAGTGCTTACTGCTTTTGGCAACTAATTCTTTGTCGATTATTAACTGTTTTAAAATAAATTCAACACCACCTTCATCATTGCTTTTGGTTTCAAACTTAGCGACTTTTTTTACGTTAGGATGCGCATTTTTCATAGCAAAGCTATAATCTGCTAATTGTAGCATTTCCAAATCATTATTGTAGTCGCCAAACACCATAGTTTCTGCTTTGGAAATACCTAAAGTGGTTTGTATTTGCTGTAAAGCATAACCTTTGTTTGTATTGATGTGAGATAAATCTAACCAGTTATTACCAGAAATTTTTACCTGTAAATCATTTTCATAGGTTTTTACATGTGGATACACAAACTCTTCAGATCCGCCAAAGCTGTAAACAGCAATTTTTAAAAAATTGTCGTCTAGCACTTCGGTAAGGTCTTCAACTAATTTAAACTGCGTATAATATTCGCTAAACATGAAAATAAAATCATCATCTTTAGACTCAACATACGCATAGTTTTCACCACAAAGTACAATATGAGCATCATCAATAGTTCTCAATAAAACAATAAGTTGATGAATAACCTCAATAGGAAAGTAGTTAGATAGAAGCTGAGTTTTACCTTGTTTAGCAATACCTCCATTTTCAGCTATTACAGTAATTTCATCTTTAATGTCATGAAGCTTATCAATAATACTATGGTATTGTCTTCCGCTAGCAGCTATAAAATGAATGTTATGGTGTTTTAATTCCTTAAAAATAGAGTAGAAATTATCACTAACTTCTCCTTTAGAATTAAGAAGTGTACCATCCATATCAGTGACTACAAGTTTAACTTGAGATAGATTCATATCGCATTTTTTTCAAAAATACTAATAGGCTTTAAACTCTGTTTAAAATTAAGGTTAACTAATTGTTTTAGTGCGAAGAACCTATATGACAACCACAGGATTCTTTAGTAAAACTTTGGCTAGCTTCATGCCAAGGAAAAGCTTGGTTATACTTATTGTTTTCCCAGTAAAATTGAGTTCTTTCTTTTGGTGAGTTACCAATTTCATTCATAGTTTCAGTATCGTATAAACGACCATTAACCATAGTATATATAATACTTTCAGAGTTTTTAATGTCTTCTAAAGGGTTTTTTTCCATTACAATTAAATCAGCAAGTTTTCCAACTTTTAATGAGCCAATATCGTTACCAGCACCAATATAATTTGCGCCATTAATTGTTGCAGCTTTTAAGGCTTCGTGATTTGTCATACCACCTTGTTGAAGCATCCATAATTCCCAGTGCGCACCAAGACCTTGTAGCTGACCATGTGCACCAAGATTTACTTTAACTCCTGCATCACTTAGCGCTTTGCAAGTTTTAGAAACTAAAATATGACCGTTTTCATATTCGCTATGAGGAACCATAGTACGATGTCTAGATCTAGAATCTATAATACCTCTAGGTGTATATTTTAAGAGTTTTTCATTTTCCCAAACATTTGTGTTTTGGTACCAAAAGTATTCACCACTCATTCCGCCATAATTAACAATAAGAGTAGGCGTGTAACCTACATTACTACTTCCCCAAAGTTTTAAAACGTCTTTATAAACAGGAGCAACAGGGATATTATGTTCAACACCTGTGTGACCATCCATAACCATTGTCATGTTATGATAAAAGTTTGAACCACCTTCAGGAACTACAAAAATACCTTCTTCTCTAGCTGCTTGTAATACTTGTTGACGTTGATCTCTTCTTGGTTGATTATAACTCTTAACCGATAAAGCACCAAAAGCTTTAGTACGTCTTACCGATGAACGTGCATCTTCAAGATTATTAATTACAGCTTTAAAATCACCATCAGCTCCATATAGAATAAAACCTGTAGAGTAGAGGCGAGGACCAACTAAAGTTCCGTTTTTTTGTAACTCTGATAAAGCAAAAACTGTTTCAGAATTTGCAGAAGGATCATGAGCTGTTGTAACTCCAAATGCTAGATTTGCATAAAATTGCCAGTGCTTTTGAGTTGTAAGTCCGTAACGGAAACCGCCAATATGCGCATGAGCATCAACCATTCCAGGCATTATAGTTTTTCCTGTAACATCATATACTTTTGCGTTAGAAGGAATGGTAACAGCATCGCTTTTACCAATAGCGACTATTTTATTTTCAGTAATAACAATAGTACCGTTTTCAATAACTTCATCACCTTCCATTGTGATTATTCGAGCACCTTTAAAAGCAATAGTTCCATTAGGTTTATCGGTTTTTACTTCGATATTAATTTTAGTTCCGTTCTCAACAAGTTCAACATCTTCTGAAACTTCAGTTGAATAATACATATTACCAAGTGTCCAATGCAATTGCTTACTATCAGAAGACCAATGAAGGTTTATACCAGCATCTTTTGAAAGTTGTGTTACAGGAACAAATTTTGTTTTATCAGTCATATCAAGTGTATGACCAGATTGCGGCATTGGAGCAACATATACTTTATGAAGATGCACAAATGCTATCCATTTGTTATCTGGACTTGGTACTAATCTATTACCATGTTTTGATTTTACAAGAATTTTCTCGTCAAAACCAGCAAGATTAACACTCTTAAGTTCTTTGGTTAAGTCACCAAAATATTGTCCTCCTTTTTGGTAAATAATTCGTGAATCATCAGTATTAAAACTAGGAAAATCGCCTTCTTTTGTTACAAATTTCACATTTAAACCATTTGAGTTCATTACATAAAGACCAGGGTTTTTATCAAAAGTTCTTCCTTGTTCATTATTTCCACCTTCTTTTCGGTAAACAATATTTTGTCCATTATGTGAATAAGAAGGATTTCTGTAAATTCCTTTTTCATTTGTAAGCTTTGTAGGAGTTCCTCCAGAAGCGGATACTTTATATATTGAACCAAGGTTTTCATCATTCCATGTTACATAAACGATGTCTTTTCCGTTAGGAGAAAAGCTAGGTTCAAACTCAAAATCAGTTCCTTTAGTTAAACGTTTTGGAGTTCCGTTAGGTAATTTTTGAGACCATAAATAACCTAATGCGTTAAACACTAAATGCTTTCCATCAGGAGATGTTACGGCATGTCGTATTACTTTGGCTTCAAAAGTATCAGGAGACACAGGAGTATCAAACTCAACAGCTTTAGCGATTTTTAGTGTAGCATCAACCTGAAAAGGAATATTAGTAACTTCCAAGGAATTGATATTTATTCGGTTTATTTTTCCACCAGACCAAAACACAATGTCTTGGTTGTTTGGCATCCAGTTAAAATTTGGGTATACACCAAAAATAGCCCAAGCTTCTTGTTGGTCTTTGTTTAGCTTGTCATAAAGAGGCCATTCTTCATTGGTTTCTAAATCATGTATAAATAGTACCGATTTTTCACGTACACGTTTTATAAAAGCGAGTTTTTTTCCATCTCTTGAGACCTGCGGACGCGCTGCACCACCAGGACCTCCAGTTATTCTATCAATTTCGCCCGTTTTCATATTATATCTGTTTATGACATAAATTTGACTATTTGGGTCCTTATTGTATTGAAAAAAGCCTCCAGGATATACGTCTTCACTGTAATATAAATACTTGCCATCACTTGAAATGCTAGGTTCATTCACATCTTGTTGGTCATTTTTTCTCGTTGTTAATTGTAAACCTTTACCACCAGTTTTATGATACATCCATAACTCACCAGCACCTGCAGATCGTGTAGAAGTAAAGTGTTTTCTGGCAATAAGATAATTGCTATCAGGTGTCCAAATTGCATTATTAAGAAGTCTGAAATTTTCATTAGTGACTTGTTTAGCATTGTTGCCATCTAAATCCATAACCCAAATATTGTCACCACCACCAGCATCGCTAGTAAATGAAATGGATTTTCCATCAGGACTAAATCTAGGCTGTATCTCAAAAGCTAAACCTTCTCTTAAAACTGTTGCTTTTCCACCATTGATATCCATTTTGTAGATGTCGCCTAACATATCAAAAACAATAAGTTTTCCATCAGGACTAACATCAATATTCATCCATGTACCTTCGTTGGTGGATAGTTTTATGTCTTTAAAATCCCAATTTCCTTGTGGATTTGAAACATTCCAAACACTATCTTTTTTAGTGTCTTGACCAAAAACGCTAAGTGTTATTAATAAAATGAGGGAGGAGATTAGATTAACTTTATTCATCTTAATTGTAAATTATAATAAAGGTGTAAGATAAGATTTATTATCGGTTTTCACTTGAGTGATAAAAGTATAACTATGTTAAAAACAAAAAATCCGATTCATAATGAATCGGATTTTTATAAGCGAATTGTTGTTATTATTTAGGCGAACGCCTTACTTTACTTTGTTTACTATTGCTTCAAAAGCTTCTGGATTGTTCATAGCTAAATCTGCAAGAACTTTACGGTTCAATTCGATATTGTTAGCTTTTAATTTACCCATAAACTTTGAATATGACATTCCGTGTTGTCTAGCTCCAGCGTTAATACGTTGAATCCATAACGCACGAAACGTTCTTTTTTTGTTTCTACGGTCTCTGTACGAGTATTGCATCGCTTTGTCAACCGCATTTTTAGCTACTGTCCAAACGTTTTTACGTCTTCCAAAGTAACCTTTTGCTTGCTTAAGAACCTTTTTTCTTCTGGCTCTTTTAGCTACTGAATTTACTGATCTTGGCATTTCTTAAATTTGTTTTTTGTAGTAGGCGACCTATAATTGGTACTTGCTAAATTGTTTTGCCTAACTCCAGGGTTTATAAATTATTTTAACCGATTAAAACGTTATTACTTTAAACGTAACATTGTTTTAATGTTGTCTTCGTCTGACTTATGTACTAATGTATCATGAGTCAAAGCAAGCTTACGCTTTTTAGATTTTTTAGTCAAGATGTGACTTTTAAAAGCGTGCTTTCTTTTGATCTTACCAGTGCCAGTTAGTTTAAAACGTTTCTTAGCACTTGATTTAGTTTTCATTTTAGGCATTTTCTCCTAGTTTTAATTTACGTTTCGCTTATTATTTTAAACTGAGAGTTTCTCAGTACTTATTTTATTTTTTTGGAGCAATAAACATGGTCATTCTTTTACCTTCTAATTTTGGCATTTGCTCTACTTTTCCAAATTCTTCAAGGTCTTGAGCTAACCTAAGTAGTAAAATATGTCCTTGCTCTTTAAATACGATAGAACGTCCTTTGAAAAACACAAAAGCTTTCAATTTTGCTCCATCTTTTAAAAACTTTTCGGCATGCTTCTTTTTGAAGTTATAATCATGGTCATCAGTTTGAGGACCAAAACGAATTTCTTTAACTACAACTTTAGAAGCTTTTGCCTTTAAGGCTTTATCTCGTTTCTTTTGTTCATAAAGAAACTTCTTATAATCCATAACCTTACATACTGGAGGATCAGCTTTTGGAGAAATTTCAACAAGGTCCAAACCTTGCTCATCAGCAATGGCAAGTGCTTGCTTAGTTGTATAAATTCCTACTTCAACATTATCACCGACTACTCGTACTTTTTCGGCTCTAATTTTTGAATTAATTCTGTGTTGATCTTCTTTTTCAACTCTTCTAGAGTTGTTTCTGTTTCTACGTATTGCTATGGCTATATAATTTTAATTAAACTTAATTTTTTAAAACTGTTTCAAAGATTTTTTTATCTCTTGGTCAACAATATTCGAAAATTCTTGTACAGTAATCATGCCAAGGTCTTCTCCACCATGTTGACGCACAGAAACTTTGTTTTCTGATTCTTCATTCTCACCAACAATAATCATGAATGGGATTTTTTTCATTTCGGCTTCCCGAATTTTTTTACCCATAGTCTCATTCCTATTGTCAATTAGGGCGCGAATTTCGTTATTTTCTAACAAATTTAAAACTTTTTTGGCGTATTTTTCATATTTCTCACTAATTGATAAGACAATTACTTGTTCAGGCATTAACCAAAGTGGGAAATTTCCTCCTGTATGTTCTAGCAAAATAGCTATGAATCTTTCCATACTACCAAAAGGAGCACGATGTATCATAACAGGTCTGTGAAGTTCGTTATCACTTCCTCTATATGTTAAATCAAAACGCTCAGGTAAATTATAATCTACTTGTATAGTTCCTAATTGCCATTGTCTGCCCAATGCATCTTTAACCATAAAGTCAAGTTTAGGACCATAAAAGGCAGCTTCACCAGTTTCAATTACATAATTTAAACCTTTGTCACTTGCTGCGTTAATGATTGCTTGTTCAGCTTTTTCCCAGTTAGCTACATCACCAATGTATTTGTCGGGATTTTCAGGATCCCTTACAGATACTTGAGCGGTAAAGTTTTCAAAACCTAATGAGCCAAAAACATAAAGCACTAAGTCGATAACGTCTTTAAACTCTTTGTCTAATTGCTCTGGAATACAAAAAATATGAGCATCATCTTGAGTAAAACCTCTTACACGAGTTAATCCATGTAACTCACCACTTTGCTCATATCTATATACAGTACCAAATTCAGCATAACGCTTTGGTAAATCTTTATAAGACCATTGAGAATGATTGTAAATTTCGCAATGGTGTGGACAGTTCATAGGTTTTAGTAAAAATTCTTCACCTTCTTTTGGCGTATGAATTGGCTGAAAACTATCTTCTCCGTATTTAGCATAGTGACCAGAAGTAACGTATAGCTCCTTTTGGCCAATATGAGGTGTTACAACCATTTCGTACCCTGCTTTTTTCTGAGCAACTTTTAAGAAGTTTTCTAAGCGCTCACGTAAAGCAGCTCCTTTAGGTAACCAAAGCGGAAGACCTTGACCTACCTTTTGTGAGAAAGTAAACAATTCAAGTTCTTTACCGAGTTTTCTATGGTCACGTTTTTTAGCTTCTTCTAGTAGTTGCAAATATTCAGTTAACTCTTTTTGCTTTGGAAATGAAATACCATAAACACGTGTTAACTGTTTATTGTTTTCATCACCTTTCCAATAGGCTCCAGCTACACTTAATATTTTAACAGCTTTAACAAATCCAGTGTTTGGTATATGTCCTCCTCGGCATAAGTCAGTAAATGAGTCATGATCACAAAATGTGATAGTACCATCTTCAAGATTTTCTATCAAATCAACTTTATAGTCATTTTTACCTTTATAATAAGATAATGCTTCGTCTTTTGAAACCGAGCGCATTTTAAAATCATGTTTACCTCTTGCAATTTCCAGCATCTTGTCCTCTATACGCTTAAAGTCTTTGTCAGAAATCACATCATCTCCTAAATCTATATCATAATAAAAACCATTCTCAATAGCAGGACCAACCCATAACTTTGCACTAGGATACAACTCTTCAATTGCTTGTGCTAATATATGAGCCGAAGAATGCCAGAAAGCTTTTTTACCGTCATCGTCATTCCAAGTGTATAAAACCAATGATCCATCAGTCGTTATAGGAGTTGTTGTTTCTACCGTAGTATCATTAAACTTTGCAGAAATAACATTTCTAGCTAACCCTTCACTAATACTTTTAGCGACTTCTATTGGAGTAGTAGCTCCCTCAAACGATTTTATACTGCCATCAGGCAATGTGATGTTTACCATTATATTATATATATGTATGAAAATAAGAATGCAAAGATAATAGGTTAATTACATTCATACAATAATATATAATGTATAAATTTTTACATCTTTATTTATTAAGGATAGATATGTATGATTAGCGTTTAAAGGCAGGCTAATCTATAGTACGTATATGTAGGGTGAACTTTATATACATAAAGAGAATAGTGATTAATAGTGTAGAGTTATTTTGTGTGTTTTAAGTTTATGTATATATGTGTTTAAAGTGTGCATTTTAGTTTAATGTAGTTTTTTCAGGAAGTATAAATGATAAGAATATTACATGTAAAGTATTGGTTTATAGAGCGGGCGAAATTTTTCGAGAAAAACATTAAAAAAAAGTAAAAAAAAGTTTGCGATAAAGAAAAAATAGGTTGTATATTTGCAGCCGCTAAAAACGGGAACGTTGAGGCAAAAAGTTCACAAGAAATACT